>Ga0070737_10001596_pt1 | contig 31395 bp, 30 predicted proteins | sample Coa_R1_10_FD_66438 | JGI IMG/M metagenome (GOLD analysis project Ga0070737, IMG submission 66438) | Surface soil microbial communities from Centralia Pennsylvania, which are recovering from an underground coalmine fire - Coalmine... | ecosystem: Environmental > Terrestrial > Soil > Unclassified... | reverse complement strand
TACCAGCACTTCGCGCAGGGCCCTTGGACCGATCCCCGCAGGGTCGAAGCCGTCCAGGGCACGTATAGTGCCCTGCTGGCGCGGCTCCACGGGCAGGTCGCCCGCCACGGCAGCCGGTTGGTGCTCGTGCCGATCCCGTCCAAGGCGATGATCGAGCCCGGCGACGATCCGGCGGCCATGGCGCAGGCGCGCACGCTATTGGGGCTCACCGACGAGGAGCTCGCCTCGTTCGAGCGGACGCACGATATCGCGCTGGCCGCCGCGCTGGCTGCCGACGTTCCCGTGGCCGATCCCTGGCTGGCGCTGGCGACTGCCGCACAGCACGAGCGCCTCTACTATCGCCGCGACTGGCACCTCACGCCCGCGGGCCACCGCGCGCTGGGCGAGTTCCTGGCCGACACGCTGCTGCACCAGGGGCTCGTGCCGCCGGGCTCCTGAGATCGCTGTCCCCTGGATGGGCTCCACCGCTATGCGGCATCGCGCTGGAGGATTGACAATGCGTGTGCTCGTGACAGGCAATCTCGGCTACCTCGGGCCGCCGGTCGTGCAGGCGCTGCTCGAGGCTGGCCACGAAGTGCAGGGGCTGGACAGTGGCCTGTTCGCGGCCGCGGCCCTGGAGCCCGGTCCGGCCGTCCATACGCGCCGGCGCGATGTGCGCGATGTCGAGCTGGAAGAACTGCACGGGGTCGAGGCGGTCGTGCACTTGGCCGGGCTGTCGAATGACCCACTGGGCATGCTCGACCCGGCGCTCACCGCCGAGATCAATCTGGTGGCCACGGTGCGCCTGGCGTACCTCGCCCGCCGGGCGGGCGTGCGCCGGTTCCTGTTCGCGTCGTCGTGCAGCGTGTACGGCGCTGCGCAGGCGCCCTGGGTGGACGAGCAGACGCCCCCGCGCCCTGTAACAGTGTACGGCGAGTACAAAGTTGCCGCCGAGCAGCGGCTGGTCGCGCTGGCCAGCCCCACCTTCTGCGTTACCGCGCTGCGCAATGCGACCGCGTTCGGCTACTCGCCCAACCTGCGTACCGACCTCGTAGTGAACGATCTCACTGCTGGAGCCTTCTTGGAGGGCGCGATCCGGCTGAACAGCGATGGCTCGGCCTGGCGGCCCCTGGTGCACGTGCAGGACATCGCCCGCGCCGTGGTGCTCACCCTCGCTGCGCCCGTCGAGACGGTCAACCGCCAGGTGTACAACGTCGGCGCCGATGAACAGAACTACACGGTCATGACCATCGCGCGTGCCGTTGCAGCGCATGTGCCTGGTAGCCGCGTGGTGGTCGCGCCCGGTGCCAGCGCCGACCGCCGCAGCTACCGCGTGCGTTTCGGGCGCATCCGCACTGTTCTCCCCGCCTTCCGTTGCGCCTACGACCTCCACGCCGGGATCGAGGATCTCCTAGCCCACTACCGGCGGGTGGGGCTGCGCTCCCGCGAGGACGGCGTGCGCTTGCTGCACCTGCAGCGCCTGCGTGGCGCCGGCCAGATCGATCCCCGTCTGCGGTTCTGCACGCTGTTGGAGGCTCCCGCATGACTCTCTCCCTGGCTGCTCCGCCCTGCCGCGCGGTCGACGCGTGCCTCGTGTGCGGCTCGCGCGACCTGGCGCCGCTGCTCGACCTGGGCCCGCAGGCGCTGGCCAACGACCTCATCGCCCCGGACGCCGCGGCGGTGGAGCCGCGCTACCCGCTGGGCATCCAGCTCTGCCAGAGCTGCCTGCTCGTGCAGCTCACGCATGTCGTTGCCCCCGCGCTGATGTTCTCGTCGTACCTGTACGTGCCATCCACGTCCACGACCTGGCTGGCCCACTGCGAGGAGCTCGCCGACGATGTCTGCGCGCGGGCCGCCCTCCGGTCCGGCAGCCTGGTGGTCGAGATTGGCAGTAACGACGGCGCCCTGCTGGCCGCCTTCCAGCGGCGCGGGCTGCGGGTGCTGGGAGTAGAGCCCGCCACCAACATCGCCGCCGCCGCGAACGCGCGCGGGCTGCCGACGCTCAACCGCTTCTTCGACGAGCCGACCGCCGAGCTGATCCGCCGTGAGTACGGCCCGGCGGCGGCCGTGGTCGCTACCAACGTGCTGGCCCACGTGCAGGCGCCTGTGCGGGTGCTGTGCGGCGTGCGCCTGCTGCTGGCCCGCGACGGGCTGTTCGTCAACGAGTCGCCCAGCCTCTGCGACCTCGTGGAGCACAACGAGTTCGACACGATCTACCACGAGCATGTCTGCTACTTCTCGCTCCACGCGCTGCGGCTGCTGTGCGCGTTGGCCGGGCTGCGCATCATCGACGCCGTGCCCCAGGCGATTCACGGCGGCTCGCTGCGCCTAGTCGCTGTGCGGGCCGATCACGGCTGGACACCCGCACCGGCCGTCGGCCCCCTGCTGGAGCGCGAGCGGGCCGCCGGGGTGGTGACTGCGGCCGGGCTGCGCGCCTTCGCCGCCCGCGCGGCGGCCCTGCGCGAGGCGCTGCGGACGCAGGTCCGCACGCTCCGGGCCGGCGGCCAGCGGCTCGCCGCCTACGGTGCCACTGCCAAGGGGAACACGCTGCTCGCCTACTGCGGGCTCTCGCGCGACGATGTCGCCTACATCGTGGACCGCAACCCGCTGAAGCAAGGGCGGCTCACTCCCGGCACGCGCATCCCTATCGTGGCGCCGGACCGCCTAACCGCCGACCCACCGGCAGTGCTCCTGCTGCTGGCCTGGAACCTGGCCGACGAGATCCGCGCCCAGCTGGCGTGGTTCACGGCCGCCGGCGGGCGCTTCCTCGTACCAGTGCCCGAACCGCGACTCGTCTGACCGCCACGCGGTGGAGGCAACAGCGTGTGGATCGATCGAGCATATGACGCGCGTTTACCGGGCTGGTGGGCGTGGCTGACCGCCATCGGGCGGAGCTGGTGGGTTCGGCTCTTGGCTGTCGCGCTCGCGGGACTGCTCAACGGCCACGCCCTGTGGACCGTGTATCAGGAGACCGGCTTACTGAACGCGATCGGGATCGATTACAAGCTCTACTATCTAATGGCGCACGGCTTCTGGTCCGAGGACCCCGCCAACGCTTATCACCCGGACCGGTGGACGGCGCACCTGGCGGACCTCCGCCCGTACTATGCGCAGGCGAGCGCGGAGCCCGCGCCGCCCGGCAACACCGCCTACCCCCCATTGTTCACCTGGGCGTTCCGTCCGCTGCTGGCGCTGCCGCCGCACGTCGGTTTCCTCCTGTGGACCGCGGTCAACGGCGGGGCGGCCCTATACCTCGCCTGGCGCGCGGCCCAGCGCTTTCCTAGCGGTCAGCGATTTTGGGTCGCGCTGCTGCTGTGTAGCGCGCTGCCACTGGTCTCCGCCTTGGCCTCGGGGCAGGTCCAGGTGTTGCTCGCCTGCGCCTTCGCCGAGAGCTATCTCGCTCTGCGGGCCGGACACGAGGGGCGTGCGGGCTTCTGGCTCGGATGGCTGCTGCTGAAACCGCACTACGGCCTCTTGCTCGGCCTGGTGCTCCTGTGGAAGCGGCGGTGGCGCGTCGTCGCCGGGGTCGCGGGGGTCGGGCTGCTGCTGCTGGGGGGCTCGCTACTGGTCGGGGGGCTGGGCACGTTTACCGCGTTCCTCGCCGCCACCCGCACGTACACGGACTTCAGTGGCACCGCCGATCCGTACGTCTCGCCGCACTTGATGACGAACTGGCGCGCGCTGGTGCTGCGTGGGCTGCGCGCGGTCGGCGACACGCCGCGCCTGGAGCTGACGCTCGCCGCCAGCGTGGTGACTGCTCTGGGCGCGCTCGCGCTGTGGCGCGGCCCATGGCGCCCCGCGACGCCGCGCTTCCCGTTGCAGATGACCGTTTTGATGCTGGCCACTGTCCTCACGGCGTACCACAGCCATAGCTATGGCCTGCTGCTCCTGGTGATGCCCCTGGCCGACCTACTGGTGGAATGGCGGCCAGCGCGGGTCACGCGGCTCGTGATCGTCGCGGCGGTTGTGGTGCCCACGCTCGTGATCGCCGTGGCATCGTACCACCATCTGGCGCGCGCCACGCTGATCCTCACCGTACTGCTGCTGGTCTGCTACGGCAGCCTGCTGGTCGAAGGCCAGCTGCGACGCGAGGGCGCGGTCGCCCCGGCTCCTGTACAGGGGACGGGGTGATGGACGGTTTCCAGCGCGCTCCCCTCCGGGTGCGCCTGTTTCACACCCTGCCCGGTGAGGGGCGCACGAGCATGGAGGTGTACGCGCGCGAGCTGACCGCGGCCTTGACGGCCCTCGATGCCGCGCCGGTGATCGAGCACTGCCAGCCGGCCGGGCGCCTGCGGCGGGCCACGCGCGGATGGCCGGTCCTAGAGCGCTTCGCGGGGTATGTCGACCGCTACGTCGCCTACCAGTGGCACGCCTGGCGGCACGACGCGGATGTGAACCATATCGTCGACCATGGGTACGGGCACCTGGCCTTCAGCCTGGACGCGCGCCGCACGGTAGTGACGTTCCACGACGCGCTGCTCCCCCGCGTGGCCGCTGGTGAGCACCCCAGCCAGGGCTACGTGCGCTCGGCTGTCCTCGGCCACCGGCTCAGCCTGTGCGCTATCGCCCGCGTGGCCCGCGTGATCACCGACTCTGAGAGCTCGCGGGCCGACCTGCTGCGCTTCACGGATTACCCACCCGAGCGCGTGCGCGTGGTGCCGCTCGGGGTGGCGCCGCTATTCCACCCGCTGGCCCCGGCGGACCGGCCGCCCAACGACGCGGTGCGGCTGCTCCACGTCGGGCACTGCTGGCCGTACAAGAACGTCGAGACGTTGCTGCGGCTGGTGCCCGCCCTGCGCCGCCGGCTCGACCAGCGGGTCGTCCTGGTCAAGGCCGGCGGCGAGTTCACCCCCGCGCAGCACCGGCTCATCGCGCGGCTGGGGATCGCCGCCGACATCGAGCACCGGCCGCGTGTGCCGCTCGCCGACCTCCCCGCCGTGTACGCCGGCGCCGACGTGCTGGTACAGCCCTCGCTGTACGAGGGCTTCGGGCTGACGGTGCTGGAGGCGATGGCCTGCGGCACGCCGGTCGTCGCCGCGACCGCCGGGGCGCTGCCCGAGGTGGTCGGCGAGGCGGGCCTGCTCGTGCCGCCTACCGATCTATCGGCGCTCGCCGACGCGGTGGTGCGGGTGCTCACCGACCCCGCACTGCGCGCCCAGCTGCGCGAGCGCGGCCTGGTGCGCGCGCAACGCTTCACCTGGGAGCGCACCGCGCGCGCCACCTATGCCGTGTACCGCGAGGTCTACGACGAGAGCAGGTGACCCTATGGCCCTCCAAACGCCTCGCCCACCGGCCGATCGGCTCTACCTGCGGTTGATGGGGATCGACCCTACCAAGCTGGTCCGCGCTCCTGCCATGGCGCCGCCACTGTCGCTGGTGGCCTACTACGCCTACCACAAGGGCTTCTGGGCGTACCTGCGCGGTCTCCTGCTGCGCCCGCGCCTGCGGGCCTGTGGGGGCCGTTTCTTCTTGGGACGGCAGACCCGCATCCTGTTTCCCGACTACCTGACCGTAGGACGCAACGTGGCGATCGGCGACTACGTGTACATGACCTGCTACGGCCGCCACGGTGTTACCCTGGGCCACAATGTGCGTCTGCGCGAGTTCGGCTGGGTGCAGGTCACCTCGCACCTCACCAATCCCGGCGAGGGGTTGGTGGTCGGCGACAATACTTACATCGGCCCGCACTGCCTGCTGGGCGCCGGCGGGCTGATCACCATCGGGCGCGATGTCGCTCTCGGGGCCTACGTACAGCTGCTGGCGGAGAACCACAACTTCGCGGACCCCGCCCGCGCCATCAACGAGCAAGGGGTCACGCGCGAGGGCATTACCATCGAGGATGGCTGCTGGCTCGGCAACAGTGTGATCGTGCTCGACGGCGTGCGCATCGGCGCGCGCTCCGTGGTCGGGGCTGGCGCCGTGGTGACGCGCGATGTGCCGCCCGCCTCGGTGGCCGTCGGCAATCCGGCGCGGGTGGTGAAGAGGCGCACATGAGCCCACGCACCATCCTGTACCTCAACGCCACGGCCGAGCTGGGCGGCGCCGACACCGACCTGTTCGCCACGGTGAGCACGCTCGACCGGACGCGCTTCACACCCATCGTGGTGCTACCGGGCCCGGGGCCGTTCGATGCCGCCTACGCCCGCCTGGGCGTGGAGGTGCTGCACCTACCGCTACCGGCGGTGACCCGCGCGGCGCGGCCATGGCACCTGCTGGCCAGCACGCTACCCAACGTGGCCCGGCTCCGCCGGCTGATCCGCGAGCGGGGCGTCGCCCTGGTGTACACCAACTCGCTGCTCCTGCTCACGGGTGGGCTCGCCGCACGCCTGGCCGGGCGGCCGGCGCTGTGGCACAGCGGCGAGTTTCTAGACCGGCCGCGGCTTGTCGGGCAGGCGTTGTACTGGACGACCGCGGCGCTGGCTAGCCGAATCATCGTCAGCTCGGTCGCGGTGCGTGCGCGCTTTCCGCCCTGGGCGCGGCCGCGGATCGAGGTGGTCCACAACGGGGTCGACCTGGAGCGCTTCCATCCCGCGCGCGACGGCGCCGCGACCCGCGCGGCGCTGGGCATCCCCGGCGAGGCGCCGGTGGTGGGGTTCGTCGGCCGGCTGATCCCCTGGAAGGGGGCCGAGCTGTTCGCGGAGATAGCGGCGCTGGTGCGCCAGCGCGTGCCCGAGGCGCGCTTCCTGCTCGTCGGCTCCCGGCTGGCCGCTTACCCCGACTACCTGGCCCGCGTGCAGGCGCGCCTGCGGGCGCTGGGGTTGGCGGCCTGCACCACCGTGCTGGTCGATCGCCAGGACATTCCCGAGCTGCTTGCCGCCATGGACGTGTTCGTCCACTGCTCCCTGCGGCCCGAGCCGTTCGGCATCGTCATCGTCGAGGCGATGGCCACAGGGAAGCCCGTGGTCGCCGCAGAGGCCGGTGGCGTCCCCGAGATCATCAGCCGGCCGGGGGTCGGGCGCCTGGTCCCGCCGGGCGATGCCGCGGCGGCCGCCGCCGCGGTGACCGACCTCCTGCGCAACCCCGGCGCGGCCGCCGCGCTCGGCCGTGCCGCGCGTGCCCACGTGGTGAGCCACTTCGACCTGCGACACGCCACCGAGCGCGTGCAAGCGATCTACGAGCGCTTATTGACAACGTCAGTCGCGTAGCGCCCACCGCCGCTCTTCCACCGCCACGATGGGGCGTCATCGGCCCCGTCGTGGCTCCTGCGGAGTGGCGAGCGAGGAGCCTCATGGCAACCGAATATGATCACGTCCCTTCGCAGCCTTGGGAACACGCCGTCTACCACGCCATCCGTAGCGCCCCGCTCTCCCCGCGCCAGCGCGCGATCGTCGCCGCGCACCTGTTCCAGCCGACGGTGTCGGCACGCCAGCTCATGCGTACGCTCCAGGTCGGGCTGGCGGAGGTGAAGGCGGCGTACCGCTGGCTGCAGGGCGCCCCCGCCGTGCATCAGTACACGACTTCGCCGTTCTACGCGCGGCGCCTCCTGTACGCTTTCGCCCGCGAGACTATCGGCGACTGGCTCGCCGACCCGGCGTACGCGCGGCGTCTTCTGCAGGGGGAGCCTGTGGCCTCCCGGGTCGTCGAGATCCATGCTACCCCAGGCAGTTGCCAGTACCGCTGCGCGATGTGCCTGTGGTCCGACAAGCAGGAGTTCACGTACGCCCGTCAGGGCCTGGCCGCCGCGCGCTACCTCGATGCCGATACCTGGCTCCGGACGCTCGCGGCCCTGCGGGAGTACGGTGCGCACACGGTGGTGCTCTCGGGCGGGGGCGAGCCGTTGCTACATCCCGAGTTGCCTCGGCTCATCCGGCGGGCGGGCGCGCTGGGCTACCGTGTGCACCTTTACACCAATGGCTTCAACCTGGCGCGGCAGGCCGACGCACTCACCGGCGCGCTGTTGGCCGCCGACCGCGTGCGCGTGAGTCTGCACTCGCCGCACCCTACGACCTACGACCAGATCGTGGGGCTACCGGCCCGTGCGCAGGCGCTGGCCCAGGTCAGCCAAGGGCTGCGGCAGCTCCTGGCGGCCCGTGATGCCAGCGGCAGCCCGTTGCAGGTCGGCATCGGCTTCGTGGTCCAGCCGCTGAACGTGCACGAGGTCGCCGCCATGTGCGCGTTCGCCCGCGACGTGGGCGTGGACTTCCTGAACATCCGGCAGGACGAAGTCGCGGTGACGACGCTCACACCAAGTCAGCGGCAGCATTTGCGGGCGCAGCTGGTAGCGGTGCGGCAGGCGCTGGTCGCGGGCGACTACGCGGGGGTGCACATCGATTTCTCCGACGATCTCACCGCCCTAGCCAATGGGGAACCGGCCGTCAGTGGACGTGCCGGCGCGTGCTTCGCCAAGTACTACCGGCCGGCGATCAGCCCTTTTGGGCTGGTTGCCGCCTGCGATCTAATCGCCGAGCCGCGCTTCGCCACGGCGGCGCGCACGTTCGGCAGCATCGTCGCCCAGCCCATAGCGCAGATTCTGGCCACGCTGCCGCGCCGGCACCTGAGCGCCGACTGCGTCCAGTGCATGCCGAGCGGGCGCAGCGGCAACCTGGTGTACGAGAAGCTGCTGCAAGACTCTCAGCTCGGGCTCGACTTCGCCGAGCAGCCGTTTGCCGCGCCGCCCCCGACGCCCACAAACGTCTGATCCGTGCCCCCTGGAGCACGGTACGCGACCTCGCTCCTGATGGACGCTGGCGCGCGCCGCGGTGCGCGCGCCCGAGGTGGCACCATGCAACGCCCGCCGCTTTCGATCATCACGGTGACTTACAACAGCGGGGACCGCATCTGGGCCTGCTTGCGCGCGCTCTGGCCGCAGCTCCGTCCCGACGACGAGGTGATGCTGGTCGACAACGCCTCGACAGACGACGGGCTTCGCGGCCTAGCGGAGCAGTTCCCCACCCTGCGCGTGATCCGTAACTCGCGCAATGTCGGCTACGCCGCGGCCAATAACCAAGCGCTGGCGTTGGCGCGCGGCGAGTACATCTTGCTGCTGAACCCCGACGTGATCCTGGAGCCGAACGCGCTCGACCGCGCGCTCGCCTTCCTGGAGGCCGAGCCCGCCGTGGGCATCCTGGGGCCAAAGATCCTCCTGCCCAACGGGCGCCTCGACCCGCCCGCGCGCCGGACGTTCAAGACCGCGGCGACCTACGTCTACAAGCTCAGCGGCCTGAGTTGGCTGTTCCCGCGCCACCCCCGCTTCGGTCACTATTACCTATCGTACCTGGACGAGGACGAGCTCGCCGACGTCGATGCCGTGGTCGGGGCGTTCCTCTTGATCCGGCGGCAGACCGTGGCCCAGATCGGGCCGCTGGATGAGCGGTTCTTCATGTACTGCGAGGACGAGGACTGGTGCTGGCGCGCGCGGCACGCGGGCTGGCGCGTCGTCTACCACCCTGGTGTGCTGGCCCATCACTACAAGGGCAGTAGCGCGCGCAGCCGCCCCTTCGCCATGATCTACCACTGGCACCGCTCGATCTTTCTGTTCCACCGCAAGCACCTCGCGGCCCGCTACCCGCTGGCGATCAACGGGTCCATCTACGTGGGTATGGGCGCGAGCTTTCTGGCCACCGTGGGGATCAACGCGGTGCGACGCATCGCCCGACGGCTGCCCCCGCTCGGCGCGCGCCAGGCGGCGGTACCCGTGGTCAGCTCGTGGGGCAACCGCCAGGTGCCCTGACTCCGCACGCGCCCATCACCGGGAGGGAGCCGACCATGTTGTCGCTCCACACGCGCGCCCCTGTCGACCCGCTGCTGGCGCCGCCGCGGCCGGCCACGCGCAGCTACATGGTGCAGCGCGCGCTCAAGCGCATGCTCGACGTGAGCGTGGCGCTGGCCCTGCTCGTGGGACTGAGCCCGCTGCTGGCCGCGGTGGCCCTCGCCGTGCTAGTGACCAGCGGCCGGCCCGTGCTGTACCGCTGGCGGGTCGTCGGCGAGGGCGGCCGCCCGTTCACCAGCTACAAGTTCCGCACGATGGTGCCCAACGCCGACGCGCTCAAGCCCGCGCTGCTGAGCCAGAACACGATGCGCGGGCCGGTGTTCAAGCTGCCCGACGACCCGCGGGTCACGCCGCTTGGGCGTGTCTTACGGCGCTGGAGCCTCGACGAGCTACCCCAGCTGTGGAGCGTGCTGACAGGCGACATGAGCCTCGTGGGGCCACGCCCGCCGCTCCAGACGGAGTACGCCCAGTTCACCGCGCACCAACGCCAGAAGGTGGCGGTGAAGCCCGGCATCACCTGTCTGTGGCAGATCTCGGGGCGCAACACCATTCGCGACTTCGAGGAGTGGGTGCGCCTCGACTTGGAGTACATCCAGCGCTGGTCGCTGTGGCTCGACCTAACGATCCTGCTGCGCACGGTGCCCGCCGTGCTCAGCCGCCGAGGGGCGTCGTGACTCGACGCGGCCTGCGTGCGCTGGCCCGGCTGTGGGGCGCGTGCCCGGGCGAGGGGCTGAAGCTGCGCCTGCTGGCGTGGCTCGGCCCCCGCTTCGTGGTCAGCGTGTGGGCGGTCGTGGTCACCGACGACGGACGTGTGCTGTTGTTCCGCCACACCCACGACCGCGCTCATCCCTGGGGCCTGCCCAGCGGGCGGCTGGGCGCGCGGGAGTCCCCGGAAGCCGCGCTGCGGCGCGAGTTCGCCGAGGAAGTGGGCGGCGCGCTGTGCCCCGAGCGCCTGGTGGCCGCGCTGTGCGAGCCGGGGCGGCCCGCCCTGCGGCTCGTGTATCGCTGCGTGCTGGCGGCGCCGCCCCGCGCCCCGAGTGTCGAGGTCGAGCGCTGGGCGTTCTTCGCCCCCGCGGCCCTGCCGCCCGGCGTGCGCGCCCTGCAGCGGCAGGCCATCGCGGCGGCGCTGCGCGCGAATCGTGGCGTGTCGTAAGCCACCTCGCGCGGGCACGGACGGCATGTGAAGGAGGAGTCCGATGGCGTGGAAGATCTTGGTCACGGGGGGCGCGGGCTTCATCGGGTCGCACACGGTCGACGCCCTGCTCGCCGCTGGCCACGCGGTGCGCGTGCTCGACTCGTTCGAGCCCCCAGTGCACCTGGGCGTGCCCGCGTACCTGCCGCGCGAGGCCGAGCTGGTGCGCGGCAGCGTCGTGGACCGCGAGGTACTACGGCGGGCGCTGCGGGGCATCGATGTCGTGTTCCACCTCGCCGCGTACCAGGACTACCTGACGGACTTCTCGCGCTTCTTCCTGACCAACAGCGTGGCCACAGCCCTGTTGTACGAGCTGATCGTGGCCGAGCACCTGCCCGTGCAGAAAGTGATCGTGGCGTCGTCGCAGGCGGTGTACGGCGAGGGCAAGCACTGCTGCGCACGCCACGGCGTGCAGTACCCGGACCAGCGCCCCGCCGAGCAGCTGCGCCGGGGCGACTGGGAAGTGCGCTGCGCGCGCTGCGGGGAACCCCTGGTGCCCTTGTGGACCGAGGAGACGGTCACGCATCCGCACAACAGCTACGCGTTGTCGAAGCGGGACCAGGAGGACCTGGCGCTGCAACTCGGCCGGCGTTACGGCATTCCCAGCGTGGCGCTGCGCTACTCGATCGTCCAAGGGCCACGGCAGTCGTTCCGCAACGCCTACTCGGGCGCGCTACGAGCGTTCGCCGTGCGCGTCCTCACCGGCAACCCCCCGGTCGTCTATGAGGACGGGCGCCAGCTCCGCGACTACGTCTCGGTCCACGATGTGGTCCGCGCCAACCTGCTGGTGCTCCACGACGCGCGCGCGGACTACCAGGTGTTCAATGTCGGCGGCGACCGGCGGGTCGCGGTGCTCGACCTCGCTAGGCTCGTGCTGCAGGCGGCCGGCAGCTCGCTGGAGCCGCGAGTGCCCGGGCTGTACCGCGTCGGCGACACCCGCCACATCTTCTCGGACATCGGCCCGCTACGCCGGCTCGGCTGGGCACCGCGGGTGGAGCAGGAGGCGATGGTCGCGGAGTACGTGGCCTGGGCGGCCGAGCAGCCGGACCTGCACGACACGTTCGCCCCAGCGCAGGCGCGCATGCAGGCGGCCGGCGTCTTGCAGCTCGCGCGGTCGGCATGAGGCGTCTTCCCCCCGCCCCCTCCGTGTTGTGGCTCGTTGGGGTGCTGGTGGCGCTGGCCCTCGGCGCGGGGGGTCTGCGCCTCTGCGTCGCGCCGATCGACGTCAGCGGGGGCACGACGCTCGGTAGCACGGTCGCCGGGGCCAAGGCGAACGACGCGCTGGTGTACCAGGCCCATGCGTCACTGGGCCGCCTGCTCGGCAGCCTGGGCTGCACCTCGGAGGCCGTGGGGCTCCAGTGGCTGAAGGCCGCGGCGCACGCGCGCACGGACGAACAGGTGGTCCAAGCGGCCGTTGGGCTCGCCGCGGCGCGTGCACGTGCCGCCCAGCCTACCGCCTTCGATGCGCAGCTGTGCCGCTACGTGGCAAGGGGCTTCGCTAACGCCTTCCAGGCCCGGGCGGTAGCCACGGCCGGGCTCCGCTGCGCGCCGTGAGCGCGCGCCCCACCGGCCTGCGCCGGGCCGGCGACGACACCGACCTGTAAGCGGTTCGCTCAGGAGGTAGGAATCCGATGGCCATGTACGTGCAAGCGCTGCTGCGCTACTGGTGGCTGCTGGTGATCGTCCCGCTGGTTGGAGTGGCCGTCGCGTATTACAGCAGTGCTACCGCCCGCTCGCAGTATCAATCGGTGGTGACGTTGCAGCTCAATCCTGCGGCTCGCAGCGCGTTCCTGCCCTACAGCACCGAGAACAACGAGATCACCGTCTTGGCTGCCTCCTATGGCGAAGTACTACGCAGCCGTGCTTTCGCCGAGGCGGTCGTCGCGCGGCTGAACCTGCCCCTGGCGCCCGAGGCCCTGGCGCACTCGATCAGCACCGCGCTAGTGCCCAACACCAATATCCTGCGCCTCACCGTCACTCGTGATCACCCGGCCGATGCGCAGTGGCTTGCGCAGTCCATCGCGGAGATCTTTACGACCGAGACGGTACAGAGCCACGCGCTGTCGACCGGCGTGCCCTCGCGGCTGGCCGAGATGGAGGAGATGGCGCGGGGCTACCCGGCCCGTATCGCCGCGCTGCGCCAACAGCGCGACCGGCTCGACCAAGCCGTGGCCCGCGGCGATCTCAGCCGGCTCACCGAACTCAACGGTTTGGAGAACCGGCTCGCGGCGCTGGAAGCGAGCCACGCGAACCTCCTGGTGGAGATCAACCGCGCGCGCAGCAGCTTGAATACCGCCTCGATTCTCGATGGCGCCTCCCCCGCCGTGCGCAGCAGCGGCCTGCCGCTTGGCCGCACGCTGCCGTTCGGCTTCCTGAGCGGCGTGGCGATCGCCGTGGCGCTCGTCCTGGGCCTGGCCCGCCTGGACAATCGGATTCGCGGCCCCTGGGACATCCAGGCCGGCACGGGCGCGCCGCCCCTAGTGTGCGTGGCGGCCGCGAAGGGCGGGCGGGCCCGCGGGCATGGCGAGGTGGTGCTCATCGCCCCCGAGGACCGCGCCGCGGAGCCGTTCCGCATGCTGCGCGCCGATCTGTACGCGACTCGCGGCGAGCACCCCTGCCGCGTGATCGTCGTCACCAGTCCGCAGGCGGGCGAGGGCAAGACGTTCGTGGCCTGCAACCTGGCCATGACCTGTGCCCGTGCCGGCGAGCGCGTGCTGCTGGTGGATGGCCACCTGCGCCGCCCGTGCCTGGACCAGCTGTTCGCCCACGGCAATGGCCACGCCCCCGTGCACGGCCGTGAGATCATCCCGGCGGCCGCGCCGCGGCCCACCCCGCAGCCGCATGGCGCGGAGGCGGGTGGGGTGGCCACCGCTGTCGAGGCGCCCCCCATCGCGGGCGTCGTTCCCAGTGGGCACGACAACCTGTGGCTCCTGCCGGCGGGCCCGGCGGTGGTCGATACCGCCCCGGTGCTGGCCCAGCTTCTCCCACGGTTGCGTGAGTATTGGGACCTCGTCATCGTGGACAGCGCGCCGGTCCTGCCCGTTGCCGACACCCGGTTGCTAGTAGTCAACGCCGATGCGGTGCTGATCATCGCGCGACGCGGGCGAACCACCCAGGCAGCGCTGGCCGAGTGCCTGGCGGTAGTGCGCAAGGCGAGTCAGGCGGTCGTCGGCGTGGTGCTCGACAACTACCGCTAGGCGAGCGGCACAGTGACAATGGCACAGAGGACGTTCGGCGCCGCACGAGGGGCTTGCAGGCAGCTGAGGCGTCGGTGCAGGGTGATGCCGGCCGCTCGCTATCGCCGAGGGGCCGGCGGAGATCGTGCGGGTCTGGGGCGACGAGCTGGCGTCGCCAGCCCGCCACGCTTGCGGCTAGCCATGGGCACCGCGAGGCAGCGCCTGTCCGGCAGCCGCCAGGAAGGAAAATCGTCATGACGCCTGGACTCCCTGCGGGATCGACGCCGGTCCCCGACGAGGCAGCCATCCTGGCCTTCGCGGCGAGCCTGGGCGGCGCGCTGCTCCGGCCCGGCGACGCCGGCTACGACGACGCGCGCCGGCTGTTCAACGGAATGATCGACCGGCGGCCGGCGCTCATCGCGCGCTGCGCGACCGCGGGCGACGTGATGAAGGCCGTCCGCTTCGCCCGCGAGCACGCGCTGCTGGTCAGCGTGCGCGGCGGCGGGCACAATGTCGCCGGCAACGCGCTCTGCGACGGGGGGCTGACGATCGACCTGTCCCCGATGAAGGGCATCCGGGTCGATCCCCGCGTGCGCACGGTGCGCGCCCAGGCGGGGCTGACCTGGCGCGAGCTGGACCGCGAGTGCCAGGTATTCGGTCTGGCCACTACCGGTGGCCAGATCTCTTCGACGGGCATCGCCGGGCTGACCCTCGGCGGAGGGATCGGCTGGCTCGGCCGCAGCTACGGCCTGACCTGCGACAACCTGCTCTCGGCCGACGTGGTGCTAGCCGACGGCTCGTTTGTGACGGCCAGCGCGGCCGAGCATGCCGACCTGTTCTGGGGCCTACGAGGGGGCGGCGGCAACTTCGGGGTGGTGACGGTGTTCGAGTACCGCTTGCACCCCGTCGGCACAATACTCGGCGGCATGCTGCTCTACCCCTTCGACCGGGCCCGTGAGCTGCTGCGCCTGTACCGCGAGTTCAGCCAGGCGGCGCCCGACGCGCTGGCGGTCTACGCCGTGTTGCTGACCGCGCCGGACGGCAGCGGCCCGGTGGTGGCCCTGCTGGTCGGTTACAACGGGCCGCTCGCGCAGGGCGAGGCGCTGCTTCGGCCCTTGCGCGCGTTTGGCCCACCGCTAGCCGACCTGACCGGGCCGATGCCCTACGAGCAGCTCCAGACCCTGCTAGATGAGGGCTTTCCCTTCGGCCTGCGCAACTACTGGAAGTCGAGCTTCCTGGCGCGCCTCCCTGACGCGACCATCGACAGCATCGTCGAGCGCTTCGCCGCCGTGCCTTCGCCGCTGTCGGCGGTGGTGGTCGAGCCGCTGGGCGGCGCCTACCGCCGCGGCGGCCGCGAGGAAACGGCCTTCGACCACCGCGACTGCGCTTACAACCTGCTGGTCCTCGCGCGCTGGGAGGATGCGGCCGACGACGAGCGGCAGATGCGCTGGGCGCGCGACCTCTGGCAGGCTGTCCAGCCGGCCGCGGCGGCCGGCGTGTACGTCAACTACCTGGAGGCGGGCCAGGAAGGAGCGGCGCGCATCCGCGCGGCCTACGGCACCAGCTACGACCGCCTGGTGGCCCTGAAGAACCGCTACGACCCGACGAACTTCTTCCGCGGGAACCAGAACATTCAGCCGACCGCCTAACCCCGCCTGCTCACGGCGGGTCAGTGTACTGGCTTGCGGCCGGATCGGCGAGCTGCCTGTAGCTGCCCGGCTCGTAGGGATCCCGCGCGATAACGGCCACGCGAGGCGGGGCGAGCAGCGCCCGCCCTGCGCTACCGCCCGCCGCGAGGCCCGGGTGCGGCCCCTGTCCCCGCTGCCCCCTTCGGCGGGTGGGCGGTGGTCGTGTGCCAGACGCGCCGCTACAATCCATGCAGGAGCGGCGATGCACGACAGGGGCCGCGCGGTGTCCAAGCGCGGCCGCGACGGGGCAGCGGGGCCCCGAAGGAGGAGTGAGCGATGGCCACGGTGCAGCAGTCCCCGAGCCGCGCGCAGGCGCTGGAAGCGTATTATCAAGAGCTGCGGCAGTTCAGCACCGCGCCCTTGTGGACCGTGCTGAAGAGCCTGCTGACCCCCACGCCGCAGCCGCGCGCCGTGCCGTTCATCTGGCGCTGGCGGGAGCTGCGCCCCTACGTGTACCGTGCCGGCGAGCTGATCGGCACCGAGGAGGCCGAGCGCCGCGTGGTGATGCTGTGCAACCCGGGGCTCGATGGTGCCGCGGCGGTCACCAACACGCTGTACGCCGGCCTCCAGCTCATCCTGCCAGGGGAGATCGCCCGCACGCACCGGCATACCGCGGCGGCCATCCGCTTCATCGTCGAGGGCCACGGCGCCTACACCGCGGTCGACGGCGAGCGCACGCTGATGAACCCGGGCGACCTGGTGCTCACCCCGAACTGGACGTGGCACGACCACGGCAATGAGTCGGCCGAGCCGATGGTCTGGCTCGACGGACTCGACCTCCCCTTGGTCAACGCCATCGACGCCATGTTCTTCGAGGAGTACCCCCAGACCGTCCAGCCGGTCACCAAGGCGCTCGACGACTCGCGGCGCAAGTACGCCCGGGGCACGCTGCTGCCAGCGTACGAGCGCCATCTGGCCAACTACTCGCCGCTGCTGAACTACACCTGGGAGCGCACCCGCGCCGCGTTGGTCGAGCTGGCCGCGCACGACGCGGGCAGCCCCTACGACGGCGTCGTGCTGGAGTACGTGAACCCACGCACGGGCGGCCCGGTGTTGCCGACCATGGCCTGCTACGCCCAGCTACTGCCGCCGGGGTTCGCGGGGCGAGCGCGCCGCCGCAGCATCAGCGCCATCTTCCACGTGGTGGAGGGGGCGGGCTACACTCAGGTGGGCGACCAGCGCCTGGAGTGGGAGGCCAAGGACACCTTCTGCGTGCCGAGCTGGGCGCCGTACCAGCACGTCAACGCGTCCAGCCGGGAGCCGGCACTGTTGTTCTCGTTCACCGACGACCCGGTACTGCGGGCGCTGGGCCTGTACCGCGAGGCCGCCGCGTAGGCGCGAGCCGGCCGGGCGCTACCTCGACCACGCGTACCGCGAGGGGCCCCTGGCGCGCCGCGCGCGATAGTCCACGCTTGCCCCCAGTGTGGCACCCCCTGTTCGGCCCAACGGGACCGGCAGGGGGTGCTAGCATTTGGGGCGCCATCGCTGCCTAGGAGCCCGTTGTCTTCCCCGCGCGCCATGGCAGGCGGAACAGGGCGATCGCGTTCTCCCCTAGGATGGCGCGCTCGGTCGCGGCCGCCAGCCCCAGCGCGCGCACGATCTCGACCGAGCGTGCCAGTGGGATCGGCAGCGGCGGCGTGTCGGTTCCCAGCATGACCTTGTCGGGCCCGAACGTATCGAGCGCTGCGCGGATGGCCGGCGGCCAGAAGGCGACCGTATCGACCCAGATGCGCCGCGCGTAGGCGCTGGGCGGCAACGGCAGCTCGGGGTCGAGGGCGTAGGTTGGCTGGTGGCGGATCTCGTAGCTGTACTCCAGCCGGCCGAGCAGCGCCGGCAACCCGCCGCCCACGTGAGAGGCCACGAGCTTCAGGCGCGGCAGCTGCTCCAGCACCCCGGTCATGATCAGCCGCCCCAGCGCGATGGTGGTCTCTAGACCCCGCCCGATCGTCTCGTCCAGCCGGCAGACCGCCAAGTGCGGCTTGGCGAAGGTGACCCCCGGCGGGTGCAGGTACACCGGCACGTCCAGCTCGACCGCCAGGGCCAGAAAGTCGCGTGCCTCCGGCGCGTCGAGCCAGCGGTCGCCGTAGCGGGGGCAGACCATCGCGCCGCGCATGCCCAGCTCCCGAACACAGCGCTCGAACTCGCGCAGCTGCCCCGCCCCCCCCTGCGGCCAGATCGCTGCCAGCGCCACGAAGCGATCCGGGTACCGCGCCACGAGGTCGGCCAGAAAGTCGTTGCAGCGGCGGGCCAAGTCGAGGACGCGCTCGGGCCCCTCAGCCAGCCGCGCCTCCAGCAGCAGCGGCTGGCTGAGCACACTGAAGTCGATCGGGCTCTCCGCGTGGGCGCGCAAGAACCCTTCGACGTCGGCCATCAGCGTCATGGCGGCCACGGCGTTGGGCGGCACGAACTCGCGGGGGATCAGGTGGCTGTGGACGTCGACGATCACCAGCGCTCCTCCCTCCAGCGGCAGCGCCCGAGCGCGGCCAGGGCGGTCTCGCTAGGCTGGCTGCTTGTCGGGCAGCGCGAGCGCGAGCAGGAACGAGACGATGCTGACCACGATCGAGCCGACTAGCGCCGACCAGAAGCCATCGATGTAGAACCCCACGCCGAACACAGTCACGGCGAGCCAGGAGGCGAGCCCGAGCATCGCCGCGTTGATCACCAGCAGGAACAGCCCGAGGGTGAGCAGGATCAGCGGGCAGGACAGCAGGGTAAGCAGCGGCCGCACGATGGCGTTGACCAAGCCCAGCACCGCGGCCGTGACGGCCACCGCCCACCCGGCGTGCTGGTCTTGTACGCGAATGCCCGGCACCAACCAGGCGGCCACGCCCAGGGCGATGGCCGTGATCAGCCAGCGAACGATGAGGTACACTGCAGCCTGTTCCCTCGCCCGCTCCCGCCCAGCATACTGGGTGCCGCGCGCGGCGGCAACCCCGCCTGGCCCAGGATACGAGGCGCGCCAGGCCGCTCAGCGGCGCAGGCCGAGGCGCTGGATGAGGGCGCGGTAGCGCTCGGCGTCCTTGCGCTTGAGGTAGTCGAGCAGGCGGCGGCGCTGGCCAACGAGCATCAGCAGCCCGCGGCGGGTGTGGTGGTCCTTCTTGTGCACCTCGAGGTGGCTCTGGAGATAGCGGATGCGCTCGGTGATCAGGGCCACCTGCACCTCGGGGGAGCCGGTATCTTTCTCGTCGCGCGCGTACGCCGCGATGATCGCCTTTTTTTGGTCGGCCGTCAGGGTCATCGGCTTCTCGCGCCTCCTGCCACCCCGCCGCACACCGCGAGCGCCCGCAGGCGGCAGGGGATCACTCACGAGTCTGGGGACAATGGCGATGATACCAGCCCGTGCACCCAGACTGCAAGCCGGGGGCGGTGCCTACCGCGCGTGCACGGACCACACCGGCGCGGACGTACAATAAGCGCGGGGCAACTAGACGCGCGTGAGGTGAACCGATGGAAGTCGCGACCCGCCCCGCGGTGAAGCGCTTGTTTATCGACAACCAGTGGGTGGAGGCTGCCAGCGGCCGCACGTTCGAGGATGTGAACCCCGCGACCGAACAGGTGCTGGCGCACATCGCCGAGGCCGACGCTAGTGACGTGGACCGGGCAGTGCGCGCGGCGCGGCGCGCTTTCGACGAGGGCCCCTGGCCGCGCCTGCGCGCCGCCGAGCGCGCGGCCCTGCTGCGCCGCGTCGGCGAGCTGATTCTCCAGCACCAGGACGAGTTGGTGCAGCTGGAGAGCCTGGACACCGGCAAGCCGGTGCGCGAGAGCCGCGCGCTCGACGTCCCGCGCTCAGCCCATAACTTCATCTTCTTCGCCGAGTACAGCACCAAGGTCACCAGCGAGGCCGTCAACCAGGACGGGCAGTACCTGCACTACGAGCTGCGCGACCCGGTGGGCGTGGCGGCCCTGATCACGCCCTGGAACTTCCCGCTGCTGCTCGCCACCTGGAAGATCGGTCCCTGCTTGGCGGCGGGGAACACCTGCGTCGTCAAGCCGGCGTCGGTTACTCCCCTCACCGCGCTGCGGCTGGCCGAGCTGGTGGCGGAGGCGGGCCTGCCGGAGGGGGTGTTCAACGTCGTGACCGGCCCCGGTGCGACGGTCGGTACCGCGCTGGTGTCGCACCCGGGCGTGAACCTGGTCTCATTCACTGGCGAGACGGTCACCGGCCAGCAGATCATGGCCGCGGCCGCCCCGGGCCTGAAGCGCGTGTCGTTCGAGCTGGGCGGTAAGGCGCCGAACCTGGTGTTCGCCAGCGCCGACCTCGATGCCGCCGTGGCCGGCTCGCTGCGCTCGGCATTCTTCAACCAGGGCGAGGTGTGCCTGGCCACCCCGCGCTTCCTGATCGAGGAGCGGATCTACGACCAGTTCCTGGAGAAGTTCGTGGCCGCCGCCCGCGCGCTGCGCCTCGGCGACCCGCTCGACCCGGCCACCGAGATGGGCCCGCTGGTGTCCAAGAGCCACTACGAGCGCGTGCGCGGCTACATCCAGCTCGGCCGCGAGGAGGGCGCCGCGCTGGTGACCGGCGGCGAGCGGCCCGAGGGCCTCGCGCGCGGCTATTTCCTCCAGCCGACCGTGTTCACCCAGGTACGCCCCGACATGCGCATCTGCCGCGAGGAGATCTTCGGCCCGGTGGTGTCGGTGCAACCGTTCCGCAGCGAGGAGGAGGCGGTGCGGTTGGCCAACGACACCCCGTACGGGCTGGACGCCACCATCTGGACCAACGACCTCAAGCAGGCGCACCGGGTAGCTGCGCGGCTGGTGGTCGGCACGGTGTGGGTCAACTGCTGGTTCGTGCGCGACCTACGCGTGCCGTTCGGCGGCGCCAAGGCGAGCGGGATCGGCCGTGAGGGCGGCAAGTACAGCTGGGAGTTCTACACCGAGGCCAAAAACGTCTGCATCGCGGTCCAGTAACGGCACCGCACGCTCGTTCCACCACAGACGGCGCCGGTCGCGGAGCGCTCCGCGACCGGCGCCGTTGGCTGTTATCCGCCCGCTAGGTCACGGGGATGGCCACGCGATCAGACCGCGTGGCCGGCTTGGCCGGGTACCAGGGCGGGTGCCGCCACCATCCGCGCCCGCACGCGCTTGAGCACCAGGATCGCCAGCAAGGCCCCCGCCCAGTCGAAGGCCACGGCCAGCAGGAAGATGGGCAGCCAGCTGCCCGTCATCCCCTGGACCAGGCTGCCGATCGGTACCAGCAGCGACGCGGTCCCCTTGGCGGTGTACAGCATGCCGTAGTTGGTCGTGGCGTACTTGTTGCCGAACAAGTCCCCGGAGACGGCCGGGAACAAGCTGTAGATCTCGCCCCAGGCGAAGAACGTCAGCCCCGAGAGGATGACGAACAGCTCCGGCACGTGCGCGAAGCTGACCAGCAGCAGGATGGCCACGCCTTCGAGCCCGAAGGCGATGAACATCGTGTTCTCGCGCCCGATGTGGTCCGACACCCAGCCGAAGAACGGCCGCGTGAAGCCGTTGAGCACGCGGTCGAGCGACAGCGCGAACGGCAGCGCGGCGAGCGTGAAGCCGAGGATGGCCACGGGGGCGTCGGCCACGCCGTAGTCGCGGGCGATGGGGCCCAGCTGCGCGGTGGCCATGAGCCCGCCAGTAGCGACCATGGTGAACATGACGTACAGCAGCCAGAACACCGGGCTGCGCAGCGTCTCCAGCGGCGTGTAGTCGCGGGCCGCCTGGCGTAGCTCGGGCTTCATCTTGGAGGCCGTCTCCTGTGCGGTCGGCGTGCGCATCAGCAGGGCCATGATCAGCACCACCAGGCCCTGGCCCAGCCCGAACCAGAAGAAGGCCGCCTGGTAGCCCTGCGACTCGATCATCTCGGCGATAGGCACCACGGTGAGCGCGGAGCCGGCGCCGAACGCCGCCGCGGTGAGGCCGGCCGCGAGGCCACGATGGTCGGGGAACCACTTGAGCGCGTTGCCGATGCTGGTGCCGTACACGATACCGGCCCCGATGCCGCCGATCGCGCCGCCCAGCCACAGCATCGGGAGCGACGAGGCCTCGGCATTGAGCACCCAGGCGATGGCTACCAGCACGCCGCCAATGCTCACGATCAGCCGCGGGCCGAAGCGGTCGACGAGATACGCCTCGAACGGCACGAGCCATGTCTCGGCGAGCACGAACAGCGTGAACGAGACCTGGATCGCCGCCTTGCCCCAGTGAAACCGGTCGTCGATCGGGTTGACGAACAGGGTCCAGCCGTACTGCAGGTTGGCTACCGCCACCATGGCAATGATGCCAACGAGCAGCTGGAGCCAGCGGTTGCGCACGGGACTGGCCGCTGGCACGGTCGCAGAACTCGACGAGAGCGCCATAGGTCTTCTTTTCCTCCTGCATCCCCTAGAAGAGCTGTCCGGACGCTACACCCGCGACCCGCCGCCCGCTGGCGCCGCGGGCGGGCAACGAGGGCGCGGTAGGCGCAGCGGCGTGACCGACGGCACGGATCAGCAGCGCAGCGGATACCAGGGGGGGCGCAGCAGGATGCCCGCCGGGGCGCATGGGGCGGGTGAGATGCCGAGGTCCAGGCCCACTAGCAGCGGGGCAAGGGCACCGTTCACGGGGCCCGAGGCGAGGGCATCCGTGCCATCAGCCAGGCCACATAGCGCGGCTGCGGGCAGCCCGAAGGCGCCCCCGGGCCCCCCAGCGGCCCACAACGCGACGGCGAGTATGGGCCCCACCGGGAGCCCCACCCCCGCGCCGCTGGCCGAGGCGGCGGGTACTACGGCGGCGATGGCCAGGGCACAGCCCAGCACGAGGACCACGAGCTGCCAGTGCACCGCCCGCTGCGTGCTCACCTCGCCGCCTCACCGCTGAGACGTTCGGCGGTGGCCTTATGGCCTGACCGCCTTATGGCTTGGCCATAGCTCGGTTGGCCCGTAGTATAGCGCGGCTGTGCGCGCTGTCAAGCGTAACCTGTACAGGGCGTATACTTGTCCTATGACAGCTCAGACAAATGACTTTGGGCACCCGGGCAGCGGCTATCGGGCCATCGCCGAGGCGATCCTGCGCCAGATCGCGGCGGGAGAGCTGGCGCCCGGCGCCCGGTTACCACCCGTGCGTGTGGCGGCGGCGCGCTGGGGCGTGAACGTCAACACGGTGCAGCGCGCCTACGCCTGCCTTGCGGCGCAGGGGGTGGTGGTGGCGCGGGCCGGCCGGGGGACCCGCGTGGCGCCCGCGGCGGCAGAGGCGGCGGTCGCGCTGCGGGCCGCGCGGCTGCACCAGCTGGTGGGGGAGGTGTTGGCCGCCGCGCTCGCGCTGGGCTACCAGCCGGCGGAGGTCGCGGCCACGTTCACTGCCCAGCTCGCCCGCTGGCGCGCGGCGCGGCAGCGGCGAGGCGATCCTGCTGCGGGGCCCCAGGGCCCTGCACGGAGTGTGCGGCTGGCCGGCAGCCATGACCTCTGCATGGAGGTGCTAGTCCGCCAGCTGCGTGCGGGGCGACCGCGCTGGCCGATCCGCTGGCGGCCGTCGAGCAGCCTAGCCGGGTTGTTCGCGCTAGCTACCGATGCCTGCGACCTCGCTGGCTGCCATCTGCTGGATGCGGCGAGCGGTGAGTACAACGCGCCGTTCGTCGAGCGCCTGCTGCCGGGCGAGCCGGTGCTGCTCGTCACGGTGGCCGAGCGCGAGCAGGGGCTGCTCGTGGCGCCGGGCAACCCGGCAGGCGTGCGCGCGGTGCGAGATCTAGCGCGGCCGGGCGTGCGCTTCGTCAACCGGCCGCGCGGCAGCGGCACGCGGCTGCTGCTCGACCGGCTGCTGGCGGCGGCGGGGGTGTCCCCTGCAGCCGTCGCCGGCTACGAGCGCGAGGTACCGACCCATCTGGCGGTCGCCGTCGCGGTCGCCACGGGCGCCGCGGATGTGGGGCTCGGCATCCGCGCGGCGGCGCAGGCCGCGGGCCTCGACTTCGTGCCCCTGGCGCGCGAGCGCTACGAGCTGGCGTTGCGCGCCGAGCAGCAAGCGCGCCCGGAAGTGGCCGCCGTGTTGGCGGCACTACGCGCACCGGCGTTTCGCGCCGCCGCGCAGGCGCTGGGCGGCTACGACCTGGCGCAGGCCGGCAGCGTCCGGCGCGTCGGCTGATGCGGCGAACGAAAGGAGGAGAGTGCGGTGTTGATCCCCGGCGTCACGCGGCTGCTTCCGCCACGCCGACTGGCCATGCTAGGGGTGCTGCTCGCTAGCGTGCTGCTGCTCCAGCAGCCCACCACGGCAGCCCAGGGGCCGGCGCAGCCGGAAGTGATCCTGGCCACCACGACCAGCACCTACGATACGGGCCTGCTCGACTACCTGCATCCGATGTTCGAACGGGCTACCGGCTATCAGGTAAAGACCATCAGCGTGGGCACCGGCCAGGCGCTGGCGCTAGGCGAGCGCGGCGAGGCCGATGTCGTGCTGGTCCACGCGCCGGAGACCGAGCGCGCCTGGATGGCGGCGGGCAACGGTACGCGGCGGCTGCTGGTGATGTACAACGACTTCGTGCTGGTCGGCCCGGCCGACGACCCTGCCGGTGTGCGCGGCCAGCCCGTGGTCGAGGCGCTGCGGCGCATCGCGGCGGCGGGCAGCGTGTTCGTCAGCCGCGGCGACAACTCCGGCACGCACATCCTGGAGCGCCAGCTCTGGCAGCGCATCGGGGTCAATCCCGAGGGCCAGGCGTGGTACCTCGCGGTCGGCCAGGGCATGGGCCAGACGCTCAACATCACGAGCGATCGCCAGGCCTACACGCTCACGGACCGTGGCACCTGGCTGGCGCGGCGCAACACGCTCGACCTCGTGCTGTTGGTCGAGGGCGATGCCGTGCTGCGCAACATCTACCACGTGATGCCCGTCAACCCGGCCAAGTCGCCGCGCATCAACAACGCGGGGGCCGAGGCCTACGCTGACTGGCTGGTGAGCCCCGAGGCGCAGGCCGCGATCGAGGCGTTCGGCCGCGACCGCTACGGGCAGGCGCTGTTCATCCCCGCCGCTGGGCGCTCCGAGGAGGAGTTGCTCGGGGAGTGAGTGCCCATGGACTTACTGGCCAGCGCGGTGCTGCATGCCCTCCGGCTGCTGCTGACCGGCGACGCGGAGACATGGCAGATCACGCTGCTGAGCCTCCGGGTATCGCTCACGGCCACGGCGATCAGCGTGCTGGTGGGGGTGCCGCTGGGGACTTGGCTGGCGCTGGTCCGCTTTCCCGGGCGAGGACTGCTGTTGGCGCTGGTCAATACGGGCATGGGCATGCCGCCCGTGGTCGCCGGGCTAGTCATTACCATTCTCCTGTGGCGCACGGGGCCCCTGGGCCAGCTCCGCTTGCTATACACGCCCACGGCCATCATCATCGCCCAGGTAGTACTCTCGCTGCCCGTGGTCATCGGGCTGACGGTGGCCGCCATCCAGCAGCTCAACCCCCGGCTGCGCCTCCAGATCCTCGCGCTGGGGGCCACGCGCTGGCAGTATCTCGCGCTGCTGGTGCGTGAAGCGCGGCTGCCGCTGCTGGCGGCGGTCATGGCCGGGTTCGGCGCGGTGATTTCCGAGGTCGGCGCGGCGATGATGGTGGGCGGCAATATCCAGGGCCAGACGCGCGTGCTGACCACGGCGACCGTGCTGGAGACGAGCAAGGGCAACTTCGATTTGGCCCTGGCTTTAGGGCTCATTCTGCTCGCGCTCGTCTACGCGGTCAACCTGACGCTTACCTGGATCCAGCAGCGAGGGCGGCCGCTGTGAGCGACCAGGCACCCCCCAGCGGCCCGCTAGTGGCGCTGCGCGGCGTGCAGGTGCGGCGCGGCGGGCGGGTAGTCCTGGACGTGCCGGCGCTGGACGTGTGGCCTGGGGATGTGCTGGCCGTAGTGGGGCCGAATGGGGCGGGCAAGAGCACGCTGCTCCAGGTGATGGCCGCGCTGCTGGCGCCGGACCGCGGGCGTGTGTGGTTCGCCGGCCAGCAGGTCGACGCGCGGCGCAATCCCGTGGCGGTGCGGCGGCGGCTGGCGGTGGTGTTCCAAGAACCGTTGCTGTTCGACACCAGCGTGTTCGACAACGTGGCCAGTGGGCTACGCTTGCGGGGGGTGCCGGGGCAAGAGCTCCGGGCGCGGGTGACGGTGTGGCTGGAGCGCCTGGGGATCGCCGCCCTAGCGCGGCGGCCGGCGCGTACCCTCTCGGGGGGCGAGGCGCGGCGCACGAGCCTGGCCCGGGCGCTGGTGCTGGAGCCGGAGCTGCTGCTGCTCGACGAGCCGTTCGCCGCGCTGGACTACCCCACGCGGCAGGCGCTGTTGGGCGAGCTGCCGGGGTTGCTAGCCGCCGCGCGGACCACCACGGTATTGGTGACTCACGACCCCTACGAGGCCTTGGCGGTGGCGCGCCGCGCCGTGGCCCTGCGCGAAGGTCGGATCGTAGCCGAGGGCCCAGTGCGCGCTGTGCTGGGAGCGGCGGGGCTGGAGCTCGGCCCTCTGTTGGCGCCCGAGGTCAAGTGAGCTGGTAGGCGTCGTACACGACCAGGTTCTTCAACCGCAAGGCGGCGCCCACGCACACGCGTGTGGTGAGCCACCGATAGGCGGGGTGACCGGTCTCGAAGCCGACCAGTACGCGGAAGTAGTAGCGGCGCGGATCGACCGGCTCACCCGCAGCGATACGGGCGAGCACCTCGGGGCTGCCGCTGCGGTAGCCCCGAGTAGTAATGTAGATGAGCGCGTCGTCGGCGGTGCGCAGCGTGTAGCGGGTATCGATGACGGCGGTGCCGTCGGCGAGGACGAGCTGCCAATCGGCGCCACCCGGCAGGATCGTCCCCTGGAAAGCAGGGCCCTGGAAGCGGCCGCCCTGGATGGGGATGATACGGCGGCGCCCAGCGGGTGTCTCGCCCAGCTCGAGCGGGTCGCCCACCTCGACCTCGAAGCGGGCTAGATGCTGGAGCGCGGGAACGGGGGGCTCAAACGGCACGGCCATCGCGGCACCTCCGCCTACAGGCCGCCCCGCCAGCCGGGGGGCGGGCCCGATGCAACAAAAAATCTGGCGGCGTGCCGCCAGATAGGAGGAGCAAGTGCCGAAGCGGGGAGTCGAACCCCGACGGGCGTGCGCCCACTACGCCCTGAACGTAGCGCGTCTACCAGTTCCGCCACTTCGGCAGGACGCCTATAGTATAGCAAGCGGAGTCGTACAGGGCAACTCGGCCGTCCCCGTGGAGGCCGCCTCCGCACTGCCCCGCGCCCTGCCCCCGGTCGCCGCGCCGGGGTGGCACTGGCTCGCCACGGAGCTGAGAGGAAGGCGAGCTCGCGCCTGCGGCGCTCTCACGGCCTGCCGCCCCTGCAGCCCGGCACGGCCGCCGGGCTGCAGGACAGGTGCAGCTCGCTCTCCCCGCTCGTCGCCGCCGGGGCGCAGAACTCGGGAGTATCGTCCTATCTATTGACAGCCCCCGCCGCCCGTGCTCTAATCGGTGCACCATCGTTTGGTCGGTGGGGGATGCGGTTCGGGCTGTTTTATCTGCCCACCTACCCGAGCACGGTCGGGCCGGCTCCTCCTGACCTGTTGCGCGAGATCGTGGAGCAGGCGGTACTGGCCGAGGCACTGGGGTTCGAGGGCGTTTGGCTGGCGGAGCATCACTTCCACGGGTTCGGGGGGGTACTCTCCAGCCCCGCCGCCGTGGGCTGTGCCATCGCCGCCCGCACACGGCGCCTGCGGATCGGCACGGCCGTCGTCCTGCTGCCCTACCACCACCCGCTGCGCGTGGCCGAAGACTACGCCACGCTCGACGTGCTGAGCGAGGGCCGATTCGACTTCGGGGTGGGCACCGGGTTCCTGCGCTGGGAGAACGAGGTGTGGCATGCGCCCTTGGAGACGGCGCGCGCCAAGTTCGCCGAGGCGTTGGAGATCGTCCTGCGCGCCTGGACCGAGCCGGAGCTCGCCTACGCGGGGCAGTTCACCCGCTTCCCGCCGCTCACCGTGCTGCCGCGCCCCGTGCAGCAACCGCACCCGCCGGTGTGGCTGGCGGCGACGACCACGCCCGAGACATTCCAGCTCGCGGGGCAGCGCGGCTATCACCTGATGCTGATCCCTTTCCTACACGAGGTGGCCGAGCTACGGGAGAAAGTCGCGCTGTACCGCGAGGCGCTGCGGGCGGCGGGCCACGATCCGGCCACGCGCGAGGTGTTGGGCGCGTATCACGTCTACGTAGGCCCGGACCGCGCGACGAGCCGGGCGGTGGCCGCCGAGGGGCTCAACCGCTACCGCGCCGCCGCCGGCGAGATCCACGCACGCACGGCGCACCTGCCGCTACCCGCGGCGTTCAGCGCGCATGTGCGCTCGCGTGGCGAGGTGCGCACGCTGGATATCGACACGCTGCTCGCCCAGCGGCGAGTGATCGCCGGGCCACCCGCTGAGTGTATCGAAGTACTCGCCAGTCTCCGCGAGGACCTGGGGCTGACCTACCTGGCCGCCAATGTCTGCTTGGGCGGCCTGGAGATGGCTGAGGTGCGGCGCGTCATGGAGCGGCTGGCGACGCAGGTGATGCCAGCGTTCCAGCGCCCCGTGCCGATGGCCTGAGCGAAGGGGGAGCGAGGCCATGGCGCGTCCGCTGGTGATCGATGCCGATTCGCATGTCGAGGAGTGCGAGCAGACCTGGCAGTTCCTGGAGCCACCCTACGCGGCGCGGCCGCCACTCGTGGTAGATAAGCGCGGTGCCCCCGGCCTGACGGTGCAGGACGCCTTCTGGTTGATCGACGGCCACACCTATCCCCGCCTGCGCGGCCGCGGCACCACGGTGTACGCCACGCCGCCGGTCTCCACCCTCGCCTACGCCAAGCCGTTCAGCATCGCCAGTCAGACACTGAGCGATGTGCATGCGCGCCTCGAAGACTTAGACCGCGCCGGCATCGACATCCAGGTCCTGTACCCCACCGTCTTTCTGGAGCGGCTGAGCAGCGACGACGCGTACCTGACGGCGCTGATGCGCAGCTACAACACCTGGCTGGCTGCCCGGTGCGCCGAGGCCCCCGACCGCCTCAAGTGGGCCGCCGTGATGCCCCTGCACAGCGTGCCCGACGCTATCGCCGAGTTGCGGCGCACACGCGAGCTGGGCGCGGTCGCGGCCGTGATGTACGGCACGGTGGGGGAGACGATGCTGCACGAGCCGCGCTTCGACCCGTTCTGGGCGGAGGCGGCGCGGCTGGGCGTCCCCGTGGTCGTGCACACGGGCTGGAGCCATCCGGGCCTGCTCGCCAGCGGCACGGACGTGTTCGCCGCCCAGCTCGTGGGGTTCACGCTGCCCGTGCTGATGGCCTTCTTCAGCTTCCTGGGCGGCGGCATCCTGGCGCGCCACCCGGAGCTGCGCGTCTGCTTCCTGGAGGCGGGCGCGGATTGGCTGCCGTACCTGATCCAGCGTATGGACCAGTACTATAGCGTGGACGCACGGCTCGGCTGGGCCACCCTGGCGCCCGAGCCGCCCAGCCACTACCTCCGGCGCGGCCACGTGTACCTGACCTGCGAGGGGGACGAGCGCCTGCTCCCCACGGTGCTTCAGTGGCTGGGGGACGACCAGGTGATGGCGTCGGCCGATATGCCGCACATGGAGGCGCGCGAGAACTCGCTGCAGGACATCGCCGAGCGCGATGACCTCACCGACGCGCAGAAGCGCAAGATCCTAGGGGAGAATGCCCGCCGCTTCTACGGCCTGTAGCGTGCCCGCGGAGCCGGCGATGAGCGCCCTACGCCTGCTAGAGGTCTCGAAACACTTCGGGGGCGTGACCGCGCTCTCGCATGTCTGCCTGACGGTGCCGGAGGGGGCGATCTACGGCCTGATCGGGCCGAATGGCGCCGGCAAGTCCACCCTGTTCAACTTGATCAACGGCATCTATCCGGTGTCTGCGGGCCACATCTACGTGGGGGCGCGGGATGTGACGGGCTGGCGGCCCGCGGCGATCGCGCGTCTCGGGGTGGCACGCACCTTCCAGAGCGTGCAGTTGTTCGCGGGGATGACGGTGCTGGACAACGTGCTCCTGGGCCAGAGCCGCTTCGCCCACACGGGCCTCCGCAGCCTGCTGCCCGTGTTCGCCGACCGCCGCGAGGCCGCGCTGCGGCGCGCGGCGCTGCACACGCTGGAGTGGCTCGAGTTGGCGTCCTATGCGCACGCCACCGCCAGCGAGCTGCCGTACGCTATCCAGCGGCGGGTCGAGGTGGCGCGCGCGCTGGCCAGCCACCCGCGCCTGCTGCTCCTCGACGAGCCCGCCGCGGGCTGCAACGAGGAGGAGAGCCGGGCGCTAGCTGCCGATATCCGGCGTATCCGCGAGCGCGGCATCACCGTGGTTCTGATCGAGCACGATATGTCGGTCGTGATGGAGGTATGCGACCGCATCGCGGTGCTCAACTTCGGGGAGGTCATCGCCGAGGGGCCCCCCGCGGCGATCCAGAACGATCCGCTCGTGCTGGAAGCGTATCTTGGACGCGAAGACGACGTCGCCACCGCTGCTGCGCATCGAGGGCCTGCGGGTTAGCTACGGGCCGGTCGTCGCTCTGCGCGACGTGTCGCTCACCGTGTACCCCGGCGAGGTGGTGGCGGTGCTGGGCGCCAATGGCGCCGGGAAGACCACGCTGCTGCGGACGATCTCCGGGCTGCTGCGGCCGAGTGCGGGGGCGATCTGGTTCGCCGGCCGCGAGCTCACCCGCGTGCCGCCGCACGCCATCGCCGCGGCCGGCCTGGCGCACGTCCCGGAGGGGCGCGGCATTCTCGGACGAATGACAGTGCTGGAGAACCTGCGCATGGGCGCCTATACTCGCCGCGATGGCGAGATCGCCCGCGACCTCGCCGAGCTGTGCGAGCGCTTCCCGATCCTGCACGAGCGCCGTCACCAGCCGGCGGCGCTGCTGTCGGGTGGCCAGCAGCAGATGTTGGCGATCGCCCGTGCCTGGATGGCTCGCCCCCGCCTGATCCTGCTCGACGAGCCGTCGCTGGGGTTGGCGCCGCGCCTGGTCGCCGAGGTGTTCCAGCTGATCGCCGCGATCCGCGAGCGCGCCGCGGTGCTGTTGGTCGAGCAGAACACGCGCGCGGCCCTACGCCTGGCCGACCGCGGCTATGTCCTGGAGCTGGGCCGGGTGGTGCTGGATGGCCCCGCACGCGCCCTGCTCACCGACGAGGGGCTGGTCCGCGCCTATCTCGGGCGCCGCGCGGCCCCGGGGGGGGCCACGTGATCGGCCAGCAGCTCGTCAACGCCCTCATGCTGGGCAGCAACTACGCGCTGGTGGCTATCGGCTACACGCTGGTGTTCGGCGTGCTGCGCCTGCTCAACTTCGCGCATCCGAATGTGTGTGTGCTCGGTGGGTTCCTGCTGTTCAGCGCGGTGGGCACGCTGGCGCTACCGCTGCCGGCGGCCATCGCCGTGGTGATCGTGGGCGGGGCCGTGTTGGGGCTGGCGACCGAGCGCCTGTGTTTTCGGCCCGCCGAGCACCTGCGGGACGAGCTGGCGCCCGCTATCTCCTCGGTGGCGTTCGCCCTCGTGCTCACCGAGCTAGTCGCCAAGGTCTGGGGGGCCGAGCCGCGCCGGCTCCCGCCGCTGGTCACCGGCGCGACTTTCGACTTGGGCCTGTTCCAGGTCTCCAGTATCCAGCTCGTCATCCTGGGGCTATCGTTCGGGCTGATGCTGGGGGTGGACTACCTGCTCCAGCACACGCGGATGGGCTACGCGCTGCGGGCCGTGG
>Ga0070737_10001589_pt1 | contig 31488 bp, 24 predicted proteins | sample Coa_R1_10_FD_66438 | JGI IMG/M metagenome (GOLD analysis project Ga0070737, IMG submission 66438) | Surface soil microbial communities from Centralia Pennsylvania, which are recovering from an underground coalmine fire - Coalmine... | ecosystem: Environmental > Terrestrial > Soil > Unclassified... | reverse complement strand
CGTCCAGGGTGAGCGAGATGACGCTCAACACGCCGTCGCTATCTCGGGTCACGAGCCCGGGCGCGCCGTTGACGTCGGTCAGGTAGGCAGCCTGCACCGGCCGGTGGGCGGCGAGTGCGAGCATCGCCCGCGCGACCTTGCCAGCGCCGCGGTGGATCTGGCGAGCTGCGCTGACCTTGCCGCCGCCGTCGGTGCGCCATATCACGTCGCGGTCCAGCAGGGCGATCAGCTGTTCGAGATCTCCTTCGGTGCAGGCGGCCGCGAACGCGAGCGCGACCTGTTGGTGCTGTTGGCGCGTCGCCGGCCGCTGGGGTCGGCCGGCCTGCACATGGCGGCGGGCGCGCTGCACGAGCTTGCGGACAGCCGCCGGAGTGCGCCCGGTCACCTCGGCGGTCTGCTCGAACGTGTGGCCGAAGACGTCGTGCAGCACGAACGCGACGCGCTCGGCCGGCGAGAGGCGCTCGAGCACGACCAGCAGCGCCATCGAGACCGACTCATCGAGCGTGAGGCGGTCGGCAGGATCTTCGCCGGCAGCGGCTGGCGCACCAGCGGCCACGAGGTGGGCGGGCCCGACGAGCGGTTCGGGCAGCCAAGGTCCGACGTAGCGCTCGCGTCGGGCGCGGGCGCTTTCCAGTGCGTCGAGCGCCAGGCGCCCGACCACGACGGTCAACCACGCGCGGAGGTCGCGGATCGCCTCCGGGTCGCGTTGGCGCTCGAGTCGCAGCCATGCCTCCTGCACGACGTCCTCGGCCTCACTGAGCGAACCGAGCACGGCGTAGGCGACGCGTTGCAGATGCGGCCGCTGGCGCTGGAACTCCTCCGCAAGTCGTCCTCGCTGGGTCATGGGGTACACACCAGCCTGGTGCTCTAGGCGGCCGCCTTCAGAGCGAGGCCGTCGTCGGTGGCCGCCGCGAACAGGGCCGCACGATCCTCGCCGGCCGACGCCCGCCGGCGGACTCGGCGGCTGCGCAGCGCCAGGCGCGTGAGCGCCGCGACGACCGGTCCGCTGGGCTCGGGCTTGCCGAGCTTCAGGAGCTCCTCGGCCGTGGCGTTGGCCGGTGGATAGATCAGGCAGCGGTTGATGTGGCGCTTGAAACGCTTGGCCTCGGCGCCGGTGGCAAGCACCGTGTCGCGGTCAAAGCCACAGGTCAACAGCGCCCCCGCGCCGCCGAGATCAAGGCAGGTCAGATACAGCGGCTGACGGTACGGGCGCGGGGGCTCTCCAAGTGACACCGCGGCGGCGTTTTGGCCTGCCAGCCGGCCCTGCGCCATCGCGTGCTGACATGACATCAGCGCGGTGTGACGGCCATCGACGCTCGCGCAGGCGCTGTCGCCCGCGACCCAGATGCCCTCGACCCCGCTTGCCAGGTGCCGGTCGACGACGACCCGTCCCAGCGGGTCGCGTCGCGCCGGCACCTGCCCGGTCAGGCGCGAGGCCCGCGGTCCGGTCGACCACACGACCAGCTCGCCCTCCACTTCGGAGCCATCCGCCAGGACGACGCCTGCGGCGTGGACGCCGACGACCGCTGTCCCGGTTTTGACCTCGACGCCCAACGAGCGCAGGGAGCGCTCGATCACCGAGCGCGCACGGGGGCCGAAATCAGGGGCTGGATTGGGGCCGCGCTCGATCAGGGTGATCGGGCCGCGGGCACGCCGGCCCGCAGACCGGGCCGCGCGCTTGAGCATCCCCGCAAGCTCGGCCGCGATCTCCACGCCGGTGAAGCCGCCACCGACGACCACGGCGCTGAACTTCGCGCCGGGCCTGTCCCGCAACCCGGCCAATCGCCGGTGAAGCGCCTGTGCCTGCGCATAGGTGTCGACCGCGAGCACCGGCGCCCCGTCGGGCAGCGGCAGGGTGCTGCCGGCTGCGAGCACGAGCTGGTCATAGGCAAGCGTCGTGTCGTCGTCCAGCCGGACCGTCCTGCCGGCGGCGTCGATCTCGGTCACGGTCCCGCGTCGGTGCACGACGCCGATCGGCCCGAGCACGGCATCCAGCGGCACTCGCACACCGGACAGGTCGGACTCATACAGCCGCGGCCGGAGCACCAGCCACGGATCGGGATTGACCAGCTCCACCGCACGATGCCTGGCCCGAGCGCTCCGCAGCCTCTCGGCGGCGCCGACGGCCGCCCGCACACCGGCGGGTCCGCCACCCACGATCAAGATGCGTCTGCTGTTCATGCCCACAAGACGACGCAGGGCGCAAATGTGGGACGCAAAGCATCGCTGGCCGGCGCAGCGCGCCGGCCGGCGCAGGCGACCAGCAGCGCCACGCCCGGACTCCCGGGCGCGCCCGCCGCTGTCGATCGCAGCTCCAGCGGCCCCTCCCGGCCGCTGGAGCTGCGGCCGAAGGGGACCCATGCTCAGGGGCTGTCGGTGGCGCGCGTCAGAACCCGAGCGCGAACTTGGCGTCCTCGCTCATCATCTCGGGCGTCCACGGCGGCGTGAAGGTCATCGTCGCCTGGACGTCCTGCACGCCATCCAGCTCGGAGACGAACTCCTCGATCTGCTCGGCGACCTGCGGGCCGATCGGGCATCCCGGGCTGGTCAGCGTGTAGGTGATGCGGACCGTGCCGCCCTCCACCTCCACGTCGTAGATCAGCCCAAGCTCCACGAAGTCGAGCCCCAGCTCGGGGTCGATCACCTCCCGCAGCGCGTCGGTCACCTCTTCGACTGTCGCCATCACGAGAAGTCTAGTGCCCGCTTCTTTGGACAATCTTTAGGCGCGCGGCGCTTGCCAGCTCCCGGTGCTTTGAGTAGGTTTGCCTGATCGTCGTCTTCGAGGACACGCCACCCAAGCTGCGCTGCGTCGGCGATGAGGACCGGAGCACCCAGGCCTCGCGGCGGCGGGCGCTCACCAGGGCGATCCACGCCAAGGCGGACGTGCTCGTGGACCTCTCGCAGCTCACCTTCGCCGACCCGTCGCTGATGCTTGACCTGGCGATGCTGGCGCGGCGGCTGAGGGCCCACGGGCGCAAGGTGCGGCTGTGCGCGCCGCAGCCCCAGATCCGCACGCTGATCGAGCTGGTCGGCCTGCACAAGCTCCCCGGCGTGGAGCTTGAGGACCAGGCCCCGGCGCTGGCCTGACGGCGTGCGGCCGGCGTGGCGCCGGCGATCCGATCCGTCCGGCCCTTCTCCTAAGTTCTGCGCGTTGGCAACCCCGAGCCGGAGCGTCCATGACCCTGTGCTTCATCGAACCGCAGAACGCCATCCGCGTGATCGCCGACTCCGTCGGTCGCGAGGCGCGGCGCCAGATACTCGGCGAGGTCGTGCGCGCCTGGGTGGATGAGATACCGGAGTCCGAGCTTGACTCCCACTACGCCAAGGCGGTCGCCGACCTCGACGAGCACGACCTCTCGCTGCTGGCGGCCTGGCACGTGTCGCTGGAGGTGGGCCATCCCGTTCCCAGCCGGGAGTTCCTCGTCAAGGTGTTCCCTTCGCTTGGAGAGAATCGGCGCGAGGCGCTGAAGATCGCGGCTGGGTTCCGCGGGGAGGAGGCGTTTGAGGCGGGCGTTGGCGAGGAGCAGGCGCTGGACACGGTGCTGCCGTGGCTGTCGGAGGCCCGCTGCCGCGCGCTTGCGGCGCAGTGCCTGGAGCTTTACTGCTGGGACCGGCTCGGACTGGAGAACTGAAGGGCCGGCGTCGGCTGCGCCCAGCCGCGGGCGATTGGCCGGTCGCCGCGGGCGTCCGGCCGGCCGGTGCGCACCAGCCTCGCGCGTCAGCCCGGTGCGACGGTGACAAGCGCGGCGCTCGCAGCCGGGAGCGTGACGGTCACGCGGCCGGCCGCGACCGGGACGCTTGAGTCAAGCGGCGCTCCGAGCACGCCGGTGGCGGTCTCCGCGCCGTAGCTCCTGCCCCCGAGCGTGACGCCGCCACGGCTTGACACGCTCGGCGCGAGCATCCGCTCGACGGTCGCGACGGGGCCCGCGCCGGGCGCCAGGCGCAGGATGACCGTGCGCGAGCGGCTCGCGCTCTTGTCGATCAGCAGGATGCGCAGCGTGCCGTCGCGCGCTCGCGTCGCCCACGCGCTGAGCGTGGCGGGCAGGCCGCGCATCCCGCGGCGGCCGGCCCTGTCCGGTCCGGCGGACACGGCCAGAAGCCGGGACCCGGGCGGCGCGGCCTGCGCGAACAGCTGCAGGCCGTAGTAGACGGGCTCGACGTGCGCCTCCCACAGGCCGTGCACGCGACGCACCTTGAACAGCTGATAGGCGGACCCCGGCAGGGTGTGCACATCCACCCCGTCGACGCCGGCGCGAGCGAGCGAGAACAGCGCGTCGGGGGCCCACAGCGCGGCCGCGAAGGTGTCGCTGACGCCGGACTTCCCTCGGCAGGCGACCGAGTTCAGCTCGTCAACGCGCAGCTGGCGGTGCTGGCGGCGGGCGATCGCAAGCCACGGCCGCAGGCTCGCCGCCAGGCCGGCCGTCGCATAGTCCGACAGCAGGTGCGGGATCGATGGGTACTGGGGCGAGCTGGGCGGCACGAAGCAGTTGCGCAGCGGATAGCGGTGCACCGTGACGATCGCCAGTCGCCGGTCGTGCGCCAGAAGGGCGGGCAGCACGTGCAGCCAGGATCCGCGCGGAGCGGTCGGGCCGACGGCGAGCGCCGGCCCCGCCAGGTCCGCTCCCGGATCAGCCGCGGCGACCGCGGCGGCCTCCGCGCCCAGCTGCCGCGCGTAGGCCGGATATCCGAACCCGGGGGGCCTCGCCGGGACGGGCAGCCCGAAGACGGTGCGCATGATCGGAAGCTTGGAGTAGACGTTGGGCTCGTTGCCGATCTCGAACGCCTGGATCGAGTCGCCGAGCGCGCGCTTGAACGCTCGCGCCTCGGCCGCCGCCAGCGCCGGCTCGTCGGCGGCGAGGTTGATGCCCATGATCATCCGTGCGCCCAGCTGGCGCGCCAGCGCCGCCGTCGTCGCCAGCCAGCTGGGGGTCAGCGCATATGACGCGAACGCCGGCGGACGCACCCCGCGAGCGGGCACGTAGGAGATGTCCGTGCTGTCGCCTCCGATCCGCAGCACCGGCGCCTGTCCCGGGGTGAGGTTGCGTATCAGCGCCAGCAGGACCGGATCGATCCTGGAAGGGTCGGCCCCCGTGTAGGCGCGGACCGCCTGGAACTCGAACGACAGCCCCAGATAGCCGCTCGGTATGGGGCGCCCGACGACGCGGGGGCCGATCGCCAGCACCTCCGTCCCGGCACCGGAAGCCGCGGCCGCCCCGCCCGCAGCTGCGCTCAGCGCGGCCGAGGACCCGCCCGCCGCCGGGTCTGCGGCGGGGCCGGGGGCGGGGGTCTCACCGCCTGTGACCGCCGCGCCGCCCGAGCCACCGGCGCCGGCGGCGGAGCTTGAGCCCGGGCCGCCCGCGGCGGCCCCGCATCCCGCAAGCGCAGCGCAGGCCGCGCAGGCAAGCGCGGCCGCGATCAGCGAGCGCGCCGCCGCCAGCCGGCCGCCGCTCACCGGGCCGCCTCCCCGAGCCCCGCTCACCGAACCGCCTCCCCGAGCCCCGCTCACCGAACCGCCTCCCCGAGCCCCGGTCACCGGACCGCCTCCCCGAGCGCCGCCTCGATCTCCCGGATCGCCTGCTCCGTGTCGCGGAAGTGGACGGTCCTCATCCCCACCCGCGCCGCGCCACGGCAGTTGGCGTCGCTGTCGTCCACCATCAGGGCGCCGGCCGGCTCGACGCCCAGCCGCTCGAGCGTCAGCTCGTAGATCTCAGGCTGTGGCTTTCGCACTCCGACGAACGCCGAGTCCACGACCACGTCAAACAGCTCGGAGACCGGGATCATCGCCCGCCAGCGCTCCGACCACTCCCGCACGTTATTGGTGCAGATCGCCGTCTGAAGGCCGCGTTCGCGGACGCGCCGCACCAGCTCGAGCATCTCCACGTTGGGCTCAAGCGACGCGAACATCCGCTCGCCCATCCCCTCAAGCGAAAGCGGGCGCCCGACCTGCGCGCCCAGCTCGGCGCCGACCTCCTCCAGGAACACCGCCTCGCTGATCCTGCCGCGCTCGAGCTCGACGAGCGGGTTGGCGCCCAGCCGAGCGGTCGCGGCTTCAAGCGCGCTCGCGACCTGCTGCATCGTGGCGCCGGTGGACTCAAGCAGCGGCGCGACCATCCCTGAGACCGGCGTCGTGAGCACGCCGCCGAAGTCGCACACGAGCGCCCGCAGCCCTGCCATCGCCTAAAGACGCTCGGCCAAGAGGTAGACCCCCGCGCCCTCCAGGCCGCGGCTGTGGCACGCGAGCGGCAGCGCCACCAGCCGCCAGCCACCCTCCTTAAGCACGACAGCCGGTCCCGAAGCCTCGCCCGCGGCCCGCCTGGGGTACTCGGCCTCGCCCTCGCCTATCCACAGCTCGAGGTTGGTCCGGGTCGGCCTGCCCTCGCCGTCGTAGGTGGTCGACAGGCGCGGTTCTGAGACCTCCAAGACACCCTTCGAATCCGACAGCGCCGCGGCGATCAGCTCGCCCTCGCCAAACGCGGCGCCCGGCGGACGAACGGCGACCAGCGCAAAGGACTCGCCGCGCGCCAGCCAGCCCGCAACCAGTCGTGCGGAGCCGCTCACCCCGCCTTCAGCGGGAGGCTCGAGCGTCGCCAGGACCGCGTCGCAGTCGAGCTCCCGACCGGCACCGGGGCCATCGAGGCGGGCGCGCGCCCGGCAGAGCTCGAGGCGGGCGCGCGCCCCGCGGGCGGCGCCCCGCGCGACCGTGGCGCCTTCGGCGCCCCGCTGCGAGGCGGGCGCGATCTCAAGCGCAAGCCCGGCGCCGGCCAGCGACCAGCGCTCGCCGTCCTGGCGCCAGCGCTCGAGCGCCTCGGCGCGGCCGCGGCCTCGGTCGCCGCCGGCGATCAGCCCGCGGGCATCGGGGCCCTGCGCATCCGTCCAGGCGACCGCGGCGCCCCACAGTGCGCCGCCGGGATCGCCGAAGCCCGCCAACTGCAGCGCGCCGGCGCCCGTCACAGGCCGCTGGTGTGGCCGGAGCGCGCCTCCGCGGGCGGCCGGATGGACGGGGCGATCGGCATCGACCACCACAGGCTAGTGGAGCCCGGCCGGCGCCCGGCATCCCGGACGCGCCTCAATCGAGCTCGAGGGCGGCGCGCACGCCGGCGAGGATGCCGGGATCGACCGGCAGGTCGCCGTCCACGCCCACTCTCGCCCGCTCCCCGCGCTCCCAGTTGAACAGCGCCAGGTCCAGCGCGTCGAGCCCCACGCCGCAGCTGCGCGCCAGCTCAGCGGCACGGCGCTCCAAGAGCAGCCGGTCGCCGATTCCGAGCACCCGCTTGGCGGCCAGCGTGACGGGGTCCTCGCCACCGAGCGCAAGCGTGCCGGCGCGCAGCTCGTAGACCCCCAGCCGCCCCAGCGAGCACAGCAGCTCAAAGCGCGCGGCGCGGTGCAGTCCCGGCAGCGCGAGGCGCTCGAACACGCGCTCGAACCGCCGCTCCGCGCTCCATCCCGGCTCGCCCGTGTAGGCGGCCGCCTGCGAGCCGGAGCGCGCCGCCCACGCGCGGTATGCGTCGATCGTGCGCGACGCGCGCGCGGGGTCGTGCGCGGTCCGGGGGCCGAGCCGCGGGCGCTCGAGCCTGAGCTCGCCAGCGGCGCGCCAGGGAACCCTGACGCGCTGGATCTCGGCAAACGGGGCGTCGTGCTCCAGGGGCCCCAGGTAGGCGACGAGGAAGCACAGCCAGCTGCGCTCCTCCAGATCGCCCTCGGCGGCCACCTCCGCGTAGAGGCCCGGGGGGTCATGCTCCAAAAGCGCCAGGCGGCTGGCGGAGAACGCGATCTCGTCGGCGAGCCGCTCGGCGTCGGCGACCGAGCGCAGCCCCGGCGCGGACTCGCAGCGAAAGCCGTCGCCGATCGTCCGGGCGAGCCTGCGCACGGTCACGCCGCGAGCGCCATCACGCCCGCGCTCGCCCTTGCGCGCCCGTACGCTGCGCGCGGCTACCGCCTCCCGCCCGCCCCCGCGGTCATGATCGCCCGCTTCGGATCGCCGCGCCGAGCCCGCGGCGCCGCGCGACGGCCGCGGCGGGGCGGCCCGCTGGGGCTGGCCCTTGGGCGAGACCAGCGGCCGCATGGGAACCTGCTGCTCCCTTGAGCAGATCGGGCAGTTCTGAAGCAGGCGGCTGTGGCGGCAGAAGGTGGGCAACTCGGCGCGCGGCCCAATATAGGTCCAGCCGCAGGTGCGCCTAGCGGACGCGCCGACGGGGGGCCGGGCCGGCCGGCCGGCCGCGTGCACCCCAGGCGGCGGCCGCCACCGCCCCGACGCCGCCACGTGCCTCCTGGCGCCTGTGCTCGCGCGCCCTGGCGACCACCTCGCGGAAGCTGCGCAGCCGGAAGATCACGACCAGCGCGGCGAACCCCATCGCCGAGCTCATCACGGCGGTGGCGATCTGCTGGCCCACCGAGAAGGCGGGCGTGTCCAGGCTGCGAGAGAAGATCGTCAACAGCAGCGCCTGCTGGACGCCCGCGCCCCCCGGGGTGAACGGGAACACCGACGCGACCACCTGCACGGCCAGCACTAGGAGCGCGTTGCGCACCGAGCCGCCGATGTGGAAGGCGTCAAGCAGCGCCCAGTAGGAGAAGAACCGCGCCACCCAGCTGGCCAGCTGCCAGCTGGCCATCTCGCGGCGCCAGCGGCGCCGGTCAGCGAGGATTGCAAGCCCCTGGCGGATCCGCCGCCAGAAGGCGCGCACGCGCGCCGACAGAACCGCGAAGGCGACCACGTAGGCGACGCCCAGCGCCGTGAGCACGAACAGCGTGAAGCGCATGTGCGACGCAAAGAAGCTGATGTCGAACGCCGGCAGCTTGGCGAAATCCGGGGGCTTGGGAAACACGCCCTGGGTGAACGCGAAGCACATCACCGCAAGCCCGGCGAACCAGTCGAAGATCAGGCCCGTGCTCAGGGCGGTGGCGATCGTGGGGTAGCTGGAGCCCGGTATCGCGATCCTGGTCAAGAACAGCTGCGCCACGTTGCCGCCCCCGAGCGGGAAGACGTTGTTGACCGCGTAGCCGACCATGTAGGCGCCCCAGACGTCGCGCCATCTGACCCGTCCGCCCGGGTAGGCGGCGCGCAGCGCGGCATACAGCGCCCTGGAGCGCAGCAGCAGGTAGAGCCCGTAGAGAGCCAGGCCGATCAGCAGCGATGGCCAGCTCAGGCTCGCGAGGCGCTCGAAGAACGTGCCGGCCGAGGAGATCAGCCCGTCGATCGTTCCGATGAACGAGCCGCCATGCCGGTAGACGGCGGTCAGCTGCTGGGCGCGGGCGACCGTCAGGTGCTGCGAGCCCGCGATCGCGACCAGCTGTGAGGCGGACGCCATGCGCACACGGTCGCACAACCGGCGGCCGTGTACCCCGCCCCCCGCCCGCGGCGCGGATCCCCGGGTCAGAGGCGCTCGCCGGCGGTCAGAAGGGGACCGGGGGGCCCAGATCCATCTGGGCCCCCCGGAGAGTCAGGGAAGTGGGGGCGCAGTTCCCTGACCGACCGGGACGGTGTCCCCGTCCCACATCTGGATGAAACCTAGGTTGCCCCGAACGGCGGGCACGCCAACGGAACCCACCTGCGCTGACTGTAGCACCTGCAAGGCCGGCGCGGGGCGGATCCCGCGCCGCCGCGCCCAGGCCTGCCCGCGGGCGCGGCGAGGCAGCGCTCAGCGGTCGCGCGTCGCCGGCCCGCTGAAGAACTCCTCGCCGGGCCACACGGTTCCGGCGGTCTCGGCCTCGTGGCGCAGCGTGTGGTCCGGATCGCCACTCCAGGCGCCGACGGCCAGGCGCTCGCGATCGGCGTCCATCGGGCTGCCGCCGAGGTCGGCGTTTACGATTCGGGCGCACTTGCGCCCCTCGGCGATCGCGGTGACCACCAGCGACTGCCCGATGCGGGCATCTCCGCACGCGTAGACGCGGCCGACAGACGTGCGGTAGGTCTGGCGGGTGCGAATGTTGCGCCGGTGGTCAAGCTCGACCCCCAGCTGCGCCACCGGGCCGTCGTGCTCGGGATGCGCAAAGCCGATGGCGATCAGCACCAGGTCGGCATCCAGCACGAACTCGGAGCCCGGCACCGGCGTGAGATCGCGCGAGGACTCCCCGGTCACCTGGCGCGCGTAGACGCTTTTGACGGCGCCGTCGCGCCCGGCAAAGCCGGTCACCTCGGTCGCCCACCGACGGCGTCCACCCTCCTCCAGAGCGTAGGTGGACGACGTGCGCTTGGGGGGCAGCGGCCAGGGGAAGCGCGGGTCGCCGTCGGCCTGCACCTCCGCGTAGACGTCCAGCAGAACCACGCTGCGGGCACCCTCGCGGTGGGCGTTTGACACGCAGTCCATGCCGGTGTCGCCGCCGCCGATCACCACCACGCGTCTGCCGGCCGCGCTCAGCTCGCCCGCCGGCGGCGCCCCGGCCGCCCGCGGGCCCGGCCCTCCCTCGCCGGCGCCCCGCTCCTCGCCAGCGCCCCGCTCCTCGCCGGCGCCCCGCTCCTCTCCGGCGACGTGCGAGGCCACCCAGCGGTTGCGCGCGTACAGGTACTCCATCGCAAAGTGGATCCCGGAGAGCTCCCTGCCGGGCACTTGCAGGTCCCGGGGCACGCGCGAGCCGATGCACAGCACGACCGCGTCGAAGCGCTCAGCAAGCTCGGCCGCGTCGACGTCCACCCCCACCTCGGTGTCGTACTGGAAGCGGATCCCCTCCTCCTCCAGCAGCCGCACGCGCCGGTCGATGATCCACTTCTCAAGCTTGGCGTCGGGCACGCCGAAGCGCATCAGGCCCCCCGGGGCCTCGTCTCGCTCGAACACGGTCACCGTGTGGCCGCAGCGGTTGAGCTCGTCGGCCACCGCCAACCCGGCCGGACCGGAGCCGACGACCGCGACGTGCCGCCCGGTGCGCCGCTGCGGTGGATGCGGGACGATCCACCCCCGCTCGAACCCGCGCTCGACGATCGCCAGCTCCAGCTGCTCGATCGTGACCGGCTCGTCGTTGATCGCCAGCACGCAGGCGGACTCGCACGGCGCCGGGCAGATCGTGCCGGTGAACTCGGGGAAGTTGTTGGTGGCGTGCAGGCGGTCCAGCGCGTCGCGCCACTTGCCGCGGTAGGCGAGGTCGTTCCAGTCGGGGATCAGGTTGCCCAGCGGGCAGCCCTCGTGGCAGAAGGGCACGCCGCAGTCCATGCAGCGGGCCGCCTGCCGGCGCAGCTCCTCCTCCGGCTGCGGCTCGAAGTAGCGCCGGTAGTCGCGCACCCGCTCGCGGGGGTCGCGCTTTTGAAAGCCGACCCGGTGGATCCTGAGGAAAGCTCCAAGCTCGCCCATCAGCCGTCCGCGCCTGCCGCCGCCTCGCGTCCGGCCGCCGCGCGCTCCAGCACCCGGCGGTAGTCGCGCGGCATCACCTTGACGAACTGCTCGCGCCGGCGCTCCCAGGAGGCGAGCACGTTGCGCGCGACCAGGGAGCCGGTCCTCGCCGCGTGCTCTGCGATCAGCCCTCGGACGGTCTCCTCGTCCTCGGCGTCCAGGCTCTCGAGATCCACCAGCTCCAGGTTGCAGCGATCCTGGAAGCGCCCGTCGGCGTCCAGCACGTACGCGATCCCGCCGCTCATGCCGGCCGCGAAGTTCCGGCCGGTCCGCCCCAGCACCACCACGCGGCCACCGGTCATGTACTCGCAGCCGTGGTCGCCAACCCCTTCGACGACCGCGTGCGCGCCCGAGTTGCGAACCGCGAAGCGCTCGCCGGCCAGGCCGCGGATGAACGCCCGTCCGGACGTCGCCCCGTACAGGACCGTGTTGCCCACGATCGTGTTCTCCTCCGGGCGAAACAGGGCCCCCTCGGGCGGCCGCACCGAGATGACGCCGCCCGACAGGCCCTTGCCGGTGTAGTCGTTGGTCTCCCCGCGCAGGGAGAAGGTGACCCCCGGGGCCAGCCAGGCGCCGAAGCTCTGCCCGGCGGAGCCGCTGAAGGAGATCTCGATCGTGCCCTCCGGCAACCCGCGCGCCCCGACGCGGCGCGCGATCTCGCCGGACAGGATCCCGCCGACGGCCCGGTTGACGTTGCGCACGGCCACCGGCCCGTGGCGCACGCGCGCCCCGCTCTCGATCGCCGGCTGGCAGACGCGGAGCAGCTCCCAGTCCAGCGCGTCCTCGAGCACCGGCGCCTGGGAGCGGGTGCGGGCGCGGGGCGCGCCGGGCGGGAGGTCCGGCGTGGTCAGCACCATCGAGAGGTCCACTCCGCGCGCCTTCCAGTGCTCGATCGCGTCGTCGGCCTCCAGCAGCTCGGTGGCGCCGATCAGGTCCTGGAAGCGCCGCACGCCAAGCGAGGCCATGATCCTGCGAACCTCCTCGGCGACGAACAGCAGGTAGGCGACCACGTGCTCCGGGGTGCCGTGGAAGCGCTCGCGGAGCCTGGGGTCCTGGGTCGCGATCCCCACCGGGCAGGTGTTCAGGTGGCAGACGCGCATCATCACGCAGCCCATCGCCACCAGCGGCGCGGTCGAGAACCCGAACTCGTCCGCGCCGAGCAGCGCGCCGACGACCACGTCGCGACCGGTCTTCAGCTGGCCGTCGACCTCCACCGCGATGCGGCTGCGCAGGTCGTTGAGCAGCAGGGTCTGCTGGGTCTCGGCCAGCCCGATCTCCCACGGGATGCCCGCCGACTGGATCGAGGACTGCGGCGAGGCTCCGGTGCCGCCGTCGTGGCCGGCGATCGTGACGTGGTCGGCGTTGGCCTTGGCGACCCCCGCGGCCACGGTGCCGACCCCCACCTCCGAGACGAGCTTGACCGACACCGAGGCGGCCGGATTGGCGCAGCGCAGATCGTAGATCAGCTGCTTGAGGTCCTCGATCGAGTAGATGTCGTGGTGGGGGGGCGGGGAGATCAGGCCCACGCCCGGAGTCGAGTAGCGGACGCGGGCGATGTAGGGGTCGACCTTGGTGCCCGGCAGCTGGCCGCCCTCGCCGGGCTTGGCCCCCTGGGCCATCTTGATCTGCAGCTGGTCGGCGTTGACCAGGTACTCGATCGTCACGCCGAAGCGCCCGGAGGCGACCTGCTTGATCGCCGAGCGCCGCAGATCCCCATTGGCGTCCGGGCGGTAGCGCTCCGGGTCCTCGCCGCCCTCGCCGGTGTTGGACTTGGCGCCCAGCCTGTTCATCGCGATCGCAAGCGTCTCGTGCGCCTCGCGTGACAGCGAGCCCAGCGACATCGCGCCGGTGCTGAACCGCCTGACGATCTCTGTCGCGGGCTCGACCTCGTCAAGCGCGGCGGGCGGCCCCGCCGGCCGCAGGCGCATGAGCCCCCGCAGCGCCGCGGCCCTGGTGGCCTCCTCGTTGACGTGGCGCGCGAACTCGTCGTAGGCCTCCTGCGCGTCGCGTGCGACCCGCTCGCGCGCCGCCAGCCTCGCCGGCCCCACCCGCGCGCGCACCGCGTGCTGGAGGCTGGTGATCGTGTCCGGGTTCCAGATGTGGCGCTCGCCGTCGCGCCTCCACTGCAGCGTGCCGCCGACGGGCAGGGTGTCGCGGCCGGTGCGAGGGTAGGCGCGGAAGTGGCGTCCGAGCGCCTCGGCGGCGAGCGTGTGAAGCGAGACGCCGCCGATGCGCGACGGGGTGCCGGTGAAGTAGCGCTCGACCAGGGCGTGCTCCAGCCCGACCGCCTCGAAGATCTGCGCCCCGCAATAGGACTGGATGGTCGAGATCCCCATCTTGGCGATCGTCTTCAAAAGCCCCTTGCCGATCGCGCGGACAATCCGCTCCTCGGCCTCCTCGCGGCCCAGCTCCTGGGGCAGCAGGCCGCGGTCGGCCAGCTCGTCGAGGGACTCGAACATCAGGTAGGGGTTGATCGCGGCGGCGCCGTACCCGATCAGGGTCGCCATGTGATGGATGTCGCGCGGCTCTCCGGACTCGATCACCAGGCCCGTGCGCAGCCGCGTGCCGGCGCGGACCAGGTGCTGATGGACGGCGGCGACCGCCAGCAGCGATGGGATCGCCACTCGCTCCGCGCCGAGGTTTCGATCGGAGAGGATCAGGATGTTGGCGCCGTGGTCGACCTGCAGCGCCGCCTCCTCGCAGAGCGCCTGCAGGCGCGCCTGCATCCCGTCGGGCCCCTCGTGCACCGGCCACGTTATGTCCAGCGTGGCGGCGTCGAAGATCTCGTGCGAGACCTGCCGCAGCTTCTCCAGCTGATGGTTTCGCAGGATCGGCTGCGGGATCACGAGCTGGTGCGCCTGCTCGGGCGCCTCGCTGAGCAGGTTGGCCTCGGCTCCCACCCCGGTCTGCAGGCTCATCACCACGCTCTCGCGGATCGGATCGATCGGCGGGTTGGTCACCTGCGCGAACAGCTGCTTGAAGTACTGAAACAGCGGCGGCTCGCGGTCGGAGAGCACCGCCAGCGCGGCGTCGTTGCCCATGCTGGCGACCGGCTCCTCGCCGTTTGCGGCCATCGGCGCGATCACCAGCCGCAGATCCTCCTGTGAGTAGCCGAACGCCAGCTGCTTGGCCCGCAGCGGCTCCACGCGCGGAACGCGCGGGTGGCGCTCGGGGAGGTCGTCGATCGCCACCACCGAGCGGGCGTACCACTCACCGTAGGGGCGCCGGCGGGCGATGCCGCGCTTGACCTCCTCGTCCTCGACGATTCGGCCCTGCTCGAGATCGAGCAAAAACAGCCTGCCGGGAGCCAGGCGCCCCTTGCGCTGCACGTGCTCGGGGGCGACCGTGATCACGCCCGCCTCGGAGGCGAGCACGACGTAGCCCTCCGTATCCTGCACCCAGCGACCGGGCCGCAGGCCGTTGCGGTCCAGGATCGCGCCCGCCACGCGCCCGTCGGTGAACACGATCGCGGCCGGGCCATCCCACGGCTCCATCAGGCAGGAGTGGAAGTCGTAGAAGCCCTTGACGTCCGGATCGATGTCAGTCCGGGTCCGGTAGGCCTCGGGCACCATCATCATCACCGCGTGCGGGATCGAGCGCCCCGCCAGCACCAGCAGCTCCAGGACGTTGTCGAACGTCGCCGAGTCCGAGCCGCCCTCGCGCACCACGGGCAGCACCTTCTGCAGATCGTCGCCGAACAGGTCGCTGGCCAGCTGCGACTCCCGCGCGCGCATCCAGTTGACGTTGCCGCGCAGCGTGTTGACCTCGCCGTTGTGGGCGATCATCCGGTAGGGGTGCGCGAGCTCCCAGCTGGGGAACGTGTTGGTGGAGAAGCGCGAGTGCACGAGCGCCATGCGCGATGCCAGGCGCGGGTCGCGCAGGTCGGTGAAGTAGCGCGGCAGCTGCGGCGCCGTCAGCATCCCCTTGTAGACGAGCGTGCGGCTGGACATGCTCGGGATCGCCAGCTCAGGGCCGGCCAGGCGCTCAACCACGCGGCGGATCACGTACAGCTTTCGCTCGAACGCGTCCTGGTCTGCGATCTCCTCGCCGGCCGCGAGGATCGCCTGGCGGATCACGGGCGCCGACAGGCGCGCCGTCTCGCCCACCTCACGATCGTCGACCGGCACGTCGCGCCACCAGATCACCGGCTGGCCCTCTGCCTGCGCGGTCTCCTCCACCAGCTGCTCGAGCGCCGCGCGGCGCTCGGGGTCACGCGGCAGGAACAGCATGCCGACGCCGTAGCGGCCCGGCTGCGGCAGCTCCACGCCGGCGACCACGGCGCGGATGAACGCGTCGGGGATCTGCAGCAGGATCCCGGCGCCGTCGCCGGTGTTGGGGTCCGCCCCCTCCGCCCCCCGGTGCTCCATGTTCGACAGCGCCTCCAGGCCCCTCTCCACGACGGCGTGCGTCGCCTCTCCGCGCAGCCTTGCGACGAGCGCGATTCCGCACGCGTCGTGCTCGTATGCGGGGTCGTAGAGGCCGGTGGCCCCTGGGCGGGTGGTTCGGTGCAATTGCGTGCGCCTGTGAGGCGTGAGGGAGGCGGGCGGATGCTGCGCCGGGCAGCGCGGCAATGCTACCAGCGGGCCGGCATACACTCGCTGCGTGTCGATGGCGACGCTGCTTGACGGCAGGCGAGTGTGCGTCTGCTGCGGCTCCGGCGGGGTGGGCAAGACGACCACGGCCGCCGCGATCGGCCTCGGCCTGGCGTCGGAGGGCGCGCGCGTGGCGGTCGTGACGATCGATCCCGCCAGGAGGCTGGCCAACGCGCTGGGCATGCCCGAGCTCGGAAACGAGCCGCGGCGGGTGTCGCCCGCGCGGCTGACCGCCGGCGGCGCGCGGGTCCGCGGCGAGCTGTGGGCGATGATGCTGGACCCCAAGCGGACCTTCGACGAGCTGATCGAGCGCATCGCCCCCGATCCCGAGCGGGCGCGCGAGATCATGGCCAACCGCATCTACCGGGAGCTGTCCACCGCGGTGTCCGGCTCGCAGGAGTTCACCGCCGTGGCCAAGCTGCACGACCTGGCGCTGGGCGGGCGTTTCGACGTGCTGGTGCTCGACACGCCGCCGACTCGCAACGCCATCGACTTCCTGGACGCCCCGGTGCGGCTGACCTCGTTTCTGGAGGGTGGCGCGCTGCGCGCGCTGGTCCGTCCCGGCGGGATCGGCATGCGCGTGGTCGGACTGGGAGCGGCGCCGCTGCTGGGCGCCCTGCGGCGCGTCACCGGGGTGGACCTGGTGGGCGAGATCTCCGCCTTCCTCGCCCTGCTCGGGACGATGACCGAGGAGATCTCGCGGCGTGCCGCCGCGGTCGACCGTCTGCTCCGTGAGGAGTCGACCGCGTTCGTGATCGTCTGCTCCGCGCGCGAGGAGTCGATCGACGAGGCGATCTGGTTCAGGCGCACGCTCGCGGGCGAGGGCATGCCGCTGGCGGGCGCGATCGTCAACCGCGTGCACGGAGCGGTGAGGAACGGCCGCGCCGCCGGGCAATCGCCGCCCGCCGTGCCCGCGGCGCTGCGCCCCGACCTGGCGGCGCGAATCGCCGGCGCGATCTCAGACCACCAGCGCCTGGCCGCGCGCGACGCGTTGGGGGTCGAGCGCCTGCGCGCTGAGCTGAGCCCGGCGCCGGTGCTGGCGGTCCCCGAGCTCGACGGCGACGTGCACGACGTGGCGGGGCTCTTGCGCGTCACGCGCAGGCTGTTCTCGCCGCGGGCGGCGGTGAGCGCCCGCACGGCGGGCGCTGTGGCGGCGTTGGGAAACCGCCGAAGCCCGGCGTGAACCGGCGAAGCCCGGCGTGAACCGGCGAAGCCCGGCGTGAACCGGCGAAGCCCGGCGTGAACCGGCGAAGCCCGGCGTGGTGCATCGGACGGACGGCCTGGCGCGAGCAGCCGCCGCGCTCGCGGGCGCGGTCAGGCGGCCGCCGTGAGCGGTCGCCCGGACACCGCGTCCGCCAGGAGCTCGTCGGCGAGGCCCGCGAGGTCTGGGGCGAGGTGGCCGCAGAAGGCGTCGCGGAGGATCGCTCGCAGGTTCTCCGCCAGCTCCCGCATCGCCTCCGCATCCTGAGCGGAGCGGGTGTCCAGGCCCGCGATCGCGGCCCGCTCCAGCGCCACCGCGCGCGCGGTCCGCTGCGCCAGCTGGGCGCGCCCCTGCGCGGGTGCGCAGATCACCGCCAGCCGCTGCGCGAGCCTGCCGCTCGCGGGTCCCTCGGGCTCGAGCAGCGCGCGGAGCGCGAGCAGGTTGTCGGTCAGCGCCTGCAGCGGGTCATCTCGCTGGCAGCCCATCTGGAAGCGGTCCAGCGCCCAGGCCAGCTCCGGCGTCGGGGCGGGCCGCGCCACCAGCCGGCAGAAGGCACGCAGCTCGTCGCGCTCGTCGGCGCCGAGCGTGACCGGGGGGCCGGGGCGGCCGGCCACCGAGATCCCGACCGCGCGCCAGGTGCCCGCGTCGGTGCAGGCCCAGGCGACCGGGCCGAGCGCGTATCCGCCGCGCGCGTGCAGCCGCAGCGCCGCGACCAGCTCCCTGAAGCGGTCGGCCGCCTCGGCCACGGGCTCGCCGCCTGGCGCGTCATCTGCGACGGCGAGCACGGCGAGCACGCGCGGCTGCTCCCCCTCGCCCCAGACCGCCTCGACGGGCGCCTCCCCGATCGTGTCGCCGCGCACGAGCGAAAGGCCCCCGTCGAGCGCCAGCTCGTCGACGCCCTCGGCAAGCCGCACACCGTCGACGGGAGCGATAACCGTCGCCGTGCAGTGGCCGTCGCGCAGCGCCCGCTCAAGCTCGGCGCAGGCCGCCTGAAACTGCGCCGGCTCCAAGGAGAACGTGGTCCGTTCGCAGAACACGCAGGCGAGGAACACGGCAAGCGCTGCCTCGCACTCCGAGCGGCGGTCGGGGGCCGGCGGCGCGCCGTGCTCGGCGAGGTAGCGGTCCAGGCCCTCGCGCTGTGCCAGCAGCGCGATCGCGGCCGCGTGGCTGGGCAGCTGGGCCAGGGTCTGGGCGTGAGCACGGATGAACTCGGCGGTCAGCGGCCGGTAGCGGTACAGCGGCGCGCGTCCCCCACCGCGCTCGGCGACCAGCTCGAACGGCATCTCGGCCCCGGCCGCCGCGATGGCGGCCAGCCGCCGGCCCGCGTCGACCGCATGCGCCTCGAGCGCCCTGCGCAAGGCGAGATTGTGCATGACCGTCGCTTCGGCGCGCCCGGCGCCTTTTCCTGCGAGGGCAGCCGCGATTGCAGCTGGCCGGTGCGGGAGCGGCGCGTATGGGCCTCAGGCGGCTGCGGCGGCCGCTGCGCGTGACGTGCGCGCGGCGGCGGGGAGCCGCTGGGAGCGCTCATCGGCGTCAGCGAGCGGCTGCGAGCGCTCGTCCCCGTCGGCGACCCGCTCCGAGCACTCACCGCCCAGCCACTGCAGCCCGTAGGCGCGCATGTCGTCGATCAGCGGCAGCAGCGCGCGGCCCTTGGCGGTGAGCGCGTACTCGACCCGTGGGGGAACCTCCGGGAAGGTCTGGCGCTCGACGATGCCCTCCTCCTCCAGCGCCCGCAGCCGAAGCGACAGCGTGCGCGGGCTGATCCCCGCAAGCGAGCGCTCCAGCTCGCAGAAGCGCGTGCGCCCCTCGGCCAGGTCGCGGATCAAGAGCAGCGTCCACTTGCCGCAGACGATCTCGGCCGTCCGGCACACGGGGCATTTGTCTCTTTCGGCCATCGCCGCCGAGTCTAGCGCCGTCGCTTCACCAACTGAAGTACCGGCGGGCTCTCTCAGGGCCCACCGGCCGCGGCGAGCGGTGTTTAGGCGACGTCGCGGAGCTTCTGGGCCTCTGCGAGCGACTGCAGCTTCTTGAGCGACTGGTTCTCGATCTGGCGGATCCGCTCGCGGGTCACGTTGAACGTGCGGCCGACCTCGTCGAGCGTGCGCGGATGCTCGCCGCCGAGTCCGTAGCGAAGCTCCAGCACTCGCCGCTCCCGGTAGCTGAGGTTCTCCAGCGCCTCGCGCAGAGCCTCCTTGGTGAGGATCTCGGCGGCGCGCTCGTAGGGAGACTCCGCCCGCTCGTCGGCGATGAACTGGCCGAACTCGGACTCTTCCTCGTCGCCGACCGGCTTCTCCAGCGAGACCGGAGCCTGCGCGGAGCGCTTGATCGACTCCACCTCCTCAGGCTCGATCCCGGTCACCTCCGCGATCTCCTCGGCCGTCGGCTCGCGGCCCAGCTCCGTCACCAGCTTGCGCTCCGCACGCCCGATCTTGTTGAGCTTCTCGACCACGTGGACCGGGATGCGGATCGTCCTGGCCTTGTCGGCGAGCGCGCGCGCGATCGCCTGGCGGATCCACCAGGTCGCGTAGGTGGAGAACTTGAACCCCTTGCGGTAGTCGAACTTCTCCGCCGCGCGGACGAGACCGAGCGTCCCCTCCTGGATCAGGTCCAGGAACGGCAGGCCTTGGTTGCGGTAGTTCTTGGCGATCGACACGACCAGGCGCAGATTGGACTCGACCATCTTCTGCTTGGCGTCCAGGTCGCCGCGCTCGATCCGCTTGGCGAGGTCCACCTCCTCCTGGGCGGTGAGCAGCCTCACCTTGCCGATGTCCTTGAGGAACAGCTGCAACGAGTCGGTCGTCATGTCCGGCTTGAGGTCCAGGGCGGCCTTGCCCTTGCGGCGGCCGCGCCTGTCGGGCGCGCGCTCGACCTCCGCCGCCGAGAGCGCCGGGTCGACCTCCTCGACCAGCTCGATCTCGGCTCGCTCCAGGAAGCCATGCAGCTCCTCGAGGTCGGCCTCGTCCAGGTCCAGCTCGGCGACGGCGCCGGCGATCTCCGAATAGGTCAGAACTCCCAGCTGCTGTCCCCGGCTGACGAGGCCCTTGATCTCTTCGAGCTCCTGCAGGTCCGCTACAGACATCTGTTCCCGTTTCCGTCGTTGCCCGCGGCACTCAGACGGTGCCGATCACGAATCCAGTATGTGCTCAGACGCGCCGCCGAAGCGCGCACAACCGCAACTCAAGCACATGGCCCAACTATACCCACTATACTTTCTGAAGTCAACGCTTGCGTCGCGCGTTCCGGAGCGCCGGCTCGCGACACGGTGTCCGTGCCGGGCCCTCGGCCCGCAACATATACGTGCGCGGCGCGGGCACGGTTTCACATGCGCTTGAGCGCAAACGTGCGCTCGTTGCGAGCGTCTCCGGGCGCCGGCGGGCCGCTCCGCCTCCCATTCGACCGCGCACGCCCGTATACTGCGCTCGCCAGCCGAACGGTCCGCCTCCCGAGGTGGACCGGCGGGGGACCCAATTGTGGACCGCCGAGGTCCACTGGGGCGAATCGGACCCGAAGCGGTCCGTAGCGCCACCGGCGCGAGCCCGTCAGCTCACCCCGCAGGCTCCGACCGCGATGGACCGAGCGACAAGCAGAAGACGCCCGCCTACCAAGATCCCGGCGCTCGCCTGCGCTCTGCTGGCGTGCTGGGCCCTGGCGCCGGCGGCCGGCGCCGCGACCCCCGCTGCTGGCGCTGCGCCGACCTCCGCTGCCGGCGCCGCCGCGAACCCGACGGGCGGCACCGCGACCCCGACGGGCGGCGCGTCCTTGGTGGCCGGCGGCTCCACCGGCGGACCGGCCGTGCAGCTGAACGCCGGCGCGACCGTGACCGCCTCCGGCGACGGGCTCACGCTCGCCGCCCGTCCCTGGGACATGCTTCGGCGCACAGTCGTGCTCAGCGGAAGCGCCCCCGCCGCGCTGGCGGGCGACGTGGTGGAGATCCAGCGGCTTGGCCCGGGCGCAACGGCCCTCTGGGCGCCGGCCGCCAGCGCCGTCATCGGCTCGGGCGGCACGTTCACCGCGCGCTGGATCGCGGGGCGCGCCGGACGCTTCTCGATTCGCGCGGTGCTCCTCGGTTCGGCGGCCGCGATCGGCGCCGACGTCGCCACGGCCGCCCCCGCACCCGGCGCGCCGGCCACCGCGCCGATGACCATCAACGTGTACCGCCGCGCATTCGCCACGCTCTACGGTCCAGGGCTCTACGGCCGGCTGACGGCATGCGGTGAGCGGCTGCGGCGCACCACCATCGGCGTTGCGAATCGGACGCTCCCGTGCGGAACACAGGTGGCGATCTACTACCGCGGCGAGTCGCTGACCGTCCCGGTGATCGACCGCGGCCCCTATGCCAACGGCGCCGACTGGGATCTGACCGTCGCCACGGCCCGGGCGCTGGGCCTTGAGGGCAACGCCGAGATCGGCACCGTGGCGCTGCCGCGCGCCACCGCGCTCTCGCAGGCGCCCCGGCTCGCCGCCCGGCGGCGCTGACGATCCGGCGCGCCCGGCTTCGGGCCCGCCGCCGTCAGCGGGAGCGCCGCGGATCCGGCGCCTCGGAGACGCGCACGCCGTCGGCGGCAGCGGCGAAGCGCGCCTCCTCCGCGGCCTCGATCAGCCGGTCCGGCGTCTCCCCGTCCTCGCCGAGCACCGCGATGCCGACGCTTGCGGCCAGCGGCGCGCCACGCCACCGTCTCTGTGCCACCGCGGCGGCTATCCGCTCGCCAAGCTCTCGCGCCTGCGACCGCGAGGTGCCGGGCGCGATGATCCAGGCGCGCCCGTCGTTCTCGCGCACGAGGATGTCCCGCTCGCGCACCGCTGCCCGCAGCTGGGCTGCGAAGTGGTCGAAGACGACGGCCACGGGCGCCCCGTCGCCGCTCACCGCCAGGCGATCGGCATCCTCAAGCTCCACCGACAGCAGCGCAAGCTCGCCGGGGCGCGAGCGCGAGACCTCCGCAGCGAGCGCGCTCATCCACAGACCGGCGCGCGCCGAGGAGGGGACAGGCGCCTGCGGCCACGGGCGCGCGGCGACCGCCTCGCCGGGCTCACCGGGCCCCGTGAAGGCGTCGCCGGCGCCCGGGCCCGTGTTGCCGGCGGCGCCTTCGCCGTCGCCCGGGCTCGTGCGCCCGGTGCCGCCGGGCGTCTCGAACGCCTCAAGCGCCGCCTCGCGCAGAACCTCGGCCACAAGCGCCAGGCGCTCGCTCAGCTGCGCCACCCACAGCGGGTCGGCGTCCTGCAGCCGGTCGCGAAGCGCCGCCCACAGCACACCGTGCAGCGCGTCGATCGCCGCGGCCGCCTGGAGTGCGCTGCGCGCCCCGGCCAGCTGCGGGCTGCGTTGCGCCAGGCGCCGCAGCGCACCGCCTCGCTGCAGCCGGCGCAGGGGTTCGTCCGCGGTGATCGCCCTCAGCGCCGCGTCGCACAATGCCGGGCCCTCGCGGCTGAGGGGCGCGGCGAGGATCGCCGCCGCGTCCCGCAGCGGGGCGCGCTCGATCAGCTCCACCAGCCACGCCTTGGCGAGCTCCTCGACCCCGGTCAGGAGCTCGCCTATCGGAGCGTCGGCGACCGGTCGAGCCCGCCGCCGACGGGTCGGCACCGGCGGCATCGCCGTCTTGTATCACGGCGCGCGGCCGATGGGTCCCTGCGGTGCCGCGGCGGCCGTCCCTGCGGTGCCGCGGCGGCCCTCCCTGCGGTGCCACCGCGGACGCTGCGACGGTGCGCCGTGGACGTTGGCCGGTCGCGATGCCGCCCCAGCCGTGGACCATCGCCGGTCCCATGCCGCGGCGGCCGTGCCGTCATCATGTCGGCGATGATGATCCCGATCCGCGACGCGCGGGCGCGGGTGCTCGCGGCCGTGAGCGCCGGTGCAAGCGAGGTGGTCGCAATCGACGACGCGCTCGGGCGCGTGCTCGCGGGCGACGTGGTCGCCGCCGGGGACGTGCCCCCGTTCCCGAGCTCGGCCATGGACGGCTACGCGGTGGCCGCCGGACCCGCGGGCCGCACCCTGGTCGTGATCGGCGAGGCCCGCGCGGGATCCCCGGCCGCGGCTGCCGTCGGCCAAGGTCAGGCGATCAGGATCTCGACGGGCGCCGCGATGCCGGCCGGCGCGGAGGCCGTGATCCCCCAGGAGAACGTGGACGTACCCGCCGCCACGACGATCGTCACGCGCGCCCCGGTCCTCGCTGGCGACAACGTCCGCCTGCCCGGCGAGGACATCGCCGCCGGGGCCGTCGTGCTCAGAGCCGGGACGCGGCTTGGCGCCGTCGAGCTCGGCGCCGCCGTCGCGGCGGGTGCCGCCCGGGTGACGGTGGCGCGCCGGCCGCGGGTGGCCGTCCTGTGCACCGGCGATGAGCTGCGCGCACCGGGCGAGCCCCTGGAGCCGGGCCAGATCCATAACTCCAATGCCCCGATGCTGACGGCCCTGGCACGCGACGCCGGAGCCGACGCCGGCCCGGCGCGGCGACTGCCCGACGACCGCGCGAGCACCGAGCGCGGGATCGGCGAGGCGCTGGAGCAGGCCGATGTCGTGATCATCTCCGGTGGCGTCTCGGTCGGCCCGCACGACCACGTCAAGCCGGCCCTGGCGGCTCTGGGCGTCCGGGAGGTGTTCTGGAGCGTGGCGCTGCAGCCGGGAAAGCCCACCTGGTTCGGGGTCGCGGCGGACGGCAGGCTCGTGTTCGGGCTGCCCGGCAACCCCGTGTCGGCCGTGGTGACCTTCTCACTGTTCGCCGCCCCGGCGCTGGCCGCCATGCAGGGAGCGCCCCCGCCTAGCCCGCCCGCCCCACGCGCGGCGCTGGCCACCGCCGTCAGGCGCCTGTCGCTGCGCGAGCGGGCGATCCGCGTGCGCCTTGAGCACGACGGCGCCGGGCCGCCTTTCGCCCACCCCAACGGGGCGCAGGGCTCGCACATTTTGAGCTCGCTGATCGGCGCCGACGCCCTGGCGATGATCCCGCCCGGCGAGGGCGAGCTGCCGGCCGGCGCGATCGTGGCGCTCGAGGCGCTCGCGCGCTGAGACGATGCCGGCGCCAGCCACCCCGCTGCGCTTCACCGCCTGCCGCATGCGCCTGATCGCGGCGCTGCTGCGCCGTGGGGCAGCCGGCCTGCGAGCGGTCCTTGCCGCGTTGCGACGCGCGCTCGCGCGCCGCCACCCCGCGCAGGCGGCGATCATCTCGCCCAGCCGCTGCACCGTGATCGAGGCCGACCACGCCGTGCGCTCGGTCCAGTCGGCACGGCTGACGATGGACCCGGAGGACCTCGAGCGCCTCTGGGTGCCGGCCAACCTCGAGAACCTCGCGCGCACCTACTGGCGGTTTCTCTCGCGCGTGACGCTCGGCCTGATCCGCGTGATCTACGAGGCCGACAGCCGCGCGGTGGTGCTGCTGGCGCGGCCGCTCACGCTGCTGCGCTTCGACGCGCCGCAGTACACGCTGGAGCGCGATCGCGGGACGGTGCGATGGATGATCCGAGACGGGCTGCTGGTCGCGCGCGACGGCCGTGGCCGCGGCTATCTGGCGCTTGACGTGCGCCGCGAGCCGCGGCGCGCCGATCGCGCCCAGGTGCTGATCGAGGTTGAGGTCGCGAACTTCTATCCGGCGATCGCGGCGAGGCTCAGCGTCCCCGTCTACGAGCGAACCCAGTCCGTGGTCCACGTGCTGGTCACGCACGCCTTCCTGCGGTCGCTGGCGGCGCTTGACCTCGCCCGCTCCAAGGTCGGGCGGCTGGCGGCCTCCTGACCCCGCCGCCATCCCGCGGCGACCCCCAAGCGTCAGCCCGCGGCAAGCTCGAACATCAGCCCGCGGCGGACTCGAGCATCCGCATCTTGGCGCGGTCGTGGCGTGCGAAGATCCGCCTGACGGTCCCCGACCGGGATCTCATCACCAGCGACTCGGTCGTCGCGCCGCGATCCGACAGGTAGCGCACGCCCTGCAGAACGTCGCCGTCTGTCACGCCCGTGGCCGAGAAGAACACATCCTCCCCACTGACCAGGTCGTCGCACGTGAGCACCCGCTCCAGGTCGTAGCCGGCCGCCAGCGCCGCGTCGCGCTCGGCCTGGTCGCGCGGCCACAGCCTGCCCAGCAGCTGGCCACCCAGGCACTTGATCGCCGCGGCCGAGATCACCCCCTCCGGAGTGCCCCCGATGCCCCACAGCAGGTCGACCGGCGAGTTGTCGGTCACGGCCAGCAGCGACGCCGACACGTCGCCGTCGGTGATCAGCCGCACCCGAGCCCCGGCCTCGCGCACCTGCGCGATCGCCTCGCGGTGGCGGTCTCGGTCGAGCATCACCACCATCAGGTCCCGGATCGGACGTCGGCGGCGCTCGGCGATCAGCGCGAGCGTCTCCCCCAGCGGCCGGTCCAGGTCCAGCAGATCGGCGATGTCGGGCCCGCCGGCGATCTTCTCCATGTACACGCACGGCCCCGGGTCGAACATCGTCCCGCGCTCGGACAGCGCGATGACCGAAAGCGCGCTGGGCATCCCGAGCGCGGTCAGCCGCGTGCCCTCCAGCGGATCGACCGCGATGTCGACCTGCGGCGGAGAGCCGTCGCCGAGTCGCTCGCCGTTGAACAGCATCGGCGCCTCGTCCTTCTCGCCCTCCCCGATCACGACCACCCCGTCCATCGCCACTGAGTCCAGGAACTGCCGCATCGCATCGACCGCCACCTGGTCGGCCCCCTCCTTGTCGCCTCGCCCCACCATGCGAGCCGCCGCCAGGGCCGCCGCCTCGGTGACGCGCACGAGCTCGAGCGCAAGGTTGCGGTCCGGGCGCACGCCGGACGCCTGCCCGGCGAGGCTCTTGCCCGCCGGCCGCGCCGACGAGGGGCCCTCGCCAGCCGGCTGCATCGGTTGCGAGCTCATCGCGCCTGAGCGTAACCGGTCGGCTGCCCGGTTGCGCGGCCGGCCGTGCGACGGCGTGCGAGCACGCGCGGCGCGCTAGGGTGCGCGCACCGATGGAGATCCGGGGCAGCGGCGCGATCGTGTTCGGGGGGGCCTCGGGCCTGGGGGCGGCGACCGCGAGCCTGCTGCACGAGCGCGGCGCCCGGGTGCTGATCGCCGACGTCGACGAGCGCCGTGGGGCCGCGCTCGCCGCCGCGCTCGGCGAGCCCGCGGGCTTCCGCGCCGCCGACGTGACGGTCGCCGACACGGTGGCCGCCGCCGTCGAGGCCGCGGCGCTCGCGCCGGGGGGCCTGCGCATCAGCGTCTGCTGCGCGGGGATCGGCACCGCGCAGCGCGTGGCGGGCAGGGACGGCCCACACGATCTCGGCCGCTTCCAGCGCGTGATCTCGGTCAACCTCGTCGGCACCTTCAACGCGCTGCGCCTCGCCTCGGCGGCGATGCTGGCAAACCAGCCGCTGGCGTCCGGCGAGCGCGGGGTGTGCGTCAACACCGCATCGATCGCCGCCTTCGATGGCCAGATCGGGCAGGTGGCCTACGCCGCCTCCAAGGGCGGGATCGTCGCGATGACGCTGCCGGCGGCTCGCGACCTGGCTGTCGGCGGCATCAGGGTCTGCACGATCGCGCCCGGGATCTTCGACACGCCGCTTCTGGGGGAGCTGTCAGAGCACACGCGCGCGGCACTCGGCGAGGCCGTGCCCTTCCCGCCCCGGCTCGGCAGGCCGGAGGAGTTCGCGGCGCTGGCGGCGCACATCGTCGAAAACGAGATGCTCAACGGCGAGGTGATCAGGCTCGACGGCGCGCTTCGCATGCCACCGCGCTGAGGCTGCCTCCGGTGCTCAGAGGCCGAGCCCGCGCACTCCCCTCTCGCCCCAGCCCAGGTGATGGGCGAGCTCGTGGCGGAGCGTGCGCGCCACCTGGCAGCGCAGCAGGTCAGGGTCGTGGCCGAAGTCGCGGGTGAGCGAGTCACGGAAGATCACGATCCGGTCGTGGAAGTAGTCCCGGGCGACCGTGTCGCCCTCATAGAGCCCGTAGGCGCCCCGCTCGATCCCGCCCTCGCCGACCACGATCGCGACGTGCTCAAGCGCCCGGTGCATCTCCAGCGGCAGCTCGTCGATCGCCGCCCGCACGAGCGCGCCGAACTCGCCGGGCGCCTCCGCGGGAGCGGTGCCCTCGCCGGCCGCCGACCACCTGGCTCCCAGCCTCTCGGCGCGCTGCACGATCGTCTCGAACTCGGCCTCCGGCTGGCTCCAGTGCGCCAGGTGCGTCACGACGATCACGACGACCAGCAGGAAGGCGACGGCACCGGCGACGAACACCGCGAGCGCCTGCAGCGCGCGCACCACCGCAGGCCCGGACGGTCCCAGCGCGATGCTCACGAGCGCCAGACCGAGCGTCAGCGAGGCCACCGCCGCGATGGCGGCCCGCGTCCTGGTCTGCCCCGGCGCGCGCATCGGCCTACTGCGTCATCGTCCGCGCGATCACGAGGCGCTGGATCTCGTTAGTGCCCTCGTAGATCTGCGTGATCTTCGCGTCGCGGAGCATTCGCTCGACCGGGTACTCCTTCACATATCCGTAGCCGCCGAGGATCTGGACGGCCTCCACGGTCACCCGCATCGCCGTGTCCGAGCAGAACAGCTTGGCCATCGCCGAGTACTTGCCGACCTGCTCGGCCGCCGCGGCACCGCCCTCCGCCCGCGCCGCGTCGGCGCGGTCGACCCGAGCGCAAGCCTGGTACAGAAGCTCGCGCCCGGCGGCGCACTGGGTCTCCATGTCGGCCAGCTTGAACTGGATCCCCTGAAAGGAGGCGATCGGCCGCCCGAACTGGCGGCGCTCGCGGGCGTAGCTGGCGGCGTAGTCGGTCGCGCCCTGGGCGATGCCAAGCGCCTGCGCGGCGACCCCCAGCCGCGAGCGGTCGAGCGTCGCCATGGCCACCTTGAACCCCTCGCCGACCTGGCCGATCACGTTGGCAGACGGGACCCGCACCCCGTCGAAGATCGGCTGGCCGGTCGGTGAGCCGCGAATCCCCAGCTTGTGCTCCAGCTTGCCGATGCTGAGGCCGGGGCGGTCGGCCTCGACGACGAACGCGGTGATCCCATGGGAGTGCCCGGCCTGACGATCGGTGACGGCGAACACGACATAGAAGTCGGCGATCCCCAGGTTGGTGATCCAGCTCTTGGTGCCCGTGATCACCCAGTCGTCGCCGTCACGCTCGGCGCGGGTGATCATCCCGCCCGGATCAGAGCCGGCGTCGGGCTCCGACAGCGCAAACGCCGGCGACCACTCCCCGCTGGCGCAGCGCGGAAGAAACCGCGCCCGCAGATCCTCTGACCCGAACAGCTTGATCGGAAGCGTCCCGAGCTCCTGGATCATCAGGATCAGAGCGGTCGACGCGCACGCCTTGGCGATCTCCTCGACCGCGATGTTGAGCATCAGCGTCCCGGTGCCGGTGCCTCCGTGCTCCACGTCGAACGGGAGCGCCAGGATCTCCTGCTCGGCCAGCAGCTCGCGCAGATCGTGCGGATACTCGGCGCGCTCGTCGATCTCGGCCGCCCGCGGCGCGATCCGCTCGCGCGCCAGCGCGCGGATCGCGTCTCGCAGGTCCAGATGCTCGCGCGGGATCGTGTACAGCTCGGCGAGCTCGGCCATGGCTTGGATCGTATGACACGTGCCGCCTCCGGGCGCCGCGCCGCGGCCCCGGCCCCGGCGGGCGGCCGAGCGCTCTAGGGCCCCGATGGGCTGGCGGCCACGCCCGCCACAGCCGCGCGCGCTACAGCCCCGACGGGTGGCGCACCACGTAGTCGCCGCCGTCTGAGAGGTTCGCGAGCACGTCGGCCGGCTCCAGCCACCGCGGGCCGGTGCCGGCGGGCGTGGTCGGGCCGTAGTGAGCGGTGTCGAACGCCAGGCCCGCTACGACGATGAACGTGTGCGCGGCGTCGGCGTAGATCGTGATCCAGCGACCCGGGCCGGGGCTGCCGTAGGACTCAAGCTCGGTCGAGTCCTCGGGCGACTCGAGCAGGTTGGCCCCGTGCAGCGCATAGCTGACGGCGCCCGAGCAGTCGTAGCCCGGGGCCTTCCAGCTGGCGTGCCCACCGGCGTAGATGTACGGCTTGTCGATGATCTGATTGGCCGCGGCGATGACCTCCTGGACGAGCTTGGGCGCGTCCGCGGGCGCGGTCACCGTGCCGTCGGGGTTCAGCGTCGCACGCTCCGGCGAGCCGCCCTGCAGCGCCGCGGCCACCAGCTGGCGCAGCACGACCGTGTCCTGGTAGGTGACGACGCCGTCGGCGGGCAGCAGACTGTTGGCCTGCTGGAAGGCGATCACGTTGGCTTCGGTCGCCGGACCGTAGCTGCCGTCCACCGCCGTTGGGTAGCCGACCAGCGTCAGGAACCCCTGCAGCACGCGCACGTCGTGTCCGGTCATGCCCGGCTTGAGGATCCGCTCGCCCAGATGCTCAGAGCCCCCGTCCTGGACGACAGGCGCGGTGATCTCGCTCAGCGAGCCGGTGGGGTCGGCGGAGCTTGGCAGCTGCGCGGCCGAGCGCCCGGACCGCCGGCGCGACACCGGCTGGGCGCCCGTCAGGCCGCTGCCGCCGCTGCCGGCCACCGCGTCGTGCGCGCCCGCTCCGGTGGCCAGGACCAGCGCAAGCTCGCGCAGCACGGCGACCGTCGCGATCCCGTTGACGCGCAGACGGTAGCGGCGCTCGAACGCCCGCACGTTGCCCTGGGTGATCGGCCCGAAGATCCCGATCGCGGGCGTCGGAAAGCCGGCCCGCGTGAGCTCGATCTGCAGCGTGCGCACGGCCGGCCCGCGCATGCCGCGCCTCAGGACGCGGGGGCTCTGGCGCTGGCGCGCTGAAGCGACGGCGGCCGGGGCCTGGACCAGCAAGGTCGCAAGCCAGGCGAGGAGCACGGCCAGGGCGGCAGCGCGGCCCATGGCGCGAGCGCGGGATTTGTCGGACAAACTGACCCCTTCTCTTTCTGGGCGCCTTCGGGGTTAGCTGACGGGCTCGCGCTGAAAGAGTCGCGCTACGCCGGAATCCCGGCGATTCGCCCCAGGACCTCACGGTCCAGCGGGTTCCCCGATCTCCCTACCGTGGCCGGGAGATTCGGCTGGGTTCGTTGTTAGCGCAGCAGGCTAGCGGATCTGCAAGACGGCTGTCATCTCCTCGCGCTCCCGGGCGTCGGAGGGCATCCGTCTACCCTCGTGAGGGCGTCCGGAAACCGCTCGCGCCGTGCTCGGCGTCGCCCGCGGTCGCCCCGAGCCGCTCTGACCGCCCCACCGCGGTGCCCTCGTGATCGCCTGCGCCCGCCTGATCGGCCGGCTTTGATGGGCCGCCGGGACCGACGCCCCCGAAGAAGGCGTAGAAGAGGATCGCGTTGAGCAGCTGCAGCGCGCCCGCGAGCGCGAAAGGCGCGGCGAGGCTCGCCTGGGCGAACAGGTATCCGCTGAGCGTTGGCGAGAGGGCTGAGACGCCCTGCGCCGGAAGCTGGGAGAAGGCGGCGACCCGCGCTCGCTCGGCGGCGGGCGCCGCGCCCATCACAAACGACTGCCGAAGCGCCACGCCGATCCGCTGGATCACCAGCCGGAAGGTGTACACGGCGCCCGCCGCCGCGAGCGTGGGCATCAGCGCCAGCACGGGCAGCAGGAGCGCCTGCGATGCGCGGATCGCCACGACCGTGGGGACCGTGCCGTTCACGCGCGCGAGCGGCGCTGCCAGCAGGTTGGTCGCGATCGTGATCAGGTTCGCCACGGTGTACAGCGCGCCTATCTCCGCCGGCCCGGCGCCGTATCGCCGGTAGAGCCAGTAGGTGATGAACGGACCGAACAGGCCGACCGCCGCGCCGTTGACCGCGTTGGTGACCCACAGGCGGCGGACGAGACGGCGCGAGGAGGCCGACAGCCGCCGCGGCGGCGCCGCGGCGGCCCGGCGCGGCCCGGGGCCGCGGCAGGCCCGCCGTTCGCCGCCGGTCCCCTCAGCGCCGGCTGCTGACTTCAGCCGACCCGACCATCCGGGGCTCCGCTCTCCGACCTTGAGCGCGCACGCCCCGGCGAGGACGGCCAGCAGCGCGGCCGCCAGGAACACCGGGCGATAGGTGGCGGGATCCACGGTGCGACCGCTGGCTTTGGTCAGCGGCGTGACGGCCAGCACGGAGCCCAGCAGCCCGCCGGCAGCGCTCGCCGAGGCGATCAGGCCGAAGAGCCTGTTGCGCATCCGCTCTCCCTGCACCATGCCTGTGAGCAGCGCCTGCTCGGCGGGCTGGTATGGGCCGATCTGGCCTCCCCCGGCGCCGCCTCCGCGGCCGAAGCTGCCCAGCGCAGCCGCCGAGAACAGGGCCGCCGGCGCGGCGGCGAACGCGTACGCAAAGGCGGCGGCGGCGCTGAGCAGCGGCATGCATATGACGAACACCCGCCGCCCCACGCGGTCGGCGCCGATCCCCACGAGCGCGCTCAGCGTCGTCGAGGAAAGGGCGACCACCGAGAACAGGGCGCCCAGCTCGGGCG
>Ga0070737_10001588_pt1 | contig 31496 bp, 20 predicted proteins | sample Coa_R1_10_FD_66438 | JGI IMG/M metagenome (GOLD analysis project Ga0070737, IMG submission 66438) | Surface soil microbial communities from Centralia Pennsylvania, which are recovering from an underground coalmine fire - Coalmine... | ecosystem: Environmental > Terrestrial > Soil > Unclassified... | reverse complement strand
CCTGCTCGCGCCCTTGTGCCGTCAGCACCACGTGCCGATGCCCGTCGCCGCGTTCCAGTACGCATACCCGGGTCCACGCGACGGGAAACGTGCTCGGCGCACGACCCCGCGCGGGAAGCTGCTCGATACGGACGTTGTCCGTATCCAGCGTGATGCGTTCCCTGCAATCGCCACTGCGCCACACCAACCACAACGCAACCGCCAACACGGGGACCTCGATCAGCGCGAACAGCGGCGCGAACACATCGCCGCCCCACGCCGCAAGCCCCGCCACCAGCAACGCCGCAATGCAAAGTTCCCACGTCAACCTGCGCATCTGCTCACGAGTCAACGCCCGGTTGGGCGAGAGCAGCAGCGTCACCTGCCCGGTATCGGCAGCCACCGGTAGACGTGTGATCATGGACATTCGCGGTACCGCAGTCTGTGGATCATAAGGCCGGCGAGGCATGTCAGCAAGAATAGCCGCGCGCAGCGCCTCGTTTCTGCCACGCATCATTGGCTGCGACAGCAACAAGACGTACAATGGGCGGTCGCGTTTCAAGTAGTCGCCGATGGCCGAAATCCTGAGCCCCGAACTGCCTGCGCCGCCGGGCGCCGCGCGCGCGCGCATCACCGCAGCATGGAGTACCGACGAATCGGAAATCGTCGCGGCAAGATTGGCCGAAGCCACCCTGCCGACCCGGGAAAGCCAGGCCATCGAGGCCCAAGCCGCGGCGCTGGTGGCGCGGGTGCGCGAACGCAGCACCGACCGGAGCGCGGTGGAATCCTTCATGCGCCAGTACGACCTCTCCAGTGAGGAAGGCGTGCTGCTGATGTGCGTCGCCGAAGCGCTGCTGCGCATCCCCGATCGCCTCACCACCGACAAGCTGATTCGCGACAAGCTGGGGGAGGCCGACTGGAGGAAACACCTCGGCGCCAGCGATTCGCTGTTCGTGAATGCATCGACCTGGGGCCTGATGCTCACCGGCCGCCTGGTGAACCTCACCGATTCGACGCGCGCCGATGCACCGGGCGCGTTTCAGCGCATGATCGCGCGCGCCGGCGAGCCGGTGATCCGGTTGGCGGTGCGCCAGGCGATGCGCATCATGGGCCATCAATTCGTGATGGGCCGCACCATCGAGGAAGCGCTGGACCGCTCGGCCAAGGGCGACGACGCGAAGTACCGCTATTCGTATGACATGCTGGGCGAGGCCGCGCTGACCGCGCCGGATGCGGCACGTTACAAGCAGGCCTACCACGATGCGATCCTGGCGCTCGGCGCGCGCGGACCGTTCGGCGACGTACTGGACGCGCCGTCGGTGTCGGTGAAGCTGTCGGCGCTGCACCCGCGCTATGAAGTCGCCAAACGCGCGCGGGTGCACGCGGAGCTGACCCCTGTCGTGCTGGAACTGGCACAGCTCGCAAAGGCGCAGGGCATCGCGCTCACCATCGACGCCGAGGAAGCCGACCGTCTGGAGCTGTCGCTGGACGTGATGGAAGCGGTCTTCACGCACCCGTCGCTTGCAGGCTGGAACGGTTTCGGTCTCGCGGTGCAGGCGTACCAGAAGCGCGCGCCCTTCGTGATCGACTGGCTGATCGAAACCGCGAAGGCCGCGCAGCGCCGCTGGTGCGTGCGCCTGGTGAAGGGCGCGTACTGGGATTCGGAAATCAAGCGCGCGCAGGAAGCGGGGTTGTCCGGCTATCCCGTGTTCACGCGCAAACCCAATACGGACGTTTCCTACCTCGCCAACGCGCGTCGCATGCTGGATGCCGGCGCGGACGTGATCTACCCGCAGTTCGCGACCCACAACGCGCACACGATCGCGACGATCCACCATCTGGCAAACGGACGTCCATTCGAGTTCCAGCGCCTGCACGGCATGGGCACCGACCTGTACGCCGAGGTGATCGGCCCCGACCACTGGAACGTGCCGTGCCGCGTTTATGCACCCTGCGGCAGCCACGAAGACCTGTTGCCGTACCTGGTTCGCCGCCTGCTCGAGAACGGGGCCAACACCAGTTTCGTCAACCGCATCAGCGACGACAAGTTGCCGATCCACGACCTGGTCGCCGATCCCTGCGTCGAGGTGCGCGCATTCGGCACGATGCATGACGGCCGCTACCAGCATCCACGCATTCCCTTGCCGATCGACCTGTACGGCAAACTCCGGAAGAATTCCATGGGCGTCAATCTCGCCAACGACGACGAACTCCGATCCCTCGCCGAAGCCGTCGACGCGAAGCGCGGACCATGGCGCGCCGAACCGCTGGTGCCGGGCGCGCAGACGTCCGATGCGCCACGCGACGTTACCAGTCCCGCCGACCATCGCGTCGTGGTCGGCCAATCGCGCAACGCCGATGCCGCGACCATCCTGCGCGCGCTCGACAATGCGGTCGCCGCACAGCCTGCGTGGGACGGCAAGCCTGCCGACGAACGCGCCGCGATCCTCGAACGCGCGGCGGATCTTCTCGAGCAGAACCGCGCCGAACTGATCGCGCTGTGCGTGCGCGAAGCCGGCAAGACCATCCCGGCGGCGATCAGTGAAGTGCGTGAAGCGGCCGACATGTGCCGCTACTACGCGTCGATGGCACGCAGGCTGTTCGGCAAGCCGGCAGATTTGCCCGGCCCGACCGGCGAGTCCAACCAGCTTTACCTGCACGGCCGCGGCGTATTCGTGTGCATCAGCCCGTGGAACTTCCCGCTGGCGATCTTCACCGGACAGGTCGCTGCAGGACTAGCTTCCGGCAACGCGGTGATCGCCAAGCCAGCCGAACCCACCACGCTGGTCGGCTGCGCCGCCGTGAAGCTGCTGCAACAGGCCGGCGTGCCGGAAAAGGTGTTGCAATACGTGCCGTGCCGCGGTTCGGTCATCGGCAAGACGCTGTTGACGCGCCCCGAAGTTGCGGGCGTGTGCTTCACCGGTTCCACCGAAACCGCATGGACGATCAACCGCACCCTGGCTGCGCGCGAAGCGCCGATCGCGGCGCTGATCGCCGAAACGGGTGGCCAGAATGCATTGATCGCGGATTCGTCCGCGCTGCCCGAGCAACTGGTCAAGGACGTGATGACTTCCGCGTTCGATTCCGCGGGCCAGCGCTGCTCGGCGGCTCGCGTGCTGTTCGTGCAGGACGATATCGCCGACCACGTTATCGAAATGCTGAAGGGCGCGATGGACGAACTGACGTTGGGCGATCCGGCGCTGCTCTCGACCGACGTCGGTCCGGTAATCGACCAGCCGTCCTGTGCGACACTGGAAGAACATGCCGAACTGATGCGCGGCCAGGCAAAACTGATCAACATGGCCAGGCTGCCGGAAGACGCCGAACACGGCACCTTCTTCGCACCGCGCGCCTACGAGATCCCGTCGATCAAGTTGTTGACGCGCGAAGTGTTCGGCCCCGCGCTGCACGTCGTGCGCTGGAAGGCCGAAGAACTCGACGAGGTGATCGACGCGATCAACGCGACCGGCTTCGGCCTCACGCTCGGCGTCCACAGCCGCATCGATGAAACCGTCGAGCACATCCGCCGCCGCGCCAAGGTGGGCAATCTTTACGTCAACCGCAACCAGATCGGCGCGGTCGTCGGCGTGCAGCCGTTCGGCGGCGAAAATCTTTCCGGCACCGGGCCCAAGGCCGGCGGCCCGCATTACCTGCTGCGTTTCGCGACCGAACGCACCTTCACTGTCAACACCACCGCCGCAGGCGGCAACGCAAGCCTGTTGACGTTGCAGGATTGAGCACCGACGGAATCGGCGCTGCGCACACGGCCGATCTCCCGGACTGAACCGGCGCCGACCAGAGCCTGAACCGTCGGGCGCAATGCGGTTGAATCGCCATCGCGCACCCCGCTACGGTTGGATCGCGGCGTCGATGGACGCCGTCGTCATTTCAGGCAAAGGAGAATCCCATGATCCAGCGACTTCACCGGCTAGGCGCGGCGGCAGCCCTGACGCTCGGAGCGACCGTGCTCGCGCCCTTGGCATTCGCGCAGACGCCACCGCCCGCACAAGAGCAGGCGCCCACCCAACAGGCGCCGACGCAGGCGGCACCGAACCCGGGCCCGGCCCCGACCAACGAAGAACTCGTTGACTTCGCGCACGCCGCAACGGATGTCGTAAACATCAGGAAGTCCACAGAGCCGAAGCTCCAGGCTGCCAAATCCGACGACGCGCGCACGAAGCTGCAGCAAGCCGCAGAAAAGCAAATGGAGGCCGCGGTTCGCAACAATCACCTGTCGGTCCAACGTTACGAACAAATTGCCATGGTGGTGCAAACCAACGCCGAGGTGCGGCAGAAGGTTTTGCAGATCATGCAGAATCCTGCGAAATCGTAATCGCCGCGGCAGGACCATCCGCGGCCACGAATGCAAGCACCCGACCAGCCGCTGCCGCGGGACGGATCACGTCGATCGCGTGGCGACGACCGGCGGCACCGCGGCGGCCCGCAGGGCCGGACCCAACACCGCGAGTTGGCCCAGGATCCACAGCACGGCCGCGCTGGCCGGCAGGTAGTACCAGGGCATGTGGTCGAGTTGATAGTGCGCCAACAGGTAAAGATTGGCGCCGTACGCGAGGATCATCCCGACGGCGACGCCCGCCGTGCTCAACAGGAAGTTCTCGGTCTGGAAGTACTGCGCGATCTGGGCGCGCGTCCCGCCCAGCGCGCGGCGGATGCCGATCTGCTTCCTGCGCTGTCCGACCCAGAAACTGCTCAAGCCCACGATGCTGAACGCGGTCACCGCCAGCATCACCAGGCAAACCTGCACCAGCATCCACACCGTGCTGCGAATATTGGCGAACGCACTGTCACGGATTTCCGTCAGCGTCTGGCCCGCGATCACCGCTTGCGGCGACAAGGCGTGCAGTTTCGCGATCGCGGCATGTAGCACGCGGGTGCGATCGCCCGGCGTCGTGCGCACCAGATAGTCCGTCAACGCGGGATCCGGACTCAAAGGAAAGAACGTCGCGTAGTAGGCGTAGTCGTGCCCGATCACGTCTCCGCCGGGCCGCGCCACGTTGGCAACTACACCGATAACTGTGTAATCGTGATCTCCCATCCACATCTCTCTGCCGAGCGCGTTTTGCCCCGGCCACAATCTTTTGGCAAGACTCTGCGTCACGATTACCACGTGGCCACTTGGCACACTGATGTTGTCGCCAAGCTTGCTGTCGGCGTATTCATCCTCATTGAAAAATCGTCCTTCCAGCAGACGCAGGCCCAGGGTTCGTGGGCCGGTTCGGGTGAACATGTAGCGCGAGGCTCCCGAAGCGTCCGGGTCATTGGCCTTGGCCGATACGCTGTCGGTACCGAAGCTTTTGCCGAATGGGACGCTGGTGATCGCCGCCGCATCGATGGCGCCGGCAATGTGCTGCAGCGCGGCGAGGTCACGCGGAATGTCGGCATTGACGAATCGTGGATCGGTCCCGTTGACACTGATGTCCACCAAACCATTCTGGTCTATCGCGTTGGGCATGCGCAGTTCGCCGACGCGCTGGCCGATCATGAAGATCGCGTTGCACAGCACGGCGCAGGCCAGCGCGATCTCCAGCACGACCAGCGTGGCCGGAATCTTGTGTTTGCGCAGGGCGCTAAGGATGGGTTGGATTTCCATGATGATGCCTCGCTGCCAATAGTTTCCTTCCCCCGCCCGCGGGGGAAGGTGCCCGAAGGGCGGGTGGGGGCGTATGTTGCTATTTGGCCCCACCCCCAACGCTACGCGCTCGGCCTACGGCCGCCTCCCCCGCAAGCGGGGATCACACCGATTTCAACTGCGGCGCCGGCGCGACCAGGCAGGCGCGCAACGCCGGCAGCAATCCCGCGACCAGGCTCGCGACCAGTGCAACCACGAACGTCGCGAGAAACATCGTCGGATCGAGGTGTGCCAGGTGCGCGTACTGCACGGGCTCGTGCCGAATTTCCCACAAGCCGATTTCCGCGAACAACAGACCCAACACGCCACCCGCGATCCCGACCATCCCGGACTCGACCATGAACTGGGCGAAGATCGCCGCACGGCTCGCGCCCAGTGCGCGCCGTGTGCCGATTTCGTGCGAGCGGCCGAGGCACTTCGCCAACAGCAATCCCACCGTGCCGACGATGCAAATCAGCAGGAATCCAAATGCGAGGTAGGTTTGCATTTGCACGTCATCGGGTACCACTTGCTGCTCTTGCAGGTAACCCATCAGGTCATAGAACCACACCTTCGGATCGCTGAAGCGCCCCAGTGCAACCTGCTGATGCGCGTAATTCGAGAGGAAGGTCGTGTAGGCACGCGCATCGGACGCGTGCGCCAATTCAATCCATATGCTCACCCAAGCGCACGGCGCGGTCTCGAGGCGTTGCAGGTTGGCGCCTGATTCCCAGCAACTGTAGTTTTCCGGATTCATGTGGTCCGCACGGGCCGACAGCAGCGGCAGGAATACGCCGTCGCCCATGCCATAGCTTGTCCCTCCCAAGGCCAACGCATAGAAGCGCGGCTGCGGCGCCCAAGGCTTCAGCACACCAACAACCCGGTAGTCATGACCATTGACGCGCACAGTACGGCCTACGCTGTCCTTGCCTTCGAACAACTTGTCATTCAGACGCGCCGCGATCACTGCAACCGGCGCGCGATTCTCACCATCTTGTGCACTCCAACCACCGCCGTACTCGAACGGCGCATCGAACATTGCGAAGAAATCCGCTGTCGTCATCACGCCATTGCTATAGAACGGATACGCGCCCGCTTGCGACGGCGCGATCTTGGCCTTCACCAGACTGACCACCGCTTGCCGCTCGGCCTGGTGCGCGCTCAGCAGATTCATCGCATCGGTGTAGGTCATCAAATTGCCCCACCATCGCGGCATGTACGCTGGAGTTGCGCTGCCATCGGCGGGCGTCGGGTCAAGTAGGGGCGTGAATATCCGCGCACTCTTCTGCGGCAGCGGGTCGCCGGAAAGGAGTTTCAGCACCGTCAGCGTGGTAATCGATGCACCGATGCCGAGGCCCAGCGCCAGCACCATCAGCGCGGTGAGCACCGGATTGCGCCTGAAGCTGCGCAGCGCGAGGTCGAGGTAATAGGCGAACATCACACGCTCCTGGTCGCCACCACCGGCGGGACGGCGGCCGCGCGCAAGGCAGGGCCCAGTACGGCAAGTTGTCCGATCACCCACAGCGCGACCGCACCGATCGGCAAATAGGACCAGGGCAGCCGCGGCAGTTCGTAGTGCTGCATCAGCAGCAAGCTGAGGCCGTAGGCCAGCAGCATGCCCAGCGCGATGCCGAAAGTGACGATCAGGAAGTTTTCGGTCTGGAAATAGCGCAGGATGTTGCTGCGCGTCGCGCCCAGCGCGCGGCGGATGCCGATCTGCTTGCGTCGTTGCGCGACCCAGAAACTCGCCAGCCCCACGATCCCCAGTCCGGTGACCAGCAGCAGTGCGATGATCACGCTGATCAGGATGCCCGCCATCGCGTGGTCGTCCTTGAAATAATCACTGCGGATCTGGTCGTACGTGCGCATGTGCGTGATCACGCGCGACGGGTCCGCGCGTCTCAAAGCAGCCGCCGCCGCAGCCATTACGCGCTGCCGATCCTCGGGCCGGGTGCGCAGCAGATAACTCTGGTCCTTGTCCGCGCCCATGTGCAGCGGAATGATCATCGAGTACTGCGCGGTGGCGGTGTTGTAGGCGTTCGCGCGCGCCAGCGTCGCCACCACGCCCACTACGCGGAAACTCGCGGTGGGCGTCAGCCAGATCAACTTCCCCAGCGGGCTTTGCTGCGGCCACAGGCGCGTGGCCAGTGCGTGGCTGATGAGCATCGGCATCGGAAAGCCCTTGTCGCTGCCATCGGCGAGTGCCTTGATCAGCACGTCCGCATCGACGTATTCGTCCGGCCGCAAAGTGCGGCCGGCGATCAGATGCAACCCGAAGGTTTGCACCAGGTTCTCCCCGAAATACTCGGCTGCGCTCAAAGTCCGGTGCGGCTGCGTGGGCGAGAGCATCACGTTGCCATTCGACGAAACTCCGCCGAACGGAACCTGGTTGCTCATGCCGACCGCCTGCACGCCGGGAATCTGCCGCAACGTGGCGAGATCCTCCTGCGCCCGTGCGTAGCGGTCGGGCGGCGGCGCGATCGGCGCCTGCTGGATCTGCACCAGCTCGTGCTCGGCGATGCCGCTGGGCATGTCCATGTGCTGCATGCGCTGCACGATCAGGAACACGCCGTTGCAGATGATGGCGCAGGTCAACGCGATTTCCAGCATCAGCAGCCAGATGATGACCTTGTGCCGGGTCAGCGTCTTCAGGATGGGCAGGATGTCCATGTCATTGGCTCTTGAGTTGCCAGGCAGGTGCAGCGCTGCACGCGCGCCAGGCGGGCAGCATGCCTGCGATCAGGCTGGCGCAGATCGCGAGCGCGAACGTGAGCAGCAGCATCGTCGGATCGATGTGCGCCAGCGGTGCGTAATCGGACGACCTGTGCCGCACCATCCACAGACCGAGCAGGGCCAGCAACAGGCCGCCGACGCCTCCGGCGATGCCGACCACGCCGGATTCCGTCAGCAGTTGCGCGAACAGCGCGCGCTTCGATGCCCCGAGCGCGCGACGTACGCTCAGCTCGCCCGACCGGCGCAGGAATTTCGCGAGCATCAGACCAACGGTGTTGACCAGGCACACCAGCAGGAATCCGAACGCCAGCCACGCCTGCAGGCGCACGTCGTCCGGCACCACGCCGTTGTAATCGAGCCACTGCATCAGGTTGTCGAGGCGCACGTTGGGCGCGCGCTGGAATCGCCCGAGCGCCTTTTGCTCTTCCGAGTAATGGATGAGGAACTCCTTGTATGCCGCGGCCTTCGCCGGACTGTCCAGTTCCACCCAGAATTGCAACCACGCGCACGTCGCCGAAGGGTAAGCGCCGCCCTCCACGCCGCCGGTGCCGTTGCCCCAGCAGTCGACCGATCCGTTGCGGTCGTAATGCAGTTCCAGTGCCGTCTGCAATGGCAGGAACACCTGCTCGTAATAGTCGTACGCGCCGGTGTCGAGGTCGTAGAAATGCGGATTGGGATGCCAGGTGTCGAGCACGCCGACGATGCGGAACGTACTGTCTCCGACGCGCAGCGCTTTGCCCACGCTGTCCGCGCCATCGAACAACTTGTCGTCGAGCTTGCGCGTGATCACCACGTCCCGCGCATGCGCTTCGTCGTCGGCGCCTGTCCAACCGTGGCCGTACCGAAACGGCGCATCGAACATCGAGAAGAAATCCGCCGTGGTGTAGCGCGCCTCCACATAGAAAGGATCGAGCGAAGGGGAGTCCGGCTGGATCGGCACCGTGCCGCCTTCCATCAGCGCCTGACGGTCCGCGCGTTTCGCGCGCAACAGGTTCATGCCGTCGATCAGGGTGACCTGCTCCGGCGGAAGATGACCGGGCATCATGCCGCGCGCGTCCTGCGGATCGATCTGCGGGTAGTACAGCTTGCTGCTCTTGCCGGGCAGCGGATCGCCCGAGAGCACGTGCAGCACCGTGAGCGTGGTCATCGACGCGCCGATGCCCACCGAAATCGCCAGCACCATCAGCGCGGTGAGCACCGGGTTGCGCTTCAGGCTGCGCAGCGCGAGGTCGAGGTAATAGGCGAACATCACACGCTTCTCGTCGCTTCGACCGGCGATACGCGCGACGCGCGCAACGCCGGCGCAAATACCGCGCCCTGTCCCAGCAACAGCAACACGACGATCCCGGCCAGCACGTACAGCAGCGGCATCCGGTCCATCGCGAGCAGCCTCATCATCCATAAGTTCAGCCCGACCGCGAGGACCGCGCCCAGCACCACGCCCGCACCTGCGATCAAGAAGTTTTCGGTCTGGAAGTAATGCAGGATGTCGGCGCGCGTCGCGCCCAGCGCGCGGCGGATGCCGATCTGCTTGCGCCGCTGCCCGACCCAGAAACTGGTGAGCCCCACGATTCCCGCGCCGGTGATCACCAGCAGCACCGCACAGATGATGCCCATGAGGATCGCGGTGCCGCGATCGCTGTCGTAGGCACGATGACGGATTTGGGCGAAACTCAGGACACCGTCCTTGGGATCGATGATGCGCATCCGGTTCTGCGCGTAGAGCGCCCGCTTCGCTTCACGCATCGCGTCCGCCAACTGGCCCGGTTTGGCGCGCACGATGTAGTAGGTGCCGGTCGGATCGTCCCACCGCCGCGGCCATATCAAGGCCTGATAGAGGTAGTCATGCGACCAGGTATCGACTTCCGCACGCTGCAGGCGCTCGACGATGCCGATGATGGTGGTTGGCGTCGTACCCATCGCGTAGAACGTCTTGCCCAGCGCCGAACCATCCGGATACAGCTTGTCGGCCAGCGCCTTGGTCACGATGACCACCGGTGGTGTCCCCTGATTCTGTGGTGACATCGGCTCCACTTCGTCGGCGCGGAAGTTGCGCCCGGCGATCAGCTTGATGCCCAGCGTGTCGATGAAGTGCGTGTCACCGAAATAGACCGTTGCGTCGGTGGTCTTTTGCACCTGATCGGGCGTCATGGTGATGAAGTTATCCCAGCCGCCGCCGCGCAACGGGTACGAAACGCTGGACACGGCGTCGCGCACGGCCGGCAATTGACGCAGTGCGGCGAGATCGGCCTGCATCTGCGCATCGACCTTCTGGCTGGACGGATCTCCTGGCCACTGGTTGTCGATCACGAACACGTTGGCCTCGTCGATGCCGGTAGGCTCGGAAAGGTGTGCGACGCGCTGATGGATGATGAACAATGCGTTGCAGACGATCGCGAGGGTCAGCGCGATCTGCAACGCGATCAGCACGGTGCCGGCCTTGTGGTGGCGCAACGCTGCGAGGATGGGCTGGATTTGCATGGCGCGGTCCTCAGTCTTGCAGGGTGGACAGCGCAATCCCACTGTCCAACCTGCTGCGTGAGCAACGTCCCCCCTCACCCGCCAAGCGCTGCGCGCTTGTCTCCCTCTCCCCTCGAGGGAGAGGGTTGGGGTGAGGGGGTCGGTTCGATGAATGTGACAACGTGCGCATGACGTTCAGTTGGTCCGCAGGTGCCACGCCGGCTGCACGTGTGCCGCGCGCCAGGCCGGATAGAACGCGGCGATCACGGTCGCAAGGATTGCAACGCCCAGCGTCAACGCAATGAGCGACAGGTCCACGTGCGCCAGCCGCGCGATCTGCGGCCTGAACAACAAGCCCACACCCGATACGCCCACTGAGGTCAACAGCAATCCCAGCAAGCCGCCCGCGACACCGACGGTGCCGGCTTCGATCAGGAATTGCGTGTAGATTTCGCGACGCGAAGCACCGAGCGCCCGCCGCACGCCGATCTCACCGGCACGGCGCATGAACTTCGCCAGCAGCAGGCCGATGGTGTTGACCAGGCAGATCACGAAGAAGCCAATCGAAACCAGCAGCGAGATGCGGCTTTCCGGCGGTACCACCTGCATGTATGACAGCCATTGCGTCACGTCGCGCAGGCGCACATTGGGTGCCCAGTTGAAGCGGCCGGCCTGCTGTTGCTCTGCGGCATAGCCCTCGAGAAAACGGCGATAGCGGGCCACGGCGGCCGGCGTGTCCAGTTCCACCCACGGGTTGATCCACACGCAGTTGCTGCGCAGCCAGTAATCCCACCCGCTGCCGGACATTTTTCCGCGGCAACTGTTGTTGCCGGCGGTATAGATCTTGAGATCGAGCGCGCGGGTGAAGGGGATGTAGAAATCCGCGGGTGCACCGAACGTGCCACCGCCGAACAGCGCGTAAAAGCGCGGCTGGGGATTCCAGTGCCGGGTCACGCCGATGATCCGGTATTCGTGACCGCCCAGCGTGATCTCACGGCCCACGCTGTCGGCGCCGCCGAAGAGCTTGTCGTTGAACTCCTCGGTCAGCACCACCACACCGGCGCGCGCCTGGTCGTCCGCTTCGCTCCAGCCGCTGCCGTAGCGGAACGGCACCTGGAACATCGGGAAGAAATCGCCGTAGGCGGCGAAACCGTACGCATTGATCGGCAGGCTGCGGTCGCCGCCCGGCAACACTGAGAGTTGCACCGGATAAACCAGCGTCTGCCGCTTCGCCAGGTGCGCGCGCATCAACGCCATGGCGTCGGTGTAATCCATCGCCTGCGGTGGCTCGCCCTGGAGGTTCTGCTGCGGGCCCCAACTGTCGATCTGCGGCGTGAACAGTTGCGCAGACTTGTCCGGGATCGGATTACCCGAAACTGCGCGGAACACGGAATACGTGATCATCGACGCGGCCACGCCGAAGCCGATCGCCACGATCATCAATCCGGTCAGCGCCGGGTTGCGCTTCAGGCTGCGCAGCGCAAGATCGAGATAGTACGCAAACATCTCCACTCCCTGCCGTGTCATTGCTCCCGCTCCCCGAAGCAGTTTTCGGTTGGGGAGATGGTCCGAATGTCACGACGACAGGTGCATGTGCCGTGCCACGCGGCACGTCCGGGAATCGTGTGCCGGATCAAGTACCTGCATCGGCGCGGCCGCGCGTGGAAGTGTCCGCGGACACTCGCGGACACGTGGCGGACACATGTTCCCAGCTTTGGTCGAGCACAAGTGAAGACCCCGGCCGAAGCCGGGGTCTTTCGTCACGCGTATGCGAGGACTGCGTCAGAATTTGTACTGCATCGATATTCCGAGCAGGTCGCCGGAGTTGCTGAAGTCACCGACCAGGTGATCGCCGGTGGCGCTGACATCGTTGATGCCGCCGTTGTTGATGAACAGGTGCGCGTACCCGACGTTGAGGGCAAGCTGCGGTGTCGGCGACCAGCCGGCGCCGACGGTGATCCACCTGCGTGTAGCATCCGGGAGACGCGGATCGCGCGAGAAGTTGCGGGTCGGCGACTGGTCGTAGGCGAGACCGCCGCGCAGGGTCCAGGTGTCGCTCAACTTGTAGTCCATGCCGACGGATCCGAACCAGGTGTTCTTCCAGCCGTAATACTGGTTGATGTTGGGCTGCGCCGGGTTGGCGAAACTGATGGCGAGTTGCTTGAACGAGCTCCAGCCGGTCCAGGACAACTCGGCACCCCACGACACGGGACCCAACGTCTTGTGCCAATAGCTGAAGGACGCGACCGCGGGGGTCGCGACGTCACCGCTGGCAGCGGTGTTCTGGAACAGCGGCGGTACGCCCGGCTGCGAGAGCACGTACTGCACGCTTGCCGGCATCGTGAAATAGGCATTGCCGTTGATGTGGTGGTTGATCTTGGCGCGGTAGTCGAACGCGAGGGTGTCCTGGGTCGTCGGTTTCCACTCCGCGCCGATCTGCCAGCCCCACTTCCAGTTGTCGCCGCGCACTTCCGCGGTGCCGTCGGCGGACTGCGGCAGGAAGGTCGGCGCGAGACTGAACGGCGGCGCCGCGAGCACCGCGCCGAAATTCACCGCGTTGGAAAGATCGATCGTGGCCTTCTGCGCGATCACCGAAAACCCGAGCGAGAACTCGGGACCCACGGCCCACGCGACGGAGCCCACGAAATCCATCGTCTTCAGGCTGGATTTCAGCGCCTGGTACCGCCCCACCCAGCCAGCGTCGTATTGGGTCTTGAGGCCGTACGGCGCGTCCATCCCAAAACCGATCCGCCAGTTCTGCGCGATCGGCGCGATGAAACTGAAGGCCGGCACGCCATATACGCCGCCGCCATTGCCGCCGTTGCCACCTGACAGCGGCATCCCGATCGCGTCGGTGCCGCCACCGTTGAATTTGGCGTAGACATCGATCGCCGTGGCATCGAGTTGCACCGCGTAAGTGTCGAAGTCGACCATTGCCGCAGGATTGTTGAGCACGACCGATGCGTCATTGCCGGCGGCCTCGCGGCCCGCATAAGCGCGGCCCAATGCCTGCGCGGTGTTTTCGTTGATCTGGAAACCGGACGCGGACGCCGTCGGGCTCACCAGCGCCCCGGCCACGGCAACACCCAAGGCGGCGAGCGCGAGGCCAGCCAGTCCGGGAGCGGTCATCGGTCGCTTGCTCATCGCGGGATCTCCAGTAGGTTTCGTGAACGTCGATCGCGGCAGCGCAGGCGATGGCCCGCCGCGGTTTCAAACTTTCATACGTTTGTATGAATTTTGTTATGGCGACTATCGCATCGCGCGCCAGTCCGCGCAAGTGTGCTGCAGTGATCGCCGCGGCTGGCAACCGACGATGGGTTCATCACCTGCTTCGTCATTCCGAGGCTGCCCGCGCTCTTTGCGGGCAGAGCCCGACTGCGTTTGCAGGATTGCAAACGCGAACGCCGCAGGCGGCGCAGCGCGCGAGCGCCACGGATGACGCGAGTAATCCAGTTTTTCGACCAATTGAGCAGAAGCTGGATTCCGGGTTCCGCCGCCGATGAAGCCAGGCGGCGGCCCCGGAATGACGAATTCCTTTGGATGTTGTTATGGCTCATACATTCGCACTCCTTATACTTGGGCGTCCGCCGCCCGAGCTCGCTCATGTACAAGTCCCGCCGTCGGCCGCCGCTGTTCCGGTCGTTGCCTTCTTTTCTGCCTTCGTTGATCGCGGTTTTCCTTGCAATCTGGATACCCCACTCGTGGGAACGCTATTCGCTGCTGTTGCTGCTGATCGGTGCTTCGCTGTCGATGGCAGCGGTGTGCCACGCGATCGGATTCGGTTGCGGTGCCACGTTTACCCGGATGATCCTGCGCCGCGGCCCGGTGCACCTGATCGCGCTGGCGATCCATACCGCGATCGTGTTCGTGCTGGTGGCACTGCCGCTGATGTCGCTGTCGCAGGCGCCGTCGTTAGCGGCAACCCTGGGACTTTGTATCGCGCTGGCGGTTGCCGTGGTGGTGCTGTGGCGGTTGTGGCCGGTGTTCGGTTTGGTGTTCGAGTGGGACGATGCGTTTCCCGCGGGTGAGCAACATTCGTGGATGACCGCTGCGCTGGTGCGCAGCAGCGCCTTCGCAAGATACCTGACCCGCGGGCGCGACCTGTTCCTCACGCACTTCCTGCCCGCTTCGCTCGCACAGCTCGCGATCGCGTTCGGCGCGCTTTCGCTGGCCGGCATCGGCGCCGACCTGCCCGACGAAATCCGCACGGCCAGCCTGTTCCTGTTTGCGGTGGTGGTGCTGCCGGTGTGCTCGCTGATCGTCGCGAACCGCACCTTGCGTTTGCTGTTCGATGATCGCGGTCAGCGCGTCGAGCCATTGGCGCCCGAGCCGCCGGAACGTCCCTCGCCGCAGGGCGACGGCTCACCCACGGACGGCGCGGCGGAAGCGCCCGAAAGCGCGCCGGCTTCCGCGGAAGCGAACGGTGGCGCGGAGCAATCCGCCGCACTGGCGCAGTCGGTGCTCGATGAAAACCTGCTGGCATCCGCGCGCAGCGGCGATGCAGCCGCCGCGCTGGAATGGCTCGCACAAGGTGCGAATCCGGATGCGATACCGCCCGCGGGTGCGCGCGACCAGCGCTCGGCGCTGGTCCTCGCGGCCGAGTTGCCGGATACGCGTCTGCTGCGTGCGCTGATCGGCAAGGGCGCCGACGTCAACCGTGCGCACGCCGGATTGACACCGCTGCTCGCGACCACGCGCGCGTGCCGCGAGGGAAGACCGGAAATGGTCACCAGCCTGGTCGCGAACGGCGCGGACCCCGCGCGCGCGGATGCCGACGGCAATACGCCGCTGCACCACGCGGCACTGTGCGCGGAACCGGCGGTGGCGGCGATCCTGATCGACGCCCAGGCGCCGCTGGAAGCACGCAACCGCAACCAAGCCACGCCGCTCGCGATCGCCGCGGAAGCCGCGAACTGGCCTGTGATGCGTTTTCTCGTGGAACACGGTGCGCTTGCAGATGCCGCGCTGCCCGCTGCGGCCGGAACCGCGGACGACGATCCGGAAGGTGTGCGCACCCTGCTCAAGCACAAGGCGCATGTCAACGCGGTCGATCCGCTGGGACGCAGCGCGCTCTTGAATGCCGCGCGCGAAAACCACACCGACATCGCGCGCACCCTGCTGGAGGCCAACGCGGACGTCGCGCTGGCGGACCGCTACGGCACCACGCCGCTGATGGAAGCTGCACGCGCGGGTGCCACCGGCGTCGTCAAGCTGCTAGCGGACAAGAATCCCGACGTGAACGCGACCGACCAGCATGGCCGCACGGCGTTGATGCTCGCGTGCCAGTCGCCGCGCAGCAATGCCGAATGCGTGCGTGCCCTTCTGGAGCTCGGCGCTGATCCTGCACGGAAAGGGGCTGACGGGCGGAGCGCCATCGATCAGGCCAGCGCGTCCGGGCGCTGGGACCTGGTCGCGCTGATGGACCCGGGGGCGGCATTGCCCGCCTGCCACGCACACGGCAGCCAGCCGGAAGCGGGCGCGGACACGCCGCAGCATTTGCTCGACGCGCTGCGCTTTGCGCACTGGACCGTTGTCGCGCGTTTCGACAACCGTGTCGCGGCATGGCCGGTCACGGAACTCGCGACGCTTTACCTCGATCTTGCCGATCACGCCGACGACGCGCCGCGCGCGTGGCTGCTGGAGCACGGGTTGGACGCCGAAGCCCGCCTCGACGACGGCAGCCGGCTGTTCGATGCCTTGCTCGAGCGCCTGCCTGCCTCCCGATCTGCGGTGCGCCAATTGCTCGACAAAGGCGCGACGCCCGCGGGCGCGGGACGTTTTGCGCGCGCGCTCGCGCTGCTCGGCGATTCCGACGATGCCGCGACGCTCGCGCTCGTAATGCTGGAACGCGGCGCCGATGCGTGTGGTGCCGACGGTGACGGCCGCACGCCGCTGCACCACGCAAGCCGGCCGGCGCTGCGGCCGGTGCTGGAGGCGCTGCTCGCGCGCGGCGCCGACCCCAACGTGCGCGATCGAGCCGGCGCCACGGCCCTGCACGCCGCACTGGATGGCGAACCCGATACGGTGCTGCCGTCGATCAAGGCGTTGATCGCACGCGGCGCCGATCCGGAGAGCCCGGCCGCGAGCGGCGAAACGCCGTTGGGCCTCGCGCTCGCGCGCGACGCGACCAAACTGGAATACTGGCTGCGCTGGAATGGCTGGCCGCTGCCCAGGCGCCCATTGCGTGATGACGATCTGCCCGCCGCCGCCGCCGACCCGGATGCCGTCGCCCGCCTGCTGGAACTCGGCTTGACCGTGGACAGCCGTGACTGCCGCGGCGCCACCGCGCTGCTGCGCGCGTGCGGCGCCGGTGCGCTGCAGAGCGTGCAACGTCTGCTGGCCGCGCATGCCGATCCGCAAGTGACGGTGCAAACCGGCGCCTCGCCGTTGTCGGCTGCCATCAGCGCGAAGCAGCCCGATATCGTGCGCGCGCTCGTCGGGGCCGGCGCACCAGTAGACATGCGTCATGCCGACGGCGTGACCGCGCTGATGATCGCGGCGGCGCTCGGCCATCCGGACATGCTGACGGTGCTGCGCGAACTCGGCGCCGAGCCGGACCTGACCGACGCACGCGGTCAAACGGCGCTGCATGCGGCGGCGCGCTTCTGCTTCGACAGCCGCGACAGCCTGCGTTGTCGGCGCCTGCTGGATGCCCTTTTAAAGAGTTCGGCCGAAGGCCGGCCGACGTCCCTCTCCCGCACTGCGGGAGAGGGGGGGACCACTCGCGAAGCGAGTGGTGGGGTGAGGGGGGAAGAGCAGGATTGCCCCGTACCTTTGATCAACAGTGTCGACCACACCGGCGCCACGCCGCTTCTGGTGCTGCTGGGCGTGCACGTCAGGCCCGGCAACGATTGTGACGGCACGCATCTCGGAGCGCTGCTGCCGGTGTTGCTCGACGCGGGCGCCGACATCGACCATGCCGACGAGCACGGCGTCACCGCGCTGCACGCCTGCGCGATGCACGCGCTGTTCGAACCGGCGCGCGTGTTGCTGCAACGCGGCGCGGACCGCGAGGCCCGCGACTGCATGCAGCGCACGCCCGCCGACGTGGCGCGCGTGCTCGGCTACGTGGACCTCGCGATGGAGCTGGCGCCGCGGCGCAGCGTGCAGTTCAGTGCGCCGGTGGTGACACCGTTGATGACGCATCCTGAGTAACAGCCTGCCGCCGCCGTTCGGCGTCGGCTTCGAACAGGCCCTGCAACTCCTCGTACGCCTCACGCGTGGTCTGGCGCAGCGCCACGTCGTCGTCGTACACGAGGTGCTGGTCGCGCAGCAGCTTTTCGTCGTGTTCGCGGAACAGCTCCACGCTGGCGCGGGCCGCCTCCTCGCTCATGCCCAGTGCCTCGAGCGTCAGGGCCGCCATCTTCAGGCTGGAATAGAACGTCTCGCGCACCACGTCGTCGGGATCGGCGGTCAAGTCCATGAGACGGAACGCGTGCTGGCGGTTGCGCGCGCGCGCAATGATCCGCAGGTGCGGAAACATCCGCCGCACCACCCGCGCGGTGCGCACGTTGGTCGCCGGATCGTCGGTCGCGAGCACGAACACTTCCGCCTTGCCGGTCTGCGCCGCGCGCAGGATCTCGGCGCGGGTCGGATCGCCGAAGAAGATGTCGGTCCCGGCGAAGCGCCGCGACAGGTCGACCTGTTCGACCGAGTTCTCCAGCGCGACGAACGGAATCCCGCGCGCGCGCAGCAGACGCCCCACGATCTGGCCGACCCGTCCGAATCCCGCGATCACGACGCGCGGCACGCCCGTGTCGATGGTATCGTATTCGCGCCGCGGCGCCTTCGGTTCGGGCACCTTGGCGGCCGCCAGCACCAGCAGCGGCACCGCGACCATGCCCAGCGTGACCACCAGCACCAGGACCTGATGCTGGGCCGCCGACAGCAGGTCGTGCCCGGCGGCGAGGTTGAACACCACGAACGCGAATTCGCCGCCGCCCGCCAGCAAGGCCGCGAGCTTCGCCGCGTCGACGTCGCGCATGCGTGGATTCAGGCGGCCGAGCAGCGCCAGCATCGGGGCCTTGCAGGCCAGCAGCAGGATCACCAGACCCACGATCATCCACGGGTGCTGTGCCAGCAGTTGCAGGTTCACGCCCATGCCCACCGTGATGAAGAACAGCCCGAGCAGCAAACCCTCGAACGGCGCGATGTTGGATTCGAGTTCGTGGCGGTATTCGGAATCGGCCAGCAGCACGCCCGCGAGGAACGTGCCGAGGGCCATCGAAATGCCGGCCAGTTGCATCAGCCACGCGGTGCCGATCACCACCAGTAGCGCGGTCGCGGTCGAAACCTCGATCAACTGGGTCTTGGCGACCGCGCGGAATACGGGCCTGAGCGCGTAACGGCCGCCGACCACCACCACCGCGATCACGCCGGCGACGCGCAGCGCGGAAAGCCATAGCGGCTGACCATTGGTCTGCAGTTCGCCGTGGTTGGCAAGCAGCGGGATCGCCGCGATCAAAGGGATCGCAACAAGGTCCTGGAACAACAGGATCGCGAACGCTTCCCGGCCATGCGGGCTCTGCAGTTCACGCCGCTCGGCGAGGATCTGCAGACCGAACGCGGTGGACGAAAATGCGAGTCCCAGGCCGATCACCGCCGCGGCGGTGGGTGCAATGTGGAACCCGAACGCCGCGATCAGCCCGATCACCAGCGCGGTCCCGGCGACCTGCGCCGCGCCGGCACCGAACACCGCGCGTCGCATCACCCACAGGCGCGACGGCGACAGCTCCAGCCCGATCACGAACAGCAGCAGCGCGACGCCCAGTTCCGACACGCCGGAAATCGCGCTCGGGTTGCGGACCCAGCCGAGCCCGAACGGGCCGATCACCACGCCCGCCGCGAGATAGCCCAGCACCGACCCGAGTTTCAGCCTGCGCGACAGCGGAACCGCGATCACCACCGCGACCAAGAACACCAGCACCGACACCAGCCAGGAATGCGTTTGCACGGATCACCTTCGACTCGAGCGGGGTCGATTATTGCTTCGGTACAAAAACAGTATGACCCCAATCGCACGCAACTCGCCTTCTCCGTTCGTCCCCGGATCGAGTCCGGGGCAGCAACTGAGCGTAGGCCGAAGGCCAAAGTCGAAGGACGCGCTTCGACTCCGCTGCGCGTAGCCTGTCCTGAGCGAAGCCGAAGGGCTCAGCGCGAACGATTGATGAAGCTCGCACGGTTTGCGGGAATACAGCACGTTATGAGCGAGCCGTGATCACGCAAGCCCGTACGCACGCAACAATGCATCCGGCTGCGGCGGACGCCCGCGAAACGCGACGAAACTTTCCAGCGCAGGACGGCTGGCGCCCACGCCCAGGACTTCGTCGCGAAAACGCGCACCGGTCGCGGCGTCGATCACGCTGCCGTCCGCATCGGCCTGTTCCTCGAACGCGCCGAACGCATCGGTCGAAAGCACTTCCGCCCACAGGTAGCTGTAATACCCCGCCGCGTAGCCGCCCGCGAAGATGTGTGTGAAGGCGTGCGGGAAGCGCTGCCACGCCGGCGGGTGCACCACGGCGGCCTCGCGACGCGCGGTTTCCAGGGTTTCCATCACGCGTGCGCCGCGCGCGGGGTCGTAATTCGCGTGCAGCAGGAAATCGAACAGCGCGAATTCCAGTTGCCGGCACAGGAACATGCCCGCCTGGAAGTGCCGGGCGGCGAGCATCTTGTCGAACAATTCGTCCGGCAGCCTTTCGCCGGTGGACCAGTGCCTCGCGAACAGATCCAGCGTCTGCCGGTTCCAGCAGAAGTTCTCCATGAACTGACTGGGCATCTCGACCGCGTCCCACTCCACGCCGTCGATGCCGCCGATCGAAGGCAGGTCGATCTTCGTCAACAGGTGATGCAATCCATGACCGAACTCGTGGAACATCGTGAGCACGTCATCGTGGGTGAGCAGCGACGGCTGAATCGCTTCATCCACCCTCACCCCACCCTCCGCTCCGCGGGCGGTCCCCTCCTCTCCCGCAGAGCGGGCGAGGGACGTCGGCCAGCCTACGGCCGAGGTTTCTTTTCTGGGCGGCGCGAAATTGCAGGTGAGGAACGCGACCGGCAATTGCAGGTCGTCACCATCACGGAAGCGTGCGCGGCACACGTCCATCCACGCTCCGCCGCGTTTGCCCGAACGCGCGTAAAGATCCAGATACACACCCGCGATCAGCTTGCCGTCCGCGTCGCGCACTTCGCAGTAACGCACGTCGGGATGCCATACGTCGACCGGCTCGTGCGCAGATTGGATCGTGATGCCGTAGAGCCTGCCCGCCAGCGCGAACATGCCTTCCAGCACGGACGGCAGCGGGAAATACGCCTTCAGCTCTTCTTCGTCCAGCGCGTATCGGGCCAGCCGGAGCTTTTCGGATGCGTAGGCGATGTCCCACGATTCGAGCGTTTGCAACGACAGTTCCGTTCGCGCGAACTCACGCAGTTCCTCCAGCTCGCGTTGCGCAACCGGCCGGGCACGCGCGACGAGGTCGCGCAGGAACGCAAGCACCTCGTCGGGCGTCTTCGCCATCTTGGTTGCCAGCGACTCCTCGGCCGCGCTGGCGAAACCCAGCAACCGCGCAGCCTCGTGGCGCAAGGCGAGGATTTTTTCCATCCGTTCGGAATTGTCGAACTTGCCGGCGTCCGGGCCCTGGTCCGACGCGCGGGTCTGGTACGCCCAGTACACGCGCTCGCGCAGCGAACGATTGTCGGCGTAGGTGAGCACCGCCTGTACCGACGGCTGCTTCAGCGTGACCAGCCAGCCGCCGAGATCGCGCTCGCGCGCGTACTCGCGCAGTACCGCGCGGCCGGACTCCGGGATGCCGGCGAGATCGCGTTCATCCTCGATGCGTTCCTGCCAGGCATCGGTGGCGTCCAGCACCGCGTTCGAAAACTCGGTGGTGAGCTTCGCGAGTTCGTTGGCGATTTCGCGGAAGCGCGTCCGGGCGGGCTCCTCCAACGCGACGCCCGAAAGCCTGAAGTCACGCAGCGCATGTTCGACCAGCACACGCTCCGGACGCGGACGCCGCGCGAATTCCGGCGCGCCCGCAACCGCCTGCACCGCCGCGTACAGCTTGCGGTTTTGTCCAAGGGCGCTGGCGAAATCGGTGATCTTTTCCTCGGCCTCTTCGTATGCCTTGCGCAGTTCGGGCGTGTCGGCGACCGCGTGCAGGTGCGAAACCGGGGACCACGCGCGCGCAAGGCGCTGGTCGAGGCGTTCGGATTCGAGCATCACGTGCTCGAAATCGAGTGTCGCATCGTCGGCCGTCAGGCGGTCGATGGCAGCCTGGTTGTCGGCGATGATCGTCTCGATCGCGGGAACCACATCGGCCGCCCGGATATTCGAGAATGCGGGCAGTGCCACGCCTTCGAGCAAAGGATTGTCGCTGGACATGATTCGCTCCTTGGAACCCGCCAGCGTGGCGTTGCCGCGGGCCAAAATCAAGTTACGATCGCGGGATGGCCACGCGGTCGACGCCCGATTTGCACGCCCTGCTCGAGGACACGGCCGTCTTCGGGCACCTGAAGCGATACCAGCTCAGCGCGCTGCTCGAGCAGATGGCGTGGTTCTGGCTGCCCGGCGGCGGCCTGGTGTACCAGAAGGGCGAAGAGGCGGACGCGCTGTACCTGCTGAAATCCGGCAGCCTCGGGGTATTCGGCCCACCGCGTCCGGGCGCCGCGCCGCAATTGCTGGGACTCGTTTCCGCCGGCATGACCGTGGGCGAACTGGGGCTGATCACCGGCGAGGCGCGCAGCAACACCGTGCGCGCATTGCGCGACTCCGAACTGCTGCGCCTGTCGCGCGAAGGTTTCGATCACCTCGTATCGCGGCACCCGCGCGCGATGCTCGGCGCCGCCCGCATCGCCGTGCAGCGGCTGTTGCGCAGGACCGACGGGGAAGCCACCAGTGCACCGCGCACGTTTGCGGTCCTGGCATTCGACTCGGACATCGACGCGCACGGCTTCGCCGAATTGTTGCAGCGCCACCTGCTCGCGTGGGGCGGGTGCGCGTTGATCGACGCGCAGACGGGGCACGACCGCGACAGCGACTGGTTTACCGCGCGTGAGGCCGAATCGCGCTTCGTCCTGTACGTGGACGACGGCGATGCCTCTTGGCGGCGGCTATGCCGCCGCCAAGCCGATGCGCTGCTGCTGCTGGTGGACGCGGCGCACGCGCCCGCGCCGTGGCCGCACGCCGGCGAACCCGCCGCGCCGCTCGGAATCCGCACGACGCCACCGCCCGAAACCGATCCCGAGTCGACGCATCACCGGCCGCGGCACCTCGTGCTGCGGCATCCGCAGGGCAAGTTCATCTACGGCGCTGCGCGCAACTGGCGCGCGCAGCTCGGCAGCGGTGAACTGCGCCACCACCATTGGCGCCACGAGGGCGACATCGCGCGGCTGGCACGGCTGCTGTCCGGCCACAGCACCGGGTTGGTGCTGTCCGGCGGCGGCGCGCGCGGCTTCGCGCAGATCGGCGTGATCCAGGCGCTGCGCGAATCCGGCATCGCCATCGATGCGGTGGTCGGCACCAGTGTCGGCGCGATCATCGGCGCCGGCCTCGCGTATGAATGGGACGACGCGAAGATGCGCGACGCCTGCCGGCGCGCGATGGTCGACGGCAGGCCGCTCGGCGACTGGACCCTTCCGCTGGTGGCACTGACCCGCGGCGCACGCACCACGATGCTGCTGCGCGAAGCTTTCGGCGAAATCGACATCGAGGACCTGCCGATCGGCTTTGCCTGCGTGTCCGCCGATCTCACGCTGGGTGCAACGGCGGTCCACCGGGAAGGCCTGCTGTGGCGCTGGCTGCGCGCTTCCAGCGCGGTGCCCGGCATCCTGCCGCCGCTGTTCCGTGACGGCCACGTCTTCGTCGATGGCGCGGTGATCAACAACCTGCCGACCGACATCCTCGCCGAGGAAAACCACGGGCGCATGATCGCGGTCGACATCGGGGCCGATGACAGTCTGCACGCCGATGTCGACGAACCCGCGTCGCCGCCGTGGCCTACCTTGTGGGCCGAGCGCCGCACGCTGCACCGGCGGCCCAGCGCGTTCGCGATCCTGGTGCGCGCCGGGATGGTCAATTCGGAAACCGGCAGCGCGCGCCGGCGCGGGCTCGCCGACCTGGTGCTGCGGCCGGACATGGGACGGATCGGGCTGTTCGACTGGCGCCAATTCGATCGCGCAGTCGAGATCGGTTACCAGCACACACGCGCCGCACTGCGCGAGGCGGTACCTTCGACGCGGGACACGTAGCGCGTGCTCATTCAGCGCGGCCGGCGCGTATCCATCGGTCCGTGCCGGCGTTACGATGGACTGGACCGTGATTCGATGTGAGACGACGTGCAATGGGCGAAGTGCGTGCGTACAACGGCGTGCTGCCGAGGCTGGGTACGCGTGTGTACGTCGATCCCGCCGCCACCGTGATCGGTGATGTCGAACTCGGCGACGATGTATCGATCTGGCCGGGCGCGGTGGTGCGCGGCGACGTGGAAAGCATCCGCATCGGCGCGCGCACCAGCATCCAGGACGGCGCCGTGCTGCACGTCACCCACGACGGGCCGTACACGCCCGGCGGATCGCCGTGCATCGTCGGCGCCGACGTCACCGTCGGCCACGTCGCGGTGCTGCACGCGTGCACGATCGAGGACTGCTGCCTGATCGGCATGCACGCAACGGTGCTGGACGGCGCGGTGGTGAAGCGTCACGCCTTCGTCGGCGCCGGCGCACTCGTCGCGCCCGGCAAGGTCGTGGGCGAAGGTGAACTGTGGATCGGCAATCCCGCGCGCCGTGTGCGCAAGTTGAGCGACCGCGAGATCGAAGCGCTGCGTTATTCAGCGCAGCACTATGTCCAGCTCAAGGACGAGTATCTCTCGCAGTCCACACGCGCGCTTTGACCACTTACCCCCTTCGAAACGAAGGGGGTCGCGGCGCAGCCGCGGGGGGATGCACGCTGCCGTCACGAAGCGACCGCAGCGCGGCGTCTAGATCCGGCCGAACACCGTGCCAGCGTTCGAACGAGGCAGCCGCGGTTTCAACGAGCATTCCCAGCCCGTCGAAGGCAGCGGCGCAACCGGCGCCCCGCGCCCAATCCACGAACGGACGCGCCGCCGCGCCGTAGCTGAGGTCGTAGGCGACTGTCCGGGCGTGCACCAGCGATGTCGGCAATGCGAATGTGGCGTGCTGCACGCCCGCCGACGTCGCGTGGACGATCAGGTCGAATGCATCGCATTGGTCCAATGCTTCCCAACGCGATACGCCTGTGCGGGCGGAATCGTCCAGCGCGCCGGCCAATGCCTGCGCGCGTTCGAAAGTTCGGTTGGCGACCACGAGTTTCCGCACGTCCGCATCCAGCAACGCAAAGGCGATGGCGCGTGCCGCACCTCCCGCACCCAGCAGCAACGCCTCGCAATCGCGGGGATCGAAATCGCATCGTCCCCTCAGATCGGCCAGCATCCCGGCACCGTCGTTGCTGTCTGCCTCGATGCGCCCGTCCGGCAGCAGCGTCAGCACGTTCGCCACGCCGAGCCGTCGCGCGGGGTCGGTGCAGACATCCGCCAGCGCGAACGCGGCAGCCTTGTGCGGCAGGGTGACGTTGGCGCCGCGGCCGCCAAGGTCGAAAAAGCCGCGCACCACATCGGCGAATGCCTCCGGCGTCGCATCGGTCGCGGTGTATTCCAGCGTGGCGCCAGTTTGCGCCGCGAATATCGCATGCAGGCGCGGCGACAGCGAATGCGCGATCGGGTGTCCGAACACGGCGTAACGCGGGACGGCAGTCATCGGCGCAGTGTAAAAGCTTCACGGAACCGGACCATGGCTTGGCGGCAAATCAGGCGGCGGATGGCCGTTCTGGTCCCGCCACGGGACCGTAACACGAAGTCCAGCGGTGCAGCGAAAGATCGCCGCCCGAATGTCGCAGTCGGTGAGACGTGGCCGGCGCAACCTGTGTCGCGCCGCCACCATCACCGGAGCCTGCCGTGCCTCACCGATCTCTCGCCACGTCCAACCGCCAGCCCGACCTGCTCAACCTCGCGGCAGCGACATGGCTCGCCTGCGGCGCAGTGCTGTTGGGACTCACACCCCTGCCGCTGCGCGACGCGACGCTGGGTTGGTCGCCGGCGTTCTGGCTACTTGCCGCACCATGCCTGCTGCTTCTCGCGAGACGGGTGTTGGCGTGGCAGCGCGCGCCGAAGTCGGCGCGCCACAAGATGCGTCCGGCGCGCCGCACTGGCGTTCAGGCGATACGCCGTGGCGCAATCCGCGTGCAGCCTGGGCCCCGTACCCGCGGACGTGCGTGGCGCGTTGCGGCCTGATGCACCGTCATGCCGTCACGCCGTTCCGCTTCGCCTCCATCCGTCTCAGCAGCTCACGCATGATGCGCTGATACAACTCGCTGCCCATTTCGGCATCTTCCACGCCGGCGTCGATCGAAGGATTGTCATTCACCTCGATCAGCACCGTGCGATCGTGGGTCTGCTTGATGTCGACGCCATACAGCCCATTGCCGATCGCCGCCGCGCCGCGCGCCGCCAGCTTCACGACCTCCGGAGGCGCGTCCTCCACATCCAGGCATTCGAAGCCGCCCGAGCGGGCGCTGCCGCGCGCGCTGTGATTGTAGATCTGCCAGTGGCCGCGCGACATGAAATATTTGCAGGCGTACAGCGGCTTGCGGTTGAGCACGCCGATGCGCCAATCGAACTCGGTATACAGGAATTCCTGCGCGATCAAAAGCGCCGTGCTCTGGAACAGGTGCGCCGCTGCTTCCGCCAGCTGTTCCAGATCGTCCACCTTCACCACGCCGCGCGAAAACGAACCGTCGGGGATCTTCAGCACCAGCGGAAACCCGAGTTTCTCCGGCAGATCGCGCAGCTGTTTGGAATCTTCGCGATACAGCACCTCCGAGCGCGGCAAGGCCAGCTTGTGTGCGCGCAAGAGATCGTTCAAGTAGATCTTGTTGGTGCAACGCAGGATCGAGGTCGGATCGTCGATCACCACCATGCCCTCGCGCTCGGCCTTGTGGGCGAAGCGGTAGGTGTGGTCGTCGGGCGCGGTGGTCTCGCGGATGAAGAGGCCATCGTATTCGGCCAGCCGCGGGTAATCGTCCTTGTTGATGGGGTCGACCTCGATGCCGAGTTCCCGGCCCGCCGTGATGAACTGCTTCAGGGCGCGCGCGTTGGAAGGCGGCATCGCCTCCTTCGGATTCACCAGCATCGCCAGGTCGTAGCGGAACTGCTTGCGGGCGCGCGGCTTGCGCCAGAGGCGTTTGGAGAAGGCGTCCAGCGCCTGCGCAAAACCGTCTTCCTGCGCATCGTCCAGCGTGTGCAGGCCGACCGGCTTGATCGCGCTGATCTGCCATACGCGATCGCGTTCGAATTCGATGCGCAACAGCGGGCATGGAAACGTCTCGAACACCTGGCGCGCCAGGTCCTGCAACGCCGGATACGAGGTGATTCCGAAATAAACCAGAATGCCAAGATCCGTGGTGTCCTGTCCGCCGGCCGGCAGGAAGTGCGTGAGCTTCTGGTTGAGGTCCTCCACGTCGAGGTTGTACAGCGCGCGTTTGCGCAGATCGCTGATCGTGCGCACCGAGGGAATCACCCGATGCCCGCGCGCTTCGCCGAGCAGCGAAACGTAGTGGCCGACGCCGAGGTATTTGTAGTTGCGGCAGAGATTGATGACGTGGGTGCGCTCGTTGCCGCCCACGGGCTCGCGCAGATACTCCATGGCGGCCACGACGTTGTCCGACGGGTAGTACGAACCCCAATCCGAGGGCTTTTCGACAACGATGACCAGCCGGCTCATGTAAACCTTCCTGATTCGATGCCGGCCGTCATCGGCCGGCATTCCGTGGATTCCTGAGAGGAGCGCAGTGTCGGCATCCTGCGCAGCGAACGCAAGGGGCTGCCGGGTCCGCCCGTACCGGTGGCCGCTTGCGCACTGCGCGACGGCACGCCACCCTGCGCGCATGCCGCGCACCCACCGCCCCGCCACGATCCGCCGCGCGACCCCTGCCGATGTCGCCGGCTTGCTCGCGCTGGAGGAGGCCACTTTCGACAGCGACCGCATCAGCCGCGCACAATGGCGCCGGCACATCGCGAACAGCAGCGCCTCGGTGCTGGTCAGCGGCCAGCCCGGCCATGTCGATGCCGCGGTGGTGGTTTTCTACCGGCGCAACGCGCGCAGCGCACGCCTTTATTCGCTCGCGGTAGGCGCGCACGCCCGCGGCAGCGGACTCGGCGGGGCGTTGCTGGCGGCGGCCGAAGCGGATGCCAGGGCGCGCGGCTGCGATTCCATGCGCCTCGAGGTGCGGATCGACAACCCCGCCGCGATCGCGCTGTACGAGCGCCGGGGCTACGCGCGTGTGGCGCAGTTGCCGCACTTCTACGAGGACGGCGCCGATGCGTGGCGCTACGTCAAACCCCTGGCCCCTGCACCGGCGTCGAACCGGGCGCGTTTATAATCGCGGCGCACCATACCGGTTGGCCATATGCGTCGTCACATCATTGCTGCATCACTGCTGGTGTTCGGGATCGGTCTGCTCGCGGGCTGCGGGCAGAAAGGCCCGCTGGTGCTGCCGACCAAACCCGCGCCGGCGCCGACTTCCGCGGTTCCAGCATCCTCCGCATCCGTTGCGAAACCCGCGGGTGCAACGACGACGGTGGCGCCGGCTTCCGCAACCAGCGGCGGCTGACGCGCAGCATCCATGGGCTTGCGCTTCACCAAAATGCACGGCCTCGGCAACGATTTCGTCGTGCTGGACGCGCGCCTGGCGCCGCTCCCGCTCGACGCCGCGCGCATCCGCGCGATGTCCGACCGCCATACCGGCATCGGCTTCGACCAGTTGCTGATCATCGTTCCGCCGCGCGATTCGAGCTGCGCCGCGGCGTATGCGATCCGCAATGCGGACGGCTCGTCGGCCGAACAATGCGGCAACGGCGCGCGCTGCATCGGCGCGTGGTTGCACCGCGCCGGTGTACTCGAGATGGGTGTGGCTGCGCGGCTGGAGGGCCCGGCCGGGACGATCGGCATGCACCTGATCGATTCGACGACCGTTGCCGTGGAAATGGGCGAACCCATATTCGACCCGGCGCGGATTCCGTTCGACGCTCCTGCAACCGCTGATTCATATCGATTGGAGATCGACGGCGAGCGCGTCGAGATTGCCGCCGTGTCGATGGGCAACCCGCACGCGGTAATCGAAGTCGAAGATGTCCGCGGTCCTCGCGTCGACCACTTGGGTCCACTCATCACCGCGCATCCAAGTTTCCCGCACGGCGCCAATGCCGGCTTTGTTCAAATACTGGACGGGAACAATGTGAGACTGCGCGTGCACGAACGCGGCGCGGGATGGACGCAAGCCTGCGGCAGCGGTGCCTGCGCCGCGGTCGCCGCGCTGCATCGCCGGCACCGGGTTGGCAATGACGTGCACGTGGAACTGCCGGGCGGAACGCTGTCGATCTCGTGGCAAGGCCCAGGACACGCGCTGTGGATGACCGGCCCGACCTGCTTCGCGTTCGACGGCGCATGGCTTGGATCCGGGCCCGAACGTTCGTGAAGAGCTTTCGACACGGATAAAAGCGGATGCCACGGATAAAGCAGTGGGCAAATCCGCGTTGATCCGACTCTATCCGTGTCCAAAGATTTGCCAGCATTTGCGTTCGCGTCGGCGAACTCCCAAACTTCGCGGCAACCCAATACGTCGAGCATGCATGGCCGATCTGACCCTGAAACAAAGCCTCGAGGCGATGGATATCGCCGAATACCTGCGCCAGCACCCGCGCTTCCTGGAGAATTTCCCGGACGTCGCCGCGGAACTGGTGATGCCGCGCGAGCATGGCCCCGCGGCCTCGCTGGCGGCGTACCAGCTCGAAGCGCTGCGCGCGCGCAACCGCGAACTCAATGACCGGCTGGCGGAGTTGGTCTCGATCGCGGGCGCCAACGAGCAATTGATGGTCCGCGTGCACACCCTGACCGTGGGCCTGCTGCGCGACAACACGCTCGCTGACGTCCTGAAGAGCTTCGTCGGCGCGTTGAACGAGGATTTCCACACCGATCTGGTCCGCGTCGTGCTGTTCCGTGACGGCGCCGACCTGCCGCGTGCCGACTGGTTGATCTGCGTGCCGGCAGGCGCGAAGGCACTCCCGGCGTTCGCGGACTTCCTGGGCCGGGGCGAGCCCGCGTGCGGGCGTCTCGCGCAGGAAAAACTCGACCGCCTGTTTGCTGCCGATGCGGCAGAGGTGCAGTCGGCGGCGCTGCTGAAGATCGGCGATGCCGGCATGCTCGCGATCGGCAGCAAGGATCCGAACCGCTTCCACCCCGGGATCGGCACGCTGTTCCTGAAATTGATCGCGCAGGCGCTCGACGCCGCGGTCGCGCGCTACGCAACCGAATGAACCAGGCCGCATGAGATGTCCGCTGCGCTTGCCGATGATGCCGCCAGGTTCCTCGACTATCTCAAGATCGAACGGCATTACTCGCCCGGCACCCTGCGCAATTACGCGCACGCGCTCGACGCGCTGACGTGCTTCGCCGACGGGCTCGCACTCGTGAACTGGAACGAGCTGCGTGGCGAGCAACTGCAGACACTGGTTGCGGACGAGCATCGGCGTGGACTGGAACCGCCCTCGTTGCGCGCGATGCTGTCGGCCTTGCGCAGTTTCTTCCGCTTTCTCGCGCGCGAAGGGAAAATCCAGAACAACCCTGCGGCCGGCGTCCGCTCGCCCAAGGTGCGCCGCAAATTGCCGGAAGTGCTGGATGTCGACGAGGCCGCGGCGCTGGTGGAGGTCTCGGCCGGCGATCCCCTGGCGCTGCGCGACCACGCGCTGCTGGAACTGCTTTACTCCAGCGGGCTGCGCGTGTCGGAACTTTGCGGGACGCGCTGGCGCGACCTCGATCCGGACCAAGGCCTGCTGCGCGTCACCGGCAAGGGCAACAAGACTCGCATCGTGCCGGTCGGCCGCATGGCGCTGTCCGCGCTGGCCGGCCTGCGTAAAGCGCAACCGGCCGGCGCTGATGAACCGATCCTGCGCGGCCGTGGCGACAAGCCGCTGACGCCGGGCGCGGTGCGCGCCGCGATCAAGCGCCGTGCGCGGTCGCAGGGTGTCTGGAAACGCGTGTACCCACACCTGTTGCGGCATTCCTGCGCGTCGCATCTGCTGGAATCGTCCGGCAATCTGCGCGCCGTGCAGGAACTCCTGGGCCACGCCGACATCGGCACCACCCAGATTTACACGCACCTCGACTTCCAGCACCTCGCGAAGGTGTACGACAGCGCGCATCCGCGGGCGAAGCGGAAGCGGAGAGCGGGAAATGGGTAGTGGGGGCGTACTCCCGGAACGTTCAACGCGGGCAAGCTTCACCGCTTTTCTCGCGAGTTCCAACCTCGCGATAGCATTTGACTTCCGCGTCCCCGCCCGCCTCCGTTCCCCGTTCATCACCCCCTGTAGTTGAAGCGTTCCAGCCACGGCTTCAGGATCGGCAGCACCGGCTCGAACTGCTCCCGATAATTCATCCAGCGTCCGACCGATGCCGCGTTCACCGGCTGCGTGACTTGCGCGTAGCTCGGCGTCGCGATGAATTGCTTGTCCCGCGCGTGCGCGGCAAAGCCTGCCATCGATGACGTATCTCCGACTTCGAGAAAGCTGCCGATGCGCGCGACGGCTCCCTCGAAGTCGGTGACGACCGATTCATACCGCCACTCCAACACACG
>Ga0070737_10001587_pt1 | contig 31509 bp, 25 predicted proteins | sample Coa_R1_10_FD_66438 | JGI IMG/M metagenome (GOLD analysis project Ga0070737, IMG submission 66438) | Surface soil microbial communities from Centralia Pennsylvania, which are recovering from an underground coalmine fire - Coalmine... | ecosystem: Environmental > Terrestrial > Soil > Unclassified... | reverse complement strand
GTGCAGCTCAGCAGGCGCAGCCAGACACGCAACGCCTCGCGCTCGTGTTCATGCTCGTCGTGGAACTGTGCTATGCGCTCGTCGGATGTGGGCGCTGGTCGTGTGGTCATAGCGTAAAGCCCTCCCCACGCGCCAGGTTGCGTTCAAGCTGATCTTTTCCTTGAAGATACTGATTCGGCCAGGGCATGTCATGGTAGCCAAGCTGCGCCGCCGCGTGCAACGTCCAATACGGATCGGCCAGATGCGGACGCGCCAGCGCGCACAGATCGGCTCGTCCGGCGGCGATAATGCTGTTGACGTGATCCGGCGTATAGATCGCGCCCACGGCCATCGTGGCGATCCCCACCTCGTTGCGAATGCGGTCGGCAAACGGCGTCTGATACATACGCCCGTAGACAGGGCGCGCCCGGCGGGTCGTCTGGCCGGATGAGACGTCAATCAAGTCGGCGCCCGTAGCCTTGAACATCCGTGCGATCTCTACGGCGTCGTCGTCGGTGTTACCCCCTGGCGCCCAATCGTGGGCCGAGATACGCACCGACATCGGCTTCTCTGCTGGCCAGATCTCGCGCAGCGCCCGGAAGACTTCCAATGGATAGCGGCAGCGGTTTTCGAGCGAGCCGCCGTACTCATCGTCGCGCAGGTTGGTCAGCGGTGAGAGAAAGCTGGAAAGCAGGTAGCCATGCGCGCAGTGCAGTTCGAGCCAGTCAAAGCCGCACTCCACGCCCCAGGCGGCGGCCCGCGTAAACTCCGCTAGCACGCGATCCATATCCTCGCGCGTCATGGCGCGCGGCGTCTGGTTGCGTGGGCCATAGGGGATCGCCGAAGCGGCGATCAGCGGCCAGTTGCCCTCAGGCAGCGGCTCGTCGGCGTCCTCCCAGCCAAGCTGGGTCGAGCCTTTTGGCCCCGCGTGACCCAGTTGCAGGCCGATCTTTGCGGGCGTGCGCGTATGCACGTAGTCCACGATACGCTTCCAGGCGGTCACATGCTCGCGCTTGTACATTCCGGCGCAGCCTGGGCTGATGCGCGCGTCGGGCGCGACGCACGTCATCTCAGTGAAGACCAATCCCGCGCCGCCGTGCGCTCTGCTGCCAAGATGCACCAGATAGAAGTCGTCTGGCGTGCCGTCCTGGCAGGAATACATCGCCATCGGCGAGACAACAACGCGATTGGGCAACGTGACCTCACGCAGGGGAAACGGCGTAAACATCGGCGGGATGGGGCGCTTCGGCAAGCCGCTCCGCTCGGCGAACCAGGTCTCCACGCTTTCCACGTACTTGCGATCCCGCAGGCGCAGGTTCTCATGTGAAACACGCTGGCTGCGCGTCAGCAGGCTATAGGCGAACTGCTCGGCGTCGAGCGCGGTGTAGCGGTCAACATGCTCAAACCAGTCGGTGCTGTTGCGCGCCGCGTTTTGCAGCTTCAACACCTCGACTTTGCGCTCGGCCTCGTATGCTTCCAGCGCAGAGGGGATGTGACGTGTACTGCGCAACGCCCCGGCAAGCGCGATGGCGTCTTCAAGGGCCAGCTTTGTGCCTGAGCCAATCGAAAAGTGCGCGGTGTGGGCAGCGTCGCCAATCAAGACGATATTGCCATGCGACCAATGCTCGTTGGTGAGGCGGATGAAGTTGCGCCAGGGATTGACCAGATGCTTCGCGTTGTTGAGCAGCTCATGGCCACCAAGATAGGGCGCGAAGAGCCGCTGGCAATAGGCGATAGACTCATCGGCGGTCATACGGTCGAATCCGGCGGCGCGCCAGACCTCTTCGGGCGTCTCGACAATGAAGGTGCTGGTCTCGTTGTCGAAGGTGTAGGCATGGGCCTGGAACCAGCCGTACTCGGTCTTCTCAAAGGCGAAGGTGAACGCGGGGAAACGCTGATGCGTGCCTAACCAGACGAACTTGCAGCGCCGCACGTCAATCTGTGGCTTGAAATACTCGGCGTAGCGGCTGCGTATCCCGCTGTTGGCGCCATCGCTGGCGACCACCAGATCGGCCCCTGCGGTGAAGTCGCGCGCGTCGGCCACCTCGGTCTGGAAGCGCATCTCAACGCCCAACTCGTTACATCGATCTTGCAGGATGTTGAGCAATCGCTGGCGCGCTATGCCGCTAAAACCGTGGCCGCCTGAGGTGATCGTCCGCCCCTTGAAGTGTACGTCAATGTCGTCCCAGTGGTATAAACTGTCTACGATGGCCTGATAGGTCGGCTGATCGGCGCGTGCGAGGTTCTCCATCGTTTGGTCGGAGAAGACCACGCCCCAGCCAAACGTATCGTTGGGACGATTGCGCTCGATGACGCTGATCTCGGCGCGTGGCCGGGCCTGCTTCATCAACAGGGCAAAGTAGAGTCCGGCGGGGCCGCCGCCAATGCACACGATCCGCATAGGCGTTCGCTCCTTAGGGTAGCTGGCAGTGTTTGCTGAGACGCCGGTGGAGGCGTTACCACAGAGTGTAAACAAGATTGTTTTAGATGTCAAGTATCTGACTTACCTCTCCCCCGCACGAGGAGGGGAGTGAGGGATCGTAGGGCAAACAGTCTTCCCCTTCCCCGAACGAGAAGGAGGGCGGGGGAGAGGTGAAGTAGGAGGAAACGCATGGAGCAATTTTCGTTGCAGGGCAAAGTCGCCATCGTGACGGGCGCCTCGCGGGGCATCGGGACAGCCATCGCGCAGACGTTCGCCCACGCGGGCGCGTCGGTGGTGGTAGCCAGCCGCAAGCAGGAGGGCGTCGCCGCCGTCGCCGAAGCGATCACGCAGGCGGGGGGGAAGGCGCTGCCCGTCGCGGCGCATATGGGCGAGCCGGAGGCTATTACGCGGCTGGTTCAGACGACGATAGACACGTATGGCGGAGTAGATATTGTAGTCAACAATGCCGCGACGAATCCCTACTTCGGCCCGCTGCTGGAGAGCACTGATAGCGTGTGGGCGAAGACGCTGGATGTGAACCTGCTGGGCTACTTCCGGCTGGCGCGTGCGGCGGTTCCCTCGATGGAGGCGCGCGGGGGCGGTAAGATCATCAATCTCGCCTCGGTCGCCGGGCTGACGCCGCAGCCCAACATGGGCGTGTATGGCATCTCGAAGGCAGCAGTCATCATGCTGACAAAGACACTGGCAGTCGAGCTGGCCCCGCGAAACATCCAGGTGAACGCGATTGCCCCCGGCTTCATCAAGACACACTTCAGCGAGGCGATCTGGAGCAACGAGGCGATCAACGCGATGGTGATCGCGCGGACGCCCGCAGGGCGCATGGCCGAACCCAACGAACTGACGGGCACGGCGCTCTACCTGGCCAGCGCCGCCAGCAACTTCACAACCGGGCAGACGCTTGTGGTGGATGGCGGGCTAACGCTGTAAACTGAGCGGTGACCTGTCCTAGACGATAGTAAAAGCCAGCGTATAAGCCGCCTCATCCCAGGAAAAGTTTCCAGGTATGAGATGCCACTGCGCCATCAAGCCGTGAATGGCGGCTTGGATAATCTGCGCTTGCAAGCGGCAGTCAGTCTGTGGCGGCCACTCGCCTTGCGCGCGGCCCTGGCGGATGAGTTCTTCTATCTGCGCCAGCGATTGTTCTTGCTGGGCATGCACATGGCGTGCAATAGTTGGTGTGTAGGCTGCCAGCGCACGTCCCTCCATCAATACGCGGCATGTCACGGAGTCACCCTGCACATGCCGCCCCGTCGCCACGATCAGCGCATGCAGGCGATGACGTGGGGATGCGCGCTCGGTTGGGGCGAGCTGATCGATTTGCTTCTGAATACTTTCATCCAACGCGCATCCCCACGCCTCATAGATGGTCAGGAAGAGATCGTCCTTACTGGCAAAATAGGTGTATAGCGCTCCCTTCGCAATGTCTGCGGCGGTAGCTATATCTTCCATGCGGGTTCGTGCAAATCCTTGGCGCGCAAAGCATTCTACCGCAGCCCGAAGGATATGCTCGCGTCGGGCAGCATAGGTCACCTCTTTCAGCCTGGGCATCATTTCTTCCCTTACGCATTCCCTTTGCCTGTCTCTTCTTGCTGCCGCAAATTCTGCTCTTCCTGCTTTGACGGACAGGGTATCGTGCCGTAGGAGCAAAATACACAACAGTCGCCAGCCAGCGGGCGAAGCGTGACGCCACAATGTGGGCATCGGTAGAAAAAGAGGCAGGCGTCTGTCGGCATCGTTTCTGATGATAGCCCGTGGCAATAGGGACATGTCAATGTTGAGATCAGTTGCACAGCATTAGCCTTTCATACTACTGAATCAGACTGTTCGCATGAAACCCATGAAATCATGGTCAGGATTTTGTGGCAGTGCGAAAGCGTGATCCGGTGCGTTTTGCATAGCTCCACTCCAGACCATGCCCCAGGAGCGCAGAAAGGCCAAACATGATGTAGGGCACACCATATCCATGATCGAAAAGGCCGGTGATGCGCAAGAGCATGAGAATTGCTGCCAGGAGGAAACCTGGCGCTGTGATCATACAATGAACCTCACGGCACGCCAGGTAGTTCTGAAGGCAGTAGAGGCCATAGAGGCCAAAGTAGACTGTCGCCACCACATCTCCGGCCAGGGAATGGGTCAGCATGTTGAGCAAAACATCGCAGCCAAAGATGACCAACGCTGACAGAACCGCAAACCATAAGGAGTGAAACAGCGCAATACGTCTCATCGTGGTACTCCTTTTGCGCCTGGGTGGGAGCCTTTTTCAAAGCAAAATGACTCGCTAGTCATTATATCGCGCATATCCTAGAAGCGCAAGCGACTGCGCTGTGTCCATATAATTGTCTGCAGACAATGGTCAAGTGGCAAAGGAGGGTTTGATGCTCGCTCTACTTTTCCGGTTCCGCTCGTTGAGTAAAACCTTGTTGCTACGGATGGCGCTGTTTGTTCTGTCGCTCTCATCTCTCGCCGCATGCACGTATATCGGTGTTGCTGGCGATGGCGCACAAACCGATACAGCCGCCCGTCGCCCGTGGACAGACATCCACAACTGGGTCTATTGGCTGGATGGCCCCGACCTGGCGAAGATTGGTTCCAGCGCGTATGAGCTTGCGGTGATTGACTACTCCGCCGACGGCTCCGACGCTCATGCCTTCACGGCAACGCAGATTGAGCGCCTGCGGACGAGCGGCTGCCAGCGGCGTGTTGTCGCCTATCTGAGCATCGGCGAGGCGGAAAACTATCGCTTCTACTGGCAGGATGGCTGGCGTCCTGGCGCTGCCGGATCACCGTCATGGCTGGCCGCAGAGGATAGCGATTGGCCGGGGAATTACTGGGTACGCTACTGGGAACCGGCTTGGCAGAAGATCGTCTACGCCTACCTGGATAAGATCATCGCCGCAGGCTTTGATGGTATCTACCTCGACCGCATTGACGCCTATGCCGAACCCTACGCCAGCGGCCACGAAAACGACATGCTGGCGTTTGTGCAGTCCATCGCCGCCTACGCCCGCGCGCACTCGCCGCTGGGCCAGGACTTCGGCGTGATCGCGCAGAACGCCGAGGAGCTTGGGCCGGATCATCTCGACTATGTGCGCGCGCTGACGGGGATTGGCCGCGAGGAAGTCTATGTCCAGGCGATGGATAGCCCGACCGATCCAGCCGACACAGCGAGCGCTGAGGACGACCTGCAAGTATTCCGCCAGCAGAGCCGGGGTCATCTCGTGCTGACAGTTGACTACGCCACACAGCCCAACTTGATCCGCATGGCGTATACGCGGTCGCGCGCGCAGGGCTTCGTCCCCTATGTGGCGGATGTGGCGCTGTCGAGCATGCGCATCAATCCTGGCTTTGCGCCGACGTGTTCGGCGTTCTAAAAAAAGTTCCCTTGTCCTGCATGAGATAATCGCCACTCCAACCCCCTCTCCCGCCATGCGGGGGAGGGGGTTGGAGTGGGGGCCAGCCCCTACATCAGCTCACTCATTAGCTTCGCCAGCGTCTCGCGCGAGGGGCGTAGCGTCGCTTCATCAAGCCGCGCCAGTGGTGTAGCTGGCAGCCGCTCAAGCTCTTCGAGCGAGGGACGCTCCTCATCAATGTAGAGCAGGCCGGTGATGAACTCCTGCTTACGGTGCGCATCTTCCACCAGACGCATCGCTGCGTAGCGATCTGTGGGGTCGTAGTTGTTATCCAGCTTGCGCAGACGCACCACCGAGCCGTCGGGCATATCCACGTCTATCGCGGAGCCTTCGGGATAGTCTACTGTGATCTCCGTGCGATTGGGGAGGAACGAGAACTCGCTGACCACCTCTTCATGCTGGCGACCCCAGGCAAAGCTCTTGGTGGAGTCGTCGTTGTCGTTGAAGGTGACACATGGGCTGATGATGTCAATCACCGCCGTGCCGCGATGGCTGAGCGCCGCCTTCAGCAGCGCCTCCACTTGCTTCCTGTCGCCCGCAAACGAACGCGCCACAAAGCCGCAATCTGCCACAAGCGCCTCGAGGCAGAGGTCAATCGGAGGAAGCTCGTTCACCCCGGCGTATTTCAACTTCTGATCCAGGTCTGCCGTGGCCGAGAACTGGCCTTTCGTCAGACCATAGACGCCGTTGTTCTCGATGATATACACCATCGGCACGTTGCGGCGCACCATATGCTTGAACTGTCCCAGGCCGATGCTGCCAGTGTCGCCATCGCCGCTGACGCCAATCGCCTTCAGCGTGTGGTTCGCCAGCAGCGCGCCCGTCGCCGTGGAGGGCATGCGGCCATGCAGACCGTTGAAGCCATGCGCCCCATTCAGGAAATATGCGGGCGTCTTGCTCGAACAGCCGATACCGCTCATCTTGATGACTTTGGTGGGGCGCAGCGCAATGTCGTAGGCAGCAGCGACAATCGCCGCCGAGATGGTGTTGTGGCCGCAGCCGCTACACAGCGTTGATGGATTCCCCTGATAGTCCTGCCGGGTCAGCCCGATGACGTTCACGGGTGGTTCTTGAACTGCCATGATGTGTTATTCCTTTCCGCCGCGCTGTTCAAGCTCCAGCAGCGTGTTGGCTATCCAGCGGCCTGTCAGCGGCAGGCCGTCACAGTGACAAATGCTTTGCATACGCGGCGCGGCGGCTGGCTCCTCGCTCTGCAAGATGCGGCGCATCTGCCCGTCGAAGTTGTTCTCCACGACGTAGAGCCGTGGGTAGCGCGCCACGAACTCGCTCAGCTCTTTGGTGGTGGGCAACGCGCGCAACCGCAGATAGCTGGTCTTCACGCCACGCGCCGCCAGCATATCGCGCGCCTCGATGATCCCTGGCTCGTTCGAGCCATAGCTAATAACGCCGATCTCAGCGCCAGGCGTCTCGTCAATCACCGGCTTAGGAACGATGGTGCGGGCGTAGGCGTGCTTGCGCGCCAGCCGTTCAAGGTTGGCCTGCCACTCGTCAGCGCGTTCGGTATACTTCGCCCGTGCGTTGTGGCCGCTGCCGCGTGTGAAATACGCCGCGAGCGGGGTCTCGGTTCCCGGTATCGTACGCGGGCCAACGCCTGTGCCGTCCTCATCCTCATAGCGATGGAAGCCACCCAACCGCTGAAGCTCCTCGGCGGAGAGCACCTTGCCACGATCCATCGGCTGGTCGGGATAGGCGAACGGCTCGCTCATCCAGAGGTTCATGCCCAGGTCGAGATCGCTCATCACAAAGACAGGCGTCTGCAAGCGCTCGGCAAGGTCGAACGAGCGCCATCCGAACTCAAAGCATTCCTGCATGTTTGCGGGGAGCAACAGCACATGGCGTGTATCGCCGTGCCCCAGGTAATACGCCATGAGGATGTCGCCCTGCGAGGTGCGTGTGGGAAGGCCGGTGCTTGGCCCCATCCGCTGGATGTCCCAGATGACACAGGGAATCTCGGCGAAGTAGGCCAGCCCGGCGAACTCAGTCATCAGCGAGATGCCAGGGCCTGAGGTCGAGGTCATCGCCCGCGCGCCCGCCCAGCCTGCGCCAACCACCGTGCCAAGCGCCGCGATCTCATCCTCTGCCTGAAGGATGGCATAGTTGTGCGCGCCGGTATCGGGATCAACGCGCAACTCTCTGGCGTACTCGCTCAGGTTGTCTACCAGGCTAGTTGAGGGTGTGATCGGATACCACGCTGCGACGGTGAAGCCGCCGAAGATCGCGCCAAGCGCGCCAGCATCGTTGCCTTCGACAAGGATTTTTCCAGCCGTCTTGTTGATGCGCTCCACGCGGAAGTTGTCGCGCTTGGGCAGATTCTGACGCGTATACTCGGCGGCGGCCTTGACGATGCCAAAGTTCAGGTCAATCGGCTTGCGCTTGCCCTTGAAGTGCTCGGTGATGGCGCGTTCAATTTCATCGATCTCGATGCCAAGCAGTTCGACCAACGCTCCCACATACACCATGTTGGCTACCTGGCGGCGCAGCTTCGGCGTCTCGGCGCCGGAATCCTTTGCCATTTGGGCGACGGGCAATGTGTAGTAGGTGAGGTCGTCGCGCTCCTGCGGATACTTCCACTCAGTGGGCAGGATGACGACGCCGCCCGGCGCGACATTCGCAATATCTTCTGCGGCGGTGTCTTTGTTCAGCGCGACAAGAATCTCGGTGGTGTCGCGGCGCGCGATATAGCCATCGGCGCTCAGCCGGATATGATACCAGGTCGGCAAACCCTCGATATTCGATGGGAAGATATTTTTGCCACTGACGGGAATGCCCATCCGAAAACAGGCTTTCACTAGACAGCTATTGGCGGTCTGGCTGCCCGTGCCGTTGACGGTGGCGACCACCATGCAGAAGTTATTGACGCCGGCGGGACTGTTTTCTATGTCAGTTGCTACCGGACTTTTCTCGATACTCGGAATACCCATGAGTCATGTGCGCTGCTTGCCTGCGCTGCGCTGAAGCGTGTTGAAAACAGCATGCGCCTGCTGCCCGGCGAAACACGGGACATTCCGCGTCAGCCGCGCTGGGCTAAGGCAGGTGAGGCGGCGCCCCTCCTTTCGACACTGCTTGGGATACATGTTTGGTGTGACAACATGGAGACTTTTTTGGGCCATGCTTCCCTATTATACCGCAATCCGTCTGTTTGCGCATGGGCGTATTCCTTCACACCTCAGCGCATCTCCTTTGTGTCTCCCTTCACACAGTGGCGCTTCCCTTGTGTTCTATACTAGAGATACAGGCATACCCCAAATGGCGTAACCTGATGGCGATCTGGGGTATGCGCCAGTGATGTTGTCGTTTACAGCGAATAAGGAGCAACAGTATGAACGGCATGAAACGAGTACCCTTTGGCGCATTGGTCATTATCTTGTGCGGGTTGTTCGTGGCGCTTACGGGCTGCGGTTCCAGCGGTGGGAGCACAACGGGACACACCACAAGCGGGGCCACCGCTACCGCAACCGGCTCATCGGGAGGTTCTTCCCATTGCAGCGCGCCGTCATCTGATGTGACAGTGAATGGCATCAAGACAGTGAAGTTCTGTGGCCCAGCGAAAGCGCAGGCGACATTTGGCGGTCAGTCGGCAAGCTGGTCGGATGGAAATTGCCTGACACAATCGGGGATATTCACGGTAAACATCGGGCAAGAAGCCGTGGATGGCAACCCCAACGATCTGAAGAAGTTTGATTATTTCGGCATTGATGTAACCGGCGCCAAAGGCGACGGGACGTATCAGCAGGTGGTCGTGACTGGCGTCTACCATGGCCAGCAGTACATCCTGAGCGGTGGCACTGTGACACTCACAGGGAATATGACCGCCGGGACGTTTACGGGAACTGACCTCACCACCCAGGCCACGGTGAGCGGCTCGTTTACCTGCCAGTAACACGCTCGAATCCTGTCTGATGTGTGCTATACTTGATGCGGTGGGGCGTCAACGGCGACGCCCCAAGAGTACGCCCTGGGCAAGCACAAGAGAGGGATGGCGCATGGCGACGGTAACGAGGTCTGAGCAAGAACATTCCGCCGATCTTGATGTGGCGTCACTTGCGGCGGCGCGCGAGCGTGTGGCGCAGCTACGTGAAGAGGCAAGCGCGTGGGCGCGTCCGCAGGTAGGGCCAGGCGCGGCGCCGATTCGCGTGATGGCGCGGATGGTGGTCAATCTCGTGGCGCAGTGTCGCGCCGAAGGTATCCCTGAATCTGTCATTTCTACCGAGGTGGTCAACCGCACCATCGGGGATGTAGACCTGCGGCAGGTCAGCCCGGTTGACGACGGGCCTGAGTTTGTCTCACTTGCCGACGATATGGGTCTGGCGCTGCCCGGCGAGGTGATCGGCGGACGACGCTCCACTGGCGAGACGTATTCCTGGTTGCACGCGCGCATGCTCGACTTCGAACGCCAACTGCTGGCGCGCGGCTTTGATATTCGCATGTACGATCTGGCGGGCGTCGGCAATCCCATCCTGCGTGAGATGCTGGCGGAGCAGGCGCAAAGTCTCTGGCATCATACATTTACTCCGGCCCAAATCTATCTCAGCATTGGCTCACTGGACGGCATCGGGAAAACATTGCAGGGGTTGACCGCGTTGCAGCGCAAGCAGGATGCGAAAAAGTTTGCCATCCTGGTGCCTGCGCCTGGCTTCAACGTCCCGGAGTGGCAGGCGAGCACGCTTGGCTGGCGGCTGCACTACGTCCGTACACGCCCGGAGGATCACTTCAAGCTCACGCCTGATGATCTGGCGACGGCGCTACATGAGGCGCCCGACCTGCGCGCCATCTACCTCACCGTCTCGAATAATCCCACAGCGTTCTCCTACACGCCCGACGAGTTACGCGGGCTGCTAGGGGTGTTGCGCGCAAGCAAACGGTCGGCTGCGCGTCGGCCTGTGCTCATCGCCGACCTTGCCTATATTGGCACGGCAGACCCCGCGTTGGACTACGCCCGCATGCGCCCCTTCTTCGAGGAGGGTACACTGGCGCAGACGGTCTTCTGTTGCTCGTTCTCCAAAACACATACGCTGACCGGCGACCGCTGTGGCTGGGTGGCGTTTGGCGACCCAGATCTCGCCACCCAGCTTGGCCCCGGCTGGACGAACAGCACCGCCTCGCTGCCTGCGGAGTGGCAATTGCGCTACCTGGCCTATGTGCAGTTGTTCAAGGAGCGCCCGGAGCTTGAAGAGCGTATTCGCAGGCTCTATGGACATCGTCGTGCGCGCCTCATCCGCCAGCTTACCCACTTGAACAAGGAGCTGGGCATCTTTGCGCAGGTCAACATGGACGACGGTGGTACGGTCTACAACTGGAGCCAGCTTAGCCCTGGCGAGGATGTCTTCTCGCTCTTCGGCAAGACGGGCATCGCGGGCGTGCCGGGCGGCGCCTTCGCTTACTCGGATGACTACGTGCGCCTCTCGATAGGCTGTCTTCCTGTGCCAGCCGTGTGAGCGGCGCAAAGGAGCGAGCTATGCCTACCGCGACCGGCCTGCTGACCGCCGAAGACTGCGTCGCTCTGCCCACCGAAGGGATGCGCCTGGAACTGGTGCGAGGGGAGGTACAGGCGATGGCTCCGGCATACGCTGATCACGGCATAGTTGCCATGAGCATTGGCTTGGTTCGGCCTATGCGGCAGGGACAGGCTTTCTCATCGCGCGTAACCCCGATACCGTGCGTGCGCCCGATTTCGCCTTCATCCAGGCCAGCTGCGTCACGCCTGGGCGCAGCCAACACTCTGGATGGGCGCGATGTACTCCCAGGCTTCACACTGCCCATCGGCGAGATTTTCGCCTAAGTTGGCCTGACGTGGATTATTCGGACTCCGACAACTTTTCGTAGAGCAGCGCGACCAATATCGCCAGAAGGAAATAGCCGATGATGGATTCAAAACCGGAGAGGGCTTTTGTCGCTGGCGAACACGGAGCGGGACTTGAACCCAGCGACGTCATGTTGGTGATAGTGAGATACGCATGATTGAGCAGGGATGAGAGGGTCAACGCGGCCGGATAGCACTGGCTTCCCTGAGTGGCGTCCAGGGTAAAATATGCGGCAAAGAACGCCAAGAACCAGAAGAGCACAGTTCCTGCAAACCGCCAGGGCCGCATCCCATAGCCTGTCGTTATACCAATGATCCGCAAAACGGCTGCTCCTATGAACCTGAACCGCCGCATTTGCCAGCCTGTCCGCACGCGCAGGTCAAAGTATTGGTACCTGAGCTCGTCACCAACGTTGGTCGCGTATCCTATCCAGCCTGGTTCATCTATTGAAATCCCGTCAGGGCCAAAGATACGAGCCAGAGACTTGCGATGTTCCGCATCGCTCCGCTCTATGCGCAACAGTGAACGTTTGACGATGGGCTGTAGTTCTTTGTTCCATCGGTTGAGGTCTCGCCGATAGTCTACAGCAGCCTTGTGAATGGCCTCAACAGTGTCGCGGATCTCATCTTTTTGTTCAGGCTCGATCTCGATCGGGGCGCGAAACCGGGAGTCAGCCACGACACGCTCATAATAGCATGTCGCCTCAAACCACAGACGCATCAATAGTCGTGTATACCGTGTCAGTGAAACCAGGCGTGTTTGCTGATCCCTACGTGGCTTACCCTTGAACTCATCTCGCCAGAGACGCTCTGCGGTCGCCTTCAGATTGTCGGCAAACGCAGCCAAATCCCGCTCGAGGTCAACCACATCGGATACGTCTTCAGAAGGATGCGCGGGCGCTTGAATGGTTTCGTCCAACAAGGACGTTAGAGACTTTCTCACGGAGAGCAGATAATCATACAGTTCATGAGGAGCGTCAGAGTTTACTTCTTCTTCGTGTATGCGCTCCAGATACTGTTCGATCTTAACAGCATCTGCACGTAACTTGTACTGAGGCTTCGAGAGATCTTTAGCTTGCTTCATCATATACCCCGATTCGCCTGCTCTGCGATATTGTCCATGCACGTTCTAATCGCCTTCCGCAATTCACTGCCTAACCGACCGGAAAGCTTGTTTAGAACGTGCAGGCGCGATTCCAACCTGTTGACGCGCAACAGTCCAGCATGTGTGTTTCGGTAGTTCTGCATGGTTTTACCAGTCTTCTCATCAAAGTACGCTGTGCAGACGATAACTTCGGCGCGTTTGAATACAGGATCGTCCACTTCAAGAACCCTTTCGATGACGAATTTGTCTATATCGTCGTCGCCGATATGCAGATCGAAAATGACGATGAGCGGCGAAGGTCGCCGCCTGAATGTATCTAGGAAATACATCGCCTCTTCGAGCCTCTTTGCCCGTACGGGTTCGGGATTCCCAAGCCCGAGAGCGCTACACACATCCTGTATCTGTTGCTCGATAGCCTTGTACTCGCTATTTTTGTCCTCAAGAACAAGAAACGTAACCAACCCCACTACCTACTTCCTGGGAACACGCTCCTGGGGGAGGCGTAGGATAAAGACATTTTCATCTACTCCACGAGGCTCATAGCTAACCGTACCATGAAGAGTCGCTGCGATGCGGCTTGCCTGCGAGAGGCCAATGCCGCTCCCTTCTGTCAAGACACGAAAGTTCGAGCCGCGAACGCCGTGCTCAAAGAGCAACGGACGATCAGCAATGTCAACCTGCGCGCCTACACTGCGCACCTCGAACCGCACCCAATGGGAGCTGTCCTCGCTCTCTTCAGGGAATATGGAGACATAGACATCATGTTCGTCGCCGTACTTGATGGCATTCTCAATATAGGTGAAGAGCGCCGCGCCGATGAGCCGTCTGGCTGCGGCTCCCCCTGCCACATAGACATCCTGTACATCGTATAGCTCCCAATATACATGATGGCCCGACAAGACCTGCGCCAACTCATCCGTCGTGTCGCGCATCTCCCGCTCTATCTCCGTGACCGCCGATACGGCGCCTGGTTCCTCGTCTTCGCCGTCCTCCTGGCTCAGGTTATCGTTTGCCAGAACAGAATGCCAGTTGAGCAGATTCAGCGTCAAACCAACCAATTGGACGATTTTCTGATCAAGAGAGGCGCGTGAACGTTCGACAGCCACAGATAGAGGGACAAGCGTCTTACTGAGGTCATGCTTGAGATCCTGAACGAGCGCAGCCCGCGCTCCAAATAGGAGTACGTTCTGTAACCCGATGGAGATCGTCTGTGCAAACAGATTCAACGACTCATCATCCGTGTCACTCATCATACGTGGCCCGGACGAGGCGGCTGTCAGCAAGCCATAGACAACCAGATCACCTGTATCATTTGCGTCACGTGGCTTGAGCAGTGGCACGCATAACAAAGCGCCTGCATCGGGCCAGGGATATGGCCTATACTTTTCGGCTGAGGGATGCCGTGTTTCGAGGATCAAGCGTGAGCGTTGGTTCTCGAGGACATCCAAATAGACTGGATGGGTAACAGTCGGGTGCGCTCGGTCGAATTCCGGTTCATACGGCTTGTCTTCCATCCGACTTTCGCCCTTCTGGAAGGTCATGCTGTACGATTGTTCGATGCGCAGTTTGCCGCTGGCGTCTCCGGGGTATTTTCTGACAAGCACTATCTGCGCCCATCCATCAGCCTCGTGATCGTCTTGTAGTCCTGTCAGAATGCCAACGTCTGTCAATACAGCCTTCATATAAGACTCAACATCGGAGGTCTGTGCGCCCAAAATCTCCAGTTCAAACGTTCGTAGCTTCTGACGGCTGTCCTCGTCGAGATACTGCCGTGTAGATATCATGATGTCGGAGGCGATGAACGTCGCCTCTTCAGCAAGATTCACACGCTCCCGCGTAAACCAATTCACTTTGTCGCTCTCCAGGATTAGAAGATGGGTGACACTGGAGCCTTCACGGATAGGGAGAACCACGCCGGAGCTGGCAGCCCACTCACTGTACTCGCCACGCGAAAAAAACGGATCGGAGCGGTTTTCCGGCCGGTTGAAGACCATTTTCTGCTGTCTTCGAAAGATTCCCTCACGAACCCAGTCATCAATCTCGTAGACCTCGGCTTCGCTTACGGGAGCTGACTCGCCAGGAGATCTCGCTGCTTCTATCAGCTTCCCTGAGTCGCTTCTGACACGCGCGCGTTCATCGTAGACACTGATCGCGAATAATATGCGCCCCCGTGTCGCTCCGGTAAGCTCTACAACTTGCATGAGCAACTTCTGTCGTAAGTCTCGGCGCTTTTTCGCAATATCCGCTCGTCTGCCCGCAATCAGTAGGGAGCGCATCTCGACGATACCCTGATCAGCTTCTCGCGCGAGTTCCTTCAACGCATTTTCACGATACCGGCGCATAGCGAGATCGGTCGCCATGAGAGTGAACGCAGCCTGCCCAGCGAGGAATCTTGCCCAGTGGAGATGAATCTTCGTGAAATGGTGAAGATGAACGGACTCGAGATCGAGCACACCAAGCCGCCTTTGCCCGAACACCATAGGGAAGGCTAACTCGCTCTGTATGTTGGGGAATGCTGGCTCGAAATGCTCGTTTTTGCTCACATCGGGCACGTTTTGAACTTCTCCGGTTTGATAGGCCCAACCGGTGATACCCCGATGAACTTCCCAGCGATCGGGCATATCCTCCATCCGCCCGCCAACGACATGCTCAGGGAGGAGTTCCTGTGACCCCTCATGACCTTCGATGATCTCTGCGAGAACAATCACCCCTGTATTGGCCTCGGTCTGTTGGGTTGCCCACTCAAGAATCCAGCCTAAAACCTTTCTGCGTATTTCTATCACGGCAGCGCCGGAAAGGACTTGATCCGAGAAGAGCTGGGCAAGTTCGAGTTGGATTTGATTCACATACCTCAGTTGCGTCTGTGCCCGCTGAGCGGCCTCAATGTCTCTCAAGCGCCGAATCGCATGCACCACCGCGACAGCGAGGCGTTCAACGTATCGTATGTCTCGATCAGTAAAGGCTCCGGTGAGTGGGCAAATTAGAACAATGACACCCAGATGGGTGTTGCCATCCCATAACGGCACAATCAGCTCGGAACCCTGCGAAGAAAATGGAACAGAATCCGCAAACTGACCATTTTTCAGGCTTTCTGCCACATCTAAAATCACTTGTGGCTTGCGCTGTTGGATTGCGCGACGGCAGATACTTTGCTCGCTGAGCAACCACTCAGATGGCTTCGGGTTGAAGTGTCCGATTGTTGCGATTGTGGTAAGCCATGTCTGTTCGCTCAGTTTTGAAGAGTCGTCTGTTGGCTGGCCTTCATCGCGCAAGCGTAAAATCCCACCGGAAATATCTGGCTTGTTGATGAGTTGCGTAGCTATCTCAAGGATTTGGTGGTACGCTTCCTGAATGGAAGAGGGACTCACCATCTTATAGATTTGCTCTTCGACGTTGTTCAATAATCGCTGGGTGAGCTTCTCATCCAAATCCTCCGAAAAGGCTCCTGGGAAGACATTGGTGAGCGTCGCCGCAGCCTTCACGAGAATATCGCCAGCAGTCAAACGAGCGGGCGACGATGCGTCAAATTGGTTCTCTTGCGAACTCTCGAGATTGAGGACTCCCACAATGTGTCCATTTGAGTCGCGTACTGGTACGGTGAGTACAGATTTTGTACTGAGCAGATGGGCTCCTGCACTCCGATCAACCTTCCCAATCACAGATTGACCCAACGAGAGCGCCTGGCCAATGATACCTTGTCCTTCGCGGGGCCGCAAAAGCAATGCGGCTGAGGACTCGGGGCGGATTGCAAGCGCGATGAGTTGCTTGGTTCCTGGGATGACGGCATAAAGCTCGGCCATGATGGTATGAGCAGGCGCGAAGAGGTGTAGCGCCTCATCCAGGACTTCGTAGAGCCGCACCTTGTCTACATTCACAGGGGAAACGTTCAGCCGCTCCCGTTCTATATCGAGCGCGTTCGCCAACGCGGCAATTTCGGCAAGGAGTGAAAGCCCGTAGAGATCCTCTTCTGTAAACCAATCGCGCTGCGGTGACTCGTAGTTCAAGACCCCTGAGCATGTATCGCCGAGTAAAAGAGGCACAGCAAGTTCCGACCGCACCTGCACGGATCGTTTATTGGTGGAAAAGTTGCGATAGTCCGCGTCCCGCGCGACATCAGGGACAAGCTGGGGGTGACCTGTACGCATTGCGCGACCGGCAATACCTTCCAGAGTAGCAATCACCTCGCCAGTAGGGTATTCGCTCGACAACGTCACTAGATGTCGTGTCTCCCCGGTCTCAGGTCTGGCAATGCGCAAGAACGCCAACTCGCCAGGAGCCTGTGTCAATTCAGCGCCTATCGCCAAGATGCGCTGGTAAATGGCTGTAGCAGGCCGCTGATCGCGGATCATCGCGAGAAGTTCATCGATCCGCTTTGGTAACGACATCATTGTTTCTCGCGCTCGGGCTGGATCGCGTCGCGCTCGGCTAAACCACATACTGTCCTCCTGAGAACACGGCTGTTGAAATCCCCCTTGTATGGGCAATTGTTGAAAAATAGGTTGATCCTTGTATCTTAAAGTTGTACGCGCCAGTATATCCCAAAGTTGTTTCTTTATGCAAGTAAACCTCCTAATTTTCGATCCGACAATGGAAGCATATAGGTGATCTGAATGAGTAGATGTGAGGGCGCATTTTCTGATTCGGACGAGATACTGTTCATGATCGTCGGCGACGCATGGCCGCATGGTATAAACTACAAGGACAGTGGCGGCAGAGGAGGCAAACCGATGACCAATTCATTCCCACACGTAGACTCTCAACAGCGACTTGAACGCGCCCGCGCCTCGCTCGAAGGGTTATCCGTTGGCGACGCCTTTGGTGAACGATTCTTTGTCTCGCCATCCATCGCCGAAGACCTGATCGAACAACGTGCGCTCCCGGCCCCGCCCTGGCCCTACACCGATGATACGGCAATGGCGATCTCCATTGTGGAGGCGCTCCAACATTCTGGCGCCATCGATCAGGATTGGCTGGCAACGGCCTTCACCGAAGCATACGTGCGCGATCCCTCGCGTGGCTATGGGCCTGCCATGCACAGCCTCTTCCGGCGCATCCATGCGGGCGAATCCTGGCGCGAACTGACACATCGCCTCTTCAGCGTCCAGGGATCGTTTGGCAGCGGCGCGGCGATGCGTGTGGCTCCGTTGGGCGCCTACTTTGCCAACGATCTGGATATGGTGGTAAAGCAGGCCGAGCTTTCCGCCAGCGTGACGCCAGCGTGACACATGCTCATCCTGAAAGCGTCGCCGGGGCCATCGCTGGCGTGGCAGCCGCCGCCTGGGCATGGCGTCTGCGTGATCAGAGTGCGACCACTGTAGTGGTATAACGTGGATATGGGAGGCGTAGCCTTCGCATATCCACCGCTACAGGAACCCCATATGAGCGAAGAAACACATATACATAACCAGCCAACACCACCCCTGGCGGGGCGTGTAGCCGTCGTCACTGGCGGCGGACGTGGCATAGGGCGGGCTATTGCGCTGACGTTGGCCAGCCGTGGCGCGTACGTGATTATCGGTTATCACGCCTCAGCCCAGGCAGCCGAGACGACCGCGCGCGAGGCGCAGGCGCTCTGTATGCAAACCATGCCAACAGCAGCGACCACCGAGCCTGTGGCTGTCGCGCTCAAAGCAGATGTCACCAAGCCGGAGGAAATATGGGCGCTGGCAGAACACGCCGTCGCATGGGGCGGGCCGCATATCTGGGTCAACAACGCCGGAGCCAGCGCCAACACCAGCGAGACACCTTCAATGAGTGACGAGGAGCGATGGGATCGCGCGATGCTGGTTGACCTGAAAGGGACATGGCTCTGTTGCCGGACGGCGGCGCCGTTGGTACGCGCGGCGGGCGGCGGGGCTATCGTCAACATCGGCTGGGCGCAGGCGTTGGATGGCGCGCCAGGGATACCGGGAACCGCTGCGCAAATCTACGCCGCGAGCAAAGGCGGCGCGCTGGCGCTCACACGCGCCTTCGCGCAGGAATGGGCGCCCGATGTGCGGGTGAACGCTGTAGCGCCCGGCTGGGTGGAGAACGACTGGTCGGCGACGCGCACGCAAGCCTTCCATGAGAAGGTGGCGCAACGCCTGCCTCTCCGCCGCTGGGGTCTCCCGGAGGACATCGCCGAGGCTGTGGCGTTTCTCGCCTCGCCAGCCGCCAGTTACATTACCGGCCAGACGCTTGTCGTAGATGGCGGCTCGGTTATGCGCTAACTTTCCAAACGTGTGGAGCAGCCTATGTCAACGCCGACAGATGAGCCAACCAATGAAACAGCGCAGTGGCAGGCCCGCTTCGGACGCGCCGCCCATATGTTGAACGATACGCGCCAACTGGCAACGCTGGCGCAGATGATCGCTCAGATAAACACCCTGGCCGAGCCAACGGCGCAGTGTGTGACAGGTGGGGAAACGCTTGTCCAGGCGCGGCGTGTTGGACTGCTAGCTGGATCGTACAATCCGCTGACGCTGGCGCACATTGCGCTGGCCGAGGCGGCGCGCCAGACCGCACGGCTGGAGACACTTGTGTGGGGGATGGCCGTCGTTACTGTGGATAAAGAACGGGTGCAGCGCGCAAGCCTGCCCGACCGGCTCGCGCAGCTCATAGCCTACCTCGGCTCACAACAGTCGGCAGTACCATCTGCGTTCCCTGATGCGTTGGTCATCTTCAATCACGGTTTGTATGTGGAACAGGCGCAGGCGTTGCGTCATCTCTTGGCGCCTGAGACAGACCTGACGATCATCGTCGGATTCGATAAGATTGTGCAGATTCTCGATCCACGCTACTACGCCGACCGCGCGGCTGCGCTTGGGCGACTCTTTGGACTGGCGCGATTGCTGGTGGCCCCACGCGCGGGACAGGGCGCCGAGGCGCTGGCAGCGTTGCTGGCCCAGCCCGACAACCAACCCTATGCGCCTTTCATCTCGTTCTGCCCGCTCGATCCACGCTACACTACTGACTCATCGAGCGAGGCGCGCGCCCTGGCGGCGAAGATGTCTCCGATGGAGATTGTCCACTCATCAGAGCTACGCCGCCTGCTGCCACCGGAGGGAGTGGCGTTGGCGCAGGCAGGCGCATATACGCCCGTTCTCAACAACGACGCCAGTGATCCCTATGCGCGCCGCGTCGCACAATATACGTCATAGCTATACCCTGGATTCCTACCCCATCACACTCTTGATCTCCTCAACATGCGCCGCCTACACTTCATTTCAGAAACTATTGGAACCTGCGAAGAAACAAACCGGATCCCTGACCACTGGAAAGTCTTGATAGCTCCTATGTCACAGCCACAACCCACGCGCAACCCACACGAGGGCGCCACATCCACGCTTCTGCGTCCTACCATGCAGCGCCAGACGCATGCCAGTGAGCACGACTCCTCAGAGGTATTGCAGACCGGCCAGCCGCCCATTGCAGTGAGGCGCAAGCGCACGATCTGGCCGGACGATATAGACGTCATTTTCGAGAAAGACCCTGCCGCGCGCAACATCTTCGAGGTGTTGCTCTATCAGGGCTTACACGCTATCCTCCTGCATCGCGTGGCCCATGCGCTCTACCGGCTGCGCGTCCCCGTTCTGCCCAGGCTGATCTCGCAGATCGCGCGCATCATCACCGGAGGCATCGAGATTCATCCCGGCGCGCGAATAGGCAAACGCTTTTTCATTGATCACGGCGCGGGCGTGGTGATTGGCGAGACCGCCGAGATCGGCGATAACGTGATGCTCTATCATCAGGTGACGCTTGGCGCGACTGGCTGGTGGAAGCATCGTGGCGATGGGCGGGTCAAGCGCCACCCGACGATTGAGGACAACGTAACAATTGGCGTAGGGGCGTCTATCCTGGGGCCGCTGACCATTGGGCACGACAGTAAGATCGGCGCGATGTCGCTGGTGCTGGAATCATTGCCGCCGCACTCCGTGGTGATGGCGCAGCCCGCGCGGCTCCAGGTAAGCCACCACACGGCAAAAGACCTCGCCTCCCAGTGGGATGACGAAGCCGCCGATTATCAGATTTAGCGAGGAGCCGATCACTTACGCTCGGCGGCGATGCGTTCGCGGATGGCGCGTGCGACGCCTGGCGTGACGATGCCATTCAGATCGCCATTGAAGCGCGCCACCTCTTTGAGCAGGCTGGAGCTGACGAACAAAAATGGGAGCGCCGTAACGATCATCAGCGTCTCGATCTCTGGTGCGAGGTTGCGATTCATCATCGCCTGCTGAAACTCCAGCTCGAAGTCGGTGACGGCGCGCAAACCGCGCACGATTGCCTGAGCGCCTTGCTCGCGCGCGAACTGCACAGTTAACCCACTGAACGAGGCCACACGAGCATTGGCAATGCCCTCCTCGGCCAGCGCCTCCTGCCAGAGGTGGATACGTTCCTCGATGGTGAACAGATAGCTTTTCGTGCTGGATGTTTCGGGGATCGCGATCACTAGCTCATCCATCAGATGGGCGGCGCGGCGCGCAATATCGAGGTGTCCGCGATGGACAGGATCAAATGAGCCAGGGTAGACCGCAATCCGCCGTTGGGGAGCTTGCTCCATTGCGCCGCTCGCTTTCTCGTTGTGCCATACTATACTAATGATCAACACTTGATGGGCGCCAGGGAAAGACGCCGATCATCCCCTGCCAGAAGTCGCCGTTGGTGTAGTGATATTGATGCCATTGTAGCGATTTGGCGCCCTTCTTGTCTACTCTCTGCCGCAGGGAGATATCATGAACCGAATCGGTAGCAACTTGCATGAGTGGCGCTATCCCTCTCGCGCATAGTACACTGATCCACAGCCAGCGTTTCATCCATCGTGCGCTATCATCTCTTGCGCTGGCGAGAGGTTTCACCCGTCACACAGTGCAAAGGCCGAAGAACGATGAGCACTCCATCCTATCCTTCCAACCCATCGAATACAGGCAATACCGGCAATACGGGCGTTGGCGACGCGACAACCGCGCCACTCCCGCAATCTGGCGATACCGCCGCGCTGCCACCCAGCGCGCCACCCATACAACCATCGCCTCCACTCGCCTCATCAGCGCAAACGCCGTCTAGCGCGCCCGCAAACGATGGGCGACACGCCAGACGCACGCTCTGGCACGTGGCTCAGGCGTTGATGACGCTTGGAGCGGCTCTGTTCGCTTACGCCGCATGGGCCACCTGGGCAACAGCCGTCGCCAACGTCAGTGTGAGGACGAGCAATGGCGTCACCACGCTATGTAGCCCGCAGGAGAGTGGCTGCATGGTGCGGGCAGGGCTGGTATATCTCAATCCTGGCGAGATTGGCGCGCCGCCGCTGGCTGGCCTCTGGGGCGCGCAGGGCGCCTTCTTTGCGTGGAGCGTGCTGACGATGGTGGGCTTGTTGCTCTGCCCGTTCCTCTGGCAGGGAGCGCGTCCCTGGCTCTCACGAGGGGCGCTGGCGCTCTATACGCTCTGGGCGCTGATCGTCACCGTCGTGACCGCCGCAACCGCCCGCACGCTGACGCAACCCTTCACCACGCTACAGGAACATGGCAATACCCAGCATCTCTACGTCTTTGCCTATGGCCAGCAGATACCCATTGAAAGCGCCGTCACGGGGACGGGTCTGCCACTGGCGATTGTGGCCCTGGCGCTGGCCTTCGTCGGCGTGGCGCTCTCGCTGGTGACAACCCTCTTTGGCGGCGCGCCCGTCTCTACCGCGCCGATCACCGCCAGCCTTCCTCAGCAGAACACCGACGGCCAAAGCGGGCGCGCGGTGGTTCCAGGAGCCACAGTTGTCACGCTAGGGATTGTCCTCTGGACATGGGGATTTTTCCTGCTTCCCTGGGCCACACGCGATTGCGACAAGACGCCACTGCTATTCACGACATGCTATGGCATCCCGGTGAGTTCGGCGCTCCAGATCGGCCTCTTTAGTCTCGGCGCGACGCTCGACTCCTATATCGGCTACTACGCCATCGGGACATTACTGCTGGTGGGGGCAATATTCATTGTTGGCGCCGTCTGGCGGCGCGCGATCAACCGCACGCTCTGCATCTGGACGGCGGCCTGGGTGGTGGTGGCCTTCGCGTGCGCGCTGGTGGCGGCGCAGGGCGCGGCGCTTGGCGTCGACCATCCGGCGCTGTATAACCTGGGTGGCGGCGTCTGGCGCGGCGATAGCGGTGTGCTTGTCGTCTTCATTGCACTGTTGGTAGTGATCGTCGGGCTGGTGCCGCTCACGGCGGTGGCACTCCGTCGGAACCGCCTGATTGCCGCAAGCGATCCCGACGCCTGAATACGTATAGCCTACGCGCTCCCCTGTGCGCCTTCCAGCGTAGCCGCCAGCCAGCGCAGCCACTCGACGTAGCCATGCTCATATTCGACGCCACGGCGTAAGGTGGCATAGGCGGCGAACTTCGGCGTATCAGGTGTGCGCGCTGCTGGGGGCTAGTCGCGCTCCATGCCGGTAGCGATCTCCTGGTAGCGCGCCAGCCGGGCGCTGTGATGCGCCAAATGGTCACGTACAATGGTCAGGGCTGCCTCCGGCGCGACAAGCCAGCTCGAATAGATTTTCAGCATGAACTCGTCGCGACGGGAACCATCCAGCTATGGGATACACACGCCTTTATGAATACAGTGACGCTCCGTAACCCTGCTGAGATCGGCTGAGCGTATCCCATCTCGCTGTCAAAAGACAACAGGCTGCTGGCGACTGGCTGTGAGAATGGCAGCCTGCGTGTATGGGACGCGCAGACCAGAACCGACTCACCAGAGTTCGCCAGCATGAGGCAGCGGTGTGGGGGCTGGCGTGGTCGCCCGACGGCCGGCGGCTGGCGTCGGGCAGCGACGATGGGACGGTGCGCCTGTGGGGCGTGCGCTGAAAACGTGATTTCTAGCCCCCGCAGGCGGGCTTTGTGGTCGCTGCATAGCGACCCTTAGGCGCGGCTTGAGCCGCCCGCCAAATCTACATGCCAAACGGCAGACCGCCCATGCCACCCATGCCATTCAGGCCGCCCAGGCGACGGCGCAATGCACGTGAGCCACCCATGCCTTTTTGCAACGCCGTCATCTGCTTCATCATCTTCTGCATCTCGCGGAACGAGGCAAGTAGTTGGTTGATGTCCTGGACGGTGGTGCCGCTGCCTTTGGCGATGCGGCGCTTGCGGCTGGCGTTGAGGATGTCGGGGTTGTGGCGCTCCTCCATCGTCATGGAGAGGATGATCGCCTCGGTATGTTTGAGCTGATCGCCTTCTAGCGCCTCTTTGACCTCCGGACTGTTCAGCGATTTGCCCAGCCCAGGGATCATGCCCAGCAGTTGATCGAGCGGCCCCATGTTGCGGATCTGGCGCATCTGGTTGAGGAAGTCTTGCAGGTCATAGCTGGCGGTCGCTATCTTCTTCTGGAGCTTGGCGGCTTCCTTCTCGTCCATTTGCGCCTGCGCGCGCTCAATCAGCGAGGCGATATCGCCCATGCCGAGGATGCGCGTGGCAAGGCGGTCAGGATAAAACGGTTCGAGCGCGTCGGTTTTCTCGCCGGTTCCCATGAACTTGATGGGAACATGCGTGACCTCGCGCACCGAGAGCGCCGCGCCGCCACGCGCGTCGCCATCCATCTTCGTAAGGATCAATCCCGTCAGGCCAACCTTCTTGTTGAACTCGTCGGCCACGCGCACGGCGTCCTGGCCGGTCATGGCGTCCACCACCAGCAACACCTCATTGGGCTGCGTGCGCTGGCGAATGATCGCGACCTCTTGCATCAGGTCTTCGTCTACGTGCAGGCGACCAGCCGTGTCAATGATCAGCAGCGTAATGGCCTGTTCGCGCGCCCATTTGATAGAACGCTGGGCGATGTCCACCGGCTTATTGCCCGCCGGTTCGGCGTAGACAGGAATATCGAGCTGGCGGCCAAGCTGCTGCAATTGCTGCACGGCAGCGGGGCGCTGCATATCAGCGGCGACAAGCCCAGGCTTCTGCCCGTTCTTGCGGAAGTAGTTGGCCAGCTTGGCGGCATGGGTCGTCTTGCCGGAGCCTTGCAGGCCCACCAGCATGATAATCGTCGGTGGCGCGCCCGCAAACGTGACTTTTGAGGCTTGCGGGCCATCATCGCCACCCAACATCTTCACCAGTTCTTCATGGACGATGCCAAACACCACCTGGGCGGGTGAGAGGCTTTCCAGCACCTCGGCGCCGAGCGCGCGTTCCTGCACGCGCGCGACAAACTGCTTGACCAGCTTGAAGTTCACGTCGGCTTCCAGCAACGCCTGGCGCACTTCGCGCATGGCCTCGGTCACATCCTTCTCGGTCACTTTGCCCTTGCCGCGCAGCCGCTCAAAGACATTATCAAGCCGTTGGGTCAAACTCTCGAACATATACAACCATTCTCCTTGCGAGGAAAAAGATATAGCAGAGGAGCCGCGCCTTATGACGCGCTCCCCGAATGATGACGTTCTCTATTGCTATTACTACGAATCAGCGCGGTTCTTGGTACGCGCCTCCTTTAAGTATACCATGTGGCGGGATGGCGTCTTGCGCGCGAAGACCTGCGCCAGCATAGTAAACGTCTGGCCTGCGCTGATGGGGATGGAAGCGAACCACAGGAGATGATCGCGCTGCTGGCCGACGATGGGGGCAAGCGCGCTGAGCAGCAGGATCATCTGCGCTACGCCGGTGAGCACTCCCCACCAGGGATCGCCGCCACTGGGCAGATCGCCTTTCGCGAGCGCGCGTATGGGATGAATGTAGCGTATCACTGGGGCGATGACCACCCACCAGGGCAGGCCGCCCCAGGCTATCGCCGCTACCGCGCACCACAGCGTCAGCCAGGAGTCCGCCTCGATGTCGAGCGCGCCGCCAAGTGTGGTTGGCCCCAGGCGGCGCGCAAGTGGGCCATCCAGCCAATCGAAGAGGCTGGCGCCAATCAGCGCGCTCAGCCAGACGTACCACCCAACGGGGCTGGCGCGATCCCGCAATCCCACAACGACTATGCCCGCGAGCAACGCGCCGGTGGTCATCCGACCGAGCGTCAGATAATCGGCGGCGGTAGAGGACTCAGAGTCGCAACGCCAGCGCAAGAACGCGACAAACGCATACTGCGCCAGCCATGCGCCCGCAAAACCTGCCAGAAAGCGGACTACTCCCAGCAAGCCATAGCCGCTTCCCAACAACGCAGCGCTGGTGGGAATGGCGTACGCCAGCCCCACCAGCGCCAGCTTCAGGCGGATGTCGCCATCATCCAGACGCGCCATAGTTAGCCGCGTGGCCCGCTGCGTCCACGTGCGGGGGTAGGTCGCCCGGCATGGCGCTGGCGATAGTCGGGCGCATCTATGGCGACGTGGCGCACGAGGCTCAGGTCGGAGAGGCGCGAGTTAATACGCTCGTCAATATGCGAGAGCAGCCGATGGTTTGTGGTAATCACCGTCGGCATGCGGTAGTTGTAGCGATAGTTGATCAACTGGAAGAGCTTCTCGGTCGCCCAGGCGGTGCTGTTCTCGGCGCCCAGATCGTCCAGCACGAGCAAGCCCGCCTCGCGCACACGGTCGAACATCTCGTCGAAGGGCGATTCGCTGCTGGGGGCGAAGGCAGCGCGCAGGTGATCGAGCAGGTCGGGCACGATGGAGAAGAAGACGTGCGCGCCCCGGCTCAACTGATAGTTGGCAATGGCGGCTGCCAGATGTGTCTTACCTACCCCGTAGCCGCCGCTGAGGATCAACCAGCCCTGTGGATCATCTGCGTAGCGGCGGGCGATCTCTAGCGCGTCGCGTGCGGCGGCCGCAGCTCTGTAGTCAAACGTCTCGAACGTCTTTTTGTCGAAGGCGTCGAGGCTGGAGATGCGCCGCAGATCGCTCCGGCGGTGTTCTTCACGCTGGCGCTCTTTGCACTCACATGGCGCGGCCTGCCCAAACATAGGGTCGCCCACCGGCACATCCATCCGCACATAGCCCATGCCGCCGCAGATTGGGCAGACATCCTCTTCCAGCAGGCCATATGGGGTGGATTGTCTGCCGACTGCGGACTGCGCGCTTCTGCGGTTCGCCGCGCGCTGTTGGGATTGCGGTTGGGACGCTTCGGTGGCGTCTGAAGTCCGTGGGGGTTGCTGGCGGCGGGAGCTTATGGCGGCGAGATAGCCCTGCGCAGCCGCTCCTAATGGGAGCATACCTGCGGCTGGCGGGCGTCCGGCGCTCCGTGCGCGCGCCACGCTGACCAAGTTGGCGGCTTCAGCCGCTTGCGCAACAGGCTGTGCGGATGGAGCAACTGGCGTTGACGCTGCCGCCTGCCGTGACGTACGCGCCACTGGCCTGGCTGGCGCCACGGGAGCCGCATCCGCGCTGGGGCGTGTAGGCGGTGGCGTCGGTGATGTTGGTGGCGTGGGCGCACGAAGCGCGGCGCTGTTCAGGCGTAGTGACGCGCCAGGAGTATACTCGGCGGGGACACTCATAGCGGATATAGTCTGAAAGGTCTGAGTGGGCATGGGGGCAGCAGATGCGCGCCGCCGTGTGGGCATCTCTAATATCGGCTCGGCGTCCGGCGCGGCGCGCGTTGACGCTTTGGGCGATTCGAGAGCATCGGGCAGGGCTTGCGTGGCGGCTGCATTTGGGCGGCGCACAGGCTGTGGCTGCCTGGCCGGAGCCGACGCCTGTACAGATGGCCTGGCGTTGGCCTTCGCCTGTGTCTGTGTTGTCGCGCGAGGAGCCACTTCCGCTGGATACTCCTGTTGAGCCAGCGCAGGTGGCGCTTTCTGCGTACTCGATGCGCCTGCTGCGCTTGCAGTTTTGCGTGCGCTCATCGTGCGACGTGTTTTCGATTGTATTGACGCGCGTTTTCCGGCCACCTTAGCGAGAATATCGCCCATGCGCTCCATATGGCTCGCCTCCCTTTCCCTCTACTTCCCACCGCTGTAAGATGGCGCGAATATAACTCCATTTGCGTTTGTTCTGCTGCACGGCCTCGCGGAACGCGGCTTCCACCCATTCCCAGGGGTACCGTTCCTCGGCCTCGCGTAGCTCTTCGGCCACCAACGGCAGCAGCAGGCCGATGTTTTGCTCGTAGAGGGCATAGATGTTTGGACGCTCTACCTCAAGTCGCAGACTATGATAGCGTGGTGCGTTCTGGTCTGAAGGCGGCGCAAGTGGGGTGATCATCCCTGGTCGCGCTTCGCCTGAACCTAGCCCCTGGCGTGGCGTGGCCTCGGCTGTGTCGGCGCTCACCAGCGCACTGTCTGTATTCCCTTCGGCGTCACGCGCGTCGGCCCACGCAGGCAGGGGATAGACGGCGGGCGTGTTCAGCGCGGCTAGCGGCCCCTCAAGCTCCAGCAGTATCTCCGGTGAGAGTGTCCCTTCCAAGAGACGAGCGACCGCCTGTCGGCTCTTCTCGGTGTTAAAGAAGTACCAGGTGACGATCTCGCCGTCCACCCGCACGCGCACACGCAGCAGCGTTCCCCGCGCATGGGCAAGCTCCAGCGCAGCACGCAATCGCTCTTCGTAGGGGCGTGGATCACCCAGCCGCCGCAACGCGCGCCGCAACTGTGGGTCTGCCAGCAGTTCGCGGTCGCTGGCGCAGCGCGGCGTGCCCTGTTTCTGATAGAGCAACCAGTACAGGTGCAATGTCACTTTGAGTTCGCCGATGTCTTCGATCTCCGGCAGCAGCGCCGTAAAGAACGCCTCTGGCAGCGGCGTGTAGGGCGTCTCGCCAGGAGGAAACCCTGGAAACGCTGGCATAGGATGGTCTCCTTTCGTTCTCCCCTGGCTTAGAAGTCGGGTGTACGTAGTTCAAGGTCACGGTAGCGGGTCTGCGCCGCTTGGAAGTACAGACTGACCTGCCCGGTCGGCCCGTTGCGATGCTTGGCGACGATGATGTCGGCGATGTTCTTGCGATCGGTGTCGGGATTATACACCTCATCCCTGTAAATGAACATCACTATATCCGCGTCCTGTTCGATTGAGTTGTGAGTGAAAATATTGCAAGAATTAAAGCAGTGCAGTTTATCCACTGTAAGGTCGTAGACCTCGGTTTCGCCATCCTGCTCAATGGCGATAACCTCATCCCAATACACATCGCTCTCGGCGAGGCGCATGAGTGGCATGGAAGAGACAACCGCAGCCAACCGAGCGGCGCGCTCACGGCTCACGTTTTGCCGATACAGCCCAGTGCCACAGTAAGACATGCCAAGCGCAGCCTGCATGTGCCGGTCTGTTAAAGCTACTGCTTTCCGAGCCGGGTGCGCATACATGCTCCACACATCACTTGGGATGACGTCCCTATTGGTGTTTGTGACCCGCCCACTAAGGAAGAGAGCAATCTCCTCCTTATGGGCTGCTTTGCTTTCGCCCAACGCGCCGACAACTGACAGGAAGCGTAGGATTTCTGCGCCGCCACTCACCTGAACATGAAACTGATCTTGCCCTTTCCCAGGCTGACTATGTCGTGACAACGTGGCGTTGACGCCCAGCCGCAGCAATAACGACTGCACCTGTCTGGCCAATGTTTCGCTGCTCGAGGCGTAGTAAATAGTCGGATAATGCGTTACGCCATGAGGGAAATTGATGCACCCATCCGTAGACCACAGGTGGCACAGGAAGCGGGCGATCCCCTCGGCTGGCTGGCGGAAGACCTTCTCTGGCACACGCTTCTCATACGAGCGCAAGCCAAACACGCCAAGCTCATCGAGCCAGGCCGCAATGGGATTACGCTTGTTATGGGTCAGGCGCTCGCTGGCCGCCAGATAGACCTGATACCACTGGCGCTCCGCCGAGATGCGCGGTGTCACCGCGTCGCCAAAGACATCCCTTGCCAGTTGCGCCACCGTTTCGGCCAGCAGTGGTTCGCGTGTAGTGTACTGGATAACATGGCGCGGGAGTGTGCAGCCATCGCCGATCAAGTGGCCCAGCAGCGCCAATTCTTCGTCGCTCATCGTCGCCTCGGTTGGCCCTGGCAGTGTGCGGGGAAGCGCGAGGCGCATACCTGGGGTCAGTTCGTCGAGTCGGCGCCAGCCCCGGATGGTGAGGAACTTGTGGTTGGCCGTCGCGCGGATGCTGCGCCCAAGCCGTGTCGTCAGCCGATAGACCAACCTGCGTCCGGTGGAAAACGCACGGCTTACCACAGCAGGCTCCATCTTCCATGTCTTTGTGTTCAGCGCCAGCACGTTGAAACCCGACTGCCCCACCAGTTGCTCGATTGGCCGATAAATACCCTCATCAGGCAGATAGACCAACGACTCGCCCGCCAGGCAGCCCGACTCACGAAGGTCGCTGAGTTGTGGCTTCTTTTCAGTGCGACTTTCTACTGCGCGTGAAAGTTGAGAGAGCGCCAACACCGGCACGTTGAGTTCGCGGGCAAGCTCCTTCAGACCACGGCTGATCAGCGAAATCTCCTGTACGCGGTTCTCGCGTCCGCTGGCGGTTCCGCTCCCCTGCATCAATTGTAGGTAGTCAACGATCAGCAGATCGAAGCCACGCTCCATCATCAGGCGACGTGCCTTGCTGCGCATCTCCATCAGCGTGATGCCCGGCGTATCGTCAATGTAGATGTTGACCTCTGAGAGCCGCCCCACCGATTCGCTGATGCGCTCCCACTCGCCGTCGTCAATGAAGCCGGTACGTAGCTTCGATTGGTCTACCCCTGCGTCCATCGAAAGGAAGCGTGCTACCAATTGCTCCGCGCTCATCTCCAGGCTGAAGATCGCCACGTTGTGCTGGAAGCGCAGGGCCGCATTGTGCGCCAGCGAGAGGGCAAGCGCCGTGTTGTGTACAAAGACATCCTGCGCGACGAAGTTTTCCCCATCTGGAACGGTCAGATCATAGACGTGATGCTCGCCAATCGGCGTGATTTCGGCAATCGTATCCCAGAAAATATCAGGACTGGCAATCCAGCGCAAATGCGCGTCGCCCATCACCCTGGCATATTCGGCAAGACGATAGCGCGGCAGATTGCGATTCGCATGCGCGTTATAGCCCGCATATTTGCCAAAGCCGGTTGTTTCTCCGCTTCGGCGCGCCAACTCAAGAAGTGAAAGACTGCGCTGGCTTGCTGCATCCCGCACGAGCGTCCAGGTCTTGTGCGGTGGATGGCCAACATTCCTGCCGTGCTTGGGGAATACTGTACGTGTGAAGCCCACGAAGCGTGTTGTCTTCTCACCCAACCAGCCGATCTCCTCCTGATAGCGTTGGATTGCTTCAGGCGACGTGATCTCCACACGCCAAGCGCCATGCGATGTTCGATAGTATTTGGCGCTCAGACCAAAGCGGATAAACGCATGATGAACGTCAGCCGCCAGCCCAGGCGACGCAACGGTAAACTCGATGCGTGGCCTATCACCGACCAGATAGATCGAGCCGTCGCAGCTCATCAGCGCGCGTAGAAACTCGGCAAGATAGCGCCGACTCCACCGCCAGACGCACACAGGAAAACGCTTCTCTTTTGCCAACTTGCCCCACAAGCCCAGGTCTTTGAGCCACTGTGTCAAGGGATTGGGAGGCATGATTGCCCCCCGTCCACCCAATCGCTGCGCTTCATGGGTGCGTGGTTGGGCGGCGATAGAGGTGATACGCTCCTGTCTGATGGCGCAGGTGGGGAAATGCGTAGCGATAATACGCTTGAAATCCTCGACGATCACCGGATCGGTATTTGTAAACTCAGGTGATCTATCGGTCAGGCCGCCTTCGGCAATCAGATAGGCTAGCAAGCGCACAAGCTCAACGGGCCAACTTTCGTCGGCGCCAAAGGCTGGTACGGCGCGCGGAACGGCGATGCTTTCGCCGACCGCCAGGTCATGTAGCGGCGTCCAGCCATGAACTGTTAGGAAGGGATGA
>Ga0070737_10001585_pt1 | contig 31536 bp, 54 predicted proteins | sample Coa_R1_10_FD_66438 | JGI IMG/M metagenome (GOLD analysis project Ga0070737, IMG submission 66438) | Surface soil microbial communities from Centralia Pennsylvania, which are recovering from an underground coalmine fire - Coalmine... | ecosystem: Environmental > Terrestrial > Soil > Unclassified... | reverse complement strand
GAAGATAAAAAATGGCATATCCAAACTGATAAAGGGCTGTTAGGACAATCGTTTTTCACACTTCAAGAAGCATTTGAATTTATAAAAGGACATAAAATTGATGTAAGTTCTTGGAGATAGTTGATGCACTTGAACGATATTGCGAAGGAGAAAGATTATGATAGCGGAACAGTACAAAGAGGAAATATCAAAAATGGGTAATGAAGAATTAAAAGTAGAAACAAAAGAAAAAATTTGGTCATCAGCTTATTGGAATGGAGTTAATCACGAATCACATAGTCAATTAGATGCTTGCTATGCAGAATGGGTTAAGCGTGATGGAAACTATTCAACATATGCAAAATTATTTCAAGAAGTTAGAGAAGAATTTAGTTATTAATTTGCCATATTTGGAGTATTTCCAAGATTATCTTTCTTATCGAGAATAAAAGAACCAACAAACAAAGGAGATTGTGAATCAATTGAGTAGTAGTTTGCCATCCCCTGATTGTATTAAGTGTTTTGGCACTGGAGAAAGGCATAATGGTTATTTTAGCTATCCATGTGACTGTAGAAATCCATTAACTAATACAACTATTTCTAACAAAGATTTTAAAAGTAAACCCAATATGTTTATCGGTGATAAAGAAATCTTTAACATACTTTTAAAAGATTTAAATTTAATTTGTGATGAAGAAGAAAGAAAAAACTTTGTCTCTAGACTTTATCCTCATATTGAGTTTACTAGAAGACAATCATTCAAAAACGGTTATGACCAAGGAGTTTTTGATGAAAAAATAAGTTGGTTGAATCAAGGGAAAGATGATTAATTTACTTTGTTATACGAATAATGAAAGGATGAAATAAATGTATTTCGATACAGTTGAATGTCCTTATTGTGAACACGAAAATGACATGTCAAATGCGATAGTTGAATTGTCTGATGATAATCAATTTGACCACGAATGTGAAAAATGTGGGCGGGAATTCGAAGTATTTGTAGAGTTTCTACCTTCTTACAGTAGTGGAAAGATTGAATACGTAAAATGTGAAAAATGTGGAGAAGAAACAAGAGATCCTGCTAAACGTGGAAATATATTCCCCTATCCTAAATCCTTAAAAGAAAACATCATGTGCAGACCTTGTTATTATAAGACATTGAATGAAGAATATTCAAAGCGTTAGAATCATCAGAAAGTCAACAACTTTTGAATAATATGATTGATTGGGGTGTTTATCATATTTTTTTGGGGGTGAATGTTTAAATGAAACTTGAAATAGGACAAATCTGGATTAGTGAAGAATATCCTTATGAGAGTTTTAAGATTTATGATGTAGACATTGATACATGTTGCGATAATAAAAAAGATTTTACCTTGCCTTTTGAACAGTTACCAGAAGCAAGTAAAGATTTATTTTTGGGAACGTATAAATAAAGATGCATTTGATAAATTGGGTATGAAACTTTAAGTGTGGATTAATTAATTTTAGTTCTTTGAAAATTGAATATAGATATTATCTCTCAATATAACTTTAAATGTGGACAAAATAACTTTAGTTGTGGTATAATTGTAATATAAAGTAATGCTATGCAAGGGTAGGAGGATTATAATGGCAAAGGATATGATTACCAAGTATTACAATAAAAGAACTCCATTCAATCAAAGAAAATACTATAATACGCTTGATGAAATATTTCTCGCTGAAGGACGGTATGAATTAGTGGGAAGATACATAATACCATCTTGGTTAGGAATAAAGAACATCACAGTAGACTTGGAGGTGTAATTATGGAAAATTTATTACCATGTCCTATATGTGGAAGCCAACCAAAATTAAGTTCATTAGAGCCTAAACATCAGAGTATGAAGTATTTTTGCGGTGTTCATGTATCTTGTGGTGATTGGAAAAAGACCGAGGAAATGGCTGCAGAAGACTGGAATAGGCGTGTGCAAGAATACCAAAATTGGACACAGCAAGTTAATACTCCAGGTACTCCAGAATTTCTGTATGCACAAGCAATCATAACATCACATGCTTATTGTGAAGATTGTGCCTACAAAACAGATAGTATGCCTATGAAAGAGTTATTGTATAAACTTTGTATGGAAGGTGGATATATAGTAAGTGATAAAAGCGGAGGATATTTTAGCCAGTGTCCAAAGTGCGGAGGTAAAAACTTAACATTAGGAACAAATTGATGGTAAGGGGATAGCATAATGAACCAACTCAATTTACCAGAGTTTAAAGTTATCGGCACACAAGAGAATGACCATGATATCCTATTCACTGTAGAGGCTAAAAATCCACCGTATTGTTGTCCTGAATGTGGTAGCATATCTATCTATAAACATGGCAGAACTAAACGCTTTGTGCGTGATTTAAACGCATTTGGAAAGCGTGTTGGTATCAATATTATTGGGAACAGATATAAGTGTCAGGATTGCTCTACAACTTTTAGCGAGTCATATAATTCAATAGATTACCGAGATAAAATTACTAATAGACTTCGTAACCATATACAGGTGCAGTCCTTGAAAAAGCCTTTTGCCAATATAGCCGATGATTTCAGTATATCGCCTACAACCGTTAAGCGTATTTTTACCGAGTTCGTGAAGGAGCAGGAAGCCCAAATGATGTTTATAACACCAAGGATACTTGGTATAGATGAAGTACACCTTAACAAGCAAATGAGGGCTGTATTCACCGATATAGAAGGTTTGAAGGTGCTTGATATGCTTCCTAAACGTAATAAGGAAGATGTCATAGCCTTCCTGAAAAAACTTCCCAATAAAGACGATATAGAGGTTGTAACAATGGATATGTGGCAACCATACAAGGATGCTGTCCTTAATGTTATACCACATGCCAGACTTATAGTAGATAAGTTCCATGTAGTCCAATATGCTAACATTGCTATGGAAAATGCAAGAAAGTCATTCCGTAGCACTCTTACAGATAAACAGCGTAAACAACTTATGCATGAGAGATTTATTCTGCTCAAAAATAAAGAGGACTTAAAACCACAAGAGAAATGGAACTTGCAAATATGGTTTACTACATTTCCCACACTTAAAGTTGCATACAATCTTAAGGAAGGGCTACGGGACATGTATCTCTGTGAAACCAAGGAACAGGCTATGGTATATTATAGGCAGTGGAAATCATCTATTCCGATGGATATGCAACCATTCCTTAATATAGCCAAGATGATTGATAATTGGAGCACAGAAATATTCAACTACTTCGATTTCCGAGTTACCAATGCCTTTACAGAGAGCATAAACAATCTCATTAAACATATTGAAAAGGCTGGTCGTGGTTATTCCTTTGAAGTTCTTCGTGCTAAAGTACTATTTGGTACTAAAGCAACTGTTAAGCCTAAATTCGGAGAACAGTCCTTCGGGCCTATGGATAACACATTCAGTAATATGTTATACGGGTCATTTAATTACTCACCACCCAAACTTATAGAAGGGTTTGGGGTATCAATTCCACAATTACTTAAAATTATTGAGAGAGATGAATTTTAACATCTCTCTTTTTATTTTCCACACTAAAAGTTATATACCCGATAAATTTATTGTAGAGCAAAAAGGTGAAAATTATGATAATACATATCCTTATGCATGGGCAGGAGAATCAAAAAAGAATACATTTGTTAGAAAAATTAAAAAATATAACATGAAACTATCTGGATAAAAAATTCTCTTTTCTTAAGGAGTGATGATATGAAAAATTTACTTAATAATTTGCTAGAATTGCAGGCAGATTTTGAAGATTTATCAGATGAAGATTTAATTGAATGTCGTAAAGTAATGCTTGAGCGGGTAAATGAGTGTTTGGAAGAAATAGACGATTTATATGAAGATAATTAATTATGATGACTAGAAATTATATGATTAAATTTTACTCTTTTAAATGGAGTTGAAATGATGGAAGGATATTTAATGACAATTATTAATTGTGAAAGTGGAGATTGGGAAGGCTTATATGTAAATGGAATACTGCAATATGAAGGACATAGTATCAACGCTAGGGACTTTATTAACTTAATTAGAAAATATAAAGTATTTAAAGATGTCCAGTGTTTTGAAATATCAGATGAGCATATGGAGAAATTAGGCTCAAGTTTCCCTCATAATTTACGAGATGTAAATATTAAAAGATAAAATTTCCCTTTTAATTGGAGTTGTGAGATACTTTCTATTGACCAAAGGCTAAGGAAAATATCCAAGATAATAGGATCAGCTATTTAGGAGGATAAAATATTATGAAAAAGATTAAGGTTAAGGAGATATTATCAGGATCTCACAAGTTGATGAATGATATTGTAGTAGGTACAGCATGGCATATTGGAGATGCCGAGATTATCGTAAAATTAGATGACTTACTAAAAGAGAGGGGTATCTCTCAGAAAGACTTAGCAAAGATGACAGGAATGAGGCCAGGTACAATATCTGAAATTGTGAATGGGCAAGGGACATTATTCAATAAAGCTCAACTTTTAGCAATTATGGTAGCATTAAGATTAACTAGTTTTAAAGATATATTTGAAGTGAGATTACCTGATGAAACTCGTCTCAAATATATTGAGCAATCTAATGAATGGATCAGAGACAAAGAAATGCCTTTAGAAATCAAAGAGATGTATAGAGAAAATGTTTTAAAAGCGTCAGGCTTAGATAAATAAACTTTACTCATAATATAAGAAGTTGAAGGGATTGACTAAAATAAAGAAACATATAGATTCATTTCATGAAGAAGTAAACAAGTTATTGGATACTATGAATTATCCCATTATAATTGAAAAATATAAGAAAATACTCGAAATCATGAAGAATCCTCTATGGACCAAGCCTCCTCAGTCTGTAGAGGATTCTTTTCGTTTTGGATGGTTACGTGGCATCGCTTTGATGACTGATACACTTTTGGATGGCCGATGGTACGAATGGCTGCGAATTCTCCATAATGGGGAAATGAAACATCCAGATGAAATGCCTAACAATTCAATTAAAGCAGAAGCTAATAGACAGTCAGATGGACTCAAGATGCTTGAACGATGTATGAATCATGTTTATGCAGCCGGCTATCGACTTGCAGATTTCATTGAATGGATCGGATACGGGCTAGGTATTGCCTGGTTTAAGAAACCAAACATTCCAAATAGGCTTTGGGGACAATTGTATCGAGAATTTAATCTAGACTTGTTACAAATGAAGCCGGCTGATTATTTTTCTTCTTTTGTAGGGGAACATGGTCAAAAAGGGCAGCTAGATTATTTTCCTACTCCTATTCATGTTACAATGGCCATTAATGAAATGCTGAATTTCGATAGTAAATCCAATAGGATACATAGTCAATTTGAGCCTTGTGTTGGAGCTGCTGCTATGTTGCTTCCATCAAACTCATTGAACCTAGTAGGAGCTGATTTAAACTTGACCATGGTGAAAGTGGCAAGTATCCAAGCATTTTTATATATGCCGTCTATGTTATATGTGCCACGGCCGGTTATTGGAGTTCATGCGGATCCTGAAACATTAACGATCAATAAATATTTTGAATTTAATACAGATACTCGCTTGTACTGGGGAAATTCGTTACTTGGTGAATACCAGGTACCACGTCACATATTTGAAGAAAATAGCGAAATGGTGGATATTTATTGTCACTCGTTGGATTTGTCTAAGCATGAGATCTTCCAGTATGAAGAAGAAATGCGAAAACCTTGGGATAGTATTCCATATGAAATGAAAAGACAAATTGTGAAGGCTCAGGCAAGGGAAATTGGATGGGACATCATGACAACAAATCCACCATTTAATCTAAACCTTAGTCAATATGAACGGGACAAGATTCGCACTATTAAAGAAAATAATCAAATTTTCTTGCAAGAACGTCAGAAGCGTGAGTTGGAAAAGAATCCTGTAATAGAATTCATGATCTATGATGTGCAATTAAAGATTGCTGAAATCAATAAGAAAAATAAAATCAATGATGGGCAATATGAATTTGAATTAGTATAGGTGATAGAATGAGTAAGTATAAATTTGAAAATCTGGATTATGTGAATCGTGTTATTAAGAAATGGAAAACGAAGCCTCATGATGATCAGCGTAGATTTTGTCAGCAATTAAGGCAAAAGATTCAATACATGGATAATAATAAATTGTGCAAAGAACTATCAGACTATAATAGGCGAAATGAAATGGTTCGAATCATGTGGGGATTGCAGAAGAATCTTCCATTTTTATTTACCCCGGGTCAGAAAGTAATTGTTCGTTGGAAAAAGCGTCCATTACATGCTGTTGTCGTGTCACTTGGTAAGCCTGAATACCGAGAAGTAACTGTTAGGCCAATTGACAATGTATACAAGGAGCCTATTCAAATAAGTGAATGGTTGTTAGAGAGTGATGAAGGAAGGCTACTAAGAGACGAACAATTGTCTTTATTTTAATAGGATATTAAGGGTAATTATGGTATAATAAAGATATACGGCTACAAGGTAAGATGGGCAGCGGCCACTTCCTCATAGAGAGGAGGTGACGGCTGATGACGGTATACGAATCATTAATGTTTGCAGTATCATTTGCAGGCTTAATCGTATCAGTGTTCATAGCAGTTATTTCTTTGACAAAAAAGAAATAACCCTCCCTTAATACCTTGCCCCAGGTAGGAGGATTATTTCTTCACCGGGTCGCTGCACTTCTAGCAGTGTAGCTTGTATATCAGGGATACTAGTGTCAGCTGGTGTCCCTTTTTTTAATCTATGCTGTATATCTTTATTATATACATGGCTTTTAAAATATACAAGGAAGTTTATTTATGAACTCCATAAAACTATCCGAAATTCTTCTGCCACTTTCACTGATTCTGTGGCGATAGTTCATATTAGGCTTGTTATACATGTTATAATTAATCTTTAATTGAACCATATTGCGAAGGAGTGATTTTTTTTGGATAAAGTTATACAGATGGTAAAAGAATTAAAATTTTTAGGCTATAGCGAAGAGGAAATACTTGAAATGGTAAAAGAATGCCTATCAATTAAATTTGAGTATCAGAAGGCACACATCGCCTATTGAGTTTCTTGCCAATCCCTTTTCAATTAATTTCGAGTTAGCACGCAATACGATGGAAGACGGATATGAAAAAAATTGCAAAGTAAAGGAAGTATATATTTATGATTAGAAATTTAATTTCAACTTTAACCGATGATGAGTTAAAAACTGCGTTTTCTGAGATACAAGAATGGCAAAGAACTGGTGTTTTAGCAGAAGGAGTTGTCAGAGATATTCATAGAAAGTATATTAAAAAAATTGGATACGACGATCCAACTTCTTTAATAGTAGTAGAGAAGGAATTTTTATATGAAATGGCTTGCCGTTTCGCAAAGGATTAATGTTGTTTAACAATGGAACAAAAAGAAAAAAATCAATATTTGGAGGATATAATATATGTCAAGAATTACTATTGATAAAGAATATGGTGTCAAATTAATGCCCCCAGATGAAGACGACTCACAGTCTCGTGGACTTCGTGTTCAAGTTGATGGAAAATAATATAATGTATTTATTAATGAAGATGGATCCATAACACCTTTGCTTCCAGCGCTGGGAACTGGTGGTGATGTCTTATTTCTCAATGCTGAAGAGAAGCAGGAATTGTTACAATTTGCTAATGAAACAGAACCAACGAATCATCCTATATATCAATTTCAAGAAGATATGAGAAGAAATATTGAAAATGCAAAGACAGACAAGGAGCTTAAATTACTACTAAACTATAAGTTATTGGAGAAGCCAACATGGAACAAGGAAACGAAAACTTATCAAGCTGTTGTGGAACTATCAAGAGGAGACAAGTTCTTAATTGATATTAATACAAGCTTTGATGGAAAAGCTAAAATGACAGTTTTTGATATCTTTGAACCATTTGACGACGACGATCCAATGGAGACATTTATCGATGAAGAACCAGTCGTTCTGCATGAAAAAATATCTTCTATGATTTGGAATGATATCAAGGAAGATATAGAAAAAGATATGAAGACTCGTTTATTTGATCTGTTATTTAAAAATTAAATTGTTATTTGCACATGAAGGCTCCTGTAAAAAGGGAGTCTTTTATGTTGCTATATACAAGATGGCCGGCTTGATAAGCCAAGGTGAAAAGGAAAGAATAAAAAGATTCGCAATCGAAATGATAGGAAAATTAGCAAACAACTGACACCACTTTGTATTTTCAGAAATTTATTTATAGTTATATTTACAAAAATTTTTCAATGATTTAAACTGGAATTGTTCTCAATAATGAACAAAAATATCCAATTAAGGATTAGTGCTGTTATTTCCACTTAAAGTGTAAATAAAATAAAAATGGTGAAAAGAGGGGTTTTTGAATGTCAAAGATCAAAAAGATTGGTAGTGTCGTAGCATTATCTACAGGTTTACTTGCTCTAGGATGTGTAAATGCACACGCTCAAACACCTTATGATTCTGTTAAGGACCAATTTAAACATGCTGAAACTCATGGGGATCCAACCACAGGATTAATTAAACCACATTCGTCGAATCCAGTTTTGAAATCTACTGTAAAAAAGGATTTAACAGGAAATGTTTATTATGAGTTTGAACCAAATGATACCATCTATCAGGCTAATCTCTTAAATAGAGGTGACATCGTAGTAGGAGCATCTGATAATGCTTATGATATTGATACGTATGCAATCCAAGTTCCGCAGAAAGAATTAATTTCTATTGCCGGAACCATGAATAATAAGAGTTCAGCCTCAGATATTCAATTCTTACTCTATGATAGAAATGATAATCCTATCCAATTTAATGACTATCAAATTGACGATCATACTTTAGCAGAATTATATGATTTACAGCCGGGCACGTATTTTATAAAAGTATTCAATCCAACAGGTTATTACAACAGGTGATCTATATGGATTAGCTTGGGATGTATACACTCCGGATACCACGCCACCTGCAGCACCAACTGTAAATAAAGTTTATGATAATAGCAATGTTGTCACTGGGGTTACTGAACCAAATGCAACAGTTAATGTTTATTTGAATGGCTCTAAAATTGGCTCATCTGTTGCTGATTCTAATGGCAATTTTACAGTTCGCATTCCGGTTGAAAGTGCCGGCTCCGTTTTAAGTATTACAGCAACTGACCGAGCTGGAAATGTAAGTCAGCCAACAAAAATTACTGTAACAAGAGCAATGTTAAATGGATGGGTAACAATAAATGGAAAATATTATTACTACATCAATAATGTTAAACAAACGGGTTGGTTGAAACTTAGTGGAAAATGGTACTATCTAGGCAAAACCGGAGAAATGCAAACTGGTTGGGCTTATGTCAACAACCAATGGTATTATCTAAATAAAACTACTGGTGTTATGATGACTGGATGGTTGTATGATAGTGGTAATTGGTACTACTTAAACAGCAGTGGTTCAATGGTTACCGGTTGGCAAAAAATTAATGGCAAATGGTATTATTTCTATTCAAATGGCAAGATGGCACATGATACTAAGATTGGTAAATATAGATTAGGTCATGATGGGGCTATGATTTAAAGAAAATGGTTTAAAGGGAGTGGCTGAAAACGGTCACTCCTTTTAAACTTAGCAGCGGGAAAAACTTAAGTACATGGAAGAACATTATCATGAGGAAATATAATCCCTAACTACCATTATATTCATGTTTAATTTATAATATAAAAATAAGGGAGGATAAAAAAATGAAGAAAAAATACTTATTATCGATTATTTTTAGTTTATTTATCATTATTTTTTTAACAGCTTGTCAGTCTGATAGCAATTCTCCAAGATCAAACCCGCATTCAGAGACTAATAGTGATCAAGCCACTACCGATGATACTACAACAGATGATACCTCAAGTGATTCTTCATCCAATACATCTACAGATGATAGTACATCACCATATACTAAGGATCAATTGCAGAATGATCCGAAGGCACCGTCAAAAGATCCTGCGGATTACAACTCAAATGGTGAATATGTGCCAAAGAATGGACCGACCGATAACCCAGCAGATTACAATGCAAAAGGTGAATATAAGCCGGTTCAAGATATGACACAAGATGAAATCAAAAAAGAGCTGGAAGACATGTTGGGTAATTCAGTAAATAACAAGTAATTTCTCACAGAGACTCTCTGAAAAGGGGGTCTTTTTATTTAACACCGGGAAAACAATTATTACGTAAAATGTCATTTTGACGTAATAATCTCAATGATACAAGACTACTTAGAATAGTGAGACAGAAAATATTGAATTGTCTTATGGGTATCATCTTTTAAATATCTTCTTGTATCTCGTTGTCTTCGTTTTCTTATCTTTTCCTTTAACCCTTGGCCGATAAGCACCGTCGCAGGTATAATTATAACCTGTATATCTTTTATCAGTTTGACGCTTTAACTTTCTATGTAGAGTCATTACATGTTCCCTCCAGTGAAACGTTTCTTACTATTTTCTTTATAAATGATCTTTTTCACAAAATTAAACGCTTTTACTAACTATCCGATATATTTTAAAAAATATATTCAGGAAGTGTTAAGATGAAAAAAATATTTTCTTTTTTGCTGGTGATTACCTTTTTAATTGTCGGAGCTGGTATTTTTTATAAGTATTTTTATGTCCATTATAATCAAAAATCAGCTGAAAATATATCTAAATCCCCTAATTCAAGTGATCAAAGTGTTAATACCCCCTCTTCTACTAAAATCAATAATGAAGATGGTGAAGATAATGATGCTTTATATTATCCATCAGAAAATACTACTGGAACCAATCACACAGCAGAAAGTTCATCTGCAGCTTCTAGGATCGAGTCGCATACTGTAGGTGACGTTTATATTAAAATGGATGATACTGATCGTGAACGGCCAACTGAAGATGATATCTATCAATTGTCACTATGGGCAACGAATAAAGCATTGGAGGGGACGGATAAGAAATTAAAGCAATTGGTAATTAATGATATTACTAAAAAAACAACTCAAGATGGAACGGATCATTATACTTATACTGGATATCTTGATGTGATACATGCAGACGGATCTGTTGTAAGAAGAAATTTTCATGGAGAAGTGGCAAAAGAAAATACAAGATGGGATTTAAGAAACGATATATTGGATGCAGATAGCTATTAGTCTCAGTAGTAATAAGCAGCTTTTTATTGGCTGCTTTTTTATGTGTATTTTTTTAATTTGCTAATCTGATTAATGAATACAAAATGAATGATTGCATAATCTATTATTATTTATATTTAAAAGAAAAGACTTATTAATTAGTACTTATTTGGGCGGTTTTGTGCCGCAGGGTGGTGGTTTTCTGCCGGTAGCGGCATAAGACCGCCACCCTTGGGGTGGTGGCATAAAACCGCTACTACTATATCTAGTGGTGGCATAAAACCGCTACTATATCTAGTGGTGGCATAAAACCGCCCCCCGGGGGTAGTGGCATCATGCCACCACCTCAGGTAGTGGTATAAAACCGCCCCCCTCCCCTGGTGGCATAAAACCGCCCCCTCCTAAAAAAGAAAAAAATGAGCTGCTATTGCAACTCATTCTTCTTGAGACTCTTTATAGTTTGGAACAAACATGATTTTTTTGCTCTTGATATATTCCATGTATTCATCATGCTCTTGTTGTAATCTTTTTGGTAGCTCTTCATATTGTTTCTTTGATATTAATGGAATGACAGTTGGCATCATATAAATGTTATTTTTTGATTCGAAAGTTCGTGCATCTTTTACATGGATAACTGCGACTAAGCCGTGATCGATTAATTCTAGCATTTTTCTTTGAACAGTTCTTCGATCCATTCCTGTTAAGTCTGCAAGATAGCTATTGCTTGGCCACGCATGATCTTTATCACCAAATGCCATTTTCACTAATTGCAAGTATAGGACAAATGTTGTTGGTCCTAGTATTCTACCCCAAAATGTAAGGATGTAGTTGCTAATAATCGTTTTTCTACCTTGCAAATCTGGAAGATGCCATTGTGGGTTTAGTGATAAATTTTTTATCTCTTCGGCATCAATTTTTCTTGTCATTCCATTTGGTAATTTTAATTCATAAATATTATTTGGATCATTGAAATTAAATTCATTACCCATTATATCCTCCTGCCTACTTTCATTTGACGCAGGTGAGATAATACGCTATACTAGTTTTAACTGTAAATTGACTTTAATCATCTCCTTTGTAGATGGATTGTACAACGTACTCTCACCGAACCTTTCGTTGCCGCGAATGGTTCATTTTTTTTTGCCAATAAAAAAGTCGTACATTTTTTATGTACGACAAAGAGCATGCTGATGAAATAGGCATCTACAAAAGGACCCTATTCATAGCAAGTTTTGTCGTAATTTCATATTAGCATATTTTTAGTGAATTGTGGAAGAAAAAAATTGATAGTTATCCAGAAACTTTATTTGCTCTCTTTTCAGATTGATGATATACTTTAAATACAATCTAATATATAGCAAGTTTGTCGTAGAAAAATCCCTTGGCTCATGTGGCTGAGGGGTTTTTCATATTTGTGAACGAATGATATTAACGACTTGAAACATACAGCGACTAAAAATGGAGTGTGTTTTATGATCAATAATGAGTTCGACCTAAAAGTTATATGTTGCTGCAAAGCTCAAATGCGTTTAGATGATGTTGCGTTAGATCATGGACGTTTATGGTTTAAATTCTTCTGTGATTATTGTCGGAATACTGAGTCTATTTTATTTGAGGATTTATGCTCTGCTATTAATGAAAAAGGATTTTACCAGGCACCTTGAATAGACCTATAAACTAATATTAAGTTTTTTCGCTTGGAATGTTCTTATTTTGAATTCTACACGAAATCATGATTTAATAATTATGCACACAACTGGATTGTTAAATAGAAAGATCCTAGCTAATGAGACCGACTAACTTATTTCGGTTTCAATGGCTAGGATCTTTTTTAGTTTCAAATATAAATACTATGGAAATATTTAAACAGAATATATTTACTATGATTATAGAAAATACGAAAAATGTCGAAAAAAATAAATTGCATCTCCTCTTTTTGTTTAGTAAAGTAAAATAAACAAAACTTGAGGAGGTTTTTGGCTTGCGACTTGTGAAATATATGAATGATGCCTTTTACAAAGACATGATCTCTGAATTAGAATGTGGATTTCAAAATTTAGCATGGAAATTTGATCATTATTCTCCTGGAGATTATCCACGACCACAGCGCATTACAATAGGATCTAATGTGTTCCCCTTCCCTCTTGCTGCTGAAATATATCGTATCTATCAGTATCTAGTTGGCTATGAAGAAGCACCAGAAAACATGTATGATACTTTGAATAGCCTATGTGAATTAGTATGGGTCAATCCCTTTACTAGTAAATTAAATTATAATATTGAATGGGAATTATGGGAGCGAACGAAACTGGGTTTATTTGTACGCTGTTCGTTTATTGCCATTCAATTAGAAGCTGGTGAGTCTATTAACTCTAAGCAATTGGCCTTGATGACAGGTCTTACGACGCCTGGTGTGGTGAAGAAAATACGTGATGGTCATTTAAAAGCAGTGAAAAAAGGGCGCACCTGGGTAATATCAGCAGATGATGCTCTTTCTTTTATTAAATCTCAGGTGGAAAAATAATGGGGTGATTATCAATGTTGTTTCGAATTTCTTGGATGAATGAAATGGGTCAAATAGAGGAATACTTTGCCAAAACAGAAGTTGAACGAGATGCTAAGCTACATGATCTGCGTGAAGATGGCTTTGAGGCTAATGTGAACAAATTGGAGAAATGACCATGGAATCGATTAATGTAATTGTGACATTGGCAACAATTACACCAGATAATCATCATAAAGTACATTCATACATACAACGAGTAAATGGCTATCCTATTTTTAATGAGTATAATAAACGCATTGGCAAAGTAAAAGCTGTTTATGTGGAAAAAGACAGTATTAAATGTGTATTAGAAATCAGTATTAAAAACACAGATAAGACACAAATAACTGGAATTGTTTCAAAAGTGATGCAGTCAATGCCCATGATCTTTAAATTATAAGGTATTCATGTAAGAGTAAATTTGGGAAAGTAGTTAAATACACTTTCCCAAATTTTGAGTATAATAACCCTGTAATAAATAAAGGATGTGTATAAATGAAAAAGAAAAAAGGACGTAAAATGACCATAAAGATCAGACAATCAGAAATAAATAGTCGCTTGTCAAAACAAATTAATATCCAAGAGGGTATGCATCATTATCCTGTTTTAGAAGTAAAGGATGGTATTGCGACTAATATTGACTATACGAATCCTCAACATCTTAAATGGCTGGAGGATTAAAAATTATAAAGTCAAGAAAGTTTTTGTGGCACTAAATTTTTTGCATGAAAAGTTTTCTTAGTCTTCTGGTTCCTTCTAATTCCATTGCAGCATCCCAGAACCTTAAATTCCCTTCATATCCATGAGCAAAATAATCATATTGCACAAACCCTTCATTGACCTTAATAGGATCCATGACTTTGATTTTTAATTCCCTCATTTTTGCTTTAATTGGTGCTAACTGCTTCCGAAGTATCTTTAATTTACTCTCATTGAACTACCCACCACTTAGCACTCTTACGAGTCGCTTGAAGTGGGGGATTCCTACGAACACCAAAGTATCCTTCGGTTATCTTAGTAGGCTATCCCCGTAGTTCCTACGGTTAGAAGCCTTATGGCTTCATTTTTTAGATTTTGTCCTGCATTAATATCCCTTTGGTGATGGACATGGCACTTGGGACAATTCCATTCACGCAATGCGAGATTTTTAACGTCTTTATTTTGGTAGCCGCAGCAAGAACAAAGCTGGCTGGACGGAAAATTTTTCGCCACCGTCACCACTTGTTTACCATACCATTTTGCTTTGTGCTCAAGCATGGTTTTAAATTGTGACCAAGATACTTCGCTAATCGCTTTGGCAAGGTTATGATTCTTTAACATATTACTAATAGACAAATCTTCCATGCCGATAATGTCGTGGTTTTTGACAATTTCGGTGGAGATTTTGTGTAAGTAATCATTTCTTGCATTTGTAATTTTCTCATGAATACGAGCAACTTTGATTTTTGCTTTGTACCAATTTGAACCGCCAACCGTTCTTCTGCTCATAACACGTTGTGCTTTAGCTAATTTTTCTTCCAATGTGCGGAAAAATTTGGGATTAGCATATGTTGTACCATCTGAAAGAATAGCAAAGTCTTTTAATCCAACATCTACACCAACAGCGGATTGTGTTTTTGGGAATTCCGATACTTCAACTTCTGTTCCAATCGAAATGAAGTATTTACCCGAAGGGTTTCGTCTAATGGTAGTATTTAATATACGACCTTCTACTTCACGACTTTTTGCAAAGCGAACAAGACCGAGTTTTGGTAGTTTAATATGATTACCTATAACAGCTATATTCCCATTTGTACACTTTGTCGTATAGGATTGTACAGGATTCTTCTTTGATTTATAACGTGGATACTTATTCTGTTTTTTGTAGTATCGGTCGAATGAATCAGCCAAGTTTTCAACCGATTTCTGCAAAGCAATACTATCCACTTCTTTCAGAAATGAATATTGTTTCTTTAATTCTGGAATTGCCTTTACTGTTTGGTACTTATTAAGAAACTCGCCTTTCCAGTTATTCGTTGGAAGCTGACCGTTTTGAACCATTTCTTCACAGATATACCAATAGGCATCTTTGTCCTTCTGTTTACCCAAAAAGAAGTTAAAGACGAATCTTGCGGAACCGATTGTCTTGTTTATTAATTCAACTTGCTTTTTGTTTGGATAGATTCTGAATTTATATGCTTTATTAACTAACATTGATTGTCACCTCACTTATCTTGTAAGGAACGTTTGTTCTTATTATACCATAATGAAGACAGTTTAGGCTATCGCCTAACCGACATTCATCTCCTACCTACTCACTGGGCTTCGCCCTTCTCGTTCCTTGAGGTGTGAGTCTTCTGTCGGAAAACGATAAAAGTCTCCCATGCTTCTGGTATTTTAAAACGTTGTAATTTTGTTTGTTTCAGATCATATTCCAGGATATTAATAAGATAATTCAAGTAAATATACTCTACAATCAAATCTTCTTCATGATCTGGAATAGGCGCTTTCATTTGTAGTGATCCCCCAGTGCTTTTCTTAATAGCCCATCACACCGTTCTAACTCCACTTTCATCATTTTTTTATATGTCTCCAAATAATCTTTTCCCTTTTCAGTTAGTTGATACAAAATAATTTCTTGAAAATCTTCCGGGTTGGTGCCTCTGCGTTTCTTTTTTCTTAATACGTAATCGTTTAGTGTTAGTTCTTTTAAAATCGTATATAGTTCACTGTGAGTTGGTGAATAACCAAATGGAGCAAATTCTTTTCGTAAATCCGTCAACATGTCATACCCATAGCTTCGATCCTGCTCAATCCAGGATAATACGTAAAGCTTCAAAAAAGCTCGCTGTTTTACCAGAAACCCCATATCCATCCCTCCTATTGATTTTATTTTAACATGTTTCAAATCGACAATAGTAGTAGTATTCTCCCCCCACCCTTTTGAAATTCTTTTCAAGTTATTCTCTCCCCTGCCCTGCCGCTAGGACTTTCGACATCTTACTACCCTTTTGACTATACTTGGGTTTATTGCTACGCGTGGCTTGAGAGCTGAATTTTCTATTGAAGATTTGCAACATAGTATACTTTAGACAACAAAAAAGGCTGCCTGTTGGCAGCTTAAATGTTTTTATAGTGTCCATATTGTTCAAATAAGATGATGGATTGAATGAAATCTAACGTACTGGTGAGTTGATGATCGATATTCTCTACTACATAATCACATTTTTTTGCGGCTGGACGATCTATTTCTTCAATTTGTTTTAATCTTTGTTGAATCTCTTCTTTTGTTCGTCCTTGTTTTTTCATACGTTTTTTTAGTGATCTTGTGCTTGAATCTATGTAAATACTGACGATTTGGTGTGGTGAAAAGAAAGGATCTTCGTAGAAAGCTTTTTTTAATGACTCGACTCCATTCCAATCTACAACATAAATTAATGGATGGTATTCCAATGCTTTAAATTGATCCCATAAAGTGCAATAGTGGTATCCAGCATAAAATGTTTCTGCTGCAATCCAATTATGTTTCTTGAATTCCTGAAAGGTATCTTCATCAATAAAATAACCATGGACTCCTTCAATTTCAAAATGTCTTTTAGGTCTTGTACGATAAGACACCAGATGAGGAATTGGCAACAAATCTTTAATCGTATCTTTTCCAGCTCCTGAAGGGCCTACCAAGCAGAACACTTTATTATTTTGATATCGACTACTCATATTAGTCACCTAGCAGTTCCTTAAAAATATCTTCAATCGCTTTTGCTGTATCATTTTGCTTTGAATTCATAGCGATCACTTTAATATTTTTGGGTTTTACATTCGATACTTCTTTGTCATTTTCTTCTTTTGCAAGATCACTGATTAATTCATTTAATAGATTGGATTCTTCTTTATTTTCTGTTTGTAGATTCTTATTTAATTCAATCGTAGATGCTTGGATAAATTCATTGTTATTTTGAATCATACGGGCAATCTCTATAAGTAACTCATTTGTTTTTTGAGCAGTTTCAATGGCAGTATTAAAAAATTTCATTTCTTGGTTCATTATTCTTTCTCTCCTTCAAATTGTTTATCTTCCATTTGTTCAAGTGTTAAAGATAAAATTGTTGCATTTAAGGCAAGGACTGCATGTAAAGTTTCGCGGATATTCATGTTTCTTTTTTCTACAATATCACGAATGGCTTCATACATTTCTTGTGCTGCATCTGATGATTCTTTAAGTTCCTTTTCATCTAAAATAGATTGGATGACTCCTAGAAATCCTTTCGTTTGATTAAGGTATTTTTCCACTGTTCACTTTCTCCTTTGATGGATATTGTATCTGATTCAATATCAGCAAGATCACTAAGGATCATGTAAAAAATAAATAGGAAAGAGAATACTGGCTCTGTAAATCGATAGAGGATGTAAAACACAGCCAGTATGCAAAGAATCCGAATGCGATTCAAAATGTATGGATTGATATACATGTACCCCTGTCCTTTCATAGTAGCTAGTTAATTTTCTCTTTTCCCAAACCTAAGTTGGTACTCCATCACCCAATCATAAAACAGATCTTCTGCTGCAGGACCTAGTGCTAGAGATAAGTCAATTAGCGATTCTAAGGCTTCCTTTGGACGGTGTGGCATGATTTGGTTGTAAGAAAAAGATTCTTTATATCCGTCTTCAAACTCAACCACGTACCGCATTACTTTATTATCCGCCTTGCAAATAATCCCTACCCTATCTTCAAAGGGAGATAGAGGATCCGTTACTTGCACAATATCTTTGTGCTTGTATCGGTAAAAGTCTTTCATTAGGCTCACCTCAATGAACCCATATCCCCTTAATGCTTGCTCATAGTATTAGAGTAATTTTAGTAAAGCAGCTCTTGTTTCTGGGCCGAAGATGCCATCAACTTGATTACAGTACATAGATTGGAATCGTTTCACACAATTCGCTGTCTTTGGACCAAAAATTCCATCACATCCATTGTTTGGTGCGCCTTTATCTGGATAGAAATACACTTTACTTAGAGCTTTCTGAAGTGCCAATACATCAGGACCAGAATCTCCTTGCTTTAAAATTCGGTTCGGAACATAAATTCCAGATGATGATGTTGAAGGAGTTGATTGCCCAGTAAACCATTCTAATGTCTTAGAGCCATTAAGAATACTTAAATCTAAATTGCCATTGTATCCAGGAAGTCTTCCATTCTCTGTGAATTGCCATAAATCGCATGGAAATGCCGGCTTAAGAGAAGGAGTTCCATCATTTGCACCATAACGCGGAATCCATGTGAAATCAAAGATGTTGATGATGGTGTCGATTTGCCATTCTTTGTAGACATTGTGTGCAATATACGCACCAACTTTTTTAGCTCCTTGTTTGCGCAGTTCATCAACATAGGCTTTAATCCCTTCTAAACGATCTGCATTTGAAAACTTGGTAATACCAATTGGATTTTGATTGCTGTCATATTCAGATTCAATATCAATAATGATACCTAAAGAAGCTTTATCCATCCGGCTCATAGCATCTCGTGCTTCTACTCTAGCGTCATTCGTGCTGACAAAACACGGGAAAGCATAAGTCATGAATGGCAAGTTATATTTCTTAGCATTTGCTACATGATTGGCATACTCAGGGTCTGGCGCAAGAGAACCATATTGAACACGTAAAATTAGCATATCTACACTCTTTGAAAATGTAGGCCAATCAATTTGATTAGATGGTTCCCATTTAGATAAGTCTACAAAATACTTCATTTAAATTCCTCCTTAAAAAATGATTATTTATATGAAGTAAAGTTAAATAAACTTTACTTAACACCTGTGCTTCCATGACCATTTTCACCACGTTCTGCTTCCAATAATTGATCGATTTTCTGAATGGTAACAGGATGATAACAGTTCGTGATTACGATCGGCAAAATTACTAATTGAGCAATTCTGTCTTTAGGATTGATGACAAATGGCTCTTCTCCTAAATTGAAAATAGTGGCTAATACTTCCCCGGTGTATCCAGGATCTACAGTTCCATAGCCCACCATAATTCCTTTTTCTGTGTGTCCACTGCGTGGTCGTAAGTCGCCAGTACATCCCCATGGAATGTTGATTCCAAAGCCTAATGGAATTTTTACTCGTTTGCCCGGCTGCAATACAATAGGCTCTTCTATTCTTGCCCGGCAGTCATATCCGGCATCTGTAGGATATTTTTTACTTGGAATGAAATCATCATCTTCTGTATTTTTCAATACAGCACCTATAATGCCATCCTTTACCATGCGTTCAACGGTTTTTTCAAGATATTCTTTATAAGCTATTTGACATTTCATTTTTTATCCCTTTCTTTTTATGTAACGTGTTACATACTTTTTTTATTAGTATATCATAAAAACATCTATATTTTAATTTTTTTCTTAAACTATCGCTGTGATTTCCAGTGTAATATAATCATGATCTTAGTTAATAATCTTATTTTCTATTGGATTTGACACTTTACAATATCCATATATAAATGAATCTTTTTACAGTCGAAAAAATTTCTCCAAATGTGCCTTGGCTTAATATCATAGGATTCAATATTCATGGCAAAGAATTCATTATTTTGATCCATTGCCATGAAGTAGCAACTGGTTATTAAGTTGTTGAGGTATTCTTGTAATAATTCCATTTATCTATCATCTCAATTCAGTGTAATCTTGACACCTTTTAATTGTTGAATGACATGGTCCTGAAGTGTTAAACAGTAAAAAGTGGCTTGATTAGCTTCTTTTAGTGCTGCTTCGATTTCTTCTTCTGTTGCACTTTTTTCCATTTTGTCTAATGCTAATTCTAATTCATTCATTTTAGATTTTAACTCCATAAGCAAGTTCATGTTTATTGTCTCCCTTCAGTATTATGTCATTTCAACATTCCATGATTCTTGTTGCACATGAATAATCTTTTTTGCAATCATGTCTTGGCCTGATTTGGTTCCTTTGATTTGGATTTTGAATCCCGGTGTTAATTTTTGCTCATGTTCTTTAAGCAGCCATTCGAAAATCATGACATTTATTTCATCTTCTGCTGTTTCTAGTGTCATTTTACAGTATCGGTTTCCTTTTTTAGAAGTTAAGATGTCAAATTTCATTATTTGACCAGTTATCGTAATATTTTCTTTTCCATCTTCAATCTGTTCCCATCTAGATTTAACAGTTACAGAAGTGCCAAGTAATTTCTTTTCAAATTGTAAAATGTCACGTTTGGTTGTTCTAGCTGGAATCATGTCATACTCTTCGCCTCTATATTTCATATAATTCTGGTGTAACAAGTTACGATTCGGATTTAATGAATCAAAGGCTCCTGCCTGAATTAAAGCTATGACACGAGTTTTATTTAGAAGTGATTTTTTGGTTGCTTGCTTATAAGCTTCAACACGATATAGGAAGTCTTCAAAACTATTCACAAATTCTAATCCAATGGACTTGATTTCATTTACTGTATCGCTTGTAATACCGGCAATACTTGCAAGTCCATAACGAATGGCTTTTCTGCCATCTTGCGTTGTTACTGGAGTCCAAGAATCATTGGATTCAAAAATATCTGGTGGCAGGATTTGAATACCCATAGCTTCACATTCTTGCATATAATGAGCGCTCTTTGGCAGGCCGTTTTTATCTTTTTTCCCTTCACTAATGGTAAGCAGTGCTGCCATGAATTCTGCAGGATAATAAGTCTTTAGATAAGCGGTATATACAGACAAGACTGCATAGCAAGCTGAATGGGCGAGATTAAAACAATAATCACCAAATTTAATCCATTCAGCTTTTATTTTTAGTAGAGTTGTTTCATTAAACCCACGGTTAATGGCTCCCTCAATTCCCTTTTCAGGGCATCCATAAATCATGTATCCAATCCATTCTTCCATCAAGTCATGCTTTTTCTTGGCAACTGCTTTCCTGAGTATATCTGATTGACCTCTTGTAAAGCCGCCAAGGACTACAGAAGCCTGCATTATCTGCTCTTGATAAACCCAAACACCATATGTATCTTTTAAAACAGGTTCAAGCTCTGGGAATGGATATGAGACTTTTTCTCTGCCCCATTTACGATTAATGTAACTTGGTATTAAATCAAGTGGTCCCGGTCTACCGCTTTTAATAGTATATATTTGTCATAATTCCAGGCATTTCTACCTGGCTCCTTCCCTTTCGGTCAGGCTGGACTGTATCATTCAGTGTACCAGTTGGTAACACCTAGCGGGGTTGCCTATGATTGTTACCAATCACAGGTGGAGTTATCTCCCAGTCTCTGAGGCGGAACTTATCGTGCCTGCGGATTGCCCAATCCTTTACGTTGTTACCACTGCATTGGTCATTACCCTCTGCTGTCAATTGACGGGTAGTAAAGGCTCTAAGGGTCGTTCCCGCATATAACCCGCTTTTTTAGCGTTGCCCCCGGTCGTAACCAGGACAGTTAAGGGCAACAATTACTGATATATCCTTTACATTGTTTGGCTTCATTTCACTAATGATTCCTCTAAATAAATCAGATTCACATTGAAAGATACCCGATAGATTTAAAGTATTGTAAATTTCTTGATAAATGAGAGGATCATTTAAGTTAATGGATTCTATATCAAAATCAGGTATTCCCGCATTCTTTAATGTCAAACTGATTAAATCTAATGTATCAAGCTTCAGAATATCAAATTTGACTAGGAACTTTTCAATCCAAGACATATCATACTCTGTTGTTACTAATCCCTCTTTATCTAATCGTAAAGGAACCACTTTAGTTAGCGGCTCTGGTGATAATACAATACCTCCTGCATGAACACCAGATGATCGTGTATATCCTTCAAACTTAAGAGCTGTATTCCACCAATCTGGCCACATTTTGGCGTAGTGTTGAACCATTGGTTCTTCTTCATAAGCCTCTTTTAATGTGATTTTTGGGCGATCTGGAATTGCTTTAGCAAATCGATCTTGATCTTCTAGACTATAACCTAACGTTTTTCCAAACATACGAATGGCAGCTCGTGCAGCTAATGTGCCAAATGTTCCGATTTGAGCAACTTTATTATGGCCGTAGCGTTCTTTTAAATATTGCTGAACAGCTTTCGCACCAATATATGGAACGTCCACATCAATGTCAGGATACCCAATGCGCTCTGGATTTAAGAAACGCTCAAACATTAGATTCCATTCAATAGGGTCAAGGGTTGTAATTTTAAGCATAAATGAAACTAGTGCACCGGCGGCTGATCCTCGCCCCGGACCTACTCGATATCCTTTACGTTTTAACCATTGAATAAAGTCTGAAACGATTAAGAAATAATCAGAAAAACCTTGCTTGGTAATGACACTTAATTCATAGTCCAACTGTTTTGAGTATACTTCAAGATCTATTTGTTTACGTAATGCATATGTGAATAATGCATCCCAAGCTTGTTTGCGTATGATTGCGTCAGTGCTATCTCCTTCTTCTATAGGAAACTTTGGCAATAATGGCTCACTTGGTAAATCTACATCCACTATTTCAGCAATCTTGTATGTATTAGCAATAGCTTCATCATCATGAAAGACTTGCCTAATTTCCTCTTCTGATTTCATCCAAAATTCATGAGCATAATGCAATCGGTCTTCATCTGCTACACATTTCCCCATTGATGCAGCAACTAAGATATCATGCGCTTTATAATCTTCTTTATTAGCATAATGCACATCAGTAGTGACGATTCTTGGGGTGTTTGTTTCAATAGATAACCGGTCAATAATTTCATTAAGTTTCAACTGTTCTGGAATTTGCGTTGCTTGTTTTTCTAAATAAAAGGAATGGAATGTGTTTTTGGCTTGTCTTATGAACTCTTTTGCTTCTTCTTCTCTCCCAGCAAGACATAGCCTTGCAAACCAAGAACCCAGGCAAGCAGAAGTGGCAATAATATTTTTTCCAAGATTCCGCTCTTGGATAAACTGCAAATCAGTCCGAGGATGAGAGTAGAATCCATTCAGATGGGCATCAGAACTGATTTCATAAAGATCCTCTAATCCTTGGTTGTTGATCGCCATTAAAACCAAATGATAATTGTCATATGACAAGTAATCATATACATCTTCACGAAGCTGCTGAATATTATTAACTAGCTCTTGTTGAAAAGAGAATAAATCAACTTCCATATTCATGAGTTGATCTTGCAATAATTCTGCGGCTAACATTTCAAATTCATCTGGGTGCCGCTCAATACGCCGAATAAACTCTTTAAGTGGCTTTTCTTTCACACTATATTTTTCACAAAGTTTTTGCCGATATTCTTTTAAGAATTCGCCTTTTTTTGTACGATCCTTTGTCATATAGGCTTCAATTCCAGGGATTGGTTTGATTCCATGCTTCTTACATGCCGCAATAAAATCGGGAATCGCTGCACATGAGCCATGGTCAGTGATGGCTAATGCTGGACTCCCGATTTCTTTTGCTTTTAATACCAATTCTTCTATTCTGGATCCTCCATCCAGTTGTGAACCTTTTTCACTGTGTACATGCAGATGGATCATGATAGTCTTTCACTTCCTATTTATTCTGAACTTCCTTCACCGATAATTTCAATTCCACTTGAAGTGATTTCGGATTTTACTTTATTGTTCTTTTTTTGCAAGCGACCAATAATGGTGTTCGGTTGCAACGAGGAGCCAATAATCAAAATCCCTTTAGCATCTGAACTAATGATAATAGATCGAGTCTTTTTGCCTTCTGTTAAGTCAATATAGCGGCCATCATCTTTTGCTTGATTTACCATTCTTCGAGTTGGCGCTGGATCAGGATGACTAATGGAAATAATTTTCTTTGATTCTACAAAATTACCAAAACCTACATCTACAAAATCTACGTTGTGCATTTACATTCCCCTTTATTATTGAGCTATTTTATTTTTTTCAGCTACTTCGCGAACAAGATCTCCGTTTGTATCACCTTGTATCACATGAGGAATGGGTTGATGGTTGTGAATGGCCAGTATAATATTTAATACATCTTGGTAAGCTTCACTGCCGAATAAAAATGGAATAGGATATCTCTCTTCTCCTTTTTGTGTTAAAGAGCCATTATGACAATAGAAGTTATAGGGGCATTGGACACACTTATAATAGCTTGGTGTATATCCTTTTGGAATATTTGGTAAGATTCTTTTTTGAGCTAAATCTATTAACCAATTGGCTTTATCCATTAGCTGCTGACCAAGAATTGGGTCATATTCCATATGATATTCCCATACTTCTTGTGTGTCTTTGTTCTCCACAAAAATAATGCCTTTGTGAATACCAGAGAGATGCATATAAAACGTTAATTGGTATTTATGTTCTGTCTTGGGTGTATTATTTTCTTTCATCCATTTAAAGCTTTTGCTAAAGGCGCTTTTTAATTCCACCAAGTATAATTCCCCTTCTGGATTTAAAAAGCTTGAAATACGAATAACAGCGTCTGTATGGCCGCTTATATTTTCTGCCTCTAGTTTCCTTTCAGCTTCAACAAGAATACCCATCTCTTCAAACAATTTTTCATAACGTGTATGCATACTATGTCCATTTTCAAAAATTCGTGATAACTGTCCATCATTAGGGGCTTTTGGAACCATGAGTATATCAAACACAATTCTACGTTGGCACATGCCAATGGTACTCGGATGTAGCTTTCTCATTGGTCTCGTATCATATTTTTGTTTTTCTTCATAGTGTCGATTCATCATGTTTTCTAATAAGCCCAATTTTGCCACAACCTTCTACAAATGTAACGTGTTACACATTTATATTATATAGTTGACATCATATGAAATCAAGAGAGAATCAAAGAAAATTATATCTTTAAGCGCTTTTTTATATCATTTAACATAATTTCGTCACACACATTGATTGAGTCGAAAAATTGAAAAGGAAACAAAAGATTTCCGGCTGATATTAAACCTTCTTCCACTCTGATTTCACTAAATGGGATATCAACATACGTAAGGTGATAATCTTTATGTTTCATACAAATAATCGCGACAATTTGTGGATCTTTTTCAGTTAACGTATCCATTTAATCTCTCCATTCAAACGCATAGTGCGAAAGTAATCTTTTAATTTTTTTGCAATTCTTGCTACAGATCGGTGATGAAAACCAGTCAATTGAGCAATTTCTTTTGCGCTAAGTTTATCTTGATATCTTTTTACTAGAATAAAACGTTCTGTATACGAAAGATTTTTAAATAATTCTCCGCACACCAATCCATTTAACCACAAGATATTATTCAGATTATCATATTCATTGAATTCGAGGTTAAATGGCTTGTCTTCAAATTTCTTTTCAATCGCAGCTTCAATAGACATAAGATCTGTGCAGTAGTAAATATCTTTATATAATATGTTTTCATGATTTTTGAAGCCGAATAATTTTGGATCAATATACTTCTTTTTCAGAATATATTTAAAACGATTTTTTATAAAAGCTTCAAAACCTTTACCTTTATCGGTATATAGCTTGGTGGTTTCAAGAAATGCCTCTGCCAGTTCTAAATAAACATCATCATAAGGATAAAATGATTCTCCTGGAGTTAGCTTATGATAATCAATATAGGCTTGTTGAATAAACTCAACTGCTTGTTGTGCTTTTTTGATTTCAATGTCCTTATGGTATTTTCCCTTTTTTCGCAGTGATTCTGTTATGTTTTTATCACCTATGTAAAGGCAAATAAAGTGGCGAATGTCTTTATTTTTTAGATCGTATTTCCCGCGCACTATAAGCGCATGATACTTTAAAAGAAATGGTTGAAATCGTTTAATTAGCTCTTCACTGTTGCCTGTTTCTTGATAGTCAAAGGCTAATTCATCCGGTGTTCTTGTCATGTTGCCAATTCCTCTATACGATCTTTTAGGACTTCTTTTTCTTCATCTTTCTTATAAATAACCACTTTAAAATATGGAGCGATACTTTTATCTTCAAGCACTTGAAAGTCCATAATTCTTGGAAGAGCATAATAATCATTCTGATATAAAACCCCTTCTAAGGCATCCATCATGAGTTTAATAGCATTACTTGCATCCCTTTTTTGCTTATCAGGAAAGAAACAAGTGATCTCAAGAACCACTTTTTCCTGTGGGTCAAAGTTCCAATCGTTATCTAAGGCCCATAAGTGTGCTAAAGCATGCCATTTTTCAAATAATCGTTCGGCTGCCTGTGTTAATTTTTTACCGCCGCCTCTAGTGTTTTGATAGATATGATTTACACTTGGATAGAAGCCAGGATCTCCTTTAGATTCATCATGAATAATCCATTTCTTTTTGGCCTTTTTTTTGCCTGTTTTAGTAGTTTCATAAACAGTTTTCCATTTACCTGTTATAGGATCTTTTTCTTTTACATAATCTTTGTATTTGCCATACATCATCATAGGTAAAATAAGAGGTTCCATACTACTTCACCACCATCTGCATTTGAGAAATAGCAGTTAAGGAGATGTAGACAGCTTCACCTAAAAAACGTCCTTCTGTGTCAAATCGCTTTACATAATTCAAATCACTGCCATTGAAATCTTCACGTTTTATTCCATAATGTTCTTTAGCATATTTCAGTATAGTTGCTTCAATAATGTAATCGCGTCCCATATTGATTTGATCTTTCATTCGAAGCTCATGCCATGTCTTCTCTTCATCTTCCAGGAATCTATTAATCGCGTCACAATATTCTTCATACGTCAATCTACATTCGCTACCTAATTGATCGAACTTATCGGGTTCTAGGATCAAATCGATTGCGGTAATTCCACCTTCTGATTTTTTATTCATTATAACTAATTTATCATTTTTTAATGCTTCGTTTTGTTGGCTTTCCAGTGCGAAGTTCTTTTTCCCTACTCTCATCTTTTTTGCTCTCCTTTTTAGCTAATTGTTCAGTATAAAGTCCTTTTCCTAAATCTTCAATGATATTGACCATTTTCATCTAATTTCACCTCCACTATCTCGTATATTCTATTATTTTCATTAATTTGTGTATCGTGTTACATGAATATTATAACATAAATGTTTAATAAAAAAAGAGGGAATTTCCCTCTTTTTGTTAAGCTAATAATTTCACTAAATCAATGAGTCCATCACCTGTCATGATGTCTTTTCCTGGTGTTGCCAGGTCATCACAAGATGTTAAAAGCTTTTGGTGCAACTCTTCTAATGTTGGTTTTGGAAGCCCCTTTGCTTTTAAGAAAGAAAGATACAGCGCAATACTTCCTGAAATGATAGGTGTAGCCATACTGGTTCCAGATAATCGAGCGTAACCACCGTCTTTATAAGTAGACAGAATATTAACGCCAGGAGCCATGATTTCATTTTTGATCCCATAATTAGAAAAATACGCCCTTTCATGTTTCTCATTCATAGCAGATACTGCAATCGTTTCATCATACATGCCAGGCCAATCGACATAATGATTTTCATTTCCGGTTGCGGCCACCAAGATAATGCCAGCATTTTTTGCCATTTTAATAGCTTGATGCATTTCTTCAGGTGGTTCTATTTCACATCCAAGAGACATACTAATAATGTCTACTCCTTGTTGAATCGCCCAGTGAAGTCCATTGATAATGGATTCAAAGGAGCCGCTCCCATTATCTCCAAGAACTTTAGCAATATAGAGTTCTGCTTGAGGAGCTACACCAATGATTCCTTTACCATTTTCCACACCAGCAATAATGCCGGCTACATGTGAGCCATGTCCTTGTCGATCTAGGACACCATAAGGTGATTTGGTGAAATCTTGGTATGCTTTAATATTGTCTTTTAAATCTGGGTGATTTAAATCAATACCAGTATCCAAAATACCAACTTTGATTCCTTTTCCCTTTGTAATTTTCCAAGCGGCAGGTGCCTGGATAGCCTGAAGTCCCCAATCCACAATATCTTTCCCATATGAGCTTGGAAATACTTCTTCTACTTTAATATCTTTCAGAGTGAAAACATTTTTGTTCATATGAACCTCCTTGTTTTTCACCCTGTATCCTTTCTTAAATATTATAAGACTTATTGTTTCGTGTTACAATGTATTGTTTTTATCATTTTCATCCTGTTTTACTGGTCTAAATACGATATATGAAACCAATAAGATAACAATAAGACCAATATCCATTGATAGCTGGGCTAGTGTCTCCCATCCCATTTGCTTTGCTTTTAAATTAAAAATAATATCTAGTGCAATTCCAACAATAACACCAGCTATAAAAAACGGATAAAACAGGTGTAGTTTATTCATGCCTATGTCACCTCCTTTGGATTGTATTGTTCAACTTGAATATCTTTTAAGAAATATTGATTATATAGATTCTTATATTCATTCACATATACAATTCGTTTGATGCCGGCTTGTGCTAGGTGCTTACTGCAATTTTCACAACATTCATGTGTCACGTAAAGAGTAGCTTCTTTTAAATCATCACGATTGGCATGTAAAATTGCATTCATTTCAGCATGAATGCAGCGAATACATCGACCTTGATCATTTAACAAGCAACCTTCATCTTCACAGTGTGGGTGGCCATGAATGCTTCCATTATAACCAGTTGCAACAATTCGATTGTTCTTGACAATGACGGCACCCACTTTTAGTCTCTTACAAGTAGCACGTTCTGCGATAACATTCGCAATATCAATAAAATATGAATCAAAATCTTTTCTTTTTGTCGAATGCATAATCAAAAGATTCCTTCCTTTTATTGCTTAAATCTCCTGTTGTTTCTCATTTTCTATATTATTTTGATTCGAATTGGTGGTTTAGGGTTTCCGGGTTTAGGTTTAGGTGGTTTTATCTTAGGCATAGCTTGCTCTCCTTACTTTGGAATAATAAAAGCACCGACATAAATGGAAGCTACCAGATTGACAAGTAAGTGAGAAATGATTCGTTCTTCTTTACCGAATTGACGAATTTGATTATAAATGCACTGAGAATAATTAAAAAATCCAAATATCCATAGTATCATCAAGATTGTATTCATATTTTTATCTCCATTCCATGCACGATTGTTTAGCTGGACAGGTATCACAATGGTAACTTTCTCTAGGATAATACCATCCTTCATCTAGGGTCTTTTTCATCATCTTTAAGGATTTATAGAGTCGCTGATAGTCTTTGGTTTTCCGATTGGTATAGATCATAGTTCCGGTACGAAGATATTGTAAACAAATGCTATCCACTTCTTTTTTAAATATCGAGTGAAATCCAATAGCTTGCAAGGTAAGAGCCATGTCTGTTCGATTCCAAAATTCATCTTGTTTTGTATGGCTAGTTTTAAAATTGACAATTTCAAGACCTCTCATGGTTTCACGTATTACAGGAATATGGCCTCTTATATAGAAATCTTGTGCAATGGGAATTCGAAATTCCACATTCACAGCAACTGTTTTGTCCGGATTATATTTTTGTTGGCGATGAAACAGGGTCAGCATTTCAAAAGCAAGCAATTCTTTTTTTCTTTTGGAAGCTTTAGAATCAAATTTAATATCATAGATATCATTTTGATCATACCAAATACTCGTAAACTTTTGCTTCATTTCCTCCATGCCAATTAGCTTTCCTTGATGCAGCATGAAATAAAAGTAGTTGATCGTGGATTTTACAGCTTCACGCAAGCCATCATTTTCTGTTTTCTTAATAGGTAATCCTTGTTCTATAAAGTGATACCGTAAGGGGCAGGCTTTAAATTCATACAACTGATCAACACTGATTTCCATATGATTCATCTCCGTAATAATGAAACTCATCTAACATGATCATGCTGGTGTGAAAGCCATATAATTCAGCATTGTTGACAGGTTTGTGTTTCAGTTGAATTGTTCCAGTTCCATTTAAACCAATTCTATTGATTTCTTTATGCCATTCTTTCATAATCATTTTCTTGTGTATCAAGAAATATTGCCCCAGTAGCTCCAAGCAATAGACCTCCTTTTATTTTATCCTGGAGTATGTAATACTGCTGCCATTTTTAGATTCAATAACAGATTCTTTTAATGGTTCATATATTGCTCTCCACATTAATGCTTCTAGATAGTGCCTTAGATCATTGCCCCTTCCCCTCGTTGCTAAAGAAAAAGAACTCATTTTTTTATTTGGATCAAATCCCAGTTTTAATGGAATCCGATTTATAATAGAAGATGCATCTTGAAGGTAATTTGATAGAAATTCATCTCGTTGATCTCTTATGTATACTTTTAGTAGTTCCATATCTTCTCCTTATATTCATTTGGAGCCCGAGAAAACCAGGCCCCAATGATTTTATTAATTTAACAATTGCTGCTGGATTTCTTCAAATGTATTTGCAAATGCAAAATCAACAATGGCAATTCCCGCAGCATGTTTATGTGTTAAGTCTTCATTATATGTTTTTAAATAGTAATCCAATTTTTCATCGAAATTCGCTTTATGATTAATGATTACTTCAAACTCATCGGTATTAGGAATGGTCACAGCAATGCCAACAAATTGATATTCTTTGTTCTGAGCGGTTTCAAAAGCCTTTTTTAGATCTGTCAATGTGAGAATACGCATGTTTAACACCTTTTAATCGCTGTTTTATCTTTTCTGCAAACAATTTTGTTTTTTGTATATCCTTACTCTGCGGATATAATTCTACTTTTAATGTAACGGCTAGATTGGTTTTCTCTGCAAGCAAATCCTTAAATACATCCACTGCACCGCAAAATCGTGGATAGAATGTGTCGCCCGTTCCAAATACACCTGTGACGATATGCGACAGATCTTGTTTCAGAAATGCATCATATACTGGCTGCATTTCTTGTGGTATCTCACCATTCCCCCATGTATATGTACCAATGATAATTGCATCATACATAGGAAGTGCTTCTAAAGAAAAATGTTCCACAAGATGTA
>Ga0070737_10001583_pt1 | contig 31547 bp, 28 predicted proteins | sample Coa_R1_10_FD_66438 | JGI IMG/M metagenome (GOLD analysis project Ga0070737, IMG submission 66438) | Surface soil microbial communities from Centralia Pennsylvania, which are recovering from an underground coalmine fire - Coalmine... | ecosystem: Environmental > Terrestrial > Soil > Unclassified... | reverse complement strand
ACCGGCACCCATCCACGCATCACTACCGAGAAGAACATCGCCACCTTCCGCCGCCAGATCCAGATGCTCGGCTTCAGCTACGATTGGGACCGCGAGATCGATACTACCGATCCAAACTATTTCCGCTGGACACAGTGGATTTTCCTGCAACTGTACGACACTTGGTACGATGCCGAACAGAAGCGTGGCCGGCCCATCAGCGAGCTGCCCATCCCACCGGAAGTACGCCAGCAAGGCGACGCCGCCGTGCGCGCCTATCAGGATACCAAACGCTTGGCCTATCAGGCCGAGGTGCCGGTCAACTGGTGCGAGGCGCTAGGTACAGTGCTGGCCAACGAGGAGGTCATCGACGGCAGATCGGAGCGTGGCGGCCATCCGGTAGTGCGCATGCCGCTGCGGCAATGGCTGCTGCGTATCACCGCGTATGCCGAACGCCTGCTCGAAGATTTAGAAGATCTGGATTGGCCGGAATCGATCAAAAAGATGCAGCGCGACTGGATCGGCAAAAGCGAGGGCGCGGAGGTCGATTTTGCCCTGGAATCGGGAGTGCGGATTCGCGTCTTCACCACACGGCCGGACACACTGTTTGGAGCGACATACATGGTGCTGGCGCCGGAGCATCCCCTGGTTGAGACAATCACCACGTCGGAGCAGCGGCCCACTGTGGAGGCTTATCGTGCCGAAGCTGCCCGCAAAAGCGATTTGGAACGCACCGAGCTGAGCAAGAAAAAAACCGGCGTGTTCACCGGCGCCTATGCCGTCAATCCGGTTAACGACAAACAAATTCCCATCTGGATCGCTGATTACGTCTTGGCCAGTTACGGTACCGGAGCGATCATGGCCGTGCCGGCACACGATCTGCGCGATTGGGAGTTCGCCCGTGCCTTTCGGCTGCCAATCCGCCAAGTAGTGCAGCCGCCGGAAGATTATGAACCAAGTAAAGAAGAGGCAGCCTTGGCCTACACCGAAGGGGGACAGACGCATTATCCCTTTGTCGGTGAAGGGACGGCAATCAATTCTGGCCCCTTCACCGGGCTATCCACGCCCGAATTCAAACAGCGCATCACTGCCTGGTTGGAAGAACGCGGACTGGGGTGTCGTCGCGTCAATTACAAGCTGCGTGATTGGCTGTTCAGCCGGCAACGCTATTGGGGCGAGCCGTTTCCGATCCTGCACGAGATCGATGACAAAGGCAATCCCACCGGCGTTGTGGAGCCGTTGTCACCGGACGAATTGCCGTTACGTCTGCCGGACTTGGAGGATTACAAACCCACCGGCAAGGCCGAGCCGCCTTTGAGCAAAGCCAAGGATTGGCTGTACGTGACGCGCCACGGTAAGCGCTATAAGCGCGAGACCAACACCATGCCGCAATGGGCCGGCTCATGCTGGTACTATCTCCGCTACCTCGATCCGCACAATGAGAAAGCCTTTTGCGATCCGCAAAAGGAACGATACTGGATGCCAGTCGATCTGTACGTCGGTGGGGCGGAACATGCCGTGCTACACTTGTTGTACGCGCGTTTCTGGCACAAGGTGCTGTACGATCGCGGCTATGTTCACACATCGGAGCCGTTTCAGCGCCTGGTCAATCAAGGCATGATTCTGGGAGAAGCAAAGCCTGGCGTATACTACAACCCCGATAACCCCGATGAACTGATTTCCGAGGAAGACATTGATAAGTGGAATCACACGGGACATCGCGACATCTCAGAAGACGAAGTGGAGCAAAGAGGAGGAAAAGAGTATCTGAAAGGCACAAACATTGTTATCACCCGCCGCGCAGAGAAAATGTCCAAAGCCCGCGGCAACGTTATCAATCCCGATGACGTGGTGGAAGATTACGGCGCCGACAGTCTGCGGTTGTACGAAATGTTCATGGGGCCGTTGGAAGCAGTCAAGCCGTGGAGCATGCGCGGTGTCGAGGGAGTGTATCGTTTCCTGGGCCGTGTCTGGCGTCTGTTCATCGACGAAAAGGCTGAGAATGTGCGCCTGTCCGAGACAGTGCACGACGTGCCGCCAGATAAAGAGACCTTGCGAATATTGCATCGCACTATTCAGCGCGTTACCGAAGACCTGGAAGGCATGCGTTTCAACACGGCCATTGCGGCCATGATGGAATTTACCAATCACCTGACTCCGCTACCAGTGCGGCCGCGCTCGGTGCTGGAACCGTTCGTGTTGGTGCTCAGTCCGTTCGCACCCCATCTGGCTGAGGAGTTGTGGCATGTACTCGGACACCGCAACACGCTGGCTTACGAGCCGTGGCCGACGTTCGATCCTGGGTTGACCAAAGCTGAGGAAATTGAGGTGCCCGTGCAGATCAACGGCAAGGTCCGTCTGCGCTTGATGGTGCCAGCCGAGATCCGTAAAGAGGAGTTGGAGAAAACCACCCTGGCCGATCCGCGCGTCCGCCAGTTGATTGAGGGCAAGCAAGTACGCAAGGTCATCGTCGTTCCAGGGAAATTGGTGAATATTGTCGTGGGATAAAGGTCCCCAGAGAGCGAAGCGGTTCCCAGAACTGTCATAAGGCGAATCCCTCACTTCCGCGCAGGTCGGGACGAAGCATCGCGGCGCGGACAATTGAGGTAATACTGGGCCAGCTGCCGTACGGTGGGGGCGCTGTCTTCGCGGGCAATTTGCTCGATACGGTCGCTGAGATCGACAAAACTCTGCTGCGTCATGGCACGCATGGCAGCGACGCGAACGGAAGGCGAGGGATCATGGCTGAGACGGCGCAGCCATAATCCCGGGTCCAGCTCGGTCGATTCGCGCAGACGGTCGAGGACTTGCAAGCGCTGGGTCGGCCGCGGATCGAAGAGGAGCCGGCCCAATTCGAGATACTCGCGGCGGAGGCCGCGAGCGATAAGGGCCTGTTCGCATAGCCGACGCACTTCCGGGTCGGGATCGTGCAAACAGGGAAGAAGTTGATCGTCGTGGATCGCGTCCCGATCACGGCTGATGGCGATCAGAGCGGCGCGGCGGATTTCCGTGGACTCATCGCTCAGCAGTGTGGCCACCTGCTCCCGCAGATCGGCCATACCTGGATACAAACTCAGGCGTACGGCACGCAAGCGATTGTCAGCCGTGGCGGAATGTAGAGCGGCGGCGGCCAGTTTCAGGGCTGAATCTAAGGGCTTGCCGGCATGTTCGCCGCCCGCTCGGCTGAGTAACAGGTCGCACAATTGGAGGGCACTGGCCCGCACGTTTTCCTCGTTAACCGTGGCAGCCCCGGCGAGAAGGCTTCCACAGGCGGAAATCAGGGTAACCTGGGACGAATCTGTGAAATGGCAACGGCCCGCGCTAAACCAATCGGCGGCCAAATCCAAAGCTTGCTTTTGACCTGCCGGGCTGAAGCGATCGAACTCCCGCGCGAAGCGAAGAGCGAGGTCGGCGGTACAGGCGCCGTCCCTGTCCCCCTGGCGCGACATAAGTTCTAAGGCTCGGCCGGCATTGGCACAGATGCCTGCGTCGGTCTGTCTCAGACAATCGAACAGACCCGGCAGCGCCGTTTCGCCCAGTTTCGCTACTCGTCCCGCCCAGCGTTCCCGGCTGCTTTCGGAGGAGGCATGAGCCAGGTTGTAGATGTAGATCCAGGACAAGAGCGTGGCCCGTTCGCGCCAGGCCACGATGCCGCAGCCCAACAGAAAAAGAAGCAGCAATGCCGCAAGGAACTTCCGCGACCAAACCGCGCATCCTGCCATAGCGCCTCTCCTAAGTACCGCGAACTCCGTGAACCACCAAGACGCCAAGAAAGAGTGAAAAAGGAAAAGCCAAGAGCAGTCCAATCCCAATCGCCTGGTACCTCTTCTTTTTCTTAACTTTTTTTCTCTTGTTCTTTCCTTGGCGTCTTGGCAGTTCCTTTGGATAGGGTCTCTCAATCCCCCTGGACAATTCCAGGGTAGAGGATTATAGCCCTGGGTCATGCGCGAGAACAAGGGCGTTCCTGCGGCGGAAATCGCGGCAAAATCCTTCATGCTGGCGCTATCGGCATTCGATGATTAAAACGTGCGTGCGCGCTGACTGATGTTCGAAGATCTGCGTCAACCGCGAGGTGCCTGATGGAATGCCGTCGCAAAGCGTTGGGGTTGCTGATGATGGCATGGGTGGCGGCGGCCAATGCCGTGTCCGCCCAAACGATGCCGGAGGGCCAGCATCCGCCGGTCGTTCAGCAAGGTTTCCTTCCCACACCTGTGCCGCTGGATGAGTTGCCTCCCTCTCTGCGCGAGCGTGTCCGTACCGTGTTTGAGCATCCCACCCTGTCGGCACGGGGACCGTTGGAAGCCTTCCGCTGTCGGCCAAACCTCTATTATTGGCTGCTCGATCATCCGGATTTGGCCGTGTATCTGTGGCGCGGTCTGGGCGCGAAATGTACCGAGATCTACCCCCGTGGTGACGGTACTTTCACCTGGAAGGATGCCCAAAATGGCGAAGTGCATTGGCAGACGATTGTGCGTAGCCCCAAACAGCGTGTTTGGTACGCCGAAGGACGCGTCAAGGCCGGACCGATGCTGCCTGCCGTGTCCATCCGTGCCGTAGTGGTACTCACGTATCAAGAAGGCAGCGACGGCAAGGGCAAACCGGCGGTGCGCCACCAGATGGACCTGATTTTGCATACCGATAGCCGGGCCGTCAACTTGGCAGCCCGACTGTTCGGCGCCTCCGCGCCGCGTCTGGCCGAAGAATATGTCTCGCAATTGCAGATGTTTTTCGGCGCCCTGGCCTGGTATCTGACTGAGCATCCCGATAAGGCAGCGGCGCTGTTCCAGGAATTGAAGCTGTCGCCTGGCAACAGCTGATTGGCGTTCCTGCATGGGACGTTCCCATTCGCGCTCTCCCCTTAGGACTAGCGAACTTTTCCCTCCCCCCTTGTAGGGGAAGGTTCGGGTGGGGGTGAGAGCGTCCTACCTCCACCCCAGCCCTCCCCCACGAAGGGAGAGGAGGTTTTGTCCGCTAGCTTTTAACGGATCCGGAAGCGTCAGCGACGGCAGAGCCTCTGTCGTTTACGCTTCCGCATTGTCCTCATTAGAGGGGGTAGTGCCAAAAAGGGGGGGAGTGCCAAGGCGGGTATAGCACTCCCCCCTTTTGGCACTACCTTACTCTGGTGTGGGAGAGACGACAGACACGATCGACTGTTCCGCATCTTTCGCAGACGATAAAATAGAAATAACAGAGTATCTCCTCTTGGTGAGAGGGGCCAAGACACATGGCGAAGAGTAGGATAACATCGCCTCGACCACATGCGGATCCTATTCCCCGCATAGGTGGGAATGAAGTGTATCTGGATAACAATGCCACAACACGAACCGACCCGCGTGTGGTCGAGGCGATGTTGCCCTACTTCACTGAGCGTTACGGCAACGCCGCCAGCCTGACCCATCGTTTCGGTCAGGAAGCCGATGAGGCCGTCGAGCAAGCCCGGCAACAAGTAGCCAACCTGATCGGTGCTCATCCGCGCGAAATCATCTTCACCAGCGGCGCCACCGAAAGCAATAATCTGGCCCTCAAAGGCGTCGCCGCCATGTATCGGCCCCAGGGAGATCATATCATCACGGCCGCTACCGAACATAAAGCGGTGCTCGATCCCCTACGTCGGCTTGGCCGCGAGGGGTTTCATATCACCATTCTGCCCGTGGACGCTTATGGCCAGGTGACAGTCGAGCAAGTTGCGCAAGCCCTAACGCCGCGGACGATCCTGGTCAGCATCATGGCTGCCAATAATGAGGTCGGCACACTTCAGCCGGTACGAGCTATTGGCCGATTGTGCAAGGAGCGCCGCGTACTGTTTCACACCGATGCGGCCCAGGCCGCTGGCAAGATACCGCTCGATGTCGAGGATATGGGCATCGATCTCTTAAGCCTCAGTGCGCATAAAATGTATGGTCCCAAGGGCATCGGTGCTCTTTATGTCCGCCGCCGTGATCCGCGCGTCCGCCTGGAGCCGCAGATGGACGGCGGTGGCCAAGAGCGCGGCCTGCGCAGCGGCACGGCGAACGTGCCCGGCATCGTCGGTTTCGGCGTCGCCTGCGAGCTGTGCCAACAAGAGATGGCGAACGAAGCCATCCGCTTGACCCAGCTGCGCGAACGGCTGCGCTGCGGCATTCAAGAAGAGTTGGATGGCGTGACGCTGAATGGGCATCCCACGGAGCGTCTGCCAGGCAATCTGAACTTGAGTTTCGCTCATGTCAAGGGGGAGGCGCTGTTGATGGCTCTGCGCGGCGTGGCGGTATCATCCGGATCGGCCTGCACGACAGCCAGTCTGGAACCGAGTTACGTCCTCAAGGCGCTGGGATTGGACGATGAATTGGCCCACGGTAGCATCCGCTTCGGTCTAGGCCGGTTCAACACAGCAGAGGAAGTGGAGACGGTCGTGCAGGAGGTGGTGCGCGTGGTGCGTTATCTGCGTGCCCTGAATCCCTTGCATGAAATGGCTTCGCTACAATAATAAATAGTTACCGTCTACCCATCCGCAACAACGCCTGCAAGGGCCACCCTTGGGGAGGGGTGCGGATGGGTAGGAGAACACGTTAACAACGAAAGGGACAAACATGCCAATTAACGTAACGGAAAAGGCGGCTTCGGAAGTCAAACGCATCATCCAGGAGCAACAGGCCGCCGGCTCGATGCCGGAGAAGATTTATCTGCGTCTGCGCGTGGTCGGCGGCGGATGTAGCGGCTATCAGCACAAGCTGGATCTGGATCCGACCATGAATGAGAAGCTGGATGAGCTGTTCGAGTTCCACGGTGTGCCTGTAGTTGTCGATAAGCGCAGTCTGATTTACCTGGACAATGCCACGGTGGATTTCCACGACGATTTGAATCGCCGCGGTTTCAGCGTGAGCAACCCCAACGCCCGCAGCACCTGTGGCTGCGGCAGCTCGTTCTCGATGTAATCGGATCTTGGTCTCTAATCGGCGCTGCGACCGCAAGAGAGTGGGAGGTACTGCGCTCTTACGGCCGCAGCTCGGCTTATACAAGCCCGATATTGCTGCCTCTTGCTCCCTCCCCCAAAGGGAGGAAGAAGGAAGGCAGTGATGGGACAGGGGCAGTGGAAACCTGTATGAGGGCTATGGGCGCTTAGCTCAGGGGTAGAGCGGCATGTTTACACCGTGCGGGTCGGGGGTTCGATTCCCTCAGCGCCCACTAAACACTTGTGCACTATCGTGCAAGGAAAGGCACCCAAGCGCATAGAACCGCAATGCACTGAATGATCTAAATGCCGATCCGTCGGGCCATCCAGCGGGACGAAGCCGCCATCGAGCGTTGGCGGGCAGAGGTCTGGCCGGAGTTGCTGCGGCGAGCTTGGCGTGAACGCCGGGTGCTGGTTTTTGAGGATGAATCGGGATTCTACCTGCTGCCAGGTCTGGTCCGGATCTATCCCCCGGAGGCACAGACCTCCCGTCCTCCGCGAGGGGTAAACGCGCGATCCGCTGGCGGTCATGGGCGAGATGACGTCCGAAGGTAAGGTCTACACACTGGCGCGGCAGGAGTCGCTCAAGGGGCGGCACAGTGTTGAGTTCCTGTTCCACCTCCAGCGTGTGGCAGGGGAGAGGTTGTTGGTGATCTGGGATGGCCGGCCCCCACACCGACAGACGGCGGTCAAGGAGTTCGTGGCGGGCAGGCATGGCAAAGTCTGGCGGAAGGCTCTGCCGGCTCCCATCCGTCACGTTGCCGTCCTCGTCGATCTGGATAAAAACCCTTTCCCTGTGCCGCGCTGCAGGTCATTGACTTTCAAGAAGTTGTGGAAAACAACCTCACCGATCAATCTCGCCCATGACGATATCGATGCTGCCAACGATGGCCGGCACATCGGCGATAAGGCAGCCACGGCAAATTTCATTGGTGACACTGAGATTGCAGAAGCTCGATGACCGTGCCCGCACCCGCAGCGGCACCGCGCCTTTGCCCGGCGCACCGACCACGTAGAAACCCATCTGGCCGCGTGGACATTCTGTTTCCCGATACGCCTCACCGGCCGGCAAATGCCGCGGTGGTTCAATGCGGTGCGCTCCCTGTGCGCTGGGATAGCGATCCAAGGCTTGCTCGCAGATGCGAATACTCTCCACTATTTCCAACATGCGTACCATGAAACGGTGCCAGGCGTCGCCAAGGACCGTGCCCTCCGGTGCGTGCCATCCCCAGCGATCGTCGAACGGCGGCACCACGGCGTTGAAATCGTAAGTTTCGTAGCCGCAATACGGCTCGATCTTGCGCAGGTCCCAATCGGGATCGCCCTGGCGGCGGTCCAGCGAGCCGCGCAGCATCGGCCCGGTGCAACCGTAAGCAATGGCTCTGTCCTTGGTCAAAACCCCGATGTTCGCCGTGCGCTTGACGAAGATGTGATTGGTCGTTAACAGCGCGTGGTATTCCGCGATGCGCGGCTTCAAGTAGTTAAGAAACTCGCGGCAGCGCTCGACCCAGCCAGGCGGCAGGTCGTCGTGAACGCCGCCGATGGTGATGTAACTGTACGTCAGCCGCGCACCGCACACTTCCTCAAACAAATCCAGGATCATTTCGCGCTCGCGGAAGGCGTACAAAAACGGGCTGAACGTGCCCAAGTCGAGTCCGTAAGCCCCCATGCCGACGAGATGGCTGGCGATGCGGTTCAATTCGGCGATGAGGACACGAATGACGTTGGCCTTTTCCGGCACTTTCATGCCACACAGCTTCTCGATGGCCAGCGAATAGGCCAGGTTCATATTCATCCCGGCCAGGTAATCCATGCGGTCGGTGTAAGGAATGAACTGAATCGGCGTCACGTTCTCGCCGATCTTCTCGGCACAGCGATGCAGATAACCCAGATGCGGCGTGACCTCGGAGATGACTTCGCCATCGGTGCGCAATACCAGGCGAAGCACGCCATGTGTGCTGGGATGCTGCGGCCCCATATTGACGAGCATCTCATCAGTGCGGACATCGAACTCAACGACGGTGGGTTCTTGTTTTCTGTCCGGTGGTGCAACGGTGGCCATGATAACCTTTCCTGCTAGTAATCATTTGCCAGATGAGCCGGCGATTACCTGTTGTGCAATGTCGAGAGCAAAGGGACGAGGCTTCTGCCAGAGCCAATTCGGATCGAGGAAGAAGCCGGGCAAAACCTTGCTATGGAACATTCCATGGCGAGGCCGCACTTCGGTATATCGTCCGCGCCGATTCAAACGGAGTTGAAGGATGGTCTTTTCCTCTTCGTCGATGATCCAGTATTCCGAGACACCGAACCGCTGATACTGTTTGCGCTTCTTTTCGTAGTCTCGTTCGACGCTTTCAGGCGAGACGATCTCGATTGCCCGCTCGGGAGGGTCTTCCACGTCGCCACGATGGAGGCAATCACTGCATTGATTGCGGACAAAGAGGATAGCTGGTTCTGGAGTATTACGATCATCCAACCGATGATAGACCACGCGCGAGCCGAAGACGCATCCCAACTTTTTCTTGTCAGTATAGCTGCGGATGATGATAAGCCAGCTGAAAAGATCGTTGGCATCAATATTCTCAGGCGAAGTCATGTAGATCATTCCATCGATCAAGTCTGCTTTCTGATCTTCATGGATGAGGGCGCAAAAGTCGTCATAGGTGAAACAGCCTGCCCATCTCTTTGTCCTCATGATCGGTCTCCCCCATCGCGTCGCTTTCAACGTCCGCGGATGCCGTGATACTCCAGCGGATATTCGTAATCTTTTCGCAAGGGATGCCCCACCCAATCGTCGGCGAGCAAGATGCGCGTCAATTCGGGATGGCCGGTGAACCAGACGCCGGACAGATCATAGACCTCGCGTTCGTGCCAGTTGGCGGTGGGCCAAAGCGATGTGACCGAAGGCACTTCGGGCAGTTCGCCAGGCTTGTTGTCTTTCCAGCGCGGCAGCAGGACTTTGACAACGAAGCGATGGCGGTGGCGAAAACTCGATAGGTGATAGACAACTTCCAGGTGCGGATCGAAGCCGGCCTTGGGTGCTTTTTTCGGATCCAGCTCCAGATAATCGACACCGCTGATGCAGTTCAATACGTCGAAATGCAGACGGTTGTCTTCCTTCAAAAAACGGCATACATCGAGCAGATCGGCAGCCTCAACCACCACAAAAGGATCGATGGCTTCAGGGTTTTTCGACTTGATACGCGAGCCAAACTGCTGTTCAAGAAGGGCAATAATGTCAGCGGCAGTCATGCGTGAGTTCCTAAAAAGAAATGAACCAAAGAGTCACAGAGATACAGAGAAGTAGAAAAAAACAGAACAAAAGATGGTCGCAACTATCTTTTCTCTTATTGGTTTTTCTCTATTTTTTCTCTCTGGGTTTTCTTCTCTGTGTCTCTGTGACTTTGTGGTTCGTTTTTGCTCTCTATGCTTTGGCGGGGGTGGCCAGTTCCTTGTTTTTCTTGGCGAAGGCGTTTTGTTTTTCCAATGCCTTGACCGGATCGGGGTCGCTCAGTTCCGGCGGCAGCAGCACGTAGCCAGTCCGCGCCGGGATCGGCACGGTCAGCGGTTGACCCTGCGTCAGGTCTTTCATGGCCCGCACTTTGTCCTGGATGCGCATGAGGCCTTCGAGGAGCGCTTCGGGCCGCGGCGGACAACCAGGGACGTAGACATCGACAGGTACCACCAGATCGACGCCTTTGACAACATTGTAACCATACTTGTAGTACGGTCCGCCGCCGCAAGTGCAAGCGCCCATAGCGATGACGAACTTCGGATCGGGCATCTGATTGTACAGGCGGCGCACCCGGCTGGCCATCTTGAAATTGACGGTGCCAGCCACGATCATCAGGTCGGCCTGGCGCGGCGTGGCCCGAAAGGCGCCTGCGCCGAAGCGATCGATGTCGTAGCGCGAAGCACCGGTGGCCATCATCTCGATGGCGCAGCAGGCCAGGCCGAAGGTCATCGGCCACATGCTCGATTCGCGGGCCCAGTTGATGGCCTGCTCCAATGTTGTGGTGATAACGCTCTCTTCAAAACGTCCTTCCAGCCATCCCATGAGCAAAACTCCCGAATAACAAGTATGATCAACTAACAAGTATGATCAACCGGCCGACCGCTCGGCCGCCAGGCTGCGCACCCAAGCGAGATCGCCGCGTCGCCATAGATAAGCATAACCGACCAGCAAGATGCCGAAAAACACAGCAATTTCCCCCAGGGCCAGCCACGCCAGCACACGCGCCTGCTGCTGCGGGATCAGAGCGCGGTTCTCCGCCGTCTCCAGTTCTCGCAGTTGCGCCATTTCTTCTGAGGACAGTTTTTTTCCAGTGGCCTGTTGCTCACGCAGCTCACTCAGCCGGGCCACGCTCTCGGGGGTGGTTTCGAGCAGATGACTGTGCTGGGCAGTATGCTGAGAACGAAACGCGGGCGGGACCAGCTTCCAGGCGCGTTCACCCGTTTCCTTGTACGCCTCGGCGCTATGCGGTTGGCCGATAGAGGCCAAAGCGTTGGCTTGGCCGAATACTACTGCCCAGGGAAAGAAGAACGCCACTTCGACATCGAAAATGACGAACAGCAGCGCTACCACGTAAAAGCGCAGGTCGAACTGAATCCATGAGCTGCCGATGGTCGGCTCGCCGCACTCGTAGATGGTGCGCTTGGCCGGATACGGTTTATTCGGACGGATGAGCTTACCGGCCATCAGATGGACGAAGATAAAGGCGATACCGACGGCCACGAACAAGATCAGATAGGCAGCCAGGGGAGTCATGGAAATTCTCTCCACTTTCGAGCCGATTAGTCCGCAACGCTGCGTGTGCAACTCGGCAATTTTTGCCGACCGGCGAAGCCGGCTTCCAGCTCGTGCCAGTGTGCCACTTCCGGTTCGCCCAGCCGCCAGCACAGATAAACCGGCCGGCCGTTCATTAAACTAGGAAAATCAACCAGGCCGGTGAAGTAATCTTTCAGCTCGACTCCCAGTTGAGTCAATTCTTGGACGTACTCTTCCATCCTTTCCTGCCCGCGCTCCAGCTCGCGTCGCACTTGTTGCAATTCCTCTTCATGGGCATCGCTGAGACGGAAACGATCACTGGGCTTCAGCCGTGCCAGCCGTTCATGGCGTTCGCGCAGCTCATGGGCCAGATGAGTAATGTCCTGAACAATAGCGCGGACCAGAGGCAACGTGTTGTTGGCCTCGGCCACTGTGAAATATTTTTTGCCGGTCTTGGGTGCGGCCATTTGTTGTACCTCCTCCCGCTGCACCGTAACGACGGTTGAACCGAATGGGAAGATAAGGCTTCCGATCCGCAACAAGAGGTAGGAATCGTTCCTGGTCTATTTCCATTGTAGTAGCATTCCTACCGGGCCGCAGCGCAAACAAAGCTTCTTTTGCTCTGGCTTGCGCGGCGGCCTGGCAGGGTCCTATTTCTTCGCCGCCGGTGCAGGATCGGGCGGCTTGGTCCAGACCGGCTCGACCTGGAGCTTGGAAGCGGCTACCGAGGTCGGATTGAGTGTGGCTTGGCCCCAGGCTACCTCCAGCGGCAACTTGGCGAAATCGACAATGCAACCATCGCGGCTGTAACAACTCTGATCGTGCGTCGAACCCATGAAAATGCAATCGACCGGACACGGATCGACGCACAAGGCACAGAACATGCATTTGGTATAGTCGATCTTGAAGCCATTGACGCGGAAGCCTTTACCGACCGGGTTTTTGATTTTCTCAATGTAAATGCAATCGACCGGACAGGCGCGGGCGCATTTGTCGCAGCCGATGCAGGTGGTCAGATCGAAGCGATGAAAGCCGCGATAGCGCGGCTTGACCGGCACCGGCAACTCCGGATATTCGAAACGCTCCGTGAAGGTCTTGCGGCGATAGGTTTGCAGGAAATACCAGAGGGTGATGTACATTCCCTGGGCGACGGTTTGGATGGCCGTGCGGACATTGCGGAACCAGACGCGCATAACAATCTCGCGGAAGGGCAGTTAGCAGCGGATAGTAAAAACCACACCAACGATTTTATGCCGCGAGGAGGGAGGCTGCAAGGGACCGAGATAAAACCGTCCCTATTTTCCCGGCGTTGGCGAAGGCGCCGGCAGCGGCACCTGTCCGACACCAGATACGTAAGCGATCAGGTCGCGCACTTCGGTCGGGCTGAGCGGCGTCAACAAGCCGTCGGGCATCATCGATTGTTGGGAGCGCTGCCGTTCTTCGATATCGCTTTTATCCAGCCGCACGGCCTCGTTTGGTGTTTGCAGAATCAAGGTCTTGCCATTTTCCTCCTTGATGAGTCCGTTAAGAACGCGGCCATCCTTCAGTGTGAGAACTGTCATCTGATAATCCCGGGCCACGACGGCACTGGGATCGATCAGCTTGGTCAGCAGATATTCCGGGTTGGTTCGCTGTGAGCCGGTCAGGTCAGGGCCAATCTTGCCGCCCTCGCCGAACAGCATGTGACAACTGGCGCAGGTGCGGGAAAAAAGCAAGCGGCCGTGCTGGCGATTGGCTTTCTTGAGCGCACCGGGCGGCACCATCGCCTTATATTTGGCCAATAGTGTCGCCTTCTCCGCCGATGGCGGACGGATGGTTCCCCAGACTTTGGTGAGGCGTTCGGTCAACTCCTTGTCCTGGAAGGTGAGAAGCTGACGGACGGTGAAGGCGGACAGATCGCGGCGCGGCACGCGGCCTTTTTCCATGGCCTCGAGCAAAGTGAGGGCATAAGTCGGACGCGAGGCCAGTGTGGCGATAGCGTCGGCCTTCTCCGCATCGCTGAACGAGGCATAGTGCTCGAGGATATATTGCGGAATTTGCGGATCGCTATAAGATGCCAATCCCCGGAGCACCGAAGCGCGCACAGCGCTATCGCCGATAAGTTTTCGCAAGAGCGGCAACAAATCGGCTGGGCGCTTCTCGATCAGCGTTTGCAGAGCATTGCGGCGAGCTGATATCTCGGCCTTGGGATCATTGGCGGTTTGACGCAGTGCTGCCAATGCCTGCGGATCACCGAACAAGACCGACAATTGCAGTGTTTTCGCGCGAATTTCGGCGTTGCTGCTGGCGACGAGCTTGCGATGCACCGCAGGCCAGCCCTCCGGCGCTGTTGCGTTACGGCGTCCCTGCAAGGCTTCGCACATGCCGCGCAACACATCCAGCTGCACAGCAGGATCGTTCGTCTCAGTGAGGATTCGCACCAGCGGTGCCAGAGCGCGGGAGGCGGCCGGAGAATCAGCCACGGCTACGGACACCATTCCAATTATCAGGATAATGGCAATCTTTGAAATCTGCAAAAGCATGGTACTGTCGTAGAGCTTCCAGGCGATGGACAAGAAATTCAACGCACGATCCTCACTCGTGGGAGGGCGGTCTGGAGGTCGGCGACCCCGGCGTTTGTCACTTTGGTTCCCGTAAGAATCAGAGTTTCCAGCTGATTCAGTTTCTTGAGATGAATCAGACCGGCATCGGTGATTAGAGTCGCGCTGAGGTCCAGCCACCGCAGTTTAGGGAAGCTCTTCAGCCGAACCAGGTCGGCATCGGTTGCGTGCGTCCCTGCCAGCGTGACCACCACGATTGGGCCGTCATCCTCCTCATTCTCCGTGGAGCAGCTGCCGCCCAGATTCTCGATTGCATGAATCGCTTCCACTTCTTCGCCCAAGATAGCCGCTTGTTGGCCCAGGCGCTGGCCCAGATCAGACCGTAAGCCCTCGTGTGCGAAGGCGGCCATGATGGCGGCGAATACGGCCATCCGAACCAAGAAATTTAGGCCCCAGTTAACGAATACCAGAAGACGCGCCTCCCATAGCTCGAGGCGAAACAGCAACATCAAGCCGAACAGCCAAACCGGGGCTGCCAGAAAGCCCCCCAACGGCAGCAGCCCGATCAGGTTGACGACCAACAGCAGAACGGCGGCTTTCGGGATGACAACGTGGGCCTCGCCGAACTCGATGCCGCCGCCCAGCCAGCTGCTAATGAACATGCTGAGAATCAAAATGACCGTGCTAATAGGAATCATGACGGCCAGAATCACCGAGTAAACGAGCAGCAAGCCCCCATGCCCTTTGTAGATGGCCCCGAAGACAATGCTGCCGGCCACGAGGACGAACCCTACCACGCTGAAGAGCCAGAATAGCCACGCCGGTTCCGTTGGCTCCGAATGATCGCGGCGGCGTCTTTGTTTTTTTCGCTTAGGCTTTTTGGCGACTTTGGTGATCACGACCTCTTCTTCTGACTCGGTCTCGTCTGGCACTTCCTCTAAGTGGGTTATCCGCTCCTCTGACTCGGTCTCGTCTGGCACTTCCTCTAAGTGGGTTATCCGCTCCTTCGGCTCCAACTCTCGCCGCTTGGGAAGTTTGCGCTCCTTTGGTGCCGGCAGGGAAACGCTCTTGGGGGCGGCAGTCTGGATTGTCAGAACCGTGCGGCAACGGGGGCACTTGGCCTTGCGTCCAGCCATGTTGTCGGGCGCGTTCAACCGGCTGCCGCAAGACTGGCAAACGATGGAGATCGGCATGGGGGCACCTCACCTTCTCCGTGCGGCCCGGCCGCGATTCGGTCGAACCGTTCACGAAGTCTCCACGACAAGAAGGCAACTCATTAATCGCTTTGGCGGAAACGAGTCGATTCAAGTATATCGGCCCGGCACTTCCTGATAAAGACTTTTCCCGCAGAATTTTCTGTCGGCTTCTTTCCGCAGACTCACTCGGCCATGGCAGCGACACGGCGAGCAATGTACTGGCGCACCAGCGGCATCTTACACTTCGCCAGCAGCTCTGTCGCTCGTTCGGTATCTTCTGGCACCAGCGGTTCGATGCCGTACCAAAGCATCAACGGCACGTTTGCATCGTTCGCATCCTCGGTATGTGCGGCCAGGGCCGCGGCGATGGTCCAGCGTTGGGAATGTGGCAAGCGCTGCAACGCCGAGGCCAGTGACAAGCGTACCGATGCGGCCTTGTCTGCGCAGGCCAGTTCCGCCAGGCGCTTTGCCACCTCGTCCGAGACGTGCTTGTCCTCCACCATCAGGCGCACGGCCCAGCGGCGAATCGCCTCATGCGGGCTGTCGAGAAGTCCCAACAAGGTCTTCTCGCCGAGCAGCCCGATAACGTGAAGTGCCCACAAGGCCCGTAGCTTCCGCGGCACATCTTTTTCTTCATCCAGTATTTTCAAGAGCTGCAAACGAACCTTTTTGTCGAGTTTGCCGGCATAGGCACGCTCTTGCAACAAACGACGGGCATGACGCACCCACCAGTCATTCTTGTGTCGTTGCAAGCGGACAAGTTCTTCGTCACTTAGCGCGGACAGGTCGGGATGGACGGCAGCCGGTTTGCCAAAGGTTATTTTGAAGATGCGGCCGCACGGCTCGACACGATCGGTATCGTGACATTCGCCAGTGTCGTGCCAATCGCTGAGGAAGACACCGCCGTCGGGACCATACACCAGTGTCAGGCCACGGAACCAGGAGTCGTTGGTCAGGAGAAAATCCTTGCCATGATGAGCGACGTAGCCGGAGCCGTGCCGTTCCAGCACGTCTTGATTGACGCGGTTGCCGTGCAAGTTACACATGAAAATATGATGACGATACTCGTCGGGCCAATTGTCGCCGAGGTAGATCATGGCGCCGGCATGGGCGTGGCCGCCGCCGGCAACATTGTGTATGCCTTGGCCGCCACGCGAACTGGTCCAGTCGCCGCCGCCCCAATGGATATGATCGGCGCAGCTGGCCATCAAGCCGTAACAATGCGGATTCAGATCCGAGCCGAACATGCGTACAAAATGAGCGCCCGGGATGACGTGGAACAGGTGCTTGATAACGCAGTTGGTGATGAACGCTTCGCCGTAATCATCGAAGTCTAGGCCCCATGGATTCGTAGTGCCCCAGGCGAACACTTCGAAACGTTCCTTGATGGGATGATAGCGCCAGACACCACAATTAAGTGGGATGCGCTGTTGCGGCGGCGTGCCGGGCCGACCGATATACGAAGTGGCGGTGATGCCATTGCAGCCGTAGAGCCAACCATCCGGTCCCCAGGTCAGGTCATTGAAGACGTTATGCTTGGCCTGCAAGCTCCAGCCGTCGAGGATGACTTTCGGCGGCCCGGCCGGTTTGTCTTCGCCTGGATGCATGGGCACAAACAGGAGATGTGGCGTGGCACACAGCCAAACGCCACCAAAACCGATGGCGATGCCAGACAGGTTCGCGCCCTTGTCCCAAAAGACCTTACAAGAGTCGAAATGTCCGTTTCCGTTCGTGTCCTCGAAGATAAGGATGCGGTCGCGGCCCTGCTTACCTTCTGGCAGCCAGTTGGGATAGGAGTGTGATTCGACGACCCACAGCCGGCCGCGATCGTCGATAGTCATGGCGATAGGCTTGATAAGGTCGGGTTCGCCAGCGAACAGGGTGGCGCGGAAACCTTCGGGGAGTTGGAAATGCTCGACGGCATGTTGCGGCGAAATCGGCGGTTGGTCCGCCGGCACGAGGGACAGAGTTGCCAGGACAAGAAGGCCAGCGAGGATGGCACGGCACATAGGAGAGGGACTCCGAGAGATAAAACGCTCAATTCTGCGGCGCCGGTTCTTGCCACCACGGACTGAGCGTGTGGATCTTCTTGAGGATCGCTTCGCGCTCGGAGTTGCTCTTGGCCTCGGCCAAGCGTGCTTTCAGCTTGGCCAGCTTCTTTTTGCGATGATAACGACGGTTCAATTCACTGCGACGTTCGACCATGATTGTTGTTCCTGCAAACTTGCTTGTGCTCTCCCACAGCTAACGCTGTCGGGTCAAAACTATGTTACAGACGTTGACGTTTGCTGCAAGGGCGCGTATGTACGAACTACGCAAAGCTGCCGCGTATAGAATGTCTCGTTTTGGTATTTCCACGGAATGGTGTCATGCAAATAACTCCCACAGCGATCCCTGATGTCGTGCTTATCGAGCCAAGAATCTTCCGCGATGAGCGTGGCTTTTTCCTGGAGACTTTCCAGGCTGACAAATACAAGGCGGCCGGCATCAGCTTGCCGATGGTGCAGGACAACTATTCTGGCTCGCGTCAGGGCGTGCTGCGTGGCCTGCACTACCAGATTCACAAGCCGCAGGGCAAGCTGGTAAGCGTGGCGGTCGGCGAGGTGTTCGACGTGGCGGTAGATCTGCGCCGTTCCTCGCCGACGTTCGGTCGTTGGGTCGGTACTACGCTTTCCGCCGAGAATCGCCGGCAGCTGTGGATCCCCGCGGGCTTCGCGCACGGTTTTTACGTCCTTAGCGATTGGGCTGAGATCTTCTACAAAGTTACCGATTTTTACGATCCGGCAAGCGAACGAACCTTGATCTGGGACGATGCCGACGTGGGGATTCGCTGGCCGTTGCGTGATGGCCGCAAACCGATGCTCTCTCCCAAGGACGCCCAAGGACTACCGCTATCGCAAGCAGAACTGTTCCATTGACCCCCGTTTTCGAGGTACACCATGACTTTTCCTTCCTCCGACGCATCGGGCCGACGTACCTTCCTCAAGCAAGCCGCCGTGGCAGCGTCGAGCATGGCCGTTCGGGCGCCCGCCGCTGTTGCCGAGGCCACATCGCCGCTACTGCCAACGATCCAACTGGGACCGCATCGCGTCACCCGGCTTATCATCGGCGGCAATCCCATTTACGGTTACTCACATTTCAACAAGCTGCTGAGCCAACACCAGATCGACTGGCACACGCCCCAGCGCGTGGTCGAGTTGCTCAAACGCTGCGAAGCGGTCGGCATCAACACCTGGCAAAACAGCTATGCCGAGCGTACCCTGCAAGATCTCGATCGCTACCGCGAGGCCGGCGGCAAGATGCACTGGCTGTGCCTGGGCAAGCCCGACTGGGACCAGCACCCGGAACACATCGACGACGCCGCCCGCCACAAACCCATCGGCATCGCCCCGCATGGCCACCTGGCCGAGCGCCTACACCGGCAGGACAAACTGCACGTGCTAACCACGCTGCTCAAACGCATCCGCGACAAAGGTGTCCTGGTTGGTCTATCGGCGCACAACCCGGCGCTGATCGAGTTGGCCGAGGAAAAGCAATGGGATGTCGATTACTACATGTGCTGTCTGTATTATCTTACAAGACCGCGCAGCGAATTTCAAAAGATCCTGGGCAACGACTTGCCATTGGGAGAGATCTATCTGCCCAGTGATCCGCCGCGTATGTTCAAGGCGGTGCGATCCACGCGTAAGCCGTGTCTGGTGTACAAGGTGCTGGCCGCCGGCCGGCGCGTTGGCAGTGACGCGGAGATCCGTGCCTGCTTCGCCACGGCCCTGGAGAACATCAAGCCTGGCGACGCTCTGATCGTCGGCATGTATCAGCAATTCGGCGATCAGGTAGGGTACAACGCCAACTTGGTGCGCGAACTGTGTGCCAAGCACGGCAGCTGAATCGCGTTCGCATTGACCATGCTGCGGCGAAGCAAATAGAGTGGAGACTGTAAAGCGAGCAGGGTATATCAACGCCCCGGTGATTATTGCTGAGGAGTTGACCCGCCCCGTTCGTCAAATGTTGTATACTCGACAAGGCCAGCAATGCCATCTAATATACTAAAGTCGGCGCTGGTAGGATCGACGCCGCAGGTCAGGGCCGGTGGAACCGGCGCCGCGCCGGTCTACAAGCAAAGGAGGTCGTCGTGCATCTGGAGATACGTTACTGAGCCATGTGAGGGTATGAACCCCAGGCCGTCAGTTTGACGAGCAAAATACTGACAACATTCAAGCAGCAGATAGAAGACTTGAAGCTCGTCCCCTCCAAGGGGGGCTGCTTCGAGTTGACCGTCAACGGGGAATTGTTCTATTCCAAGCTGAAAACGAAACAATTTCCCGATGAGCAATGGGTGCTCGATACGCTCGGCGCCCGTATGAAAAAGAAAACGTAGCAAGCAAAAAGAAACTGTCAAGACGCCAAGGACGCCAAGAAAGAGAGAAAAAATATCCTCATTTTCTCATTCCCAGGCAGAGTTTGGGAACGAAAAAAAGAATAAATGGACTTTGGCTGTCTGACAGTGAGGCATTTGTTCTTGTGTTCTCTCTTTCCTCTCTTGGCGTCCTTGGCGTCTTGGCAACTCCTTTTGTGGAGTAGACATGCTGTTTTTTGGCCGGAAAAAACGTCTGATCGACTATGCTTCGTGTGCTGGCTGAGCGGGGAAGCTGCCCCCCCAGGGCATCGCGCAGGTCCTGCGCCACCTTCCTCCCAGCAACGATCCCAATCTCCTCGTCGGCACTGGCACGCACGATGACGCCGGTGTTTATCAGCTGACCGAGGATCTGGCCATCGTCCAGACCATCGATTTCTTTCCGCCCGTGGTCAACGATCCATTTGTGTACGGCCAGATTGCCGCCGCCAACGCCCTGAGCGATGTCTACGCGATGGGCGGTACACCCAAGACGGCCCTCAATCTTATCGGTTATCCCGATGATAAAGACCCGGAGATGACCTGGCTGGCTGACATGATCCGCGGCGGTGAGGAGCGCTGCCGGGCTGCCGGCGCTATCATCATCGGCGGGCACACCGTCCGGGACAGCGAAATCAAGTTTGGCTATGCCGTGACAGGCCTCATCCACCCTAAGCGCATCCTCAGCAATGCTACGGCGCGCCCCGGCGATAAGCTGGTGTTGACCAAGGCGCTGGGCACCGGCTTCGTGGCCACCGCTCACAAGGCCGACGAGTGCCCGGAGGAAGTGTTCAAGGCGGCCTGCGCCAGCATGGTGCAACTCAACGATATCGGCAAAGATGCCATGCTGCAAGCCGAAGCACACGCGGCCACCGATATCACCGGCTTCGGCCTGGCCGGCCATGCTTATGAAATGGCCGACGGCAGCCAGGTGACACTGGTGATCGAGCTGGGGCAGCTGCCGCTCTTGCCGGGCGCAGAAAAATTGGCCCACAAGCCGTACCTGAGCCGTGCCAGCACCACCAATGCGGCCTACGTGCAGCCGTTTCTACACATCGACGGCAAGCCCGATCCGGTGCGGCTGGAGTTTTTTTATGACGCCCAGACTTCCGGCGGCTTGCTCATCAGTGTGGCTGCAGACAAAGCCGAGGCACTGGTAGAGGATCTCCACAAGCGGGGAGCAACCAGCGCCTGCATCATTGGCGAGGTAATTACCAAGCAAGAGCCGGCACTGATTTTGAAAGCTTAGGGCTAGCGGACATTTCCCTCCCTCCCCCACCAGGGGGAGGGGGCCGGTAGCTCCTATCAAATAGGCTTCTTCTCTGACAAACATCTCTTTTCCATGCTAGGCTTGATCGATGCGTTAAGGACGGGCGCGAATCCTGATCCCCCTCAATATCCACCAGCGCCCGATGCTCAAAAAGAAAGTGTTTCATGGCCTGTCACAGCCTATTTCTCTGGTTAACGAGCCTGGCAAGTACACTGGGGCTATTGCTGGTTTTTCGACATTGGTGGAGTCAACAGCAGCGTGTGCGCGAGCTGGAGGCGATGCTGGAATTGCAAGAAGGGAAGGTCAAGCAGCTGACCACCTTGGCCGAGCAGATGCAGAAAAGCGAAGCCAGCACGCGCGCCATTCTCGAAAATGCCCTGGATGGCATCATTACTCTCGATCACAAAGGCCGCATTGTCGAATTCAATCGTGCCGCCGAACAATTGTTTGGCTATGAGCGGGAAGTGCTTTTGGGCCAACTGATTGATGAGACTCTCATCCCGCCGCCGTTGAGGGCCCTCCATCGGCGCGGCTGGGAGCAATTTATGGCCACCGGCTACGGCCCCTGGATCGGCCAGCGTGTCGAGACCGTTGCCCTGCGCGCCGATGGCCGGGAATTTCCGATCGAATTGGCGATCACCGTTCAACATCGCCAAGAAGTGCCGTCGCTGACGGCCTATATCCGCGACCTGACCGAGATCAAGCAGGCGGCCCTGACTCTGGAGCGGGCCAAGGAAGCAGCTGAGGCGGCCAACCGTGCCAAGAGCGATTTCCTCGCCAATGTCAGCCACGAGATTCGCACGCCCATGAACGGCATTCTCGGCATGACAGAACTGGCCCTCGATACCGATCTCACCGCCGAGCAGCGCGAATATCTGCAAATGGTCAAATCGTCAGCGGACGGTTTGCTCACCGTCATCAACGACATTCTCGACTTCTCCAAAATCGAGGCTGGCAAACTGGAGCTGGAGCAGACCGATTTTGAGCTACGTGACATGTTGGCCGATACACTCCGCAGTCTCAGTCTGCGCGCTCACGCCAAGAACTTGGAGCTGGCTTGTCACGTGGCAGCAGACGTGCCCGATTTTTTGATGGGCGATCCGACACGGTTGCGGCAAGTGTTGCTCAACCTGGTCGGCAACGCCGTCAAGTTCACCGAGCGTGGCGAAGTCGTGGTCCGCGTTCAGCTGGCGGCAAAAGATCCAGCTCATCCTCCTCTTTTTCAATCCGGCGGCATCATCGATTTGCACTTCGCTGTCTCGGATACCGGCATCGGTATAACGCCGGAAAAGCTTTCCCATATCTTTGAGCCTTTCGTGCAAGCGGACACGTCGACGACGCGCAAATACGGCGGCACCGGCCTGGGGCTGACCATCACGGGACGTCTGGTGGAAATGATGGGCGGCCGGCTCTGGGCCGAGAGCACGCCCGGCCAGGGCAGCACCTTCCATTTCACGCTGCGCCTCAAGCTCCAGGACCGTTCTCCCTCAAAGCTATTGCCGCGGCGTCCGCCCAATCTCCAAGGGCTGGCCATACTGGTGGTGGATGATAATGCTGTCAATCGGAAGATTCTCGTGGATCTGCTGAGTAGTTGGCTGATGAAGCCGGTGGCAGTAGACAACGCGCGGGTAGCCCTGGCGGAGTTGGAGACGGCAGCGGCCGAGAAGCCGTTTCCCCTGGTGTTGCTTGATGCGCACATGCCGGAAGAGGACGGTTTTAGGCTGGCGGCTGAGATTCGTTCCCGGCCGCATCTCGGCGAGCCGGGACTGATCTTGTTATCTTCAGCCAGCCACGCCGGTGACGAGGAGCGATGTCGGCAACTCGATATCCGCCAGTGCCTGAGCAAACCGATCAAGCCGTCGGATCTCCTCAGTGCCATTTTGCGCTTTTTTGAGTCGAAAAGTGTACCTGAGAGCACTGCTCCCCCGTTGTCGGTCGCTCAGGAGCCGAGCAGCGGTGCTCTCGTTGAGATGGGCAGCGGCTGCTGTCCCCACCCTCTCTCCTCTCATGCTGGGAGAGGGAAACAAGATCCCCTCCCTCAAACGGGGAGAGGGGCGGGCAGGGACAGCGGCAGCGGGCTGCGCGTGTTGTTGGCGGAGGATAACCTCATCAACCAACGACTGATTCGGACAGTCCTGGAGAAACAAGGGTATATCGTGACTACAGTCGCCAACGGCGCCGCCGCTGTTCGGGCCGTACAGGAGGAAGCGTTTGACGTGGTGTTGATGGACGTGCAGATGCCGGAGATGAATGGATTGGAAGCAACGCGCGCCATTCGCGTCTGGGAACAGCAACACGGCGGCCACGTGCCCATCCTGGCCATGACCGCCCATGCCATGAAGGGGGTGCGCGAAGATTGCCTGCGGGCTGGTATGGATGAATATCTGTCCAAGCCAGTTCAGACACCGGAATTGCTTCGCCTGATGACCGAGGCAACGAAAAGGCGCCAGGAGAGGTCGACGACGCGATCAGGGCTTTTCGATCTGCGCCCTCTGCTGCGGCGCATCGGCGACGATAGCGATCTGCTTCGTGAATTAATTAACATGTTTCAGGAAGAGTATCCGCGTCGGCTGGAGGCATTGCATACGGCGCTGGAGCGGGGAGATGCCGGTTCTGTGGAGCGTACGGCCCACGTGCTAAAAGGGTCTGCCAGCAACTTTGCTGCGATTGAGGTCGTACAGGCGGCGCAACGTCTGGAAATCCTGGGCCGAGACGGCAACCTCCATGAGGCATTCGACGCTTATCGTGCTCTGGAGCAAGCGCTGGACAATTTTCGCGCGGCACTGGAGGGATGGTTAGCTATTCATCCCGGTTGATGGGCTGGCGAGATCAGCCGGCGCTTTGCTAAAATGCTTTTGTTTCCGACGAAGGTGAGGAGGAAGCATGCATGTGTCCGCTGCGCCGCGTCGAGGGCCATCGAGCCGGCCCCTCGGCGCTAGGCATCCTGGCGCCGCCGGGACGGCGAACTTTCTTGATTCTTCGGCCCCGTACGCTAGCGTGGGACTTACTCCTGCTGCGGCCAGGTTCCGTGAACATATTCCGCGACGTGCCCTTTACAGAAGCCGAGCGTCTGGCTCACGAATTGTTGCAAGCTTTGCGGCAGTGGTCGCAAGGCGCTTCGGGCCACGTTGAAGAGGTCGCTTGCCCGGACGGCGGCGGCTTCTGGGTCCGTGTCTGCGTGGGGGCCTTTTCTCTCCTGGTCTGCGATCGGCAACCGGGACGGCCTTATCAACCGCTGACCTTCCCTGATGCCGATACGGCCCTGTCGGCGGCCGCACAACTGCGCGGCATCTTGCGGCCGCCAGATGATATTGAACAAGAAGTCTATCTGAATACTCTCTATTTTCAGCAACCGAGCGAACGGCCGACATAAGCTGGCCATTCGCCAACAAGAGATGGATCGCATCATGCCTTTCACTCCTATCCTCGCCACCTTGGGTTATATTCTCTCGCCGGACGGACGGCGTGTCCTGCTCATTCACCGCAATCGCCGGCCGAGCGATCCGCACTACGGCAAGTACAATGGTCTCGGCGGTAAGCTCGATCGTGGCGAGGACGTCGTCGCCTGCATCCGCCGCGAGATCCGTGAAGAAAGTGGATTGGAGTGCGATGCTCTTGTGCTGCGCGGCACCATAAGCTGGCCGGGCTTCGGCAAACACGGCGAAGATTGGTTCGGGTTTCTTTTCCGCATCGATCGCTTCCACGGTGAGCCTTATGCTAGTAATGCCGAAGGTGATCTCGAATGGGTCGAAGTAGAGCGTGTGCTGGAGTTGCCCTTGTGGGAGGGGGATCGTCATTTTTTGCCGCTGGTATTCGAGCGCACCGAGCGACAGTTCCACGGCGTCATGCCCTATCGGGATGGACGCCCGGTGAGCTGGAGTTATAGTTCCGTATGAGGCGAGCTGGGCGCTCAAGTTGGCAGCTTGGGCACCCTGCCTTCATTTCCCACGTTTTGGGGGCCAACCGTTACCCTCCGCTGGGGCACTACAGGGGTGCGGGTAAACCGCTCACCAACGCAATTCCCATTTCGGCAGCGGGCGATGGGTACCGCGGCGGTCTATCCAGAACATCAGAGCCGAGCTGACGATAGCGATCAGGTGCAGGAGCACAGCCAGACGCAGCGGCAACCTATGGCGCAGTCTCTCCAAAAGCTCGCCGCGTGTCGCATCGGCCAGTTTCCGCTCTAGCGTGGTCGGATGGCTCTCGGCTTCGCGTTTCGTCTTCTGGGCTACCCAGTCCTGGTAGCGGCTGTCGAGGCTGAAACCAGAAAGTAGCTGAAGCCCCAGAAAAAGGAACACAATGAGGTTGGCTGCCGCCACGATCCCCCAACGCCAGGGCAGGAGATTATTCACCTGGGGCGGTATCTTCGAAACCGGAATCATGGGGATTACCACGCTGGCGACGGTCACAGCGAGGGCAGGAAAGAACAGGAGCAGATAAAAGATCGTTAGGACGCTTACGCCGGGTTTGTATTTCTCATCTTCGACAAAGGGCACAAGTCCCTTTAGATCGCCATCCACCGAATAGGCACCGAAGGCGGCTTGCCAAGCATTGCCTGCCTCAGCGCGCTCGCCGCCGGGATAAAGCCCAACCCAATCAAAAAATTGCAAGAAGAACACCAGCAGCAAACAGACCGGAGCGATCCACGGCAGCACCTGGGGGTTAAGCGATATAGACAAAGTACCTTGATAATCTGTCAGCGCCAGCGGCGGTTTTGGGGACGGCGGCGGGGTGATGGCTGTCTCGGGAGGAGGCGGGGGCAGATACGACGGAGGCGGCGGAGTGGGCGGCGCTGGCTCATGGCGGATCGAGTAAATTTCCGGCTCCGGGGCGGCGGGCAGTGGCGGCGGAGCGGCGCCGGGCAGGCCGGGCACCGTGAATGTGCCACTGCACAAAGGACATTTCATCAACTGTCCAGCAAACTCATCCGGGACCGTCAGCATTTTCTGGCAATTAGGACAAAGTAGATTCATAAAGTCGTATCCTCCAGATTCCTGGTTAGCCGTGCTTTGCAGGAGAGCGAGAACGCGCTCTGCTCCGCGTCACGGCTAACCATAACCGGCATGCTTCTGGAAGGCGCGCGGTAGGAAATCGAGCAAATCGGCGGCAAGGAGCGATACTTCGCCGATTTGCTCGCGCGCCAGATCGCCGGCCCGCCCATGAAGATACACACCCAGTTGCGCGGCGGCAAATGGTTCCAGCTTTTGGCCCAGAAGGGCGGCGATCAGGCCGCACAGCACATCTCCCGTACCCCCTGTAGCCATGCCGGGGTTGCCTGTCGTGTTGACGTAGACGCGGTGGCCATCCGTCACCACTGTGCCGTGGCCCTTGAGCACTATAAGGACGCCGTGCGTCCGCGCGAAGTCCGCTGCAAGTTCTTGGCGTTGGGCCTGCACTGCGGCGATGCTGCTACCGAGCAGGCGGGCAAATTCCCCCGGATGCGGCGTCAGCACAATCGGCCCCCGATGCTTGCGCAGAGCGCCCAGTCGGCCTACTAATACATTGAGAGCGTCGGCATCGAGGACGAGAGGCGTCGTGGTTTGTTCGAGGATGGCGGTGATCGTATCGCCGAGTTCGGCGCTCTGACCCAATCCGGGGCCAAGAGCAGCAACGTTATAGCCGCGTACCAGTTCCAGCAACTCCGGCAAAGCGGCGGCGCTGAGGCGGCCATGATCGTCTTGGGGCAGCGGCGCGGTGGTGTAACAGGGATTGGCAGCGGCAACGATGGTCAAAATGCCTTCCGGCACGGCTAGGCGCACCAGGCCGGCACCGCCGCGCAGCGCTGCCGTGGCGCACAATACCGCCGCTCCAGACATACCGCGGCTGCCAGCCCCAATCAGCACACGGCCGAACGTACCTTTGTTGGAGTCCAAGGGCCGCAGCGGCAACTGCGGCACGTCTGTCACCACCAGCAGAGACGGCGAAGTAGGAGACATGGTGTCGTTATAGGGAGGCGAACGGGATGTGTTAACACCCCGGTAAATTCTCCTCGTTCTCCTCGTTCCCAGGCGGAATCTGGGAACCAGGGGCGCTCCGAGATTGCTCTTTTCCTGAGAAGCGATCCTGGAGTAAGATTCGCCCTCGTTGGCACCAGGTGCCAACGAACGGACTCGGGACGCGGACGCCTCGGAACCGTCTGCGTTGGGCCAGGAAGGCCAACGGAGAAGAGGAGTTCTACTCTCTCTTAGTGCATTTCTGCTGCGACAACCTCCGTCCGAAGGGGCTGGCCCGGCTCTATGACAGGATCCTTTTCTCACGGAACAGAAAAGATGATACGCGCTCCCATTCTCTTCCGCGTCGATGCTGCGCCGCACCTCGGCTGGGAACATTTGTCGCGCTGCCTAACGCTGGCGGCAGCGATCCAGCGGCGGCGCCGGCCGGCGTATTTTCTCTCCCAGCTCGAACCTGGCTCGCTGGGCCTAACCATCAAGCGCGGCGGCAACGAATGGCTGGAGGCTGGCAACCCAGCGGGTACAGCCAACGATCTGGAAGAAGTGGTGCAAGAAGTTCGCCGGCTACGGCCTGCCGCTGTCGTCGTCGATTCGCCGGACGTTAAAGAGGAGTACCTGAGCACCTTGCGTGGCACCGGCACGTTGGTCGTATCGCTGGATAGTCTGGCGCATACGCTCTTCTCTTCGCATTTGGTTATCAATCCGCTCTTGGGACCGGGGCGGGAATCTTATGAGTTCGCGCGCGGCACTCAACTGTTGCTGGGGGCGCGCTATGCCCTGGTGCGGCCGGAGATCCGCCGACAACGCCCGGCGCGTGCGCAGGAACCCGCTCAGCCGTTCCGCGCCATCGTTGCGCTGGGCGATGATGATCCACACAATCAATCCGGCACGTTGGCCAAGTGCTTGCTCAATTGTCCCAAAGTCGAGCGCGTGGACGTGCTCGTTCGGCCCTATCACCGCGATCTGGATAATCTGAAGGCGTTGGCGGAAGCTTGCCCGGAGCGGCTGGAGATCGTCTATGAGCCGGGCGAAGCGCCGTTCCGCATCGCACGCTGTCACTTCGCTGTCAGTGCCGGCAATGCCTGGTCACTGGAGCTGGCTTGCGTCGGCGTGCCGCAGATCGTCATTGTTCAGTCCGAGATGCATTGGCCGACCGCCCAACGGCTCGAAGAGGAAGGGGCAGCCACCTGTCTGGGTTGGCAGGCCAACGTCTCGACGCAGACCATCCGTCAAGCGGTCGCCGACCTGCTCAGCGATGGCCTGGAACGCCAGGCCATGGCACGCTGCGGACGCAAGTTGATCGATGGGCGCGGGCCGGATCGTTTGGTCACGGCCCTGGAGCTGCTGTTGCATCCGTCGCGGCACGTCCAAAGCGCCGCTGCCATCGCTGCATAGCGGATCGAATCAGCCCGAAGCACCAGCGACGGGCGGAAGATCGTGTCGGATGAGGACGAGCGGAGCGAGATCCACCAGCGGGGCATGAGAGATCTCGTTCCGCTCGACCTATCCTAAAATTATTTCTCGACCAAGACAGGCATTTTCCAGCCGTTCAATCTTTCCTCTTTTTCTGCGCCAACCACTCGTACAGGGCCTTGGTGTTGTACACCTCCGGCCAGATCCCGTGATCTTTGTCAGGGAACTCCGTGTAACGCACGTCGGCCCTGGCTTGCTGGAGTTGCTGCACCAGGAGGCGTTCCCGTGCCACGGGTGCTTGCGGGTCTTTGGCCCCGTGAAAGATCCACGCCGGCAGATGGCGCACCTTTTCCACGTCCGGACTGATGAAGGAACAGACCGGAGCGACGGCTGCCCATTTATCGGGATAAGCCTCCGCCAAGGACCACACGCCGTTGCCGCCCGCTGAATGGCCGGTCAGGTAGATCCGTGTCGGATCAATCCGATGACGCTCGATAACGTAATCCAAGGCCATCAGGACACCTTCGACCTCGGCGCTGCCCGCCTGCCATTGCCCCGTTGGATCGATGGGAAAGAAGGCTACGAAGGGGAAAGGGCCGTTGGGCTTGTTGGTGCCGAAGCGTTGGACGATGGCTGCGGGCGGCCCAACTTTGAAGATGCGCGATTTGGTCCGTTCACCATAGCCGTGCAAGAAAACCATCAGAGGAAATGGTCCTTTCTGGCCCTGTAAGTGCGGCGGCACGTAAAGCCCATAGTTCACGGTGAGCGTCGACTCGCCCTGCCACCACGACGGGCCATGATATTCACCCAGGTAAAAGCCTGGCGGCAAAGGGGAAGGAACAGCCTCTTCGTGCGGACGATTGGCGTAAATATCGTGCAGCAATGGCGCGATAAAGATTAAGGCCATCATCGCGCACGTCCCTACCACCACGTCCAGCTTGTGCCGGCCCGCCCAGCGCACGAGACCCAACGTCCAGTGCCAGTTGCACGCGAGAAGCGCGGCCAAATCGAGCCACGGCACCAGCGAGCGCCAGCCGAGCAGCAACAGCAGAACGGGGAACAACGTGATAGGCAGGTGACGCCAACTCGCCTGGATTGAATTGGCTTTTTCCAAAGGAGTCAGCAGGACGTCCACGATCCAGCGCCAGTTGCACACCGGAATCGCGGCCAGGCACAGCAAGACCACGGGCGAGAGCCACCCGAACAGCAACATCAAAACGGGCAACAGGGTGATGGGCAGATGGCGCCAGCCTACCTGGATCGCATCGGCTTTGCGGCAGAGGCCAGGGATGAACCGCAAGCCAGGCCGGCGCTCTAGCCAATTCAGGCAAGGTTGCGCCCATTGCAAGAGGAGAGAGTTTCCGAGCAGCTGTGAGCGTGCTTTTGGGGCATAGCGACGTTTGCTTTTCTCTACCAGCCGATAGCGGGTCCGCATCTCGCCATGCCGGTCTTTGACCAGACGCAGCTCATAATCGAGAAAGCGCAGCCGATGGCCCAGGCTCAAATCGAGCGATTGCGTCTCGATGACCGCCGGCTCATAGTGCAGATGGGCCAATTCCTCACGTACACGTGTTTTTACGGCGGACAAGATCCACTCGTACCGTGGGTCTTGATCGGCCAACACAATCAACTCGTTGCCCACACGCATGCACTGGACGTGGAGAAAATTCTCCTCGCGGCCCAGCGTCTTGGCCTGTTGCAAGATGTGATCGATCTCGGCGAGCGCGATGCCGACAAGCAATGGAGCGAGCAATTCTTGGGAGAACTGTTCCGGTTGTGCCGACGCAGCCGGGATTTCCTTGAGCTGTTCGATCAACTGCGGATCGTCGATCTGCAGCCGGACGCGCTCCACAAGCCGCTGGTAGCCTTCTTCATCCAGGCGTTCATTTATGTTTACGGCATAGACACGGCAGAGTCCCTTGTCGATATGGCCAGCGAGCCACTTCATCGTTTTCTCCGCATCCGTATCGCCCGGGCAAGCGGATGGGCAAGCGGCCTGTAGAAGACGCTGCAGCTGTTCGGCTTGCTGAGTCAGAGGGAGTTGGCTCGTCATGGGGGCATCTCCCGATGGTCTTCCCTGCGGACGCGGCGGCTACCAATCCGGCCCCAGCAGGTCGCCGGAACTCCGGGTGCAGGCCGACAGCCACGTCCCCAAACTGATGCTTGACGGGACCAGACGCACGCTGCCGTCGCCCATGCTCACCAGAATCCCGCCTGTATGATAGCTGCTCGGCTGGCCCTCGGCGGCCGCATCCGCATTCGTGCAGCCGTCCTCGGAGCAATGGCCGCCGCATGTCTCCACCGGCAGCGGCGAAAACAGCGGATACCAGCCCGGACCCTGCGGAACGACCGCGACCTTGTTCTTATCCGTGGCGAAGGAGTTGGCATTGTACCAGTGGCTTGCACCTGTGCCCGTGACGCTCTGGCAATTCAACGACCGTTCAGAGAGAAAAATCGTGTTCGACATGCCGTCCACGAGGCTGCCTGGGAGCTTGCTGTAGTCCTCGAACCACGGAAAGACCTGGCCATTCGAGGCATAGCTGATCGCATTATAGGTCCCGCCGCCCGGCATGCTTGAGGGAAAGAGTTTGGGTGGATTGGAGGGATCGGAGGGACAGATATAGAGTTTGATGTGCCCCTTAAGATAACCCCAGAAGGCGGAATAGGACGGATTGGATTCGCCGTTTTCTTTGGTGGGGTCGCCGCCCGCTGGACGGAAGGTGGCGTCGTACATGTTCTGTTGATCGAGGTAGGGGAGGATGTGGTAGAATACAGAGCCATAAGCGTTGTTGGCAGCCGGAGACGGATTGGGGTAGCGGCCGCTGCCCGGCGGCAGGAGGCCCTGGTTGGTATCGGCGCAGTTGATAACGGCCAAGGTCATCTGGCGAAGGTTGTTTTGGCACTGGGCACGGTTGGCGGCTTCGCGGGCTTTCTGCACTGCCGGCAACAAGAGTCCGATGAGGATGGCGATGATGGCAGTGACAACCAACAGTTCAAGGAGCGTCAAACCGCGACGGCAAAGTTGCTGCTGCATGTACATGGCCGTGTCCTTTCAGAAAGGGATGAAACGACGATTGGTTCGACCCCAAGCGTTGGCGGCGTAGCCAGT
>Ga0070737_10001580_pt1 | contig 31578 bp, 24 predicted proteins | sample Coa_R1_10_FD_66438 | JGI IMG/M metagenome (GOLD analysis project Ga0070737, IMG submission 66438) | Surface soil microbial communities from Centralia Pennsylvania, which are recovering from an underground coalmine fire - Coalmine... | ecosystem: Environmental > Terrestrial > Soil > Unclassified... | reverse complement strand
ATAGTAATCTAATTCGAAGTGAGGTAGCCCGTGCGCTTGGCGTTCGTCGCGGAAGCTCTGAATTAGTTGGTATAGCAATGGCCGCAGCGCGCTGGCCGCCAGTTCTCCGGCTTCGGCTCGCGCCATCGCGTGATGTAAAGCCACTGGTAGGCAGGTGGAACTGCGATGGGCGGCCAAGGCATCCGGAGTCAGGGTTAGACGGCCGCAGCCCAGACAGAGCACGACCTGGGTCAAGCCCAGCGCCGCTTCGGCCATCGCCTGCTCCAGCGCGTCGCTGCCAATCACGGCCTCGATCCACGATTCCTGGGCTCGTTTGAAGGAAAAGCGTCGAATCGCACGGGCCAATTCGCGCATGAAGGCCTCATGCGCAACCGGCTCGGCCGCCGTAATCATGTTGTCGTCGATGCGTACCTTCGAGCCCAGTTCCTGGAGCAGAAACCCTCGCAGATTGAGCGGCAGGTAGGTTTCCATCTTGAGCGTCGGCGTAAGCGAGGCTGGCGCTGGAGTGGCATGGTAGGCTGCGCTCTGACGAGTTTCCAGCGTGCGAAGCGCGCTGGAATTAGGGGCACAGACAAGCAACGCCGTCGACGATGATGGCGCCGGCTGGGGTTCCAACCGCGCCGATCTTAATGACCGGCGCACCGATGGTCCATCTCTCAAAGGCTGCTTCCTCCCTATCGAGGCACCGGCCAGGCCAGCCAGCCCAGGCATACCTGCGTGGGCTGGGCAACTAACTGCCGCGCAGGTCGCGACCAACTGTCGGCGTCAAGACCCGCAAAATTTAAAACTGAGAGCAATAACTGGGAAGCTGCCCGCCGAGCGGGCAAAGGCGTCGTGCGGCTAACGCTGCAACTCGGCCAACGACTCATAAGAGTCCCTGCCAGCAGCGCGTGCATCGCAATGACTTGATGGCTCGTTTTATCATCGCATAGCCAACCGCCATCGCGCCCCCAATCCGCTAACCGCGACCCCATGCGCATGGCACGGAACTATTGTGTAGCGCGCGGCGAAGGCTAGAGCAATCAAGTAGCAGTATGGGAATAACAAGCATTGTGCTTGACAAAATTATGAATCCGTGACTATTGGCCACCCCAGCGTAAACCTTTCGCCCCACTTTTAAAGCACCAAAGCGCTATCCCGTTCATTATACAACCTTGATAGGGCACGGCCGCTCATGTACAAAACTGACTTCTGGGCGCTTTCACTGCTGAAAGCTATTCTTAAAGACAGAGCTTCATTCAAGCCACGGGTTTCGTGGCTCAGGGCGCTGGCAGCGAATCCAAACTGCCCTGAAAATAACGCCTCAGTTGTCGCACTCGGGCCCGGCGCGCGATTCAGGGCCATAGCTGGTGGGCCATCTCGACCACCAGCCGTAGCTTGGCGGCCTGTGCTCCTTCGCTAAGCGGATTGCCTTCCCAAGTCGAGCTGAAGCCGCATTGGGTCGATAGTCCGAGCTGTTCGCGCGGAAAGTAGCGCGCCGCCTCTTCGATCCGCTTGGCGATCACGGCAGCAGACTCCAGCGTTTCCTGCTTGGTTGAGATAAGGCCCAAGATTAGTCGCTTGTCCTGGGGCAGGTCGCGCAGCGGTTCAAAGCCACCTGCGCGCCAGTCGTCGTACTCCAGCAGAAAGACGCTGAAATTGGTGGCACGGGTAAAGGCTTCTCGCGAGATGGCTTCGTAGCCGCCCTCGGCCACGTAATAGCCCTCGTTGTTGCCGCGACACAGATGCAGGCCGAAAGTGACGCCGGGCACGGTAGCAACCGAATTGATGATCTCCAAGCCCTCGGTCAGCATGCGATGCGGATCCATTCCACGAGCGGCAAAGTCTTCCTGGCGGCGCACCGGATCGCACAGCATCGCCAGTTCCGGCGCGTCGATCTGGATGTACTGGCAGCCCATCGCGGCCAGCTCGACGGCATCCTGGCGTACGATCTGGGCGGCATCGCGAAAGAGCGTGAAGGGATCGGGATACGCCCTCTTGGAATATTCAGGCGAGTAACGCAGCGCCATCATCAAGGGGCTGGGCAGGCCGATTTTGAGGGCGGCACGGGCGCGCGCGCGCAGATAAGCGAATTCTTCGTGGGCGAAGGAACGTTTACGCCGAATCGGACTGACAATCGCAAGCTGGACCTGCAAATCAATCTGGCGCCCTTCCTCGTTCGCGCTCTGACGCCGACGCCAGGTGCGTTTGAAGGCCGGAATCACTTGGGCCCCCTCGATAACGTCGCTCAGCGGCGAGATAAAATGACTGCGCCGCATCTCGCCGTCGCTCACTACCTCCAGCCCCACCCCTTCTTGCAGGGCGATCGCCCCATCTACAGCGCGATCCTCGATCCGCTTAAATTGCGGAGCGCTGAGCTCCCCTCTCTCCCAGGCCGCTCGTGCCTGTTTGAGAAAAGGCGGGCGCAGTAACGAGCCGATGACGTCGGCGCGATAAAATCTGTCCATGCTGCTACTCCTGAGCTTAGGATCGCCGTTCATGCGCGACTTTACAATCTGGCGGACGGATGCGGCAAATTCCTCGGCCCACGGTTGCACAGTTGGGGCGGGTGGGGGAAAATTCTGCGGCGGTGGAGGGGCAGAGCTGGTTTGATGACCCTTCGGGGGCCCGCGGCACCCGGTATTGCATGAGACCGGGGCAAGGCCGCGGGCTAAGGACAGGACCAGGGAACGTTCAGGAAGGCCTCAGGATGATCGCCCGGCGTACAGGTCAGGTGGCCCTCGCGGCTCCGCCAGCCATCGGCGATACCTGCGATTGGAGCCGTTCAAGGCACGACAGCAACCGCGATGGAACTGCGCCTTCCCAATCTGCGCCGCATGCTGGGCTGGCTGAGCTGGTTTGCCGCCTTGGCCGGCTTGCTGGCGCTGTTCTTCCAGTACCGCCATCGCGCCACCATCCTGCCGCCCCATCTGAGCGTGGCCTTGGGCAATCTGCCCTACTACGCCTTCTGCTCGTTCTACCGGATGCTGATCGCGTATGTGTTCTCCCTGCTCTTCGCCATCGCATACGGCCTCAACGCGGCTGCCTCACCCCGGCGTGAGCGCTTCCTGATTCCGGCCATCGATATCGCCCAGTCGGTGCCGGTAGTGGGGTTTTTTCCTGCCGCGATCTATTTCTTCGTCGCCCTGTTCAACGGCACCCGGCTGGGCGTGGAACTAGCCGCGATCTTTCTGATCTTCACCAGCCAAGCCTGGAACATGGCGCTGGGAGTGTACGAGGCGGTAAAGACCATCCCAGCCGATTCGCTGGAAGCCATGGACGCTTTCAACGTCAAGGGCTGGCTCCGGCTCAAGCGGTTGTATCTGCCCGCAGCCGTGCCCAAGCTGGTCTACAACTCCATCTTGTCATGGGTGGCGGGATGGTACTTTCTCATCGCGTGCGAGATCATCGCGGTAGGCCCGGCCCATTATCGGCTGCCCGGTTTGGGCAGCTTCCTGATGGAGGCGGCCGACAAGGGACGCACGGGAGAGTTAGTGGCCGGGCTGGCGATGTTGCTGGCGATAATCCTGATAATGGACGTCTTCGTCTGGCAGCCGCTGTCGCAATGGGCGGCCAAGTTTCGCTATGAATTTGCCGCCTCGCAGGAGCCTGGCGCGGTGGGCATTTTCACCGTGCTGGAGGATTGGGGCATTAATTTCCGCCATCTTTTTCGCGCTCTCTTCCGGCCCTTGGTGAAATTGCAGGGACGCCTGCCGCGCAAGCCAACCTATCCGCGCTGGCATCTGGAAGGCCCCCTGCGGCTGCTTAAGTGGGCGGCCCTGGCCCTGAGCCTGGGGCTGCTCGGCTACATCCTGATCGACGGGATGGTGGTGCTGGTCCGCACCCTGGCGCGCCCCTGGCCCAGCGAGGCCCGCCTCATTCCACTGGCCGCGCTGGCTTCGCTGGCCCGGCTATTGCTCGCCTATCTGATTTCGTTGGCTTGGACCTTGCCCTGCGCTTTGCTGGCGGCGGATAGCCCACGCTTTTCGCGGATCGTGGCGCCGCTGGCTGAAATCGCCGGCTCGATGCCGGCCACTGCCCTGTTCCCGGTACTGGTGCTGTTTGTCATCCGGCTGACCGGTAACATGAATTTGGCCGCGGTACTGCTGATTCTAACCGGCATGCAGTGGTATTTGCTCTTCAATCTGCTGGCTGGCGTACGCCAAGTCCCCACCGATCTGATAGAGGCCGGCCGTAGCTTCGGCCTCTCTCGCCTGGGGACCTGGCGCAAGGTGATGATCCCGGCTCTGATGCCTTCGCTTATCACCGGCAGCATCACCGCCTGGGGTGGGGGCTGGAACGCGCTAATCCTGTCGGAGTATTTCATCTACCGTGGTCGCCACTACCAGGTGCTCGGTTTGGGTGCGCTATTGGACCGAGCCACCTACGAGTCTGGAAATGGCACCATGATCCTGCTTAGTCTGCTCTCAATGGTTCTAATCGTGATGGCGCTTAACCGCTTATTCTGGCGCCCGCTCTACCAGTTCTGCACCGAGCGCTTTCGAGTGGATTATTAGGGCCTCGCCGATGCGTGATTCAGAGTGTGCAGACCCATGGCCTTGCTGGAGCTCAAAACGGTTTCCAAGCAGTTCAGCCGCGGCCGCGGCCGCCTACTGGTGCTGGATTCGATCTCGACTACCATCGAACAGGGGCAGTTTATCGCAATGGTGGGCCCCTCGGGCTGTGGTAAATCAACCTTGTTGCGGATCATGAACGGCTTGATTCCGCCCTCCACCGGTCAGGTGCTTTATCAAGGCCGTCAGATCGACGGGATCAACCCCGAGTGCGCCTTGGTGTTTCAATCTTTCGCCCTGCTGCCCTGGCTGTCAGTCAAGGCCAACGTCGAGATGGGCCTGGAGGCGCGTGGCGTGCCGCTGGTGGAACGGGAACGGCGGGCCAGCATTTATATCGACAAAGTCGGTCTGGATGGATTCGAAGAAGCCTATCCACGCGAGCTTTCGGGCGGGATGAAACAGCGGGTCGGCTTTGCCCGCGCCTTGGCGGTCGAACCCAAGGTGCTTTTGATGGACGAGCCGTTTTCGGCTCTGGACGCGCTGACCGCGATAAGCCTGCGCGGGGAGCTTTTGGACATGTGGCAATTACCCGATATGCCCGTGCATACCATGGTGATGGTCACCCACATTATCGAGGAAGCAGTTGAGCTGGCCGACCGGATTATCGTGATGGCGGCCAGCCCTGGACGCATCGTCGCCGACCTGCAAATCGAACTGCCGCGCCCGCGCGACAAGCGCACCGAGGCTTTTAACAGCTTGACGGATCGCATCTTTTCGCTGATCGAGGAGCGTGCCTGATGTCTAGCGCGTCCGGCATCTATCCCATTCCCGACATCAATCTGCCGCAGGTCTTCGGCCTGGTTGAGATTCTCGACGAGCGCGGCGGCCGTGAGGACGGCTACAAGCTGGCCCGCGACCTCAACTTCAACCTGAGCGAGTTACTCAAGGTAATGAAGGCAGCCGAGATTCTGCGGCTGGTTGACACACCGGGCGGCGACCTCGTGCTCCTGCCCCAGGGTAAACAGTTCCTGGAGGCCGACATCAACGAGCGCAAACTTATTCTGCGCCAGCGTCTGCGCGAGCACGGGCTGTTCAATTACCTGGTGCGGCTGCTGGGCACCCAGGAAGAACGCTCGCTGGCCAAGGAAGTGGTGTTGGAACACCTGGCCATGCTGCTTCCCAACGAAGACCCGGAAAAACTCTTCAACACCCTGGTCAATTGGGGCCGCTTCGCCGAACTGTTCGGCTACAACAAAGACGAGGATCGCTTCTACCTGGATCAGGAATAGGGCGCCCTCGACACGGTCCGGGTGCTACGGAGCATGAGTGCTTGCCGCATATCAGGCCGAAGGTGCCCAAGAGCGCGAGCGCGGGCTTGGTCTTGAAGCCACCGTAGCGTCAGCGGGCCGCGCGGACACCGCGCTTCTTCGGATCGACTGACCAGCAGCTGCGGGTCAGAGCCCGTAACGCGCGCGAAATCCCCGCGCCACCCGATGCTCCACGATTAGCCCACGGGTAGCAGGCCTCGCGCGCTGCTCCACCGCCTACTCCGAGGGAGTGGTGGGCTCGCCCTTTTTGCTCAAACTTTCGACCTTCTCCAAGCGCTCCAGCAGCTTGCGGCCTTCCGTGCGGAGCCGATCGAGTTCATCGCGCAGGCGCTGGGTTTCTTCCGCCGCCGCGCGCGAATCACGCAACCCTGCCGCGCTCTCCTCGGCACGCCGGCGCAGGCGACCATCCAGGGTACGCTCGGCTAAGCGGTAAAGCGCCGGCAAGGCGCGCGGGTCGCCTAGATCTTCTAACGCACCCGGCAGACGCATTTGCACCGAGAAGGCGCGGTCGTCAACCAGCCCCGTCAGCAGCTCCAGAATTTCCTCGCGCCGCCCCTCGTGGGCGCGGCCGAGCTGGCCCAGCGCACCGATGGCGGCCAGCCGCTCGCGCACAGGACGGCCGTAGGCGCTACGCTCTTTGGCGATCTCAATCGCGCGCGGGTCGCGCAATTCCGCCATCGCGCTGAGGGCGTGGGCGCGAATCACGTCCAAATAGGAGTCGCGCTCCAGCGCCTGGCGCGCGATGTCGAAGGCGCGTGGATCGCGTGTTTTGGCCAAGGCCAACACCGCTTCGGCCTCGACGAAGTAGCTGTCGTCTTTATCGTGCAGGAGCTGCAAGAGCGCGTCGGCGGCCTCGGGCGCGCGAAAAGCGCCCAGCGCGCGCATCACCGCTCGTCGGGCCTTGGGTGGCGTAACCGCTACACCGTCGCGCAGGGCTGCCAAGGCCTCCGGGGTTCGGATGCGAGCCAGAGCGGCCGCGGCGGCGGCGCGCACGCCCCAGAACGGATCGTTGAGCAGGGCGTGGCGCAACGCCGCGATCGCGGCCGGACCCCCTTCATTGCCCAACTCGGTCGCGGCCTCGGCCCGCCCGATCGCCTCGGGCGCTTTGCTCAGGATCAGCTCCAGCGCCTCGCGCCCACGCTTATGGTGCAAGGTCTTGAGCAAGTCGGCGGCGGGATCGAAACGAACCGCCTTGGGCGCGGCCGGGCAAAGGAAACTGAAGCTCTGTTCGCTCGCTGCAATCTCGATTTGATGGCGAATTTCCCCACCTTCCCCATCCATCAAAGCCACGGTGGCGCGCAGACGAAACAGCGGGGTCTTCTCCGTAACTCGTTGATTTTGCTTAACGGTGATGGTCACCAACTTCGTCTTGTCATCATAATGGCTGGAGACTTCTAGCTCGGGATGGCCTTCTTTGTAGACCCATTGATCAAAAAAATAGTCCAGATTGCGACCGGTGGCGTCCTCGAAGGCCTTTTGCAAGTCCTGGGTGATGACGTTCTGAGCCCGATGGCGAACCGCGTAAAGCTGGAGCGCCTTGAAAAAAAGCCGATCGCCGAGCAGGCGCCGAAGCATGTGCAGCACCAAGCTGCCCTTTTCGTACAGATGGCGGTCGAACAGCTCGATTGGCGCTTGGTAGCGATTACACACGATCGGCCGGCGATAATGGTTGCTGTCCTCGGCCAGATAGCTCTCACGATCCTGCTTGAGGTTCCAAGCGAATTCGTCCGGCCCCAAATCCTCTTCGCACCACAGCGCCTCGAAGTAGGTGGCGAATCCCTCGTTGAGCCAGGCGTGGGCCCAATCGCGACAAGTTACCAGATCACCCCACCATTGATGGGCCAGTTCGTGGGCGACAAGCGGATCACTGCTGAAGTCCAGATGGGCGCGCGCATCGTGCAGGGTATCGGCGGTTTGAGTAGTGGCCGAAATGTTTTCCATCCCGCCGAAGATAAAATCGCTGACCGCGACCTGGGCGTACTTGGCATAGGGATAAGGGACGCCGATTCGCCGCTCGAAAAAATCGATCATTCGCGGCGTGTTACCAAAAGCGCCGCGCGCGTCCGCCTCGCGTCCAGGATGGACATAATACAGCACAGGCAGTTGGCCATGGCGCTCCGCGATCTCGACGAACTCGCCCACCGCCAGCATGATCAAGTATGCCGAATGAGGCAGCTCCTGGCGCCAATGATAAGTCTTAAGCCCCGCCGTCGGATCGTCGGTGATTTCCACCAGCGCGCCGTTGGACAAGGCAAAGAAATCGCGCGGCACGGTAACGATGACTTCGCTGCTCGCCTTGTTGTTGGGATAGTCATAGCAGGGGAACCAGAAACGGCTGTCTTCATCTTCGCCCTGGGTCCAGGCCTCGCGAGGTTTGTCGGGATAGCCCTCGTCGGGCGCCACGAAGTACAATCCTCGACGCGGGCGGGTGGTGCAATAATCGATCGCAATCTCAGCCCTCGCACCCACCGCCAGGGGCCGTGCCAGGATCACCCGCAACTTCCCATCGCGGCTCTCGAAGGGCACCGCGCTGCCGTCAATTCGAACTTCGCTAAATGACAAATCGACCTGATCGAACTCGATCCAACTCAATTCTTCGGCCAGCACCTCGATGGTATGGGTGGCGGTGGCTGCCAGGCTCTGGGTTTTAAAATCGAGCGCCAGGCGAAGCTGAATATGGGAGACCTGCACGGCTCGATCGCGCGACCACTTGGGTTCAACGTAAGCAGGTTGAAAGGCCCGCCGACCGCCGTAGCGGGAACAAAAGGCGTGGGCATCGCCCAATTCCGCGGCCATTCGATCCAGAAACCTTGGTCTATGCATCTACGGTGTCGCCTGCCTTGCTCGGTTTGCCGCGAGGACGCAAGCCGTGATCGTAGAGCGGCCAGCCCCCGCCACGCAATCACGCCATGACGCGAATCGTGACCGCCCTTCGCCAGCCGCCCTTCTCCGCCCTTGGGCAATCAAGCTCGCCCATACTGATAGCGCTCGTAAAGGGCCGCCCACTCGCTTTCGACTCGCGCGCGCCATGGCGGGTGATCGGAGGATTGCGCCAGCCTGGCCGGAGTCGGATGGCGCAGCAGGTAGGCCTCGATGCGCGGGCGCAAGCCGGCGGGCTCCTTCAGGCGTAACTGCGCGTAGAGTGCACCGATGGTGCGATAGGGGTCCGTCACCAACGCCTCATAGCGCACAGTGGCGACGTCGTGCGCCGGCAGCCGGTCCAGCTCTTCCCCCATGGTGCGATCCAGGTCCAATCCGATCTTCAATAACTCGTCGATCAGAACCTCGCGCGCCGGCGGCGGGGACAGCGCGTAGCGCTGCCACATGCTCTCCCACAAGCGTAAGGTCGAGGCAAAAACGGCCCCCGGCTCGCGCACGATTCGCACAAACCGTGCGCCCTCGAATAGGCGGCGCAAGCGGGCGATGCGAAAGGAGTGGGGAGGCGATTTCAGCAGCAGTTGCCGATGCGCCCCACCGGCGTAGGCGATGGCTTTGAGAATCCAAGTCATGGTCTGGTCCCAACGACGGGCTTGCGCCGGTTTGAATCGCCCTGGGTCGCTGAGCTCGGCCACCTGGGACAGTGCGGCGGGAAATAAAAATGCCTCGTAGGGTGAGAGCGCGCCCAGGCACAGGAGCGCGAACTCTTCTTCCTGCGGCGAGTCGGGTCTGACCTCGATATCCCCGGTGGGACGAAGCATGCCGCGGGCGGAGCTGGCCGCGGCGTGCCGAGTCAACAGGAAATGCTGAGGATTGAAGCAGGCGTAGGTGCTGGGCGTGAGGAAGTTGGAATCCAGGGCGAGCAACTCGTGCAGTAAGGTGGTGCCGCTGCGCCAGTGCCCCACCAGAAACAGGGGCGGGCGCAGCTCCAGCTTCTGCAGGGCCCCCCTGTAAAGCGCCTGCTGGATCGCGCCCAGGGCTGATAGCATTCCGCCCGCCACATAACATCGCAGCTCAAGTTGCCAGCCGAGCGACGAGGGATTGCGCCGGCGCAGCCCACGCCACGCGCGCAGGTCGAAATTGAGCAGCGGACGCGACCAACTCTCGGCGCTCACGAGGGCGGCGCCGAGGCGTTAAGATCCAATTGTCCGCCAAAGCGTTGACGGATCGAGCCGATCAGCGCAGCCGCCACGTGGGGATAGATTAAGGCCAGGTTATCGGTTTGATCCGGGTCCTGCCGCACATCGTACAGTTGCACCCCTTGATTGGGAAAATACCACACCAAGTGGAAATTTCTCGAGGTGGCCGCGATGGTGCCATAAGCAGGGCGGCTTTGCGGGCGAGCGCGGGCCAGATACATCGAAAAACTGGGACCCCAGGGCTGGCTCGCGCTGGCAGGCGCCAGCAACGAATGACCATCCATCCAGGTCGGCCGCGCGATGTGTAACAAGGCCAGGAGCGTCGGCGCAACATCGGACAGATCGCCGTCCTGCGTCGCGTCGAAGCCGCGCTCCTGCCCCGGCAACGACAGCAGCAGCGGAATGTGCGTCTCGGAGTACCGCAGATAGGGCGAGCTGTGGCCGTACCATCCGCCCGAGAAGCTCTCGCCGTGATCGGCGGTCACGACGACAATAACGTTGCCGCTTTGATGACGGCGCAGCCAGCTCAGGAACTCCCCCAGGTCATCGTCAACCTCGCGGATGCTTTCATCATAGCGCGCGCGCAGTTGGTCGATAGTGGGTTGCTGATCGGACGAGTAGGCCGGCCCCGGCAGATGCCGCAGATATTGGCTTTGGGTAGTGAAAGCAGACCCGCTCAGGAACAGACCGCGGTAGCGCGGATCGTTCACATAGGGTGCGTGCGGAGGATACAGATGTAGCCACAAAAAGTACGGTTCAGGGCAGCCCCCAATGAAGCTTTCAGCCCTTGCGAAGACAGTCCGGGGCTCGACCCAGCCGTGCTGATTGAAACTGCTGAACCATCTCCCGCTCAGCTTCAAAAAAAACAATGACAGGGCGTTGGCGCTGTCGAACAGCAAGCTATGGCGCAGTTGAAGCAGAAAAGTGCCGGGATAAAGCCAGTGGGTAATCGGTGGTTGGGGCAAATACGAGAATGAATCGCTCAGACCCAGGGTCAGCGGATGAGCCGCTGGATTAGTGACAATGGCGGCGGTGGTATAGCCGTGCGCGCGCAGCAACCAGGCTAGATTGCGTTTGCTCCATCGGCGCGGGACATGGCCGTAGAGCTGAAAGACCTGGTCTGAAATCGGGTACTGGCCGGTTAGCAGCGAAGCGGTGGCCGGCGTGGTAAAATCCGAGGTACTGGAGAAGTTGACGAAATTGTAGCTGCGCTGGGCCAGGCGCTGAAGGTTAGGTGTGGTTGGACGGCGATAACCGTACAGCGACATGTCCTGCGCGCTGAGGGCGTCCAGGCTGATTAGGATGATATTGGGTCGGGAAGGCGGATCGGCCGCGGCCGTGGAAGCATGTGGCATCGGATCGAAGCTGCGCCAGCCGTAGCCTCCGCTCAAGGCCACGACCAACAACAGCGGAATTACCCCCACCACAACTTGGGCCGAAGCATTGAGCCGGGTCAGCCGGGCAAACACCCGCCGCCATCCCCAAAGCGCACATAGCGCGATGGTTAGCGCGATTGCCGCAAGCTGCACTGCCGAACTGGCTCGCAAACCGACGATTCCATCCAGTGGGCTTAAAAATTCCAGGACGCAGATGAGGCTCATGACGGTGGCTAAAAACCCGGCGCAAGCGCCGTCTGCTCCGGCCGGCAACAGATCAAGCGCATGGCCGAGGGCAAGCAAGATGGTCAGTAAAGCGGCCACCGTTGCCTCCAGCAGCACGATTACCAGGCCCTCCAGGGCCAGTTCCGCGATCGCGCCACGCGTGGAAAGAATAAAGGACAGCGCGTGCAACTGCTGGGTGACCAAAACGGGGAGCAAAAACAGCAGGCTCTGAACCGCAAGGTTGCGGAACAACAGCCACCACAGTTGCAATGGGGCGGCCGCGCGAAGCGGAGCGGCCACGACCTCCCCGCGGTCAGGGCTTGACCTGAGGTTCTTCTTCCTTTTGCTCAATCTTTCGGACCTTTGGTCTGATGATTTTGGCGATCTCGCGGCGGCAGTAAAAAATAAAGGCTGCGATCACCGACAGCAACGGGGCCAGTAGCTGGGCCAGAAACCCACCCGCGTTGGGATCGATATAGGCCCAGCAGGTCCCGGGCCACGACAACAGCAGCCACAGCGCCCCCACCGACGTCATCGTTAGGCCGCGCACGGCGACCAGACCCGAGATCCGCAAATACCGGAGCAATAGCTGAAGTGGGGCGGGCTGTCCGCTCGCACTCTGGGGAATTTGCTTCCTCGCCACGGTATTTTTCCACGCTTAGTTTGGCCAAGTCCGCCGTGCGGTAACCAAAGTCGCAGGCCACCCCAGCCTGAAGGCGAATGCTTTAAGACGCTAAGAGGAAATCCCCGGGCGGTCAAGGTGGGCAGACCTCGCGCTAAGCCGCTCCGGTGCTTGCCGAAAGTCTCGGCATGGCTAATGCTAGTAAAACTTCAAGGGCCTGATGCAAACAACCGCAAAATAAGGAATATGCGCCTGATTTGAGTTCAAGAGTCTCGAAGGAGAGCAGCAGCAGAGGCATTAGCATGGATCAACAAGCGATCGACAACCTGATCCGGAGAATGGCTATCCTGGAACGCGACCATCACCGCCTGACCACGGCCCATCGCCGGATGAAGCTGGGCGGCGCGGTTATCATCGCTGTCTTGGCAATCCTGGGTGTGATGGGGCAGGCGATACCACCCCAGCCCAAAATTATCGAGGCCCAGGGTTTCGTGGTTCGCGATCTCAGCGGCGTCGTGCGCGGCGCTATCGGAATCGCCGACGATGGCTCGGTGGGAGTCAATCTAAACGATCGCCAAGGCAATGTTCGGGCCACCATGGATGTCGCGGCCCTCAACGACACCCCGGGGGTGGATCTATATGACAAAAGCGGCCATGTCCGCGCCACCCTGGCTCTGGATACTTATGGCACGCCGGGACTGGGCTTTTACGATAGCGCGGGAAAGTTGCGCATGAGCCTTGATATCCCAGCCAAGACCACGCCGGGGCTGGGATTTTACGACAAGAGCGGCAAAGGAGCTTTCGGCATACCATGAGCGGCGACGACCTGCAGCATTTTCGTAACCAAAAACCGAGGCGCATCAACCTGGTAATAGCGGTACTGGCCTTGGCCGCCTGCCTGCTGTTAACGAGCTGTATAGGCGGTGGCTACGGCTACCCGGGCTTTGGCTTTGGTGGCGGCTATTCGCCTTTCTTCGGCGGCTATCCTGGCATGTGGGGTTGGGGCGAGCATCCAGGCTGGCGGGAGCATCACTTCTGGGGGGACCACGCAATGAATCATTGGCATGGTAACTTCTTTCACGACGGCGGTTTCGGTGGTTTCCACGACGGCGGTTTCGGTGGTTTCCACGGCGGTGGTTTCCACGGCGGCGGTTTCCACGGCGGCGGTTTCCATGGTGGTGGACACGGCCACTGAGCATCGAGCCTGAGATTGCAATCGGACGAGCTTCGCAGGCCATCAGCTTGACTTGTCCCCCCGGGCCGGCGGATTAGGGTAGAAAGACCTTCACGGGTTCGCGGTTTGCCTCCAAATCGGTAAGCCGCATGTTCACCGAAGGAGGGGAGCAGAGTGAGCCTCTCGCTTAACGTAAATGGCAAAACCGAGCAGATTAATGCTGCACCTGATACTCCGCTACTGTACATCCTGCGCGACGAGTTGCGGCTTAACGGGCCCCGCTTCGGCTGCGGCCTGGGCCAATGCGGCGCCTGCACCGTCCTGATCAACGGCACCCCGATGCGCTCCTGCTCGGTCCCGGTTGCGCTGGCCGAGCACCATGCGATCACCACGCTGGAGGGATTGGGTAGCGTGGCCAAGCCGCATCCGCTCCAAGCGGCATTCATCCACGAACAGGCGGCGCAATGCGGCTACTGCATCAACGGCATGATCATGACGGCCAAGGCGCTGCTCGATCGCAACCCCCATCCCAGCGAGGCTCAGATCAAGCGCGCGCTCAATGCCAACCTGTGCCGCTGCGGCACCCACCTGCGCATAGTCCGCGCGGTTAAGCGCGCAGCACAGGTCAGCGCTTAGGGAGTTAGCGTCATGGCGATCACACGCGGATCGATTACTCGCCGTCAAGCTTTGGCTGGAGTTATCAAAGGCACCGGCGCGCTGATCGTCGGCTTCAGCTTCGCTCCCGCGCTGGCCCAGACTCAGCGGCGCGCAAGCGGCCGACCTGCCGGCGTACCGCCGGCGGGAGCCAGCGAGCTGGACTCGTGGCTTAAGATCGCCCCCGACGGCGAGGTCACGGTATTTACCAGCAAAGTGGAGTTGGGCACGGGGGTGGAAACCGCGCTGGCGCAAATCGTGGCCGAAGAACTCGACGTACCGGTGTCGCGAATCCATATGGTTACCGGCGATACCGCCCGCAGCGTGGATCAGGCGGTCACTTCCGCCAGCCGAACCGTGATGAGGGCCGGACCGCAGTTGCGCCAGGCCGCCGCGGTGGCCCATCAGCATCTGCTCAAGCTGGCGGCAGCTCGGCTGAAAGTTCCAGCAACCCAACTGCGGGTGCAGGACGGTGTCGTGGCGGTCGCCGATGACCCGCGGCGCCGGATTTCCTACGGCGAGCTTATCGGCGATCGGCGTTTCAATCTGCAGATGCCGGTCAGCGGCAGCGGCTGGGAGATGCAAGTGGCGCCCGGAGTACGCGCCAAGGATCCTAAAGATTACAAGATCGTGGGGACTTCGGTACCCCGCTTCGATCTGCCGCCCAAGGTCACCGGCGAATTCACCTATGTTCACGATGTCCGCCTCGAGGGAATGTTACATGGACGGGTGGTGCGCCCACCGGTAGTGAACTCGGCACCGCTGGAGATCGACGAAACGTCGCTGCGCTCGATTCCCGATTTGGTCAAAGTCGTCCACCAGGGCAATTTCGTCGGCGTGGTAACGCGAAGCGAGTGGAGCGCAATTCAGGCCGCCGCCGCGCTCAAGGTACGCTGGGCTACGCCGACACTGAAGTTGCCCGCCAACGACGAGGCGCTCTACGCCTACTTGCGCGATACCGCAGCGGTCGAGCGCCGCATGGTCGCGCATCAAGGTGATCCCGAAGCCGCCCTGCGGGGCGCGGCGCAACCGCTGCAGGCGACCTATCGCTGGCCCTTTCAATTACACGCGATGATCGGGCCTTCGTGCGCGGTCGCCGACGTGCGACCCGATGGCGTGACCGTATGGAGCGGCACCCAAGGTCCGTTCAACACGCGCCATCGCGTGGCACAGCTTCTGGGTGTCCCCGAAACGCAGGTTCGCGTCATCTATCGTGAGGGCGCGGGCTGTTATGGCAGGCTTTCTTCCGACGACGTCTCCGAGGACGCCGCGCTAATGTCGCGTGCGGTCGGCAAGCCGGTACGAGTGCTGTGGACGCGGCATGACGAACACGGTTGGGAACCCAAGGGACCAGCCCAACTCATGTTTGCACGCGCCTATATCGACAGCAGCGGGCGGATTCAGGCCTGGGACTTCATCGATCGAGGCTTTCCCTGGACCACCAACACCAATCCCTTGCTCGCTTCCCAGCAAGTGGGCCATAAGCCCACCCAGCAAGGGATGATCAACGGCTTCAGCGGCGGCGGCGAAATCTACGCCGTCACTAATCAGCGCGTGCTGCTGGAGGCAATTCCCTGGTTGCAGTACGACCTCACCCCCTTGCGGACCAGTAACTTGCGCGCCCCGGGGGCGGTAGCGCGTTGCTTCGCCAGCGAATCTTTCATCGACGAGCTCGCTGCCGCCGCCAAGGTCGATCCGGTTCGCTTGCGCCTGCGCCATCTCAAGGACCGCCGCCTGCACGACGTGCTAGTTGCCGCCCTCAAGCGCGCCGGTCGTCCAAAGAAACGAGCCCAGAGCGGGGGCGCGCTCAAGACCGGGCGCGGGGTCGCGCTGGCCAACCAGGACGATACTGCCGTCGCCGCGGTGGCCGAGGTCGAAGTGGACACCTCCAGCGGCCAAGTGCGGGTGACTCGCGTGGTCGAGGCCCACGACTGCGGGCGAATCGTTAATCCCAACGGGCTTCGCAATCAGATTGAAGGCAACGTAGTGCAGAGTGTGGGGCGCGCACTGTTGGAGCAGGTCGAGTTCAACGCCACCGGAGTGCGCAGCCTGGACTGGCTGAGCTATCCGATCATCAAATTCGAGGCCGTGCCCGAGGTCGATGTGGTTTTGATCAACCGCATTGATATGGAGCCGCTGGGAGCGGGAGAACCCTCCAGCGTCCCGGTGGTCGGGGCGATCGCCAACGCCGTATTCGACGCCACCGGAGCGCGCCTGCGCGCGGTCCCCTTTACTCCGGCGAGGGTACTGGCGGCGCTCAAAGAAACCTCCCCTCACGCCGCATAGACCCCTGCTCCGCGAGCCCGGCACTTGGCATTCGTCCGGTGGGATTGGGGAAACTGCCGGTCGTCAATTAATGCAACTTGTTACAGCGGCCCATTGGCCACCCTCCCGCCTAAGGGGCGGGAGGGTGACGAATCGCGCGAATGCGCTAGCGCATGATTTGCTGCAAACCGCCGGGTGTGCCGTACAGAGTGCGGTTCTGAAATTGCGGCGGCGTATCCTGATTCATGTAATTGCCGCCGATTGCAGGCAGCAATTGGCTGCAATGGTCGGTTTGGTAGTCGCAGCCGTCATGAGCCCAGACGTTTCCCCAAACATACCATCCGTCGCTGTTCTTGTACTTCTCGGGCATCGCGAACACAACCATGTCGCGGTAGAACTTGTCGTTCTGGTCCCAGTTGCACCAACCCAGCGCCTCGGCCTGTTCGGCGTCAAGATAATGGCGGCGGTCGGCATAGCAATAGCCGTGGGTGTATTGCGGCAACCGCTGCATGGCGAGCACGTAAGTATCGCGCAGTTGCCAGGAAGCACCAAAAACACTGGCCTTAGGAATGTAGTTGCCCTTGTCTTTGTCCCAATTGCCGCGATCTTTGGATAGCTCGCGGGTCTTTTCATCGGGTTTAAAGATGAAACTCAAAAGCTTTTGCTTTCCCAGGAACTGAGCTTTGAACCAGGTCGGCGGCAGCGGCACCGGAGTAATGTCGTCATTGGCGAAATCCTGCCCCTGGAACGGGGCGCAGCGAGCATTGCTGGATAGCCGCAAGGCGCGCCGCAGGCTAGGCAAAAACACATAGGACTCCGGTAGTCGATCGGGATCGTCCCAAGTAAAATTGACCGCTGTGATGTACTTGATCTGTTCGGGGGCCAGTTGCTCGGCCTCGCCGCTCAAGTATACGTCGGTATTCGCCACGTTCATCGGATAACCGGCATCGGTGTTATGCAGCCACTGAAAGGTAACTACCAGGGCCAGCAGATCGGCCTCGTTGCCGTAGTGGTCGATATCAATCACCTGAATCTGATTATTTACCTGAATCGCCGGAGTGTGTTGAAAATAGACGTCGTAGACCAGTTTGTAGCCGGCTAGTGGATCGTCGGCTTTCAAATCCGGGAATGGTAGCCCCGCGACGTAACCTTTGAGGGTATAGCTGCCATTAGGCACTTTGACCAACTGAACTTGCTTCGCGTACTTTTCGGTCGCATCCCAATACGCCTTAGGCAGTGGGTAGTGGAGGGTGGGGCCGACGATCGCTTGCGCCCGACTCGGCCATCCAGATACTGGGCTGGTAGACATGAACATATGCTTAAGCGGCTCGCCCATATATTGCGAATACTGTTGCCAGTTTTGCTGGGTAATCACCGTACCCAGCGGGATCGGCTGCTGCGGGTCCGCTCCCCAGACGCGCGGACCGATCATCATTGCAACAGCCAGGATACTCGCGATTGCGGTAATGCGTTTACGCATTGCTCCGACTCCTCGTTGGCGGGTTACAATAACGTCCTCTGTCATCCCCTCGTGGCCGGCAGGCCTTGGATCGCGCAGGCCCCCGCCCGCCGATCCAAGCGAACCTATACCTAGCGATTTTGCCGAAAAATTGCCAGCGCTCTAAAGCCGTTACCTGACCTCAACCCCAAACCAGGGCCGGCATCAAGATAAGCCACCGCAGCGACCATTTACGGAGTCGAATTTTACAATCGTTCGCGCTTTTATTTCGCTAGTTGTCGCTGTTGAGAATAGGCATGAGCCATTGGAGCGATTAGCGCGGCCACATTCAATAGTTGAACGATGCGCCTGCGGCGTTTCAATTAAGGCGCCTCTCTATCGAGGCTCCTCTCTGAGGGCGGCGGGGCTTTACGCTCGGGTCTGCCCTGCCCCTGCCGACAGTCTCAATTGCCTGACCAGCCACCCCCCCGGTATCAGCGAAATTGCCAATTCGACCAAGCCCAGCCGGCGCTGATAGTGAGTTGCAACTGAGCCTTAGGCCGGACTGACAGGCTTTTGAAGACCCATGACGATCGCTCAGGGCCAATCAAGCCACGCTTAATGCGAATGAAAATTAGCGTTGGACCGAAACTTTGTCGAATTGCTCGTGCTTGAACGATTCCGCGCTAGTGCCTTACGGCCTACGGGCGTGCGACAAGTCCCGATAAACCAAGCCCCAGCGCACCCCTTGATCGCTGGCAACCAGCTCGTCTTGTGCGAACCATGCCAGCGCGCGCTCAAGGATCAGGCCGCCGGCGCAAATTACGTCGGCACGCCCCTCGACCATTGTCGGCAGTTGTCGGCGTTGTTCGGTGGTGAGGCTGAGCAGTCTGGCCACTGTGGTTTGGATTTGCGCACGGCTGAGTACGGCGCCATGCACCCGTGCGCCATCGTAGCTGGTCAAGCCCAGCGCCAAGGCGGCGATAGTGGTGACGGTGCCGGCTACGCCTACCGTCGTGGGCAGAGTTATTTTGGGCCAGCCCAGCGTAGCGAGCTGAGAATCGACCGCGGCGATCAGCGCCTGGCGTTCTTCCTCAGTTGGAGGATCATGACGCACCAGCCGCTCGGTCAGACGCACGGAACCGATCGGCAGGCTGGCTAGGCGCAGGGGCTGACCCGGCTGGGAGGCGATAAATTCGGTCGAACCACCGCCAATATCGATGATCAGCAATGGCGCCTGGGGCGAGAGATGCAAGCCGTCCAGCGCGGCCTGATAGTTGAGTGCGGCTTCTTCCTCGCCAGAAATCACATTAAGTTCGACAGCGCAGCGCGCGCGTACCCGCGCGATAAACTGGGCTCCGTCGCGAGCTTCGCGCAGGGCGCTGGTAGCGGCGGTCAGAAACCGGCGCGCACCTAGGGCACGAGCCTGCTCGACGAACTCCGCGATGGTATCCAAGGTGCGTGCAGCGGCGTCAGAATCGAGCGCGCCGGTACGCTCCACCCCGGCGCCCAGGCGCGTGATTCGTGCCAGATCGGCCAGCGGTACGATCGTGTCGTTGGGATCAGCCTGGACCACCAGCATCAACACCGTATTGGTGCCGACGTCCAGCGCCGCAAGCTTCATTTTCAGGCCGCTGCCGGTGCGCCCGGCGCCAAGTCGTGGAGGCCAATAAACTCGTCCATCGCTGCCAGCGCACGGTTGGCCAGCTCGATTTTCTTGGCCCGCCCGCGCGCCGCGCCAGGCAATTCGGGCATCAGGCCGAAATTGGCATTCATCGGTTGGAACTCATGCCGGCTGGAATCGGTGATATATGCCACCAGCGAGCCCAGGGCGGTCTGAACTGGTGGCACCAACAGCGGGCGGCCAGCGAGCATTCGCGCGGCGTTGAGCGCGGCCAGGAGGCCCGCGGCGGCCGACTCGACGTAGCCTTCCACGCCCACCATCTGTCCGGCCACGAACAAATCAGGCCGCGCGCGCAGAGCTAGAGTCGGCGCCAGCACGCGCGGCGAATCGATGAAAGTATTGCGATGGAGCGACCCCAGCCGCACGAACTCGGCCCGCTCCAGGCCGGGAATCAGACGCAGTACCCGGCGCTGCTCGGGATAGGTCATCTTGGTCTGGAAGCCGACAAGGTTGTAGAGCCGCCCCGCGCGATCGTCCTGGCGCAGTTGCACTACCGCCGCCGGCCGCGGACCGCCGCGCGGATCGCTCAGGCCCACCGGACGCATCGGCCCGAACGCCAAGGTGCGCGGGCCGCGCCGCGCCATCTCCTCGATCGGCATGCAACCCTCGAAATAGATCGGCCGTTCGAAGGGATGGGCTGCCATTTTTTCCGCCCCCATCAGCGCCTCGACGAAGCGCCGGTACTGCTCCTCGGTAAGTGGGCAATTAATATAATCATCGCCTCCCTTGCCGTAGCGCGAGGCGCGAAAGGCCACGCTCATGTCGATCGAATCGGCGGTCACGATGGGCGCGATGGCGTCATAGAAGTAGAGGTAGCGGCCCCCCATCAACGCACCTAGAGCAGCGGCCAGCGCGGGCGCGGTCAGCGGGCCGGTAGCCAGGATGGTGGGGCCGGCGGGCAGCGCGGTGACTTCCTGGCGGACAATCTGGATCTGCGGTTGGTCGCAAAGGACCTCAGTCAGATAGTTGGCGAAGCGCTCCCGATCAACCGCCAGGGCCGCCCCGGCCGGGACCCGTGCGTGCGCCGCCGCGGCCATCACCACCGAACCTAGCCGGCGCATCTCTTCCTTGAGCACGCCCACCGCGGTTTCCAGCGAATCGTTACGCAGCGAATTGGAGCACACCAGCTCCCCAAACAGGCCGGTCTGATGGGCCTCGGTCTGGCGACCGGGGCGCATCTCGTAAAGCCGCACCCGCACCCCGCGCCGCGCGAGCTGGTAGGCTGCTTCGCTGCCCGCCAAGCCGGCCCCAATTACGCTGACAAGCGGCTCCCTCATACCACTAGCGCGAACTTCGCAAATCGACCGGCCGCTCCTCAGGCCTGTGGCGCCACGGCGCTATCGCCGGCCCCCTCGGTGTTGGCAGGCGGCGCGGCGACGACGTAGTCGCATTCTTCCTTGGGACAGACCCAGGTGGTGCCGTTGCGTTTGCTGACCTTCTCGACCAAATAGGGCGAGCCGCATTGCGGACAGGGCTGTGAGACAACCTTGTTCCAACTGGCGAAGCGACACTTGGGATAGCGGTTGCAGCCATAGAAGAGCTTGCCCCGTTTGCTGCGCCGCTCCAGCAATTCACCCTCGTGGCAATCCGGGCAACTCACGCCGGTCTTGACCGGCTCGCTGCTGAGCTTCTTGATCCCATTACATTCAGGATATCCCGAACAGCCCAGGAACTCGCCAAAGCGCGAGCGGCGGCGCACCATCGGCTTGCCGCATTTCTCGCACACCTGGTCGCTGAGCGCGGGCGTAGCCGAGGCCTTGAGCTGGATATTACCCTGCTCGTCGCGGGTGAATTCGCTGGTGTTGGAGCACTTGGGATAGTTGGCGCACGCCAGGAACTCGCCGTTGCGACCCCATTTAATCACCATGTCGCCGCCGTCCAGCTCGCATTTGAGCCCGCTGGGCAGTCCCTTGCCCTTCACCTGCGGCATCTTCTTGCGCGCCTCGCCCAGCCGCTTTTCGAACGGGCGATAAAACCGTTTGAGCGCTTTGACCCAGTTTTCCTTGCCCTCTTCGACTTGGTCCAGCTCCTCCTCCAGATGGGCGGTAAAGCCGACCTCGACGATATCGGGAAAAGCCGCCAGCAACAGGTCGGTGACAGTGCGGCCCAGCGAGGTTGGACGCAAACGCTTGCTCTCGTCCTCGTCCACATACTCGCGGTTGAGAATGCTGGTCATGATAGCGGCGTAGGTGGACGGCCGCCCGATGCCGTTTTCTTCCAGCTCCTTGATCAGCGTGGCTTGGGTAAAGCGCGGCGGCGGCTGAGTAAAGTGCTGCTCGGGCACGAACTTCAGCAACCGTACCCGCTCGCCTTCGCGCAATGGCGGAAGCTGGGCTTCGGCCTCCTCATCGGCCACGGGCTCGTCCTGGCCTTCGGTGTAGACCCGAATAAACCCGTCGAACTTCATTACCTGGCCGGTGGCACGGAACTGCTCCTGGTCGGCCATAAGATCGACCGTGGTGCGATCGAAGACCGCTGCCGGCATCTGGCTGGAAACGAAGCGATTGAAGATCAGGGTGTACAGCGCCAGTTCGTCGCGTTGCAGATAGCGCGCCAGCGATTCGGGGTCGCGCTCCAGGGCGGTGGGGCGGATGGCTTCGTGCGCTTCCTGGGCCGACTTGGCCGAGCGGTAGAAGTTGGGCCGCTCGGGCACATAACGCGCGCCATAGCGCGCGGCGATATACTCGCGTACGGCCGCCAGCGCTTGGTCGGAAACTCGCGGCGAGTCGGTGCGCATATAGGTGATCAGACCGACCGCGCCCTGATCCCCCAACTCCACACCTTCGTACAGCTTCTGCGCCAGGCGCATCGTGCGCGAGGGCGAGAAGTGCAGCTTACGCGCGGCCTCCTGCTGAAGGCGCGAGGTGATGAAGGGGGGCGCCGCACTGCGCCGCACCTCCTTGCGCTCGATCTTGCTGACCGTGAAGGGCGGCCCATCGGAGGCTCCCAGCCGGGCTACTACCGCCTCGGCCTCGGCCTGGCTGAGCTTGTAATTTTTGTTATCGATCCGCTGACCCTGATGGCTGAATAGGCGGGCGCGGAAAACGGGCGGGGCGGCGGCTTCTAATTCGGCATCCAGGGTCCAATATTCCTCGGCCCGAAAGGCCTCGCGCTCACGCTCGCGCTCGACAATGATGCGCAGGGCCACCGACTGAACTCGGCCCGCGCTCAAGCCGCGCCGTACCTTTTCCCACAACAGGGGGCTTATCTTGTAGCCGACCAGGCGATCGAGCACGCGCCGGGCTTGTTGTGCCTCGTACAGCGGGCGGTTGAGCTCGGCGGGATGGGCCAACGCTTCCTTCACCGCGCTGGGAGTAATCTCATGCAACAAGACGCGATGGATATTGTTGGCGCTACCGCCCAATTGCTCGGCCACGTGCCAGGCGATAGCTTCTCCCTCGCGGTCGGGGTCGGTGGCCAGATAGATGTCTTGCTTGTCGCGGGCCGCCTGCTTGATGGTGTCGATAACCTTCTGTTTACCCTTGATAATCTCGTACTGAGGCTCGAAGTCGTGCTCGAGATCCACCCCTAGCTTGCTTTTAGGCAAGTCCATCACATGGCCGACTGAAGGCGCGACCATGAAGTCGCCGCCCAGATAGCGTTTGATGGTTTTGGCCTTGGCCGGCGATTCTACCACTAAGAGATACTTAGCCACTCGTGCTCCGGTTCCGTAGCAAAATCAGATCTGCCACTGAAACAAAAGGATTTATGCGCTGGCCGCGGGGGCGAGCGAAAACAGCTTGCCCGGATGCTGCACCACCATGCCCGTCAGCTCCAGCTCTAGCAACAGGCTAAGAACAGTCTGCGCATTTAGACCACAACTTTCCACAATCGCGTCGATATGCACCCGCTCGCCCGCCGGCAGGTGATCCACCACCGAGCGCAAACTGGCGCTCAGCTCCGCCCGTCGCGCCTGCTGGCCCACCTGTGCCTTGGTGGAAGACGTGGAGGGCACAGCGCGGCCGGCCGCACCGCTGAGTTGCGGCGCCAATTCCTCGATCACGTCCTCCACACATTCGACCAGGCGCGCACCCTCCTTAAGCAATCGATTGCTGCCTCGGGCTTTGCCGCTCAGGGGGCTGCCGGGGACGGCAAAGACCTGACGATTTTGCTCCAAAGCCAGGTGCGCCGAAATCAGAGAACCGCTATGCTCGGCGGCTTCTACCACCACCACGCCCAGGCTCAGGCCCGCGATAATGCGATTGCGCACAGGGAAATTTTCCGCTAGCGGAGGGCTGCCCAGGGGAAATTCGCTGAGCAAAGCACCCCCACCCGCAATCATTTCCTGGGCTAGTTTAGAATGCTCGAGGGGGTAGATTCTATCCACCCCGCAGCCCAATACCGCAATTGTCCGCCCGTGCGCCTCCAGGGCGCCCAAATGGGCTTCACTGTCAATCCCGCGCGCCAAACCGCTGACCACGGCAATCCCTTTGGCGGCCAGCTCCAAACCCAAGCGGCGCGCCATATGGCGGCCGGCCTCGCTAGCGGCCCGTGCTCCCACCACCGCCACGCAATCGCGCTCTCCCACCGGCATACTGCCGCGCACATAAAGCACCGGGGGCGGGTCGGGAAGCTGGGCCAGATTGGGTGGATAATCGGGATCGGCCCAGGTGATCAAACGGCCACCTAGACCAACCAGGTCGCACAACTCTCGTTCCAGGGGTGCAAAGTCCTGGAACTGGCGCAGGTTACGCGCGGTGTTGCGAGGGATTCCAGCCCCGCTGAGCTGCGTCTCGCTGGCGGCGAAGACCGCCGGGGCGCTGCCAAAATGCTTCAGCAGTAGGCGCGCGACCCGCGGTCCCACGCCACGAACCCGGCACAAAGCCAGCCAATAAACCTGTGAACTAACCTGCATGCTGAATTGCCTTGCTGTTAGCTTTTATCTTCTGATATTACAAATCTTATTCTAAACGGGCAAAAGCCCTGAGGACCGAAAGCCAGCTTTCTTGACCCGCCTAACCGAATCAAATAACTAAAAGCGGGTGCTTCAGGTGCCCTCGCCCGGCGATTTAAGCTTGTTAACGTGCGCCGTCAAGCCCTAGAGGTAGTGCATGGATGCGGTTTCATCCGAAGAAATCAAGCTGAATTTCCATCAGATGTCGGCCACCGACAAGCAGGTCGTGATCTTCAGCTTTTATCGTGACGCTGAATTGCGCGGCGCGCGGCTGCTCTTCAACCTAATCGGCCATCTCAAAGAGGCCGACGCCCAGCTCAAGCTCTCGCGTCACTTAGCCGATGAAACCCGGCACGCTTGGCTGTGGACCAAACGTATTTCCGACCTGGGTGGCAATCCGGTGATCGTCAGCGACGGCTACCAGCGGCGCCTGGGGCTGCGCACCGGCGTGCCCAAGGACGTAATCGACCTGTTGGCCCTGACCGTGGTGGTCGAAGAGCGGGCACGCAAGCGCTACACCACCCATGCCGAGCTTCCCAACGTCGATCCCGAAACTCTAGAAGTGTTGCAAGCGGTAACCGAGGACGAATCTTGGCACTTGGCCTGGATCGAACGTAAATTGCGCGAGATCGCCGCTGCCCAAGGTAAGCCCGAGCGCGCCGAACAGGCGCTGGAGCGCTATCGCGCGATCGATCGGGAGGTCTATGCCACCTTGGCCGCTGATGAAGCGGAACTGATGAGAGCCTGATCGATCGAACGTCGCGCTTTTCAATTTAAGCATTCCCCGGGCGGCCGTAACCGCAGTCCACGTGCGGGCGCGTTGAGCGCCTGCCGGCTCCTGCTCCTGTGCACGATGTTAGCGACGCTGGGTTGCACCAGCCATTCCTCACCCCTCCCCGGCGGACCGCCCGCTTTCAAGGTCGCGCTACTGACCTCTGGTCCGGTCAGCGATGGCGGGTGGAACGCTTCGGCTTACGAAGGGCTGGAGCTGATAAAGAGTCGGCTCAAGGCCCAAACCGCACAGGTCCAGACCACCTCGCCGGCCGATTTTGCCGATGCCTTTCGCGATTTCGGTGCGCGTGGCTTCAACGTCATCTTTGCCCACGGCTTCGAGTACACCGACGCCGCCCTGCGCGCAGCCCGGATGTTCCCTCACACCGTCTTCGTCATCAGCTCGGGTCGTACCAGCGCCGCCAATGTAGCCTCAATCAACTTCAAGTTTGAAGAGGCGACTTATATCGAGGGCGTGTTGGCTGGCCTGATGAGCAAGAGCGGGGTCGCTGGGGCCGTGGGCGGAGTCGAATTGCCGGCGATCAAGTTCACCTTCGACGGCTATCGACTGGGCTTTGACTCGGTGCGCCCCAAAGGCCAGGTCCTGGTCAGCTTTATCGGCAATTTCAACGACGTGGGTGCGGCCAAGGAAGCAGCTCTGGCGCAAATCGGACGCGGGGCCGATTTTCTAACGGTCAACGCCGACGCCGCCGGAATCGGTGTGCTGCAAGCGGCGGCACAGCGTAATGTTTACGCTTTTGGCGCCTTTCGGAACCAAAATTCGCTGGCACCCTCGGCGGTTATCGCCAGTGCGATTTGCGACGTGGCCGACGCTTTCTTGCGTCTGGCCTCTGAAGTCCAGCAAGGCAGCTTCAAACCTGCGGTCTACGACTTCGGAATGAGGGACGGGCTGGTCAGGTTAGTTTTCAACCCAGCGCTGGAGTCCAGGATTCCAGCCGCGGTAATGACCCAGGTCAAAAACGCCGAAAATCGTGTGATGGCAGGCGAGGTCAAACTGCCCTCTTTGCAGCCCGTGCCCGCCCCGGCAGGCTGAAACGACGGCCGGCCGCAGCCTCAAGACTCAATTTTTCATTAAGTCGAAAAGCATCTTGAGCAGGCTTGAGCCAGAGCTTACCTTGTTGAAAGGGGGCGATTCAGGGCCATCGATGACCGACCAAGTGGAAATAAGACCATTACTCGGCAAGCTGGCCGCTTCGGTTACGGTACCGGGTTCCAAGAGCATCACCAACCGGGCCCTGCTGATGGCAGCGATGGCGCCGGGAGAATCTACTTTAAGCTCGGCGCTAATCAGCGACGACACCCGTTACATGATCGGGGCGTTGCGGGAACTAGGCTTCACGGTGCGGGTCAACGAAAGTCTGGGCGAAGTCGAGGTCAATGGCGGCGCCGGCAAAATTCCCTGTTCCCAGGCCAATCTGTTCGTGGGAGGCTCGGGCACCGCGATGCGCTTTCTGGCCGGCTTTCTCACCCTGGGCCAAGGCGCCTACCGCCTGGATGGCAACGCCCGCATGCGCCAGCGTCCGATCGGCAACCTGCTGCAAGCCTTATCCAACCTGGGGCTGGCGGTACGCTCCGAGCACGACAACGGCTGCCCACCTGTGCTGATCGAAGTCAACGGGAGCGGTTTTAAGGGCGGTGCTACCCGTATCGACGCCAGCCTCTCTTCGCAATTCGTCTCTGCCCTGCTGCTGCCCGCCCCGCTGTGGCCCGAGGGTTTGCGCCTGACCATCGACGGCTTAGCCGCCGAACCCTTCGTGCTGATGACCCTCCGCCTGATGCAACGCGCGGGCATCCGCTGCACCATGGACGGTAACGCGGCCCTGATTCCGGGCGGCCAGCATTATCGCTGCGGCCACACGACGATCGAAGCCGACGCTTCCAGTGCCAGTTACTTCGCCGCCGCCGCGGTCATCTGCGCAGGGCGCGTGCGGCTTAATCATTTGCGCCGCGACTCGGTCCAGGGCGACGTTCACTTTCTTGATTTGCTCGAGCAGATGGGGGCGCGGGTAACGTGGCAGGAGGATGCGGTGGAAGTCGCCGGCGGCGATTTCCTGCGGGGCATGGACGTCGATATGAGCGGGCTGCCCGACATGGTACCAACCTTGGCGGTGCTGGCGCCGTTCGCCCACTCGCCCACCACCATCCGCAAAGTCCAGTTCATCCGCCATCACGAAAGCGACCGACTCCACGCTTTGGCCAACGAGCTGGCGCGGCTGGGGGTCACGGTTGACGAGCGCCCTGATGGATTGGTCATCTATCCCGCCACTCCCAAAGCCGCATCGGTCGAGACTTACGACGACCACCGGATCGCAATGAGCTTTTCCGTCCTTGGGCTGCGCGTCCCGGGCATCAAAATCAAGGATCCCGGCTGCGTATCCAAGACCTATCCGCGATTTTTTGTCGATCTAGCCTCGCTGGGCTGAGGCCAGCGGAAAGCGCAAGCTTAATTGGGTCACCGGCGCCGGCTTTGGCGTCGGCGAACCCGTCGACCGGGCCCATCCCAGCTTCGCGCAAAGGCGAGTGAAGACCAGCTCCAGCTCGCGTTCGTAAGCCGGAGCGTAGCTATTGGCGGCGTACATGCGCTCCAGGCCAGGCGCCGACTCAGGCAGACGGCGGCGAATAAAAGGCAGGAAATAAGCCGCTGCCGCGGGCTTAAGAAACAGCGCGCGCCAGTAAACCGCGCGCGCTCCAGCCTGCTTGGCCGCCGTCATCACCTGCTCGATCGCCGAGGGAGAATCGGTAAGACCCGGAATCATCGGCATCATCATTAGATTGCAAGCGATCCCTGCCGTGCTCAGTTGACGCATCGCCTGCAGTCTCAGCTGGGGACGCGGCGCGCGCGGCTCCAACATCCGCTGCAGCGTGCGGTCGAGCGTAATCAGGGAAAAATTGACCGATAGTCGCGAGCGCTGCGCAATGGTGCATAACAAATCCAAGTCGCGTACGATCAGCGCAGATTTGGTTGTGATCGATAGCCGCAATTCACCCACTCGCGCAAATATCTCCAGCAGTGACCGAGTTACTTCGAACTGGCGCTCAGCGGGCTGGTAAGGATCGGTGGCAGTCCCAATCGCAATCGCCTCCCTGCCCAGCGCAGTGCGCGCCAAGCTGCGCTCCAGAATCTTCGCAGCCTGCTGCTTCACCAAGATCCGGTGTTCGAAATCCAGAGGGTCGGGCATATCGAGAAATTCGTGAGTATAGCGCGCGTAGCAATACACGCAGCCCATTTCACAGCCCCGGTAAGGGTTGATGGTCCAACCAAACGGCATCCGCCGGTTGGCACAACGATTGAGAATCTCGCGCACCGGCATCGAGTCGAATTCGATTCCGCGCCGACGTTGCGGCAGATTGCCGGGTGAGGGCCGGTCCATACTTTCGCTATTAATTCGCCATCCGGGGACAATGTCAAGGCGCTTTGACGCCGGTGCTTGCCCACGGGCCGTTGGGCGTGAAGCAAAACGTTCCGATCTCGTCCGAGCCAAGCATTTTCAGCGCCCTGCAAAGAGCGCAGGTGTGGACATGGGTGGTGCGGTCTATCAAAGATGGCGTCAGTTTGAGCATGCCGAGTAGTTCACGAGGAATTTGATGGAGGCGGTACAGACCCTAGCCGCGCCCGTTGACGCTCCAGCCAATACGCACAAATGGCTGATCGCCATCGCAGTGATGCTGGGATGCATCCTGGAACTGCTCGATACCACCATCGTCAACGTATCGCTGCCCCACATGCAGGGGAGCTTCTCGGCCAGCGTGGATGAGATCACATGGGTCGTAACCAGCTACCTGGTGGCCAATGGAATAATGATTCCGCTGACTGGCTGGATTTCAGGCCGCTTTGGGCGGAAACGGTACTTCCTGTTTTCGGTCAGTACTTTCGTCCTGGCCTCGGCCTGTTGCGGGTTGGCCCAAACCTTGGACCAGATTGTGCTGTTTCGCCTGCTGCAGGGGTTCGCGGGGGCGGCAATGCAGCCCTCTTCGCAAGCCATCATGATGGAAACCTTTCCGCCCGAAGAGCAGCAGATGGCGATGGCGACCTGGTCGATGGGGATTTCGGTGGCACCGGTCTTAGGACCGACGATCGGAGGCTGGATCACAGACAACTGGTCGTGGCGGTGGACCTTTTACATCAATGTGCCAATCGGCCTAATCGCCATCGTGATGGTAAGCCTATTTCTGCACGATCCTCCCTATCTAAAGCGGCTCAACCAGCGTATCGACTATTTTGGCATCATGCTGCTCACCCTGACCCTGGGCCTGACTCAACTGGTGGCCGACCGTGGGCAGCGCGCTGACTGGTTCGGCTCACCCTGGGTGGTCTATGCCTCGGTGAGCGCACTAACCGCGGGGGTAATTTTTGTGTGGCACGAGCTGCGCAGCAACGCCCCAGTACTGGAGTTGCGGATCTTTGCGATCCCGCTGTTTACGGCCGCCACGGTGCTGATGGTTCTGATGGCTTTCCTGGTCTACGGCACCAGCCTAATGAATCCGATTTTTCTCCAGGAGTTTCTTGGTTACACCGCATGGAAGGCCGGCTTGATGATGGCGCCGCGCTCGATAGGTTCGATCGTCGTGCTGATCTTCATCGGTCAGATCGCGCGCCGCGGCGTCAACACCCGCCCATTCATCGTGCTGGGCTTTGCGATAATCGCGATCTCGTTATGGCAAATGGCGAAATGGAATCACGACGTCGGCCCCTGGAACATCGCCATCCCGATTTTCATCAATGGCCTGGGTACCGGCTTCATTTTCGCTCAACTCGCGGCGATCTCTCTTGCGACTGTGGATCGAGAGCGCATGGGAGCGGCGGCCAGCTTGTTCAACATGACACGCAATACTGGCGGCTCGATCGGAATCTCAGTCATCACCACGCTCTTCGTCACCCACCAGCAGATCAATCAAAGCTATCTGGCCGAGCATATTTCTGTTTTCGATGTCTGGAAGCTGGCCCACGGGGTGCCGCGGATGCCGGGCAGCCCCGCCTTCAGCTTGTTCAACTTGGCGGGCGGCCATAGCACCAGCTTAGCCAGCCTGTATGCCCAGGTTCAGTCGCAGGCAGCGATGTTGGCGTTCTCCGACGTTTACCGGATTTTGATGGTGGTGACCTTGCTGATGATTCCCACTTTCTTTCTGATTCGCCACGCTCCGATGAGCGTGGGCGGACCGCCGATGGAGTGATTCAGGGCAAAATGGCCAGGGCGAAGGCCGCCGGCAGTTTGCTGGCCAGCTCGCGCACCACGCGCTCGCCCACCCCCCACCGCAACAGCGAGCCGTCGCTGCTCACGGCGAACAGGTCGGCATGCGCCCATGGGCTGTGCACAATCTGCATGATCATGCCGCGGCGCGCCATCGGCAGCTCCCCGAAGGAAGAAAAGCTCTGACCACCGTCGCGGCTTTCGAACAACAGCGCGTCGGCGCCGTCGCCATTAAGCCAAGTGGCCGGGGGACCCGCCCCGCCGGCGGTGTAGATCAGCCCTTCGGAGGTGGCGAGCACCGCAGTCAAGTATGGCCGATTGATCCCCTTGACCACCGGTTCCCAGCTCCGGCCGCGATCGCGCGAGCGATAAAGGCCGCGCCCGCTGGTCGCGAAAATCAGTTGGAAATCGGCGCCGGCTAGCGCCAGTGAATGCACGTCGCGTGGCAGCCGCGAGTCCAGGGCTTGGAAGCTTTGTCCGCGGTCGGCGGAATAAAACGCCCCTGCTCCCTCTACTCCAACATAGAGCGCAGCGGAGTCATGAGGGTCGAACGCAACCGTGCTGACATGGGGAATATAAGGCGAGCGCGCCGAGCTCCCATGGATTCGGGCAGTCAGCGTGGCTAAGGCCCGGCATTCCTCGAAGCTGTCACCATAATCGCCGCTGTAGAACAGCCGGCCATGGCTGCAGCCGGCCCATAATCCACCCGCGCTGTCAGGGACTGCGGCCAAGGTCCAGAAGGTCTCGCGCAAGCCGCGCGGGGTCAGCTCGCGCCAGCTTCGACCGCCATCCTGGGAGCGGAACAGTGCGCCCGCCAGCTCCGCCGCGGGCACGAAATCGGCCGCGTCGGCTACCTCGTTACGACCGGCATAGATGATATTGGGATCGTCGCAACTTTGCGCCATGCAGGCGATCGCGTCGGGATGGGCACTGACCGCCGTCACGGCGCCCTGGCGCTCGCCGTCCACGATCACGATCCCCTTGGCGGTACCCACGCATACTCGCATCCGCGCCCGTCCTCTCAACTGGGGGCAGGTTTCAGCTCACGCACCACTCTGCAACTGCCGGCCCACGGCCAAGCCAAGCTCGGGGGGCAGTTCGCTGGGCGCAACTTTGGATGAGACCGACTCCACGCGCACGCGCCGCACCACGATAGTCCCATCGGCCAGCGCCAGCCGCAGGCCGTCGCGGTCCAGCGACACGATACGGCCGGGTGGACCATTCCCAACCACCGCGCCATCCAAGATTGGCTCATACAGCCTGATGCGACGCCCGTCGAGTTGCGCATAGGCCCCAGGCTGCGGGTCGCAGCCGCGAATCAGATTGAAGATCGCCTCCGCTGTTTGGCTGAAATCTACCGCCGCATGT
>Ga0070737_10001575_pt1 | contig 31642 bp, 21 predicted proteins | sample Coa_R1_10_FD_66438 | JGI IMG/M metagenome (GOLD analysis project Ga0070737, IMG submission 66438) | Surface soil microbial communities from Centralia Pennsylvania, which are recovering from an underground coalmine fire - Coalmine... | ecosystem: Environmental > Terrestrial > Soil > Unclassified... | reverse complement strand
ACATGGGTGGCCAACCAGAAATTGGTGTCCAAGACGGCCTGCAACACCCCTAACGTATCGCCGCTGGAAGCGGCGAGATGATGCGAAATGAGCGTGGTTATCGCGCCGCCTGCCGAAGCGACGACCACACCGATGCCGATCGGATATAGCCATTCCAGCACTAAGCCGAGAAGCACGCAGGTCCAGCCTATGAACACGGCAGTTGAGTATAAATTCATCACGAATACGCCCCAGCGGTTCATCAGATACATGCGAGCCAACAGTGCCCAGGTATGTATCAGCAATGCTAACACCGTCAGCCAGAACGCCGAGCGGATCAACGGCCGCGACCAACCGAACCACGACAGGCAGCACAACAGGAAAACGCTGAGGTAAAGCAGCGTACATTGATAGAACGGCTCGAAGTGATTGAAGAACAACTCGAAATCCGTTCGCCGGACCTCTGTGGGAAAGCGTTTCTCCATCTCTTGATGGTAGGCGGCCACAGTCTTGTTGAAAGTCTGGGCATCGTCGTGGCTGTAGGCATGCAACAGAACCAAAAGTGTATGGGCCGCCGGATTGCTCTGATCCTGGTTTTGCCGTAACTCGGTGAAGGCCTGCAACAACGACTGCCATGAGCCGTTGTTGTCTGCCGGCGGCACCATCAAGGGGGCTTCCAGGCTGGCCAAGCGGCTGTACAATTCCAGATGGCGGGCCAACTCAATGATCTTCTGCTGATACAGATCGCGATTCTCGGACTTGAGCTTCTGAGCGGCCATCGCGTGCTCGAGTATCAGGTCGATCTTGCCGCTTAGCTCCTCGACGGAATAACGCCACCAAAGCGGCCGCGCTTCCAGGCCCAGTTGGGCCAACACTTGATCATTTTCGATGCGGAAGATTTGCACGCGCCGGGCCGATTCCTTGTGCGCCATCACCTCCAACAGCCATTGGATGGCCGGCCGGGTTTTACCATTCTCATCCTTGTAATCCTGACGATTGCTGAGCGTCAGAAGCGTCGTGCGCGCCACGCTGTCCAGCGGCTTCATACGGCCATCATGGATCACCGGGAGGGCAGCGAATTCTTGCAGGTTTATTTTGTCCGTCCCGATGCTGGGCGGCATCAAGGCAAAAATCAGCACAAGCACAGCCGCACCGACAACCAACCACGGAAATATCTTGGCCAAATCGTTCATGGCGTGGTCCTCCGCCGTAAAAAACTCACCAGATGCATGCCGAAATGAATCGTCATCCCCAAGGCCACCATCGCGCAGGAAAAGTACGGCATCAGCCAAGCGGGATTGGTGACGACTTGCAGCTTGGTCCCGCGGTCGCCTTGAGGGCTACGAATCCAATCGGCTTGGTAGAACGTCGCACCGCGGTAGCGCAGCGGATTGTTCATGTAGATCAACACCTCGCGATCGACATTGTATTCGGGGTCGATCAGGCGCACTTTGCTGGAAAAGTTCAGCGGTATGTCCGTGCCGGGATACAGATCGTGGCGAAACTCCTCCAGATGGAGCGTATAGGGCTTGTATTCGCGCTGGAGGCGGAGAGTAACCCGATATTCTTTGCCGTTTACCTTGACGCTCTGTTCTTCGTCGATCCAGGGTGTTGTCAAGTAGGTGCCCAGCGAGGCGCCGGTGTCTTTAGCGTGGAAGGTCAAATAGGCGGCAGCCATGTCAATCCGCTGTTCCGCATCGATACCCCTGCCGGGCCTTTCCTCGTCCACAATGCCTTCTCGTCCTACGCCAGCCGTGGCGGGGTTTTTCTCGCCCGGCTTGACCTTCCGCGGTTCAGAGGAGTTGACCATATAGCGGATTACTTCGATGTCAAAGGGCAACCGTTCGTCTCGAATCCATTCACGGCCTTGCCTCTGCTTGAGCATCGAGCCGGGCACCACAACGACATGGTCCGTTTGGGGACCGCTGGGATCGATAATGGCCAGTTCTGTTTTATCGGTGTGAATGACGTAATTGCTCGACTCTCCGGTTGGGATCACCATCATGCCCTCGACAGCGAACAGACCCGTGATCAACTCGCCGAGCATTAGCACAATCAAGCCAGCGTGCGTCAGCAGAATACCCGAGCGCTTCCAGCTGATGCGAAAACGAACGAGATGTGCAGCAAGCAGGTTGAGGAGCAACGCGCCGCCGAGGAGGTAGCCGCCGGGAAAGGGGAAACTGCCGGAGACGTACCACGTCTTGGGGAACCAGAAAAAGACCTGGCCAAAGCGCACGAACACCTGAAAGGGAATCCAGGCGATGAATGCGCGGAAGTAGCCGCTGAGGACGGCCCACAAGCCATTGTCCATCTGCGCCAGCGTGCCGCAGAAGATCAGAAACATCGATAGCACAAAGAGACCGACCGTCAAGCGCAGCGAGGCCAGCGGCTTGAGCCATTTCTTGAGCAGCCCAAAGTGCTCGCTGCGTCGCGCCGGCCGGAGGGGAGAAACGGCGGCCGGCGGCGCGGGAATCGTTGTGATTTGTTGCGTGGACGCCTTATTCATGGGCAGCTCCTTGGCCGTCCGTGAAGCGCATCGATTTCACGAACGCTTCAAAGGCGGCTTGCTGTTTGCCAACCAATTCGGGGGTTCCCTTCATCTTGATGAACCAGGCTTGTCCGCCGTGGATGATCCAGGCGCCGAGGATACGCTGCGGGCCAGTCGGATCCCGGCCGGTCAGATCAACATAAGGCGCTTGGCCATCGGCGACATCGAGATGACGCAGTTCTTTCTGAAGCTGGACATCATCAATTGGTCTGAGACCGAGCTGCCGCCGCCAGCGGTTGACGTTGGCCAAAGCCCCGGCGCCCTGTGCAGGTAACGGCACCACCGAGACTTCGGCAACGTGCTCGCCATCGCGGACCACGAAGACCGCCAATCGTGGGACGCCCTGAGGCATGTCAGGCGGCCTCTCTTCCCAGTCATCCGGCTTGGTGAAACGAAAAGGTCGGGCCTGTGCCAAAGCGAGGCCGTTGTGTTTTTTGGAAGCGGCAGCGGTTTCCTTGGGCACATCGTAAGATCGGATCTGCTCCTGATCCTGGCAGCCAGCCCCAGCGAGCACGGCGCAGAAGAGCCAGAAGCTGCGGCGAGCGAATATGCGTTTCCATGCCATGCCAAGAACCTTCATTTCCAGAGACGATCCTGAAGCGGCGGGATTGACTGTAGCTGAGCGGCGATTCCCTGCAAACCTCAGCGAGAGCATTTTCTTTATCGTCGCACGGAGCTTCTCAAGCGTCAAGGTGGGGTTTCCTTGGGGTGTGCCCCCCAGAGCAGGCATTTGCTGGCAAGCAGGCCGCTTGCCCTACCGTTTTGCCCGCCAGCCCTAATAATCCGCCCAAGCAACGAGGCGGGAGAACATAGAATATCATGATCGATCGGCAACATTCTTTCAAGATCAAATCGATCTTTTTGTCCAGAATGTGGCTCGGTTTGAGGAATGCTTTGCGAACGCCCACGGCAGCGGTACAATCGTCAAAATCGGCCCAAGGAAACGGCAAGGGAAGCCGGGGACAGCCATGAAGAGAGCTACATGTCAACACCTGCCGCTCGCTCCCCTGCTGCACGCTTACACACGCGCCGGCGTGCCTAGTATGGGCGAGCTGCACCATTTGCCCTATTGGGGACCGCGTTTTGCCGCTATCCTCTCGGCGACGGCCAAGTTTTTCTTTATCGATTTTCTGGAAAATGCCTCGGCGACCGAACTGAGCGACGCTCTGGTTCGCTTCTACGAAGCGTGCGTGCAGCCGCCTTTGCATGGGCAGACGCTAGAGCGGCGGTCCGGCATCGTACGGCATGGTTTGATGTATCTGCTGCGCGGCCGTGATCCGCTGCCGGTCAAAGCTGCGGCGTGCCTCGAGGTGTCAGGCGCATATCACGTCGCTGGACTAGGGCCGAGCTTTTGGTCGGCGCTCTTGCAAGCGCTGGCGCCAGCGCGCCATCCCGGCTGGACGCCGGCCATCCGCGCCGGGCTGAAACGCCTCGGGTTGGCGACAGGGCAACACGGCGACAGCGTGGAAGCGATCTACACCGCCCTCTTGTCCGCCTATGAGCACATTCAGGCACAAGAGCCGGCTCTCTCGGCATTGCACATCGATCATTTCTTGACGCTCGTCGCCGCCATGCGTGGACGCAATCTTCCGTTGCGTTCCTTCGGGGAATGGGGAAACGAGGGAAGGATCTCGGCGGCGATTCAGCGCGAACGTACCCGGATGCCATTGCGCGAGCGTTTGAAGGAGCGTGGCCAGGCACTGGCGCGCGGTCAGGAGCAGATGGAACAGGCGCTGGCCAACTGCGATGGTAAAGGGATCGGCACCGCTCTGGCCGCCGCAGACTTGTCGGGCTGTCTGCGTTCGCCGCTGGACTGGAGCAAACAGGCCGAGATGCTGACGCTATGGGTCGGCCGGTTGTGGGAAAGCGACGATCCCTACCGCACCTTGGCTGCATTTTGGGCTGCGGAACCGTTGTCGGGCGCCGGTTTGTGGCTGCCGGCCGCTGTATTGCACCTGCGCGATCCGCAACATTTCGCCCCCTGGAACGAGGACATCCGCGCCGCTTACGCCGCGCTCGATGACAGCGGCACGGAGGAACCACCTACCGAGCGCTATCGCCTCTTCAATGAGGGCATCGCCTGGCTGCGGCAACATTACCAGCTACATCCGCTGGAAATCCCCGCAGTCCTGGTAGCCGCAGGGGATGCCGCCAATGTGCCCGACACACTGACAGCGTCCCCTACGTTCGCCGGCTTTTGCGTCGACACGTTTCACTTCCTCAACGAACTGGCTCACAATAACAAGCGCGAATGGATGGAGCGCCAGCGCGACCGCTATCGTTTCGCTGTACGCGAGCCGCTGATTGAATTGTGTCGCGTCCTCGCCGAGCGTTACGTTGAGCCGGTGCTGCACGGCATCCACGGTTGGCGTTTCGACACCGAGCCACGCAACGGGCGCGCACTGACGAGCATCTGCAAAAACGCTTACGGACGTACGCAACCGTACAATACGGCCCTGTGGATCGCTTTCTGCCGCCGTATCTCCTCCCCCTTCCCCTCTTCCTCAGAGAGAGAGGAGAAGGGGAAGAGGCGTGAGGACATGCAATTTTTCGTGCGCCTGGACGGCGCTGGACTGCGTTACGGTCTGCGCCTGGGTCGCAAGGCGCGGACGCTCCTGCTGCGTTTCCGTCAACAGGTGCGCCAACACGCCGAGCTACTCTTCCGCGCCCTGCGCAATCGCGGCGCGTTGTCCGATTGCCGCTTCGGTCCTGCCGATACCAGCGAGCCCGAATGCAACATCGCCACAGCGGAGGATCTCCGTGTCTGGAGCGAGGGGCGGTCGTTCGAGGTTTCGCGTTCGCTGTCTGCCGAGGCTGCGCTTCTATCTGGCGACGAACTGGTCGGCGAGATTATACTGACGTTCGATCGCTTGTTGCCGCTCTACGCCTGTGCTGTCGCAGACGATGTCCATACGTTCCTGGTACGTTGCTTGGGCGAAACGCTAGACGGCGAACCGTATACCGAAAGCGATTTCCAGCGGGCCACACTGCTGGACCGTGATTGGCTGGAGCGCGCCCGGCACCTTCTGGAATTGAAGCGTCAGCTGATCCTGCAAGGCGTTCCCGGCACCGGCAAAACGCACGTTGCTCGCCATCTGGCTCGCTTGCTCACCGGCGGCCACGACGAGCGCATCCGGCTGGTACAGTTCCACCCCGCCTATAGTTATGAGGAGTTTGTGGAGGGTATAAAGGTACGATCAGTGACAGTGGACGGCCGCTCTGATGTGACCTATCCGGTCGAGGCGGGACTGTTGTGCGCCTTTGCCGAGGAAGCCAGCCGCCGCCCCGCCGAGCCACATGTGTTGCTCATCGATGAAATCAACCGCGGCAATCTGCCGCGTATCTTCGGCGAATTGCTATTTCTCTTAGAATACCGCGAACAATCTGTGTGTCTGCCCTGTTCGCGGCGACACTTCCGCTTGCCGGCGAACCTGTACCTGCTGGCAACGATGAATGCCGCCGATCGTTCTGTCGCCTTGATCGATCAAGCTTTACGACGGCGTTTCTCTTTTCTGGACATGCTGCCTGACGCTGGCGTGCTGGCACGCTGGCTGCAACAACACCCACCAACCGCCGGCGCTGCCTTTGCCGGGCGCGTGCAGAAATTGTTCGAGCGCCTCAATGCGAAGTTACGCGCCGACCTGGGACCGCAAGGACAGATCGGCCACAGTTATTTCATGGTCCCTGACCTCGACGAGGCACGGCTGCGCATGATCTGGCAGCACCATGTCCGCCCGCTGCTGGAAGAACACTTTGCCGCACAGCCAGGGCGATTGGCGAGTTATGAAATCGATATACTCCTCGATGATAGTTCCCCACGCAGCGAGCGCCGGCGGCGGGTGGAAGCCGTCTAGAGCGCATTGCAAGTAGGTATAGTGGCTATATGTCTTTCTCTCTCCCCCTTGAGGGGGAGGGAGAAAAACACTACACCCGCTTGCAATGCGTTCTAAGGCGCCTGTGGCTCTTTCTTGATCGGGGCCAAGGCTTTGCGCACAAGGCTATTTCGGAGAACGAAACCTTCTGACAGGAGCAACCGATAGACCGTCGCGAGGCGAATGCTCTTTGCGGGCTGTACTGTTCAATACCTCGGTGGAATATGTCCACAGAAGGAAGGCACACCGTAGAACCAAGAAAGCCGCAATCCTCGGCGAACGGCCTGCGTTCGCTGGCCATTGGCCTGCTCACGACCACAATGCCCACGCTCCCGTGGCCAACACGTAGCCGGCCAGTAGCGCATTGGTCGTAGCATGGGCTAGCACGGCGTCGAGAAGTTTGCCGCGTCGAGAGACGGCGAACGCATACGCCAGTCCCGCCAGTGTCCCAGCCAGCCAGGCGCCATGCATCACACCGAACAGAATCGATGAAACCAGCAGCGACATCCAGGTAAATTGTCCCGGCGGCAGCTGGCGCCAATCAGCCGACTGTAAACGACGCGGCAGGTAACCGCGAAAAACCAGTTCCTCGGCGAGAGGGACAGTGATGACCGCGCCGACGATACGAAAAATCAACCAGACCGCTGCCCAGGCTGACGACAGATGCACTAAGCCGTCGCGCAGCGGCGAGGGGGCGCCGATGCCGGACGGAACCAGGGCGATCCAGAGTACAAACACGGCGGTTCCCAACACAAAGGGTTGCCATGACCACGACCAATGCAGCTCTGTGTAGGCGCGGCGGCATCTCCAGAGAACGGCAGCGGCTGCCAGTACGCGCAGCGGATACAGCGCGTCAAATCCCGCTGTGAATGCTGAGGTAAGCATCGTGGTGGCCAGGATGGCGAGGAAAGGCATCAAGTAAGCGGTAGTAGGGTGCGGGCCTTGAGTTCTGCGTTCCAAGAACGGGCGGACCAAACCGTAGGGCAAGCGGGCCGCTTGCTCCTTTTCAGGCACGCGGGGAGCGTGTCCTACGGTTTGGTCCGCTAGCTCGCAGTTCTGCGTCCTGAGTTCCGAGTTATCGCTTACAGATTCCCGAACTGAAGGAACGGCGAAGAAGCGCAGGCGGCGTGCAAGGACGGCCAATCCCAGGGCCACGGCATTGAAGACCAGCCAGCCGGCCTGCGAGTGAAAACCGCCCAACGCTACTTCCGGCCAACCTCCCGTGCCGAGGACAATCAAGGCGGTAATGCGGAGAGCGTTGGCCAGCCATAACACCACCACACCAGCCGGCCACAGCAGCAAGGCATGCGGAAAACGCAGGTCGTGGCGGAACAGCCACAGATACACCGCTACAAAGACCGAGAGCAGTCCTACCCCCTCGTAGCCGGAACATTGCGGAGCGATTTCTACCGTGAAGGCGGCGGTGCCGATGATTCGCTCGTCCGGTTGGCATACCACCTCGGTATAGATCAGGCCAAGAAGGGCGCGAACGATCCACAAAGTTGCCTCGGCCAGCGGCAGCCAACAGCGTTGCAAAAGCAGACCGGCAGAGACGGTCAACACGCCGATGCCGAATCCGGCCAGCAGGATCAAACCGTTGCGCCGTAGGAACAGCAACCACAGACGAACTGGCAAGGCGAGCAGCGCCCAGGATCCCGCGACCGTCAACCCCAGCACCAGCCACAGGATGGTCCAGGCAGGCTTGGGTAAGACAACAGCGTCTCCTTCCAGAAGCAGAGTCGTCACGCCGGTGAAAAGAGCGAGGACGGTCAGGTGGCCGAGGAACAGTATCCCGCTTGTACGCAAAGATAACAATGGGGCAGGCAGTTGCCGGATCTCGTCCCACAAGACGGCGCCGCCCAAAAGCAGGGTGGCTGCTGCTGTAGCAATGACAAGCTGGAGCAACAGGTGCGAATCTCTCAGCAAGTCTGCCCACCAGCCGCTCTGCTCTGGCAGAGTGCCCGCGTCGAAGCGCAATGTCAACAGCAACACTTCGCCGATCAGCAGAGCGGCGAGGAGGAGCCAGCGGAGCAAGAGCAACGACTCCTTACAGGCATTGGCTGGCGAACAACCGGCATCGGCCGATTTCGTGGGATCTCGCCAGCCGGGTAGTAAGCTTCTATCAGTCGGCTGATGCCAGCCGTTCGCCTACTCGTAGCTCTCAAGTTTACATCAGAGCTAACGAATCGTACAACATCCATGCGCCCTCAGCAAGCAGGACCACTGTTGCGACCTACCTACAGACAGAACGGAAACCTACAAGAGGAGTCGGTCATGAGTCATGCCTTGCCGAAAATCTATCTCGCCCGTCACGGCGAGACAGAATGGTCGCTGACCGGCCAACATACCGGCGTCACGGACATCCCCCTCACCGAGAACGGCGAACGTAACGCGCGCCATCTTGGCGCGCGCTTGCGGGACAAGCACTTCGTTCAGGTCTTGACCAGTCCCTTGCAGCGTGCCCGCCGTACTTGCGAGCTGGCCGGTTTCGGAGCGCAGGCCCAGGTGGATGCCGATCTGGTCGAATGGGACTACGGCGCTTACGAGGGCAAGCGCACGGCGGACATTCATCAGGAACGGCCGGACTGGTTTTTGTTCCGCGATGGCTGCCCCGGCGGCGAAACGCCTGACGCGATCGGCGCACGGGCCGACCGCGTCGTGGCCCGGCTTCGTGCCCTGAAGGGGGATGTCCTCATCTTCTCGCACGGCCATTTCCTGCGTGTCCTGGGCGCCCGCTGGCTCGGCAAACCTGCGTCAGATGGCCGATTCTTACTCTTGAGCACCGCCGCGCTGAGCATCCTGGGATACGAGCATAATCTCGACGAGCCGGTCCTGCGACTGTGGAATGACGATCGACACGTCCCTATGAACCACGGCGGACACGGAGAACCCGGATAAAAACCCAAGGAGCTGTCGAGCGCTTTGTCTTGCCCTTGTCTTCTCCTTGACATTCTTTGGTGCCTTGGCGGTTGCTTGAGCTTTTATCCGGATTCTCTGTGTCTACCCTGGTTCCTTTTTGAGGAAGGAGACTAACATGGCGGATACAACCTTGTTGCGCAAGATGGCCCGGCACTATGGCTGCAGCCCTGTTCACTTCTCTGGCAATGATCGAGCCTGGTATGAACAACACCTGGTCTTCGATCACGTCGTCGCTCCGGAGGCCGCCAATCCGCGCCAGCAATATGAGGCCGTCGCTCGATCTGTCCGCGATCTGCTCACACAGCGCTGGATCAAGACACAAGAGACCCACAATCGACAAAATCCCAAGCAGGTCTATTATCTATCGATGGAGTTCCTCATCGGTCGATCGCTGGCCAACAACCTCGTCAATCTGCGCATTGAGCCCCTGGTAGGCGAGCGTTTACGCAGCAAAAGGCTGGATTGGCAGAAGTTGGTCGAAGAGGAGCCGGACGCTGGCCTGGGCAACGGCGGGCTGGGCCGCCTGGCCGCCTGCTTTCTCGATTCGTTGGCCACCCTGCAAATCCCGGCCATGGGCTACGGTTTGCGCTACCAGTACGGCATGTTCCGCCAAGACATTGTCAACGGCTGGCAGGTCGAGTATCCCGATAATTGGCTGCGCCAGCCCGATCCCTGGGAGGTAGTGCGCCGCTCCGAAAGTGTCGAAGTCACCTTGGGTTGCTCTTTCGCCCTGGCCGGTAGCACCCTACAACCCTTGCGTGATCATCCTTATGTTATCCTCGGCATCCCCTGCGATCGTCCGGTGGTCGGCTACGGCGGACAGACGATCAACACGCTGCGGCTATGGGAGGCCTCGGTCCGCAACGTCTTCGACTACGGCGAGTTCAGCCGCGGCGATTTCGTCGAGGCCGTCTTGGATAAGCTGGCCGCCGAGACCCTGACGCGCGTTCTCTACCCCGACGATTCGACGCGGGCTGGCAAAGCGTTGCGCTTTGCTCAGGAATATTTCCTGGTTGCCTGCTCCTTGGCCGACATCCTGGCCCGCTTCCGCCGCCGCGGCAACGACTGGCACGCCTTGCCCGAGAAGGTTGCTATCCAGCTCAACGACACTCATCCCGCCTTGGCCGTCGCCGAACTGATGCGACTTCTCGTCGATAACGCCAAACTTGGCTGGGACGAGGCCTGGGACCTGACGTGCCGGACCCTTGCCTACACCAATCACACGCTCCTGCCCGAAGCCCTGGAAAAATGGCCGGTCAGCTTCTTCGAGACTATCTTGCCGCGCCATCTGGAGATCCTCTACGAGATCAATCGCCGATTCCTCGACAAAGTGCGGGAGCGTTTTCCGGGTGATGAAGCGCGCGTGCAACGCATGAGTCTTTTCGAGGGCGATGGACCATCCAAGCAAGTGCGCATGGCTCACTTGGCTATCGTCGGCACGCATAGCACCAACGGCGTGGCTGAGTTGCATTCGCAATTGTTGCGCACGCATGTCGTCAAGGATTTCGCCGAGATGTATCCCGAGCGCTTCAACAACAAGACCAATGGTGTCACGCCGCGACGCTGGCTGCTGTTAGCCAACCCCGAATTGGCCCGGCACATCACCGAGGCCATCGGTGACAGCTGGATCACGGATCTCAGCCAGCTGCGCCGCCTCGCCCCTCTGGCAGATGATAGTGCCTTCCAGCTTGGTTTCCGCAAGGCCACGCGCGCTCTCAAAGGCCGCTTCGCCGATTGGGTGAAGAATACCACCGGCCAGCAAATCGATCCCGATACTATCTTCGACAGCCAGGTCAAGCGCATCCACGAATACAAACGACAGCTTTTGAACCTATTACACATCCTTGTCCTCTATAATCGCCTGCGCCGCGATCCCAGCTACGATGCGCCGCCGCGCACCTTCTTTTTTGCCGGCAAGGCAGCGCCCGCCTATCACTTGGCCAAGCTCATCATCAAGCTCATCAACAACGTTGCCACCGTCATCGACAAGGATCCAGCGGTCCAGGGCCGCTTGAAAGTGCTGTTTTTGCCGGATTACAATGTAACGCTGGCGGAACGTCTCATCCCGGCCAGTGACGTGTCGGAGCAGATCTCGACAGCCGGCTACGAAGCCAGCGGCACCAGCAACATGAAATTCATGATGAACGGCGCCCTCACCGTCGGCACCCGTGACGGCGCTACTATCGAGATGGCCCAGGAAGCCGGTGAGGACAATTTCTTTCTATTCGGCCTGACAGCGGAGCAAGTCCTCAACAACCGCAGTTGGTATAACCCCTTGTGGCATTACGAAAATGAGCCGGAGACGCGCGCCGCCCTTGATCTCCTTTTCACTGATTATTTCAGCCGCGATGAGCGCGGTATCTTCGCGCCGATCCGCGATGTGCTCTTGACCAAGGGCGATTTCTACATGCACCTGGCCGATCTAACGGCCTACGTTCAGACGCACGAGCGCGTCGGCAAGCTGTACGGCGATCGCGCCGCCTGGTGTCGCAAAGCGATCCTGAATGTAGCTCATTCTGGTAAGTTTTCCAGCGACCGCAGTATTCGGGAGTATACGGAAGAGATCTGGAAAGCGAAGCCGTGCCCGGTAGAGTAAAGGATACAGTGTTGTTTGATTCACGGCGACCTGAAGGGAAGCGCGAGGACATTCCTGCGTTCCTCTTCCGAGCGCTGCTAATCCAAAAGATAGTAGCAGAAATGCCGAGATGTCGCATCATGGGTTTACTTCGCTTCTCTCTCCTGGTTGGGCTGTTGGCAACGCTTGTCTCTATGTCCTTCGGTGCGGAGGCGCCCACTTATGCCCAACAGATTAAACCCTTTTTTTCGCGCTATTGTCTGGAATGCCACAACCATGAGGAGCCGAAAGGCGGTCTGAACCTGGAGACGTACCAGTCGCTGCGTCAAGGCGGCGACAACGGCACGGTGTTGGCGCCCGGTCAAGCCGAGGCCAGTCGCATCGTTCGACTCGTCGAACACAAAGACAAGCCGTTCATGCCGCCCAAGAAAGCGAAACAGCCGCGGCCGGAGGAAATAGCCCTGCTGCGTGCCTGGATTGATGCCGGGGCCAAAGAAAACGGCGTTGCGCGTCTTACGGTCCCAGACATTCGGCCGAAAGCACCTGTAGCGCCGCCGGTCGCCGCCCTGGCATATCATCCGAGCGGGCGGGTGTTGGCAGCTGGCGGGCGCGGCACGGTGTATTTCTTCGATGTGGCCACCGGGGACTTGCAGGACAAATGGGAAGGACTGCATCCGCGCATCACGGCCTTGGCGTTTTCGCAGGATGGCAAGCAGCTTGCCATCGCCAGCAGTGCGATGGGCGAAACACACGAAGTACGACTGTACGAAGTCAACCGGGACATGGACATGCTCCGCTCGCTGGACGGTGTTGTCCTCGGTACCCATGCAGATGTTATCCACGATCTGGCCTTCAGTCCCGATGGCAAGATTCTCGCCAGCTGCAGCTACGATCGGCTTGTCAAACTCTGGGACACGACGGCGAAAAAAGAGCTGCGCGTCCTCAAGGACCACAGTGATTCAGTCTACGGCATCGCTTTCCGTTCCGATAGCCAATTGCTCGCCTCGGTGGCGGCCGATCGCGCTGTCAAGGTTTGGGACATAGCAACCGGCCGGCGGCTGTACACACTCGGCGAATCCACCGATTGGGTGTACGCTGTCGCCTGGAGTCCCGATGGCCGGCATCTGGCAGCGGCAGGCGTGGATAAGAGCATCCGCGTCTGGCAAGCATCCGCCGACGGCGGCCGGGTCGTGCATTCCGTCTTCGCCCATGAAGCACCGGTGCTACACTTAACCTACACTACAGATGGCAAAACACTTTATTCTCTTAGTGAAGACCGCACCATCAAAGCCTGGGACGCCGAGCACATGGTCGAACGCAAGGTCTACGAGCGCCAGCCGGAGACGGTCCTGAGCCTCGCTATCCGGCCCGACGGCAAGCAACTGGCGCTGGGCCGCTACGATGGCGCCCTCATCTTGCTCGATACGACGACGGGCCAGCTGCAAGGGGAACTGTTGCCGATTAAACCGAAGCCGCCTCTCGCCGAAAAAGAGCCGAACGATTCGCCACGCACCGGACAGAATATCAAGCTGCCGGCGACGATCCACGGCAGCATCGGACGGGCCGGCGATGTCGATTACTATCGCTTCGAGGCGAAGGCAGGACAGGAGATTGGTGTACAGATCCAGCCGCTTGCCCAGGCCAGACTCGATGTGGTCCTGCAGCTAATCGATGCTGACGGCCGTGCCCTCACCGAGAGCGCCCAGGGATTGCTCGGTTACACGTGCCCCAAGGCCGGCGTTTACGCTCTCGGCATCCGTGATCGAGAATACCGCGGCGATTCCGGAATGAAATATCAGCTGAAGATCGGCGCTATTCCGATTGTCACCAGTGTTTTTCCCCTTGGCGTACAGCGCGACACCGAGGCGGAGGTCCATCTGGAGGGCGTCCATCTCGGTCGCACGCGCTCAGTGCATCTGAAAGTGCCAGCGAATGCGGCCCCCGGATCGCGTCTACCAGTCCCGGTTGCCAAGGGTGTTCTCGGCAATCCAAGCGTGCGCATCGACGAGTTTCCGCAAGTCGCCTTCGCGCCTCGGGCGATGATTCCGGTCCCGGGCACGGCCAATGGCCGCATCGATCCGCCAGGCGCGACGCAGACCTGGCGATTCCAGGCGAAGAAAGGTCAACGGCTACTCTTGGAAGTTCACGCCAACCGGATCGGCTCGCCGCTCGATTCGGTCCTCGAGATCCTCGATGCCCAAGGCCAGCCGCTGCCGTGGGCCACGCTTCGCGCCCTGGCCAAGACCTACGTCATCTTCCGCGATCACGATTCGGCCACTACGGGCATCCGTATCGAATCATGGAGCGAATTGGCGATGGACGATTACATGCTCCTGGGCAACGAGTTGATCCGCATTTGGGAATTGCCGAAAAACCCGGACGATGATTGCCGCTTCTGGAGCCTGGGCGGCCAGCGGCGCGGCTACCTCGGTACCACGCCGACATTTCATCCCCTCGGCCAGCCCATCTACAAGGTATCGATTCATCCGCCTGGCACGGTATTTCCGCCTAATGGTCTGCCCATTGTCACTCTCTATTATCGCAATGACGACGGCGGCGGCGCCTTCGGCAAGGACTCGCGCCTCGTCTTCGATCCGCCCGCAGATGGGGAATATCAGGTGCGTATCAGCGATGCCCGCGGTCAGGGCAGCTCACGGCATGCCTATCAGCTGACGGTGCGTCCGCCGCGGCCGGACTTCCGCGTCAGCTTCAGCCCCACGGCGCCCGCCGTTCCCAAAGGCGGCGCCGCGGCGATCACCATCAACGCCGACCGCCGTGATGAATTTGACGGCCCCATCGAAGTCTGGCTGGAAAACCTGCCGCCTGGTTTCAGCGCTCCGGCCACGACCATCCCCGCTCACGAAAACAGTACGAGTCTTGCTCTCTTCGCTGAACCGAATGCGCCTGTGCCAGCCGCAGGCTCGAGCTTGCGGTTACAAGCACGGGCCGTCATCGACGGCAAGCAAGTGCTGCGCGAGGCGGCAGGTGGAGTGCCGAAGCTTCTCGAGCCGGGCGATCTGGTTACCACGACGGAACAATCGGAAGTGACAGTCAAGCCCGGCAGCGAAGTACGGCTGACGGTGAAAGTCGAGCGCCGCAACGGCTTCAAGGGACGTATTCCGCTCAACGTCAAGGGCTTGCCGCATGGCGTCCATGTGCTGGACATCGGACTCAACGGCATCCTCATTACGCCCGATGCCACGACGCGGACCATCGCCATTTACGCCGAGCCGTGGGTGCAGGAGACGACACATCCATTCGTAGTGCTGGCGCGCCACGAGGGCAAGAATACCGAACATGCGGCAAAGTCGGTACTGCTGCGCGTAGCAAAATAGAAGGCAGATGACGCGGGTTACACAAGCTGTATGACATACCCCTTTCTTCCGTCCATGTCCATGATCCAAGCAGGGATGCCCACTCTAACTTCCTCTGCCTCGCGCCGGCGCTGCTGGCCGAATGGCTTTGCGATACCCGGCAACGAACCCTCGATCTGATTACGGATCTGCGCGACGAGCAATTTCTCGGCCCGCGTTTGCGCCATCGCCAACCCGCTGTTGTAGGAGATCGGCCCCCGGCGTGGTTCACCGAGCATTGGGTGTTGCGCTAGGTAGGACAACAGCCGCCGTTGCGCGGCGATTTGGTGATTTTCCATGCCGATTGCGGAGGACATCTGAGAAATCGAGGGTCGCCTCGAGAGGCACCTCGTCAGCACACGGGCACATCGGCCGACTCGGCCTGGAGGCCGCCTTTGCCCCAGGGCAGAGAATGCAAGCGCACGGAGGAGAAAGAGGACCAGGAATTGGTCCTTGACAGAGCGTGTTTCGTCACCTTAGATGAAATCACCTTGGTTTTGCGGCCGTGAGAGAAAACCTGTCGAACCGATAGCTATGTCCTTTCGCTTGTTTGTCTATTACTGTGCTTTGTGCGGCGGCGGTGGCGCTTTTCTCGGCTGGATGCTCGGTCGACCGGTCCATCTCCGCAGCAGTATTCTGACGCAGGGCCTCAAAGGAATGTTTCTTGGTCTGGCCGTCGCTTGGGCGCTGGCGCTGGTGGACGCTCTGGGGATGTTTTCGTTTCGGCGCGTGGCAGTGCTGGCTCTGCGCGTGGCGACGGCGACGATTGTCGGCAGCTTGGGCGGCTGGCTCGGTGGTCTGGTCGGTCAGGTGCTCTACAGTTGGAAGGAATATGACGTTTTCTTGGTTTTCGGCTGGATGATTACCGGCTTTCTGATCGGTGCTTCACTGGGAGTTTTCGATCTTTTATCTGGCCTGTTGCGTGGTCAAGATGCCGGCGCGGCGCGGCGCAAAATCCTCAAGGGCGTCCTGGGCGGCACTCTTGGCGGCATCGCTGGCGGCATCTTGTCGTTGTTATTGCTGGACGGTTGGATGCAGCTGCTGCGTTCGTCGCTTACACTTCCGCCCCATATCGAAGAGCATTTGTGGAGTCCCAGCGCCTGGGGCTTCGTCGCCTTGGGCGTCTGCATCGGCCTGTTGATTGGTTTGGCCCAGGTCCTTTTGAAGGAAGCCTGGCTGCGCGTGGAGACCGGTTTTCGCAAGGGGCGTGAGGTCTTTCTTGTCAAGCCGGAGACCACGATTGGCCGGGCCGAAAGCTGTGACATTGGTCTCTTTGGCGATCCACAAATTAAGAAATTACACGCCCGCATCCGCCAGGAGGACAATCACTACGTTTTGATCGACGAGGGCGCAGGGACCTATGTCAACGATGACCTGGTTCATGGCTCGCGCATTTTGCACTCCGGCGATGCCATCCGCATGGGCCAAAGCGTGCTGCGCTTCCGTGAGCGCCAGAAGCAACCCCATGACTAGCCCGAAGCGGCAGTGACAGGCGGAAGAAGTCTGCCGTTGCAGCTCCGGGCTTGTGAGGAACAATGATGCCCCTCATCTGCCGCAATTGTTCACGCCTCAATCCGCCGGAAGCCCGCTATTGCTACTGGGACGGCGCTGTACTGGATGGCCGCAGACAAGCACGCGGCCCCATTGCTGTCGGCGCACAGCCGTTCCACAGTCCGTTTGTCTTTCCTTCGGGCCGGTTGTGCCGCAATTTCGATGAGCTGCTCTTGGGTTGTTATGGTGAATGGAAGGAAGCCCACGAGCTGCTGCGCGAAGGTTATCTGGAGAGCTTCTTCGGCGCTCTGGGCCGCACCGATCTGGCATTGGCGGCCAAGCAGGCGATGCGCGCCGCCGACCCGGATCTTGGACTCGATCAGCTGTTGAGCAAACTACCGTGCAGCAACCGCGAGCCACCGAAATTATTCGTCCAACCGTTAGAGATTAATCTCGGTCAGCTGTCACGGCAGAGCGATCGGCATTTTGTGCTACACCTCGAAAACCAGGGCATGGGCCTGTTGCAAGGCACGATCACCTGCGAAGACACAGCCTGGCTGATGCTTGGCGAAGGAGGCGGCTCGTCGCGCAAAGTTTTTCAATGTCTGCATGAATTCCTTGTGCCTGTACAGGTCCACGGCAAGGCCCTGCGGGCCAGCAGCAGACCGTTGGAGGGACGGCTGACGATCGAATCCAATGGCGGCGCCGCCGTGGTGATTGTTCGCACGGATGTGCCGGTGCAGCCGTTCCCCGAAGGCGTGCTGGCCGGCGCTCTTTCGCCGCGGCAGATCGCCGAGAAGGCCAAGGCCAATCCCAAAGCGGCCGCGCCCTTCTTCGAGAATGGCGCCGTCGCCGCCTGGTACGCAAGCAATGGCTGGACCTATCCCGTACAGGGTCCGGCCTCGTCCGGGCTGGGGGCTATCCAACAATTCTTTGAAGCGCTAGGTCTGGTCAAGGCGCCTGTGGTGGAAATCAGCGAGACGGTGGTGCTTTTGCAAGGAGCGCCGGGCGACTATCTGGAACACATCGTGCAGGTCCGCACCCAGGAGAAACGTCCCGTGTTCGCTCACGCTACCACCGGCACGCCTTGGCTACGGATTGGCCGTATCCACCTCGACGGCCGCACGGCGCATGTTCCGATCCAGGTACCTTACGTCCCGCCTCAGCCCGGTGGACAGCTGCGCGGCAGGGTGCAGGTGACGGCCAATGGCGGACAGCGTTTTCTCATCGAGGTGGCGCTGAACGTTACTGCAACCACATTCAACCGGAACCCAATCGCTGCAGACGTACCGGTGCAGCTAAATTCTGATCTCGTATCCGTAAAGGAGATAATCCCAGAAGTTGTTGCCGTCGCCGAGGATAGCCGACCTCCCTCGCTTGCACTTCCGGCCCATCCCGCCGCCGAGGATGGCCGCTTTCGCAAACATCTGCTGCCACTGGGCATTCTTGTTCTGTTGCTCTTCTCCGTGGTTGCGCATGATCTGGGTATAATTTTCTTCAGCTGGACGGCCCGCAACGATGCCTGGATCGATCCCGATCCCTACCTTCTCATTCGCTTCCACGATTATGAGGGTGATAAGTACTTGCCGGAACCGACCATGCGCTTTGGTCTGCTGGCCAAGGATCCTGAACATCCCGATCAGTCCAAGAAACTTACCTTTGACGAGCACGGTCTCTCGAACAACACCGTCATCCGCCTGGACGGTCAAGAATATATTTTCGGTCAATTTCCCGGCCAATGGATCGCGATGAAGAGCAAACTGCAAGACGAGACGACGGACCGGCCGCGCGACGGTTGGGCTTCGATATGGTCTTTGGCCAACGGCAAGCTCCACGTGACACAGAAAGTCGAGATCGTGCCCGGTACTCAATCGCGCCGTTTGGATACCTGCCTGGTGCGCTATGTCCTGGAGAATCGAGACACGCGCCAGCATCGAGTCGGCATCCGTTTTCTGCTCGATACCTTCATCGGTGGCAACGACGGCGTACCCTTCACTATCCCCGGTGCTTCGGGCCTGTGCGATACCCAAATGTCCTTTGATACGCCGGAGCGCGTTCCGGATTTCATCCAGGCGTTGGAGAAGGAGGACTTGCGTGATCCGGGCACTGTGGCCTATCTGCAATTTCGCATCAGCGCGCGCATCGAGAGTCCCAGCCGTGTCCAGTTGGGCGGCTGGCCCAATCCGGAATTGCGGAAGATTGGCATTTGGGCGGCGCAAGCCCAACTCACCGGCTGGGAGGTGCCTTTTATCTCCATGAAAGAGCGTATTGGCGGTGTAGTTGAGGCCGATGACTCGGCCGTGACCATGTACTGGAACGAACAGCCCTTGGCCCCAGGCCAAGCACGCGTGATTGGCTTCACCTATGGTCTGGGCCATGGGGATGCGCGGGAGAGCGGCGGCCATCTGCTCTTGACGATCGGCGGTCGGCTGGTGCCGAACGTTGAGTTTACCCTGACGGCCCTGGTTCACGATCCGCAGCCGGACGAGACCTTGACGTTGGAATTGCCGGCAGGTCTCGAAGCTGCGGGGCAGCAGAAAACGCAGACTGTGCCACCGGTGCCAGCCGGCGCGAGCCGGTCCGACAGTCCCGTCACCTGGCGTTTGCGCGCTTCCCAAGACGGCAGCTATGAATTGTCAGTGCGCTCCAGCACGGGAGCGACGCAAAAGCTGCCCATCATCCTCCGCACGCGCGGCGTGTTTGATTAAAGGGAGAATAGGTAACAGAGATAAAAACACTCCCCCTCTATTTCTATCTCTTATGGAAAAATTGCCACCAGTGCTATAACGGTGCCGACTTCGGCGACGAAACCGGTGGGGCTGAGGTGCAGCGGGTACAAGAGCAAAGGTACGGGATCGCCCGGCAAGCACCAGCCGGTATTGTACTCGAAGCGGCGGCATGGTTCCGTAGCCAGGTGATATGGCCAGGTCACGAAATCGTAGAGAAACTTGGCCCCCGAAAGGAGCGGCGTGAAAACGCCCAAGCCCCAACCATAGCGCTCGAAGTTGATTTGCTGGAAATACAGTCGACCGTGGCAGAGGTAATAAGGCGCAACCTCCAACCGCGTCGGATAGAACTTACGGCCCTGGTACGTCTCGGTGGAAATGACCGGGTCATTGGGAAAAACAATGCGTTCCGGCATCTTGCGCTCGCGGTTCTCCTGGCGAATGCGCTCTTGCAACTGAGCATCCGACTCGACAGAGATAGCCACGCGATAGATAGAAGGCGGCTCCAGCTGAATGGAATAAGGGGCGGGCAGCTCGTACGGTTCGGGCGGACGAATGCCACCCAGGGGCGGCACAGGCGAAGCCACGTCAGGCGGCAGCGGCTGTTGCTTTTGCCGCGACACGGTCCTTGCCGAAGGAACATAAGGTTCCGCCACCGGAGATGATTGCTGTGCTCCGGCCACACCAGCCAACAGGAACACCACCAGCCCGCAGCGCAGACAAGGGAATTTATATGTTGTCCGAGCCGCCCTGTTCCCAGCGCGAGCTGTAATTGGGCGCTTCTTGGGTAATGGCGATGTCATGGGGATGACTCTCCTGCACCGAGGCTGCGCTCACCAGAATGAAGCGGGTGCGCGTGCGCAGTTCCTCGATGTTCCGTGTCCCACAGTAACCCATGCCGGCCCGCAATCCGCCGACCAACTGGTAGAGGAATGGCGCCAAAGGCCCCTTGTAAGGCACCCGCCCTTCGACGCCTTCGGGCACCAGCTTGTCGCGCTGCCCCTCAGCTTGGCGATAACGGTCTTTCGAGCCGGCGACCATGGCGCCGAGCGAACCCATGCCGCGATAGATCTTGAAGCTGCGTCCCTTGTAGATGATTGTTTGTCCCGGGCTTTCGGCCAATCCTGCCAGCAAGCTGCCGAGCATGACGCTGTGTGCCCCGGCAGCAATGGCTTTGGCGATGTCGCCCGAATAACGAATGCCGCCGTCGGCGATGACCGGCACTGCCCCGGCAACGCCTTTGGCGGCCTGGGAAATGGCGGTGATTTGCGGTACGCCAACTCCGGAAATCACTCGTGTTGTACAAATCGATCCGGGGCCAAGACCACATTTAACAGCATCCGCTCCCGCTTCCAATAGCGCTCGTGCTCCCTCAGCCGTAGCGATATTGCCAGCGATCACGTCGATCGAGAAACGCCGTTTGATTTCGCTCACTGTCTCCAGCACGTTGGCGGAATGGCCGTGCGCCGAATCGACGACCAGTACATCCACGCCGGCGCGGATCAGCGACTCGGCACGTTCCAAATCGTAGACGCCGACGGCAGCACCGACACGCAGCCGGCCGCGATGGTCCTTGCACGCATTCGGAAAATTGGCAAGCTTGTCGATGTCCTTGATGGTGATCAGACCGCGTAGTTTATAATTATCGTCAACCAGCAGCAATTTCTCGACTTTATTTTTCATCAAAATCCGCTCGGCCGCTTCCAGCGTCGTATTTTCCGCGGCCGTCACCAGGTTGTCGCGGGTCATCACCTCGGCGATGCGCTGGTTGTTGTCGGTGAGGAAACGCAGATCGCGGCGTGTCAGGATGCCTTTCAAGTAACCGTTGACCGTGATGGGTACGCCACTGATCTTGTGTTGCTCCATGATTCGCCGAGCCGTGCCTACCGATTCGTCCGGCGGCAGTGTAATCGGATCGGTGATGATGCCGTTTTCGCTGCGCTTGACCTTGTCCACTTCGCGCGTCTGATCGGCAATGGACAGGTTTTTGTGAATGATGCCGATGCCGCCTTCCTGGGCGAGGGCGATGGCCAAGTCGCTCTCCGTCACCGTGTCCATAGGCGAAGAAACGATGGGCAAATTGAGGCGGATATTGCGTGTCAGCTGGGTACGGACATCCACTTCACGAGGCACGACATCGCTGTATGCGGGTTCGAGGAGGACGTCGTCGAAGGTGATGCCCTGATAGGCAATCCGGTCTTGCATGAGGAGAAGCTCCTTGAGAGAAGGCTTTCTTCGGCATTATAGGCACTGCTGTGAAGAGGGTGGAATAGCAACCGCTCCCAGTTGTGCAAGCCCAAAAATCCCAAAGTAAGCGAACGGCTTGGCGCCCGCCGAAGGGCTTGACGGCGCAAGTGGGGAAAAATATGTTCATCTAATGAGGCAAAAGCCCAGCTGTATGCTTGCGCTAATCGCTTCTATGGGAGGACTCGGAAGACGAGTTAAATCTCAAACCCCTTCAGGTCGATCAGCGTGGATTCGGCCAGCATCGAAAGGAGAGACTCACGATGCGATTCCTTGCTGCAATCGGACGGAGATGGCGAAACGGTTGGAAGCGGACCGTCGGGGCCGCCTTGACGGGCCTTCTGTTGTTGGCTGTTGCCGCCGCGGGACTTGCTCTCTTTGGCTCGGAGGTATTTGCCGTCTGGAAGGGACCAACAAACGCTGAACCGGCGCTGGCCTCCGACGGCGCTTTCGGGGGTTTGTTGAACTTTGAGGCGCCCGCCGCCACGGTAGCACGGTTCGATGTTCAAACAGAGGAAGCCCAAAAGAACATCCAGAGGGCCAGCGACGCTCCTGTACTTGTCAAGAACTGGAGATTTACCCAAAACGATTCGCCTCTACAACAGATCCTGAACCTGTATATCCAGGGACTTCAGCTTGAATTTGTCGTTGGCTTCCTTGAAGCATTCTTCCCCAATTCGCCCTTCACCGCCTTTGCCCGAGCGTTCGAGCAAATGTATTTGCTGAGAGCGGATCAGTTCTTGACTGCGCTGGGGCTCCCTCCCATTCCAGTTATCTCGCCCAGCTTTTGAAGACGACAGGAACGCTCCAGTAGTTCATGAGCCGGAAACATAAACGACAGCTGCTTTGCCGTCGTTTACGTTTCCGGCTCGTTCGTTTGGGGCGCTGAAAAAAAATCGGCAAAAAGTTGCCGTTTTAGATTGACGGCGCAAACTGGTGAGAATATACTCTAGCAAAGGAACTGCGCGTGGTTCAGCGCATACATGCAAAGCGCAAGTCTTTGCTCCTTGGGGAGACCCGGAAGAACGAGTTGACGGATCGACAGGGAGAAACGGATTGGGGTATTGTTGCGCGGACATCAAACTCCGTTCAGCGCTGATTTGGAGGGGGTTACTGTGTATTTGCTTACCGCAATCGGACAGAGGGGGAAGAAAGCCGCCGGAGCTTTCTTGACTGTCGCCTTACTGTCGGCTGTCGCCGTCGTGGGGATCACTTCCTTCGGCTCGGAGGTGCTTGCTGCCTGGAAGACTCCGGCAAATGCCGAACCGGCGCTTGCTTCGAGTAATACTTTCGAGGGCCTGTTGAACTTTGAGGCGCCCGCCGCCACGGTAGCGCGGTTCGATGCCCAAAAAGAGGAAGCCGAACAAAGCAAGGCCCAGACCAGCAACAGCCTTTTGCTGGTCAAGAACTGGAAGTTCACGCAAAACCTTCTGGGGGACGCCTACACGCAGTCGCTGATGCTGTATCAGCAGGCGACTTTCGTTGAAGCGTTGGTTCGATTCATCGAATCCAGTCCTCAAGTGCCTGCATTCAACAAAGCCATTGTGCGGATGTGGGAGATAGCATTTGTGAATCTGGCACGAAATATCCAGGCTATCGATAATGCTCTGCTCTTTGCTTTCGGCATAACTCCCCCGCCTCCCATTCCTCCTGTCTCGCCCAGCTTTTGAGAATGGCGACGGGAACCGCTGCCCTGACATTCAACATCTGAGCGGCTTATGAGCGGCAAGCGGCGAACGGTTATCCGGTCCCGAAGTGTTAGCGAGGGAATGGCCCTTACAGACACTTCGGGACCAGATAGCCGTTCGCCGTTTGTCGTTTTTATCGTAGCGGTATTGGAAGCTGTCCTTCTCGCCTTGGTGTGCCTGTCGCCGTGGGCTTATGGCGCTCGCCATCCAGGCTTCGAGTTCCTTCTTGATGTGGGAATTGCTTTACTGCTGGCACTCTGGGCCGTGCGGATGCTCCTGGAAGGGCAGCTTACCTGGAAGAAAAATGCAGTAGCCCTCTGTCTGGCCAGCCTGTTTCTTCTCGGCGTATGGCAATGCACGCCGTTGCCGCGTTCTGTGCTGGCTTGGCTCTCCCCTGGCACCGTCCGAACCTACGATCAGCTGTTGCCTGAGCAACCGGAAACATTGCCAGACAATGGGGTTCAGCCCAATGCGACGTCGCGCCCGGGTTCGACACTCAGTCTTTACCCAGGTGCGACACGGAAGGAATCGCTGCGGTTTTTGGCGGTGTTTTTGGTCTTCGCGGTCGTGTACAACAATCTCACCTCAAAAGAAGCCTTGATTCGGCTTAGCATCACCGCCTTGATCAATGGCGTTCTTCTTTCGCTTTTTGCTCTGGCCCAGTTCTTCAGTGCTCCTCCTAAAACCGTGTACTGGGTTTATCCCGCATTGGGAAACGTGTTCGGCCCTTTCATCAATCGCAATCACTTTCCTGATTATGTCAACATGTGCATCGGTCTGGGGATGGGATTGCTTGTGAGCCTGGATCGGCGCGGTCATTCTTTCGCTTCTTGGGAGCAAGAAAACTCACTGATGCAGACGTGGCACAATCCGCGTGCGCTGTGGATTTGTGCTGCCTTGGGGCTGATGGTCAGCGCCGTAGCCTTCAGCCGTTCACGCGGAGGTCTGCTGGCACTGGTTGGCGCCGCGGTGCTTTGCGGCGCCCTCGGTCAGCTGCGCCTCGGCCGTTCGTTTCGCCTCGGTTCGCTTTTATTGATAGCCGGCATCGTCGTGGCGCTGTCCACCTGGTTTGGGATCGGCTTGCTCAAGGATCGGCTAGCTACTCTCCGCAGCGAAGAAGCCTATGAGGGGCGCATCCCCGTTTGGCTCCGTTCCCTGTCGATTGTGGCCCACTTTCCGATCTGGGGAACAGGCTACGGAACATTTGGTTACATTGAACCGATGTACCGCCCGGATGCTTCCTCTCCGGATACGCGGTTCTTGTATGATCACGCCCATAACGATTACCTGGAAATGCTTGTAGAAGGCGGCGTGGTGGGCTTAGGTTTGGTCCTGGCGATTGTCGTTCTCGTCTTTCGACAGGGCTATCGTGCCCTGACCCTCAACCGCGGCAGCCGCCGGGCTGGGTTGGCCCTGGGAGCGCTGTTCGCCTTCACCGCTTTGGCCCTGCACAGTTTCGGCGATTTCGGCACGCACATTCCCGCGATTACGCTGCTGGCAACTGTTGTCTGCGCTCACCTCTGTGCATTGGGGCGGTCAAGACCTCGTCACAGCCCGAATGGAAGCGCGGGCGACCATGAGGAATATCGTCTCCGCCTGGGCAGATTGGCTCCTGTCGTTGGAGCCATGGCGACTTTGGGGTTTGGGCTTGTGCTTTGCGCCGGCGGCTGGAAGGCCCACCGGATAGATCGACTGCAAGACGCCGCTTTCCGAACAGGCAGTGCGGATGCCGATCAACTCCGCACACGCATCGCTTATTTGACAGCGGCTGTTTCGTTAGGTCCGGAATACGCCTCGCTTCATTCGGATCTTGGTCTCGCTCATACACGGCTAGCCGAGATGCTGGCGAGCGGTATTGCCCCAGATTGGGACGCTGCACGCCAACAAACGCTGCTGGCCTTACAGGAATACATGCGAGGGCGTGATGCTTGTCCTCTCGTAAGTGAGACGCAGCTGGGGATGGCGGTTTATGCGTCCCGGCTGAAACAGGGAGACACGGCAGAGGCTTATCTGCGCCGCGCCAAACTCTTGACGCCCGGACAGGCCGAAATGTGGTATCGGTGCGGTTTGCAGGAATTCAAGCTGAACCGTATGGAAGATGCCTGGGCTACCTGGCGGCACTGCCTGGAACTGTCGGGCGACTATCTTCCGCAAATTCTTTTCCACGTGCGAAGCCTGTCAGCGGATCAGCTCGTGGAAAAAGTCCTGCCGGACAATCCCGATCTGCTGCTCGTCGCGGCGTTGCTTCGTTATCCCGACAGTGGAGCGGTTAGGCAACGGCGTCCTTTCCTGGAGAGGGCCAGACAACTACTGGGCCCTGAATCGGACGAAGGCAAGCCGCGAGACTGGAATGTAGATGAGCGGACCCAAAAGGCTCGTCTCGAGTTTGCCCGCTACCTCTACGAGCAAGGCAAGCTGGAGGAAGCGCGTCGGGAGTTGCGGCTGGTGCTGGCTCATGATCCTAAAGACGGAGCCGCGAAAGAGCTTCTCAGCATCGTCGCACGTCAGCAGCACCAGCGCCGTTAGAGCGTTTTGCAGGAGATGTAGTAGCGCGGGGCTGGCGTCAACCCTTCGTCTGCTGACTGCTACAGCCAGCAGCACAGCGAACTGCAAGGCACGCTGGCAGTATACCCTGCAGGGCTTTCCGTTGGCCTAAGGTTCTTTTGCCTCGGCCAAGAAAGCAAAGTCCGTTGCCTTCAGCCAGCGGTGGATCTCCTCGGCGTGGCTGTAGTAGCCTTTGCCGTTGTTGACGCCGCTGGCCACGCCGATCACTCGTCCGCGCTGATCGAGCAACGGTCCTCCCGACCGGCCCGGTGTTTGCTCATTGGCTGCTTCCCAGCACAGCGCAGGCTGCATCTCTTCGCCGCGGCGAATCCGCCGGGCGCCTTTCACTTTTTCAACGATGCAAATAGGAGCGGCAGCGGCCCCGCAGCCGACGCTCAAGGCATCGAATTCCTTATCTTTGGGAAGAAGCTGAAGAGGGCAGAGCGTCAGGTTTCGGCGCGGCGAGTCGTCCCCGGTTAATCGGATCAAAGCCAGGTCTCTCATGTCCTTTGTGAGCGCGACAATTTCAGCCTTCTTATAAGTCTTTTCTGGATCGGGATAAGAATCTACCGTGAATGTAGAAATTTCCAGGCGATCACCGCGCTCCAGCAGATGTCCGGCTGTCAAAACATAGGTCGCTTTGTTCTTGCGGCCAATGAGGACGCCGCTTCCTTCGACACGCTGCGTGCGATTGATGATCCGCACCGTCGCCGCCATAGCGCGCTCTTGCACGGCTTTAGAAAATTCTTCGGAATCGGCGAGTTGCCCGAACATCAGCAAGAGAAACAACCCTTGTGCCATGATTTGATCGCCTCTTGGGAGATGCCATTCGCTTACCGTCCGCCGCGCCAGCACAGGCGAGCGAGGTTGCGTAAGCGTCTCGAGTGTCGTTGCTAGCAAGTTGGTAAACAACGTATTTTATGGTTCTCTCCCGCATTGCTCAAGATCTCGGTTGGCGCCGGCGCGCGGGATTTTATCCAGACGTTAAAGCCGTTGTTATCGGTACACCGATAATAACCGGCGAAAGTTGTCTCCTCAACCCTCTGTGGGCACGGCGGCCCCGGAGAGGCATCGTTCTGTGGAAAGGTAAACGAAGTGAAGCGGCCCCAATGGGTGATTGTCAGTGCCATCCTTCTTTGCCTTGGCGCTTCGGGCTGCCGCATGGCTGCGCAAATTACCCGTAATCTTGTCTTCGAGACCTGTCTGTTCACTGATGAAATTACAGGGAAAGTCTATTACTGCCTATTGGCTCAGTCAGCCTGGAAGACGTATCAGGGTGAGCATCCCGATTGTGCCGGTTCAAAGGACTTTGCCAGGGGATTCAAACGGGGCTACGCCGACTATCTGGAATATGGCGACTGCTCCACGCACCCCGTTCCTCCGCAGCGTTACTGGAAAATTCACCATGAGACCCCCCAGGGGCGAGCGGCCACGGTAGCCTGGCTGGATGGTTTCCGGGCGGGAGCGGCCGCGGCCAAGGCCAGCGGCTACCGCGAGTTAATCATTGTACCGATCGGCAAAGGCAGCCCTTCCCCCCCCGGCATGCCTGCTCCACCTCTGCCCGCTCCTTCGCCTGGGGATGGGACGTTGCCTCCTGGAATGCCTGCGGCGCCGCCCGCAGAGGAATTGCCTCACCCACATGCGCTGCCGGACGCACCACCGCTGCCGCCAAACGGTGGAGGATGAAAGATGAAATCCATTGCCCTCGTATGCCGGCGGCGCTTCCCGCCCTTAAGCTTCTTGGTTGTCCTGTTGGGCGGGGCGCTGGCGGCAGGCTGTGCGGCCATGACCAATCCCGCCCTGGAAGGCATTCCGGTGCGCCTTTTGCCGCCGGAGTTGCGCGGCCAGAGCGTGGCCGGGATGCAGACCATCCCCTTATCGCTTCTGGGACAAGAGCGGCCCGACGCCTATCGCATTGATGCCGGAGATACCTTGGGCGTGTGGATCGAGAGTATCCTTGGCGAGGAAAATCAGCAGCCGCCTGTTCATTCTCCCATCACTCTCGGCAACATCGATTTGCCTCCGGCGCTCGGCTTTCCCATTCAGGTCGAGCGCGACGGCACGATCTCCTTGCCCCGGATCAAGCCCCTCAAAGTTGCCGGCATGACCCTCAAGGAAGCCGAGAGCGCCGTTGACCGAGCCTACATCGATGCCGATGTCTTCAAGAAAGGCCACCATAGACGCATCCTCGTCACACTGATGCGACCGCGCACTTACCACGTCCTGGTTCTGCGTGAGGATTCGCCCACAGCTCAGCAGGCCGTGGTGACCAGCCAACTGGGCGGCAGCGGGCCGGAATACGTCAGCATTTCGCGTAAGGGGACCGGCTGGGACCTGGTGCTGCCCGCTTATCAGAACGATGTGCTGACAGCTCTGGCCAAGACTGGCGGCCTGCCCGGCACCGACGCCATCGATGCCATAATCATCGAGCGCAATGCTGCCCGCGGCAGCCGTACTTTTGACGTCATCGCCCAGGAGTTTCAGGCGCACGGGACGCCCGCATGTGTTACAGGCGGAGCTATCCAGCGTATTCCGCTGCGCATTCGGCCCAACACGCCGTTGCCGATTCGGTCCGAAGACGTCATTCTCCACGACGGTGACGTGGTTTACATCCAGGCTCGCGAAGAGCGGCTGTTCTTCACAGGAGGCTTATTGCCGCCGGGCCAGCACCTCTTGCCGCGCGATACGGACCTCGATGTCCTGGAAGCCGTGGCCCGTGTCCGCGGGCCAATGATGAATGGCAATTTCTCCACCAGTAACCTGGCAGGCACCATGATCCTGCCCGGTATTGGACAGCCTTCGCCAACCCTTCTGACCGTGGTTCGCCGCCTGCCCAGCGGCGAGCAAATTCGCATCCGCGTCGATCTGGACCGCGCCGTCAAGGATGCGCGCGAGCGCCTCCTTGTCCAGGCAGGCGACTTCCTCATCCTCCAGGAGACCCCGGAGCAGGGTATCGTGCGCTACCTAACCCAGACGGTCGATATACCGTTCTACTACTTAATGGGCATCGGTCCGCGTCTGTTTACTGGCTTGGCTTTCACGGCTCCTGGAGGTATGGCGCCGACTCAGCTTACACCAATGAGCTTCACTACCAACATGAGCAACAGTTACTCCTTGTCGAGAACGACCAGTGGCCCCAGCACAACCACAACGCCGTTATTCATCCCGACACCGATAGGCGGCCGTTGACATGATCGGGCCACCGGGAAGCGCAGGTTCCTTGACGGTATCACGAGGCTGAGTAAGATAGGACAGATTTACAAGCGTCGGCCTTGGGATATCCGCCTTCGAGCGGCGCCTGCGGAAGAAAACTCGGGAGGGAGAAGTCCGTGCGCATTCTCATTACCGGTTCGAGCGGGCTTATCGGCTCCGAAGTCTGCACCTACTTCGCATCCGTCGGGTGGACGGTGCATGGGCTTGACAACAATCAGCGTGCCCACTTCTTTGGTCCTGAGGGAGATACCCGTTGGAATCAGCAGCGGCTCCAGGCGACTCTACGAAATTTTCAGCACCATGAACTGGACATCCGAGACCGAAGAGGGATCCTGGCACTACTGGAGCAGTTGAAACCCGATGCGATCGTTCATGCGGCTGCGCAACCGAGTCACGACCTGGCCGCGCGCATCCCTTTTGACGACTTCGATACCAATGCTGTTGGAACGCTGAACCTCCTGGAAGCGACTCGTCAACATGCCCCGGAGGCTGTTTTCGTATACATGTCCACTAACAAAGTATACGGCGACGCCCCCAACCGCATTCCTCTGGTGGAAAGAGAAACACGCTGGGATTACGCCGACCCTGCTTACAGTCATGGCATCCCAGAGACCTTTCCGATCGATCAATCGAAGCATTCTCTCTTCGGTGCCGGCAAGGTCGCAGGAGACATTCTGGTTCAGGAGTATGGCCGTTACTTCGGAATGAAGACGTGCTGCCTGCGGGGTGGTTGTCTTACTGGACCGAACCATTCCGGCGTCGAACTGCACGGCTTTTTAAGTTATTTGATTCGCTGCAACCTGGAGCAACGGCTGTACAGGATCTACGGTTACAAGGGCAAACAAGTTCGGGATAATATCCACAGCTTCGACGTGGCCCGCTTTATCCATGAATTCATCAAGGCGCCCCGGTGCGGCGAGGTTTACAACCTCGGCGGCGGCAAGCAAAACAGCTGCTCCATCCGAGAGGCGTTCCGTAAGGTCGAGGACATCACAGGCAAAAAGATGATCTACGAATACATCGAGAAAGCCCGGGAAGGAGATCATATTTGTTACTACAGCGACTTGCGCAAAATGCAAAATCACTATCCCTCCTGGGATATCACCATGAGCCTGGACCAGATCTTCCGTGAGATCGTGGAGAGTTGGCAAAATCGTCTTTAGAGATTGGCCTTCATACCCATGCACTTTTTATTGGTCAATCGTTACTACGGCGGCTCGCACGTACCGACGGGGCGGATGCTTTGGGATCTCGGCCAAGAGTTGAGGCGGCGTGGTCACGAAGTCCGAGTTTTCACCTCCGGGGACACCTACGTCCCCTCTGAAAGCGGCGGCCCTTCCGCAGGAGAAGAATCTATCCTCCGGCTGTGGACCGGAGGCTCCCGGCGCCTGTTCAGCTGGGTATTGTTCTGGCTCCAAGTTTGTCTGCGTTTGCCCTTAGCTAAATGGGACCGCTGCATTGTACTGACCGATCCCCCCTTCATGATCTGGGCGGCACCGCTGGCGCGCCTGCTTCGGCCGCGGCGGCGTATTTACTGGTGGACCATGGATCTTTATCCCGAAGCTTTGGTTGCTCACGGGATGTTGAAGGCCGAAGGATGGGCGCACCGTTGTCTGCGCTGGCTCAACGACATCGGCCTCCGTTCCACAACGGGTGTCATCTGCCTGGGCCAAGGTCAACGTGCCCGCCTCAGGACGTACAAGCATTTCCGGGATTCTTCCGACTTCGCTTGCGTTGTCCCCCCTTGGGACAACCGTCTCATCCCTTGTGTGCCTCGACAGCAGAATCGTTTTTTGGCCAAGTATGGCTGGGGACCTAAGCGTGTAGCTCTCTATGCCGGCAATCTCGGCGAGGCACATTGTTTTCGAGAACTTTTGGAAGCCGCCCGGGAATTCCAGCACCAGGGTGATCAAAAGTGGATGTTCGTTTTCGTTGTCCGCGGCGCGAGTAAAGCGCGGCTCCAGGCAGAGGCTGCGGGGTTGGCAAACGTGGCTGTCCTCGATTATCAACCCCCGGAGCTGACCGCTGATCTTCTTTGGGCTGCCGATGTCCACCTTATTACCATGAGCGACGGTTGGCAGGGCATTGTGGTCCCGAGCAAGCTGTATGGCGTAATCAAGACGGAAGCTCCGGTCCTCTTTATCGGCCCACCGGAGGCGGATACGGCAGAGGCGATCCGCACACACGGATGGGGGAAAGTCCTTCCGATCGGTTCCTCCGGCAAGGTGGTAGCAGCTTCCCTGGAAGAACTACTTTCCCAAGGCACGGGCAGGAACAAGAGATCGGACGATCAAGGGTGTGTTTCAATCGCAGACTTTGTTTGCAGGGAATAGGGGCGGCCTGATCTCTATCTGACGAACAGCCGGGGTCAGCCGGCTGCCCTCGGCTGTTTACTTCCCCCTAGGCCGGCTTGGTAATCAGAAACGGCCCCAGCGCTAAAGCATCGAGTTCACTTTTTTTCAGCGTGTCGATCGCTACCTCAGGCGTGCC
>Ga0070737_10001570_pt1 | contig 31689 bp, 35 predicted proteins | sample Coa_R1_10_FD_66438 | JGI IMG/M metagenome (GOLD analysis project Ga0070737, IMG submission 66438) | Surface soil microbial communities from Centralia Pennsylvania, which are recovering from an underground coalmine fire - Coalmine... | ecosystem: Environmental > Terrestrial > Soil > Unclassified... | reverse complement strand
CTTCGTCGGGCATCGTCACGTGCGAGTCCGACGAGATCAGACGGTAGGTGGCCATGGCGGTCCTCCTGGGTTCTCCCTCGCCCTCCCCATTCGCTGCGGTGGGGTACCCCGATCCTTTCGTGCCAGAGCGCCAATGCATCTCCGCGCGCATTGCCTCGCGCCGACGGGACCTCATCCGCGAGGTCTTGCTCTTGCGACCATGCAAGTTACAGTGCTACTCTACCGCTTGCAATAGTCTGACTCTCCTGACGCGCGACCACAACTGGGCGGCGCACCGGAATCGGATCACGGGGGGAATGTGGAGCACAGCGCGCGCACCAGGGTCCTACGAATCGGAACCGCTCTTGCGTTCACGGTCAGCGCTGCCATTACCGGACTGATCGGCGCCCCAGCGGCGAGCGCCAACGAGCCACCGATCACGATCGGGTTCATTACCTCGAACACCGGTCTCGCCGCTTCCTCCTACGTCAACTCCCAATGGGGGGCTCAGGCAAGGATCGACGCGCAGAACGCGATCGGCGGTGTCCATGGCCACAAGCTGAAGCTGGTCGTCGAGGACGACGGCTCGAGCTTCTCGAACAACCTCACCGTGGCCCAGGACCTCGTGCAGAGCAAAGGAGCGTTTGGGGTCATCGAGGACACGAGCTTCACCGCGGGCTCCTATCGCTACCTCCAGCAGCAAGGTGTGCCCGTGACCGGTGCTGCGATCGACGGCCCCGAATGGAACCTTCCACCGAACACGAACATGTTCAGCGTCAGTGGCGTCCTCGGACCGTTCTCCGACGGCGTTCAGTACACGAACACCGACAGCGCGCGGTTTTTGAAGAGCCTTGGCATCACGAAGATGGCAGTCCTCGCATTCAACATCCCCTCTGCCATCACCGCCGCAAAGGCACTGGTGCAGACCGACAAGTCACTGGGAATCCAGAATTGTTACCTGAACACTTCGATCCCCTTCGGGGACTCGGACTTCACCGCCGTAGCACTCCAGATCAAGTCAGCAGGGTGCAACGGCGTCGAAGGACTGTTTCTCCTCTCAAGCGACATCGCACTCAGCAAAGCGGTGAAGGACGCAGGGGTCAACGCGAAGATGGTCTGGCCGACCGCCTATGACCAGAACCTCGTCGACCAGCCGTCCGCGCTCCAGTCGATGAAGGACGAGTACACCTCGGTCACCGTGGATACCACGGTCCACCCCAGCCCGGCAGCGAAGCTCATGCTCGCACGTCTCAAGAAGTACACGCCGTTCACCGGTAGCATCCCGAGCATCAACATCATCTATGGCTATGCCGCCGCGGACCTGATGATCACCGGTCTCGAGATGGCTGGGGCACACCCGACGCGCCAAGCGTTCATCAAGAACCTGCGCAAGGACGACAAGTGGACCGCCGGCGGCCTGTTCAGTCAGCCCGACATCCTGAGCAACTTCGGTACGCCCGCAATGGTTCCCAAAACCGCATGCGAAACATTCCTCGAGATCACCTCTACGGGCTACGCGCAATACAAGAACGGGAAGCCGATCTGTGGCGATCGAGTGAAGATCGCCTCGTCATAGCTGGCCCCGGCCTGCGTCCACCGAGGCAACCCTGACCCCGCAGAGCAATCGGCAGGAGTGACTCGGCATCCCAGCAGTGCCCACGGCCAGAGTGCCCGGGCAACGAGATCCCGGCATGACCGTGCACGCAGCGCCTGTTGGCTGCGAAGATGAGGTCGAGGGTTTCGCTGCCCGCTCTCCGACGCGTCGAAGCGGGGAAGGTACGGACAACGAGCGAAGCCGAAGAATTGCGGGGAGTGGACGCGTGCGACAAGCACTGAACGGGATCACGGTCATCGAACTGGCTGAAGGCGTCGCGGGCACCTACTGCGGAAAGCTCTTCGCCGACCTCGGGGCCACGGTCGTCAAGGTCGAGCCGCCGACGGGAGGGCGGCTCCGGCACCAACCGAGCACGCGACACGGCCCTGACGGGCATTTCCGCGGTGGCGCCTTGCTCCACCTCAACACCAACAAGCGCAGCATCGTCGTCGATGCACACGACACCGCAGGGCGAGCGAAGCTGCGCCAGCTGCTCGAACGTGCACACCTGGTCATCGAAGAGAGCGGAGGCGATGATCCCGCCAGCGGCCTGCTGGAGTCCTTCGAGATCCGATGGGACGAGCTCCACGAGCAATACCCGGCGCTGTGCGCCGTGCACATCAGCGGTTTCGGGCTCACCGGTCCCTATGCCGGCTACCGGTGGGCGGACATCGTCGTGCAGGCTGTGAGCGGGGCGTTGCTACTCCAGGGTCGAAGCGACCAGGACCCCTTGCGCTTGCCCGGGCAGCTTGGGTTGTGCTTCGTCGGGAACACCGCGGCGCTCGGCGCGCTCGCTGCCGTGGTGCTCGCCGAGCGGACTGGGGAGGGGTCATTGGTCGACGTCGCTGCGGTCGAGGCGATGGCCACGATCCCCATGCGCCAGGCGACCCTCCTCGCGTACTCCTATCGAGGGGGTCGAGCGGACCAACAAGGCCTGGTCGCAAGCAGCGACACCCTGATCCCCACGGGGGTCTACCCCTGCGCCGATGGCTACATGGCCCTCATGTCGACCCCCCAGCAGCTCAAGGAGATGCTCGACGTACTGGACAACGACGACCTGAGGGCGGCCTTCGCGCGGCCCGACGCCTTCGAGCGCCCAGAGACCAAGGAGGCGGTCGACCTGGCGCTGTACCCGTGGCTCCTTTCCCACACCCGAGCCGAAGCGACCGCTGCTGCACAGAAGGCCGGCTGGCCGCTGGCCGGCGTGAACTCTCCTGCCGAGTCCTTAGCCGCCGACCATCTCCACCAGCGGGGCTTCTGGGTGCACACCGATGACCCCGCCGCAGGAACCATCGATCTTCCCGGTCCCCCCTACCGCTTCGCCGAGGGCGGCTGGGCACTGCGGCGCCTGTCCCCGAGCTTGGGCGAAGGCAATCCCGAGATCGACGAGGTCCTCAATGCACCCTCTGCCCAAGTCGGCACCAGCGAACCGGCGCCGCTGAGGCATTTGGGTGCCGGACCGCTCCCTCGCCGGCTCGGGCCGAACACGCTCCCCCTGGAAGGCATTCGCGTCCTCGACCTCACGACGGTGTGGTCGGGCCCGTACGCCACGATGTTCCTCGCGGACCTCGGAGCCGAGGTGATCCGCGTGGAGAATCCCTGGGTTCTCCCGCCCACCACAAAGGGGTACACGGCCCGCCCCACCACGACGAACCTCGGGTTCCTGGGCTCCATGTACGGAGAGGCAGCGCCGGGCCGCCCCGACCGTCCCTGGAACCGTCACGCGATGAACAACTCGCTCGCCAGGAACAAGTTCTCTGTCAGCATCGACACCCGCCGTCCAGAGGGCAAGGAGCTGCTCTTCGCCCTCGCGGAGCGCTGTGACGTCTTCATCGAGAACTTCAAGGCCACCGGTCTCGACCACATGGGCATCTATACCAACGAGCTGCAGGCTCGCAATCCACGATTGGTGATCGTGCGCATGCCCCCAGCAGGGCTCTCAGGGGAATGGTCCGGCTACACGGGTTTCGGCGCACAGTTCGACGGGTTGACAGGAATGCTGTGGCTCTGTGGGCATCGCGGGACGGATCTGACGCAGGCACAGGCGACAACCTACATGGATGCCGCCTCGGGCCCTGGAGCTGCCTTTGCCGTGCTCGCCGCGTTGCGCTACCGCGCGGCAACCGGCCGTGGCCAGTTAGTGGAGTTCCCTCAAAGCGAGAACATCTTGAACCACCTGGGGGACGTCTTCGTCGACCTCCAATTGGGGATCGAGCCGGAACGCTTCGGCAACCGTGACCGCTTCAGAGCCCCACAGGGCCTCTACCGCTGCCAAGGCGAGCACCGTTGGCTGGCCATCTCTGTGGGCACCGACAGCCAGTGGCAAGCGTTGGCGGCGGCCATAGGGCGACCAGAGCTCGCCTCGGACCCACGCTTCGTCGATGCCGCCTCACGGCACGCAAACCATGACGAGGTCGACAAGCTCATCGAGGAGTGGACCACGCGCCAGCCACTGCTCGAAGCGTTTCACATGCTCCAGCGTGCCGGTGTTCCCGCCGGGCCACTGCTCGACGACGAGGGATTCGTAAACGATCCGCATCTGAAGGCCAGAGCCTGGCTCCAGCCATTGGAGAGCTTTGACGTCGGAACCCATCTCCATGCTGGCCTCGCCTTCAAGGGCGTTCCCCAGGCATGGTGGCGCGGATCACCGACGCTGGGTGAGGACAATGAATACGTCTACAAGGAAATCCTTGGGGTGTCAGATGAAGAACTGGCGCGCTATGCCGCAGAGAAGATCCTTGCGACCGACTATCTGGACCCAACCGGCGTCCCATACTGAACCACGTCAAGCGGCGATGGCGGACCGGATGAACGAGGCGATGGCGGCAATTGCTCGATGCGTCTCGGGCAAATCCGCATCCAGCGTCACCCAAGCATGGGGCATTGCCGCAACGAAATGCGCCTCGACGCTTCGACCGGTATGCGCGAGCCGAGAATTCGACCGCATCGTCGAGGAGGACTTCGTTGCCTCCGGAAGAGGAGCGTCAACGGGAACGCAGAGCAGTGCCCGAACAGCGGAGACACCAACGGGTCCTCGGCAGGGATTCCCTGGAGAGAGAAGTTCGCTGCCTCGGTCGCAGCGCTGAGCGAAAAACGTTGATCGGTGCCGGACCGACTGCTGTACGTCCCGGCCGTGCACGTGAGGTCGAGCCAGGGCGAGATCAGGATCAACGCTCGGGGCGAACGGGCTGCGCCCGACTAAGCGGCGGCGAGAATCAGTGCCGCGGCGACGCCGCCGCCTACGGAGTCGCCAGCGACGACAACCGGTGATCCCAGCGCACTGACCTTCTCGTAGGCAGCCACCGCATGGCGGATCGCCGCAGGAAACGGATGCTCCGGGGCCAACTGGTAGTCGGGAAACAACGACACGGGTTGCGATCCCACCCGCCAGCCGTGACGCGAAACACACCCACATCGCCGGATGACCCAGGCGATATCACCCCCGTGCTCGAATGACCGGCGGACATGGAAACCGATGGTCCTGCGGAAATGCTCGAATGAGTTGCGACAATTGGCCGTGTGCGGGGGATCTCATCGTGCAAACGAATCCACGCTTGCGAATTGCCCGCAAGTCCTTCTCGAGCTCCTCAAGGCACTCCGGGCTCTGCGCACCGCTCCGTTCGTACTACTGCTCCTGGGACGCTGTGTCTTGCCAAGCCACGAAAACGGTGCCGTGCCGAGAGCGCTTGGTGCCCGTGATCCAAGCCTGACTGAGCTTCCACCGAGATCACCAGGACCCGTCGTATCAAGCACAACGATCTCGTCGCCAACGACCGTGCTGAACACGCACTCCCGATGGACTCGGAAGCGAGCCGCTGGAGGCGGGGGGCGAAGCTCACCTCCGGAATCACCTTCGCCGCCGCTTCGCCCACGACCATCAGCGTTGAACCAAGGCCGTAGCGCAATTCCCTCGGTGAACGGAATACCCATCCAACCTGGTGCAGCGTGTGCAGAAGGGTGAACGCTGTCGATTGGTTCATCTCCAAACCGACGCGCGATCTCTGAAATCGAATACGTGTGGAGCTGGCGCGTCGCCAAGAACTCAATGACAGCGATCGTCCTCGCCGTGCCGTTCGAAAATGACATTCGTCGATGCCGGTCACGCAGGCGCTCCTTCAATGCATTGACGGCTCTGTCAGCAGATCGGATCGACCGTGACGAAAGACGATATCGAAGCGGAGGTCCAAAGTGCTGCCCCGGTCTCCGGAATCCCCGGCGTGAAGTACCCGGCCACAATCTTCATGGGTGAGAGCAACGCCGCGCCGGCGCCACCGTCACCGGAAGACGCCTGCAAGCGAGCGCCACTGGCTCGGATCCATGCCGAGAAGCTCACCCAAGACATAGTCGTTGTCCTGCCCCAGCAAGGGACCATGTCGATGCGCCAGGCACTTCCAATCCGAGAACAGCCACGGCGCTCTCATGACCGTCTGGGTTCCGATCTCGGGATGCACCACCTTCACGAAGGTGCCACGGGCCGCGAGATGGGGGTCGAGTGCAGCCTGAGCATTGGTCAGCACTGGCGCGGCAGGAACCCCCGCCCCCTGGAGGTCGAGGAACGCCTCGGAAGGGCTTCGTTGCCGCGTCCATGCAGCGATTCCCTGGTCGATGACCCCGATGGAGCCCATCCGTTCGCGTGCCGATCGATAGCGTGTCTCCCAGTCCGCCCGGCCGATCACCGCGCAAAGCGCGCGCCAGTCGTCCTCGTGACGAACAGCGAGGGCCACCCACTGGTCCTCGCCGCTGCAGGGGTAGACGTCATGAGGAGCCAGCTCCCGATGGCGGTTGCCGAGCCTCGGTGTCCAAGCAATGTCGAAGAGCTCGGCCAGGACAGCATCCGGAGCGCTTGCCACGATCACCTCCGTCGAAGACAGGTCGATCGCCTGACCCTGACCGGTACGCATGCGGTCGAGGAGCGCGGCGAGGATCGCAACCGTCAGGGCGTTCGCGCTGCGGTAGTCGGTCGACTCTCCAACTTCGGTCGGGGGTCCGTCGGCATAGCCGGTCTGATGGCCCAGACCTCCTGCGGCGGAGAAGATGCTCGCCAAGCCTGCCCCCGTCGCTTGGGGCCCAGTCGAGCCGTACGCGGAGGAAGAAGCCACGACGAGCCGGGGGTTCATGGCGAGCAAGGTCTGCGCATCAAAGCCCAGGCGCGCCATGACCCCCGGTCGAAAGTTGTCGACAACGACGTCGACCAAAGGCACGAGCTTGGCGACGACCTCCCGGCCTTCAGGACGGCTGAGGTCGACCTGAAAGCTTCGTTTGTTGAGATTGAGCTCGTTGAAATTGGGCGAGCGGTTCGGCCCGCCATAGTCGGCGAGGAAGCCTCGTCGAGCGGGGTCAAGGCGCCGTGACGATTCGACCTTGATGACCTCGGCGCCCAAGAACCCCAGGAGCAAGGTCGCATATGGCCCGGCGGCCGCCCACGTGAAGTCGAGCACCCGAATGCCCTCGAGCATCCGTCCACCGTCCCTTGGGACCGCCGCGGGCTCTCCCAAGCCCGACCGAGGTGCCGAGCTGAATGCGCTCCGCGACCTCGGCGTGCGTGTCGGCCGGAATCCGGTTGCCGAGCCGAGGTCTGGCGCCGCTCGAAGCACCACCGGCGTCCGAGAGAAGCGATAGGGCACCCCGGGCAGCGTGATCGTCCCTCTCTCCCGATGAGGGACCTGGCGAAAGAACGCTCGATGTGCCAGCTGGGCGGAGGAGATAATCTCGGCCGGGGTGGCATAGGAACCGACAGCCGCGCCCACTCCGGCCAGGACCTCCACAACCTCGTTCTTCGAGCGCGACGCGCACCAGCTCGCCAGCGCTTCCCCCAATGCTTCTTGGTGCTCGTGGCGTGCTTGCGAGGTCGCAAAGCGACCGTCGGCGAAGTCCCGTCCTTGCGGACGGGCCAGGAGCGCGTCCCAGTGGTCATCGCGGAGCCCAGCCAACTGGACCCAGCCATCGCGACATCGAAGCGTTCCGGCAATCCCGTAACGATTGGCTTCTCTGTGCAAAACGATCCCGTCGTTGTTGAAGCGACTCAAGCGTGTGCGATTGAGCGTCAGCTCGGACTCTTGGGCGGAAACGTCGATGCGCTGGCCGATTCCGGAGCGTTGGCGGTCATGGCACCCCGCGAGCACGGCGACGGCCGCGTTCCATCCCGTGTCATAGTCGGCAATGTCGCTCCCGAGCTGGATCGGTGGCCGTTCGGGAAAGGTGGCGAACCCGGGACCACTTGGCAGGATTGAACCCTCGGTCCCGGCATGAAACACGATGAGGTGCGTACTTTGGTACCCGGCATAGGGTCCCCACGCTCCGAAGGGTCGAATGGACGCCCAAACGACATGGGGCGGGACGTCGTTCAACGCGTGGCTGCGGCTGGAGCCGTCAGTGATCAAGACATCCGTCTCGTCCAGGAGCCGGCGAAGCGCTGCGTCGCCATCGGCGTCGTCAGGCACGACCACGCTCTCCTTTCCGGTATTGAGATAGAGGAAGTGACAGCTTTCCTCTGCTCGATGACGAGGAAACGATCGTCGTGAGCCGTGGCCTCCCGGTGGCTCGATCTTGAGCACCTCTGCGCCGAGATCCGAAAGGATCTTGGCGCAGAACGAGGCAGAGACGCTGTCGGCCACCTCGAGGGCCCGCCATCCATCGAGCGGTCCGTTCATCGACGCCTTCGGCCTCATGGAAACAGTATTACTCTCTTTATCGCAATATTCGCCTTCTCCATTACCAGCGCGACCCGCGATCCGCTCTGTGCTGATCGTCCTGCCCTTGGGCACCACCTGAGCGATCCCCGTTGGGCACCTGGAACGCCGCTCCCGCCGGGATCGACGTAGTTCTGTGACCAACGTGGCTGACGCAAGTCCTCGGTGACTCGGGCCACGATGAAGAGATCGTCGAGGCAAAGCTTGATCGACAACTTCACGACCACTGCGAGCAAGGTTCGCTTCGAGACCGTCGTAAAGAAGCCCGACGGGCATTTCCAGTGTCGCTCATACTGCATCAAGGGACGCCTCGGAGATCGCCCGATCGATCTGTCGGTGGAGGCGCGCTTTTACAGAGACCTCGTCCCGACACTCGGGGTCCGCGTGCCGCATTGCCGATACGTCGGGATCGACGAGGGCTCCTGACGCTCAGTCATCGTCATGGACGACCTCGTTGCCGCTGGTGCCCGATTCTCTTGAGCGCTCAGACCCGGTTCTCGGTCGCACTGACCCGCGGCATCGCTCACGCAGCTTGCGAGACTCCACGCCCAAACGTGGGGCGAAGAATGGCTCGAGAAGCGAGATTGGCTGAACCCGCAGGGACCTCCGCGTCCGCGATGATTCCGATCGAGACCCCTCCAGAATCGGATGAACGACGGCCGGGTTGCAAGAGGTGGTGCATGGGGCGACAGTCAGGATGGATCGCTGCAACTGCGGATCGTCCGGCGGTGCGCAAGAAGAACCGGCTGACCGTCACCGGGAATCACCACTCGAATCCCCACCACGTGACGGGACTCCGCCCGCGTACGTTGGTTGACTCAGGAGGCCAACAAACTCGAAAAAGAAATCGGCGCGACCGTGAACCACCTCACACCGTCATAACTGCGCGGCTGCGGCGTACTCAGAGCAGCCAAAATCGTGCGAGAGGTGGCCGGTACCGATCGTTTCCGGTCCCGAGCGGCCGTCACCCGCTGGAACGGGACGGATCCGATCCCCGCCTGGTCGGGCAAGCCCGGACCACAACATCTCAACCGGGGTGGCAATAGGCGAGTGAACGCTGCGCTCCATCGCATTGCGATCACCCAGTGGCGAGATGGCGACCCCAAAGGTCACACGTAGGTCGAGAATCGAATGGCCTCCGGCAACACCAAGACCGCCGTCGACTTTCCGACGAGATTCTTCGTCGGTTGCCGACCGACCATACCGTCGCTGCTCCAAAGGACCTTTTGGTTGCGTTTGAGCGGGTCGCACTCCATGATCAGGCGCTTCACCTCCCGACGGAGCCTCACGTTCTCCTCGCTCACCTCGGTCGTCATCTCTTCGCGAAGCCCCGGTCGATCCACTCCGAGCGGACCCAGTTGCCGAACGTCTGCTCGACGATCCCGAGTTCACGGGCGATCACCAGGGCGGCCGCGTCAGCCTGAACTCCTTCGGGTAGCTCCGCCGCCGGCGGGAGCTCCTGTTCGGTCACCGTTGGTGACTACCTCTTCTCCGAGGTGTCCGGCCAACCGGGAGATGGTCACCGACCGCTGATTGGTTGGCAAGTGGCTTCCAAAATCAGCTTCTCGTAACCCGGTGGACATCCCATGTCGGTGACGAGACCGTGCCGCGCAGCATGCGTAGCGAACTATCGCTCGCTTGGGCGAGCCGGACCGGCAGTGCCAAGCACGCTGGCGATCAGGTCAGGCCATCGGGTTGCGGGTGCGCGCCGGCCGGCCATTGCGCGATCAGCGAGTACCGGTCACCGCGAATGAGGCTGCGGCGCCACTCGATGGGGGCCTGTCCGACAAAGGCCAGCCGTTCGATCGAAAAAGCCGCCACCTTGGGTGCCAATCGCAGCAACTTGCGCTCCGTCGGTCCTGGGACGACGGGCCGGATGCGCTCCCAGCCACCAGTAATGCGCAGGGAGCAATGGATAGCAAGGAGATCGTAGAGACCCCCAGAGGAGAGATCGGCACCGAGCAGCGCCTCGGCTTGATGAGCCTGCAACCAGGACCGGTCCCAAGCGATGGGCTCGGCACCGGCGAAGCGTAGCCGCTCGATGAACACCACCTCGGCACCGGTGTCCAGGCCAAGCTGTCCGGCGACCTCGGAGGGAGCGGGGCGACACTCAGCGGCGAGGACCTCACTTCGCTCCTCGATGCCCTTGGCGCGCACGGTCGAGGCCAGGCTGTAGAGGGAGTGGAGAGGCTGTTCAAGGATTGGTCGGGCAACCGAGCTGCCGCGGCCTCGTTGGCGGACGACGAGGCCTGCGGCGGCGAGGTGGCGGACCGCCTCCCGCACGGTCTGCCGGCTAACCTCGTAGTCCCTCGTCAGCTCCTCGTCAGTTGGGAAATGGTCCTCGAACTCGCCGTTCACGAGACGCCTGCGGAGATCGTCGGCAATCTGCGCCCAAAGAGGCAACGGGCTCGACCGGTCGAGCGTGGCCACTGCTTCAGACCCCGGCGAGGAAGAACGAACCGACAAGCACGACGAGGACGTAGAAGGTGACGAGCGCCATGGGGGGGTCCTTCTCATAGAGGAAGGACACCACGCCAGCCACCACCCGCAAGACCGGGGTGAGAATCAAGATCAAGACCCCGAGCACGACGATCCCACGCCCGTCCCCTTGGACGATGGAGTGTCCGAGCGAGGCGAACGAATGCGGGAAGGGCGTCGACTTCGACGTGAGCTCCTTGTAGGAGAAGTGCCCACGGATCGGAAGGTAGGCGGGGTGGTGGGCGAACATGAGCCCGAGCCCGACTGCGATGACGACGACGCTGATGACGACGCCGATCCGTAACACGAGGCTGATCGCCAGCTCGACCTTGCGGACTTTTTCCTCCATGACGGCAGCCTCTTCGGGGCTGAGCTGGTGACGTCGGCCGGAACCGCCCAAACCCCCCGGTTCTGGTCCCGGCTGTTCTGGAGCCCGCGCGGGCGGCGTGCTGGCAGGCCGGGCCATGTCGGTCACGGGAAGATCCCCTTTTGGAGCATCTCCAAGGAGATGACGACGAGGACCACGACGAACACGATCCGGACCGTTTTGCTCGTGACCCGTCCAAGAACCCGGGCACCGAAGGTCGCACCCAAAAGCACGCCGGCGACGACAGGGGCGGCGATGATGGGGTCGATCTGGCCCCGGATGAAGTAGACGCCTGCGCTCGCCGCCGCGGTGACTCCGATCATGAAGTTGCTGGTGGCCGACGACACCTTCATGGGCAAGTGCATGGCACTGTCCATGGCCGGGACCTTGAGGGCCCCCGAGCCGATACCAAGCAACGCGCTCGCCAGCCCAGCGGCGTACATGAGCGCGAGGCCGGGCTTGGTGCCCACCACCTTGTAGGAGATCTCCCGCTGTTCCGCCTGGTCGTAGTACGAGCCGTGCAGGTTGAAGTAGTTGGCGATCCGGTCGTTGGATACGGTGAGCGGCACATCGGCGTGCCGACGCCGGAAAGTGGCAAGCGAGGAATAGCCCAGCACGAGCCCGAAGAACACGAACAAGAAACGGGTGGGGAGCAGAGTGGTGAGATAAGCGCCGCTCACCGCTCCCGTCGTCGTGGCGATCTCCAGGAACATCCCTGCCCTCAGGTTCGTCATTCGCTCCCGGACATAGGCGGCGGCGGCCCCGCTCGAGGTGGCGATCACCGAGACGATGCTCGCCCCGATAGCCAGACGGATGTCCACGTGGTACAAGAGCGTGAGCACCGGTACGATGACCACCCCGCCGCCGAGCCCGACGAGGGATCCAAGGAGCCCCGCAGCCACCGAGATGAGGGCCAGGGAGACCACGAAGTCAAGGGGTGTCACAGATCCTAAAATATACGTACAATCGTACAAGTGTACAATTCCTAGCTACCGACTCTGGGCACCGAGCCAGGGACTGAGCCAGGCCGCCAGCCGCCTCGATGGCATCATCGGGGTCACCAGCCACGGCGTCCTCGCCGACGCGTCAAGCGCTATGACACAGGCCCTTTGTGCGTTTCGGCGCAGCCGCGCCGGTCAAGGGCGCCGTCAGCATACTTCCTGGGGCTCGCCGCACCCGTGCCAGCCGCCATCCCTCAGCAGGTGTCGTGCGGTGGAGACCGCTTGTCCGGTTTACAGCCGCTCATACGTCGGGGCGTCCCCAATGCCACTCTCTGATCCCGCGTCGTGGCGTCGGTTACGCGCAACTAGAGCTCCTCTGTTCGGCCCTTCTTGAATCTTGAGGCAACTTTCACGCGGCACGTTCGAGGTGGGCTCGCGCGCTGTAGTCCTCGATGACATGGTCGATCGTGCGGGCTGCTTGGCGCAGCGGGATGGACGCCAGCGCTTAGATGCCCGGATCATCGTGGCGAAGGCAGCTTCAACGTGACCTTCTCGCTCCTCAGGCGTGGGATGACCTTGATGCGCCGACCCTCTTCTAAGAAGCTCCATGGGGTTTGCGCACGGTCTGACGGACATCCACCAAGAGGCGCGAAACGCAGGAAGGATGCCCGTCATGGAGACCATTGAGCGGAACCAGCGCCTAGTCCGTCAGGAGTTCACCGAAAAGTTCAAGGCCGACGTCGTCGCCCGCTGCCAGGCCGGCGAGCGCAGCATCAAGTAGGTGGCCAGGGACTTCGACCTGACGGAGTCGGCGGTCAGGCGGTGGGTGGGACAGGTCGAGGTCGACGCTGGCGCGCGGTCCGGCCTCGCGACTGCGGAACGCCAGGCCGTCGCAGCCGCAACCGACGACCGGCTACGCAAGACCCTCGGATGGAAGATTCCCGCCGAAGTCCTAGACGAACACCGACGCTTTCTCCAAACAGCCGGTGCTGCCACGGTCGATTGCGCCCGCTCTGAACAGTTATCTCGACCGCGGCGGGAACTCAGGGTCCCTCGACTGGCAACTGGCCCATGTCAAGCCCTGGACCACCGATATCGCCTCTCACCTCGCGACGGTCCTCGACGTCGAGGACCGTCGCGAACACAAGGCATCTTGGTGCACGAGTACCTCAAGGTACTCGTGCACCAAGATGCAGCCCCCGAGCCGGGAGGAAGCGTGGCAAGCGTACTGCCGCCACTCGGTCTATGGCTATTTCCTGTAGTCCATCGCCCCGGCCACCCCCGTGTCGGCAACGTCGAGCACATTCCACGTTTGGGCACCGCCATCATCGACCACGATACGTTTGAGCTCTTAGGGATCAACTGAAGCGTGAGGGGTCTAAAAGGATGGAGCTCGAGCTGACAGAGGACCAGGAGTTCTTCGCGGACACGACGCGCAAGTTCCTGGAGGACAAGGCCACCCCCACCGACTTACGGCAGCTGCGCGGCGACCCGATCGGCTACGCGCCCCAATACTGGAGGGCAGGGGCAGAGCTCGGCTGGACTTCGCTGCTCGTCTCCGAGGAAGACGGTGGCGGGAGCATCAGTGGGCGAGGGCTGGCCGATCTTGCCCTGGTTGCACATCAATTCGGCCGCCACGCAGCTCCCGGTCCGCTGCTCGCCACGAACGTGGTCGCCGCCGCCGTCTCGCGGCGAGGCACCCCCGAACAGCGGGCCGAGGTGATCCCAGGCCTCCTCGCCGGGGAGACGGTTGCGACATGGTGCTGGGCCGAGCCCCCACCGCGGGACCGACTCGGTGAGGTCGGTCTGAGCGCGACGCCCGACGGCCAGAACTACGTGCTCAACGGTCGTAAGGGCCCGGTCGAAGCCGGTGCCCACGCACAGCACCTCCTGGTCGTTGCGCGTGCTCCTGAGGGGCTCGTGCAGCTGCTCCTCCCGGCATCGTCGCCAGGGATCACCGTCATCCCTGCCCAGGGGCTCGACCTGACCCGCCGCTTCGCAGAGATCCGCTTCGACGACGTCGTGGTCCCCCGGTCGGCCCTCCTCGGAGATCCTTCTGCCACGGAGGCTGACATCGAGCGACAACTGCAACTCGCCAACGTCATCCAGCTGGCCGAGATGGTGGGCGCGATGGAGAAGGCCTTCGAAATCACCGTGGAGTGGGCCTTCAACCGTTACAGCTTCGGTCGCCCACTGGCCTCCTATCAGGAGCTCAAACATCGTTTCGCCGACATGAAGGCTTGGCTCGAGGCGGGGCACGCCGCTGCCGATGCAGCAACGAGGGCGGTCCAGGACGAGACAGACTGGGCCGGCGAGTACACGAGCGCGGGGAAGGCCTACATGGGCGTGTACGGGATCGAGCTGGTGCAGGACTGCGTCCAGATGCACGGCGGGATTGGCGTCACCTTCGACCACGACATGCACCTCTATCTCCGCCGGGTGGTCGTCGACTCCCTCCTCTTCGGGACGGTCTCGGATCATCGGCAACGGCTCGCCACGATGCTCGAGAGACGCGAGGCCGTCGAGACGAACGAAAGCCACGAGGACAAGGAGGCAACGAATGCCTGAAACCGCAACGGATCTCGAGCCAGTCGAGGATTTCCGCCTCCGGCTCCGGAGCTGGCTCGCAGACAACATGCCCCGAGCCCGCCGCCGTGGTGCCGCGCCCCTTCGGCCACGCGGACAGATGAGTGACGAGGAGGAGTTGGCAGAAGTTGCCTACCACCGGGAGCTCCAGCGCCGGCTGTTCGAAGGCGGGTTCGCCGGCATCTGCTTCCCGAAGGAATACGGGGGCCAGGGCCTGACCCCCGAACACCAGAAGGTCTTCAACGAGGAGATCTGGCCGTACGACTACCCGGCACGGCTCCAAGTACCACCAATGCAGCCGTGTGCCACCATCATCTTGGACTTCGGGACCGAGGAGCAGAAACGGCGCCACATCCCTGCCATCCTCCGCGGCGATGAGATCTGGATGCAGATGCTCTCCGAGCCCAGCGGAGGCTCCGACGTCGCAGGTGCGCAAACCACCGCCGTCCGTGACGGCGACGAGTGGGTCCTCAACGGATCGAAGATCTGGACGACAGGCGCCTGGTGGTCGGACTGGGCCCTTTGCCTCGCGCGGACCAACTGGGATGTCCCCAAGCACCGAGGGCTCACGGTCTTCATGGTCCCCCTCCGGCACGAGGGGATCGAGATCCATCGGATCGAGATGCTCAACGGTTCGCGCGAGTTCTGCCAGGAATTCCTGACCGATGTGCGGATCCCCGACAGTGACCGGATCGGTGAGGTCGACCAAGGCTGGACCGTGGGAACCCGCTGGATGTTCTACGAGAAGAGTTTCTCCGTCTCCTTTTACGTGACACGCCCGACCCCGCCGGAAGGATCTGGTGACGGGATGTCTGTCGGTGGAGATACGTCGCTGATCACAGAGGCAAGAAGACGAGGAACCCTCAACGATCCCGCCACCCGCGAGCTCATCGGTGAGGCTCACGCGCTCAGCCTGGTCTCGAGCGAGGCAAACCGGCGCATCGGCGAGGCGATCGCCACCGGCAAGATGAGCGACCAGGGCGCGGGCCTGTCGAAGATCATCGGCGGAACGCTTGGGATCCGAGTCGCCAACATCAACTTCCAGCTCGCTGGCCCCGCCGCTGCCGCCTGGACAGAGGACAGCCGTGCCGCCGGCGACCAAGGCGTCGCATTCCTCACTCGGCAGGCAAGCCAGATCGGCGGAGGGACGACCGAGATGGCCCGGAACGTGGTCAGCGAACGACTGCTCCTGATGCCCAGGGAGCGAACCCTCGATCGCGATATCCCGTTCCGAGACGTCCCACGTGGCCCAAGCACAGGGTGAGCGGTTCCGCGCACGGTGACCTGCAGATCGGCTTCATGGCCGGAAGCGGGTCACGTGCCTCGATCGAGGCGCTCGAGGCCGAACCGATCGATTCCCTCTGGGTAGGCGGGCACATTGCGTCGCGCAACCCCGGGCCGGAAGCCCTCAGCGGCCTCGTCCGCCTCGCTGCTCTCACCAATCGGGTGCGCATCGGCACGTCAGTGTTGCTGCTGCCGCTGTATCCACCGGCCATCGTCGCGAAACAGGTTGCCGATGCCGATTGCATGAGCGGTGGCCGGGTAACCCTCGGGGTTGGCGTCGGCGGTGAGTATCCACAGGAGTTCCGGGCCTGTCAGGTGCCGGTCCGCGAACGGGGCGCACGCACTGATGAAGCAATCCCTCTGCTTCGCGCGCTCTGGAGCGGGCAGGAGATTAGTCACTCCGGGCGCTTCTACTCGATGGAAGACGTGAAGTTGCATCCGGCCCCGATCCAGGCTGGTGGGCCGCCGATCGTCGTGGCGGGCCGGAAACCAGCGGCAATGCGACGAGCCGCTCTGCTCGGGAACGGATGGATGCCCTATCTGTATTCACCGAGGCGATACGCCGAATCGGTCAAGACGATCACCGCAATCGCATCCGAGGTCGGGCGCGAACTTGACGGTTTCGAGTGGTTTGCCTTCGTGTTCGTCAATGTCAACCCCGACCGGCAGGTCGCGCGCCGAGAAGCGGCCGGGTTCCTCGGGGGCAACTATCACCAGGAATTCGACGCGATGCTCGACAGTGTCGCAGCCGTCGGCACTCCGAGCGAAGTGGCGGATCGGCTCGGCGCCTTCGTCGAGGCCGGCGTTCGGCATTTCGTGTTCACCCCAGCGACGAGAAGCGACCCCACGCCGATTCGCGCGTTCCTGCTCGAGGAGGTGCTCCCCCAGGTTCGCGCCTCCCGGTGATGCACGGTTTGCGCGACGGGCTGTCCTGTCGCCCTCGTGTGCTTGGGTATTCGCCCTTGCGTGTGTTCGCTGCCGAGCCTTCAGTCCCAGACCACGCGCAGTTCGTTTGGTCCTCGCTCGTAGAGGCCGATGATGCGCGGAGGGTCCGCCTCAGGGTCGAGGCGGAGGTTCGGGAGCCGGTCCAAGAGAGCCGAGATCGCCGTGAACATCTCGGCGCGTGCAACGTGCATTCCGAGACAGATGTGCGGACCGCCGCCGAAGGCCAAGCTCGGGGTGGGCGGGCGATCGATGTCGTAGCTATCTGGATCCGGCCAGCGCGTCGGATCACGGTTCGCCGCACCGATGCATGCGTGGACCACGGCGCCAGCCGGAAGAACGGTTCCGCAGAGCTCGATATCCTCGGCGACGAAACGGCTGAACATGGGATCGGTCACATTCCAGCGAACCGATTCTTCGATCGCCTGGCGTAACGCAGAACGATCCTGCCGCACCCGGTCGAGTAGCTCCGGCCTCGTGAGCAGCGCAGCGAGCGTGATTCCGAGCTGCTTCCAGGTCGTGCCTGACCCGGCCGCCAGGAGCAGGTAGGAGAACGAAAAGATCTCGCGGTCGCTCAGCCGGTGCGTCCCGTCCTCATCCTTGAGCTCGGCATGGCAAAGGACGCTGATGAGATCGTCTTCGGGCACCTCGCGTCGCGCGGTGATGATCGGCATGAGGATGCGCTCCAGGCTTTCGATCTGGCTGAGCGGATTCCCGGCTTGCCCGCTCAGGGCGCGACGGATGTCGAGGGCATCGGTCACGCTCACGCCGAAGCTCCCCGTGATCGTCAGCAGCGGGATCGCCGCGTCGAAATCGACGTTGAGCTCTGCCCGTCCATCTGCTTCGAAACCGTCGATCAGGACATGCACGGTCTTGGATATCCAACGGTCGATCCACCACTTGGCACGATTCGGAACGAACGATGGCTGCACAAGCCCGCGATAGCGACGATGCCGTGGCCCATTCATCGTCAGCATGCTGCTCCCCACCCCCTGGCCTTCGTCGCCACGGACCTCGATCGGCGAGGAGCGAAACACCCGGTCGTCTCGGAAAATGCGATCGCACACCTCGTAACTAAATGCCGAGAAGTGCGGACGCTCCGGCTCGGGGAGACCCTGGAAGGTCGCTTCGCCCTCGTAGCCGATCAAGCGATGGACGACGCCGGCATGGATCGGTCCCGTTTCGCGTAGGCGGTGGAAGGCAGGATAGGGGTCTTCTTCGTAGGAGTCCCCGCCGTGGCCACGCTGGCGAAGATCGAAGAGCTCCCGGACCCGCTGCTTGTTGAGCACCAGAACGTCATCCACCATGAATCTCCTCTCTGCCCGGCGCCTTCGGCCTCTTGACGTCGCCAACCCTGCCGATGCCGACAACCCGAACCTCGACAACGCCAGCCCCCTCTTATGGGCCGGGAGATGAACAGCGCCCTCGCGCTCAGTACAACTGACCTATCTCATTTCGTCCAGTCCAATTCTCCTCACCGACTCGGGGCGTTGTCAACCGCCGCGGAGCATGCGATTGACTGTTCAAATCGAGTTAGTATCGAATTCAACAGTTGAGATCTAAATCGAATAGAGGAGGTCGAGATGAGCACGACGAGCGACCAGGCCACCGTCGCCATCCCTGGGTACATCGCGGGGACCTGGGACATCGACCCTGTCCATTCCGAGGTCTCCTTCGTGGTCCGGCACATGGTGGTGAGCAAGGTCCGAGGTCGATTCGACCGGTTCGAGGGCACCATCGTCACCGCCCCGAACCTCTTCGACTCCTCGGTCGTCGCGACGATCGACGCGCGATCGATCAACACCGGCCAGGAGCAGCGCGACGCCCACATCCGGTCCGCGGACTTCCTCGACGCCGAGAATCACCCGGAGATCACCTTCCGCTCGACGGCTGTTCGACGAGACGGTGACCACTTCGTTCTCGACGGCAACTTGACCATTCGCGGGATCGAGCGGCCGGTGAGCCTTGAGCTGGAGGTCAACGGGTTCACTCCTGACGCCATGGGTGGTACGCGGGCCGGCTTCAGCGCGAAGACCGAGATCGATCGGAACGACTTCGGCGTCAGCTATAACGGACCGATCCCAGGGGCAGACAACGCGATGATCCTGAGCGACAGGGTCCTTTTGAACATCGAGGTTGAAGCGGTCCTCCGCGAGTCTTCCGCCACCTGACCCCAGCGACACCTGGGCCAGTTCGCTACTTTCGGACCGATGGCGACAAGGTGGCTGAACCAGGAAGAGCAGGCGACCTGGCGGGCATTCCTGGCGGCAACGCAGCGGTTGATGGCTCGGCTCGAGCACGAGCTCCAGGCCACCTCAGGGCTTAGCTTCCCTCACTACGAGATCTTGGTGCGCCTCTCCGAGGCACCCGGTCACGCACTTCGGATGAGCGAGCTCGCCAAGTCGGCATTCTCCTCCCGTAGCCGGATGTCACATGCCGCCTCACGGCTCGAAGCCATGGGCTGGCTCCGTCGGGAGGGTTGTCCGGAGGACCGGCGTGGCGCTTTCGCCGTCCTGACCGAGGAGGGCTACCGCGTTCTCGCCGCTGCAGCGCCAGGGCACGTCGAGGCCGTCCGGACCCACCTCTTCGACCAACTCCGGCCCGGCCAGGTGCAGGCACTGCATGGGATCTGCCAAGCCATCAAAAGCCACCTCGATCGCATAGAGGACGCTGAGCGAGCGCCCCCCACCCATGGCCGGCGCTCGCCGGTGGCGGACGAGGGTCGTTCAACCGCTGGCGGGCTTTCGAATTCAGCTTCGAGTTAAGCAACGGGGAAGCCCGCGAGTTGCTTGCCGGGCCGGGGACTAACAGCGAAGGCGGCCGTAAGGATCCGCGAAGGGGTTCCTGACGGCCCTCAAGGGGTGATTTGCCCAGCGCCTGGTGCATCGGCCTTCGTGGGCCCCGCACCGCCCTCAACCGGAGGGAGCCGGCCGACCCCTGCGGCCAGCATCGCCGAATTGGGGACCTTCAGCTGCCCGTCCTCAGTGAGGAGCGTCACATAGGTCAGGCTCATCTCGTCCACGCGCGCGTCGAAGATCCCCCCGAGCGCACCCGATCGGATCCTGACACGATCACCGACTCGAAACGGTCGTGCCATGATGAGCACCAGCCCAGCAAAGACGTTGGCCAGGCTCTGTTGTGCAGCAATTCCTAGGATGACCCCGGCCAACCCCGCGCCGACGAGGAGATGCTCGATGGACACATCGAGCACGGCGAGCACCGCGAAGAGCACGAAGAGGTAACCGACCCCGGAAGCGAGGACACGTATGGCGCTGCCCGCAGCTGCGATCGACCGTATTGCGACTAACCGGGAGAGGGCTGCCGCGATCCGTGCGGTCGAGACGACGCCAGCGACGAGGACGACAGCGGCGCTGATCCCCGCGACGAGCTTGGGATGAAGCGCTGATGCATGCACGTTTCCGAACGCAGAGCCCGCCACCAGAGCTGCCAGCGCCAACACACCGGCAATGACGCCGATGCCCCAATCATGTTTGTGGATACGAGCCACGCGTTTCATGAGCTTCCCATGCTCAGGCTCTCATGTTCACCCAAGTTCAGCGCGGGGCCAGCGCTCGCCAAGCTTCCCGGCGTGCGTTGGTGTCAGCGGCGATCACTTGAATACAGACATGATCGGCACCCGCACGACGATGGGCATCAATACGCGCACTGATCGCATCAGAATCTCCCCACACGATGAGCGCGTCGACAAGGCGATCGCTGCGCGTTGCAACATCGTCATCGGTGAAGCCGAGCCTCTTCCAGTTGTTCACGTAGTTGGGCAGGTTGCAATAGTGCTCGAGCGCAGCGCGGGCAGTGTCCCGAGCCCTGTCGGGGTCGGTGTCCACCACGACCCCTTGTTCGACATACAGGCCTGCACCTCCGAGGACTGCACGGGCTCGAGCGGTGTGCTCTGGGGTAACCAGATACGGGTGGGCGCCAGAGGATCGACGACTCGCCAGCTCGAGCATCTTGGGGCCGAGAGCAGCAAGGCATCGATGCTGCGCCGGCACGCCACCGGCGTCGAGGCCGTCGAGGAACGCGTCCATCGTCGCGATCGGTCGACCCCAGCTCTCCCCGATCAACGGGCCGTGGCTCACGCCGAGCCCCAGCATGACACGGCGACGACGCTCGTCTTCGAGCGCGTTCCACCACTCCGACGCCTCCGCGGGAGTATGCCGCCAAATATTGAGGATCCCGGTCGCAACCGTGATCGAGGACGTGGCATCGAGGAGCCGGTCCAACGCCTCGAAGACCGGCCCGCCGACATCGGGAATCCACAGGGCCGAGTAGCCCAACGACTCGAGTTCTGCGGCAGAGTCGGCGATGTCTGCCGGCTCCCCGTAACGCAGCTCGCCGGACCAGATTCCGATACCTGTGAGGTCAGCCATGCGCGCCACTATGTCACGCGACGTGCCGCCTGGCGCTCAGGACGTGCTTGCCACGGCAACCAAGACGCGAGAACTACGGTTGGCCACGGTGAGTTTTTACTCCGAGCAGGTCCTGCCCAGGTTCATCGACGTCGCCCTCGGCAAGGCCGTGGTACCGATCAGGCGGCGCGTCTTGGAAGGGCTTTCTGGGGAAGTGTTGGAAATCGGGTTCGGTTCTGGCCGGAACCTCCCCTATCTCCCATCAGCTGTCACCCGCGTGCTCGCTGTCGAGCCCGCCGGCACTGCCTGGCGAATCGCCTCCCGGCGGATCGGCGCCGCGGGAATCCCGGTCGAACTCATCGGCACGGACGGCCAGGATTTGGCGATCCCGGATGCCTCCGTCGACCACGTCCTCGTGACCTGGGTGCTGTGCACGGTCCCTGACGTGGAGCGGGCACTGACAGAAGCTCGCCGTGTGCTGCGGCCCGGGGGCTCGCTCCATTTCGTCGAGCATGGCCGATCTCCCCATCGTCGCGTCGCCGACTGGCAAGACCGGATCACGCCGATCTGGCAGCGACTTTTTGGCGGCTGCCACCTCAACCGACCGATCGACAAGCTCATCGAAGCTGGCGGCTTCCGATTGGACACGATCTCGACCTATCGGATCGGACCGGAGCTTGCCGGTTTCATGTACGAAGGAGTGGCTTCAAAGGAGCCGTGACGAGCTCCTCGCGTCGATCCGAGCACCCCCAAGGGCGCCCGTCAATGTCAGCCGTCAAGCCTGATCACTAGCTTGCCACGCACTTCTCTGCCCTCTAAAAGGCGAAATGCATCGTTGATCGCCTCGAGGGGAAGCACGCGGTCGATGACGACGGCCATCCGTCCGTCACGCTGGGCTTCGAGCGCCTCGCGGAGGTACCGGTCCTTCACCTCGTCAGATTCGATCAGGCCGCCATACCCATAGACGGTGATCCCCTTTCGATAGAGCAGCTGAAGGGGAACTTCGCCACGCGGGCCGGCAGAGGTCCCGAAGGTCACGATGCGACCACGTTCGCTCATCGCTTCGATCGCCGCCCCGAAGAATCCGTTACCCAGTGGATCGAACACAACGGTTGGTTCGAGCTCCCGGACAGCGGCGTGCAACGACGAAGCGTCGGCGACCACGACGTGATCAGCACCGAGCTGGCGAAGCCAATCGACCTTGTCAGCGTTCCCGGTCTGTGCCCAAACCACGGCCCCGAGTGCGCGAACGATCGAGACGATCATCGACCCCACGCCTCCGCTTGCGCCGAAAACGATCACACGATCAGCGGCGGACACCTTGGCTCTCTCGGTAACTGTGCACCACGCGGTCACACCCGCGATCCCCATCACCGAAGCGACATCCAGACCGACCCCCTCCGGAACGTCGACCAGCGCGTTCCTGGGAACAACGGCCTTGGTGGACCACACGCCGTCACGCGAGGTGCCAATCCCATAACCACGAACGACAACCGGACGTCCGTCGACGAAGCCCGATCCCTCGGTGCCGAGCGTGCGAGGAACTGGGCCGTCAGAGGCTACCCAACCCATGGCGCCGTAGCGGTCGACCGGGTTGACTCCGGCGTAGCGCATCTCAACGGTGACCTCGCCGGCTCCGGGCTCGGGGAGCTCGATCGTCTCGACCCGGAGCGGCTTCCCGTGTTCGACAAGACGAGCGGCTTGGACCTCCACGCTGGGCACGGTATCCGAACCGGGCCACCTCGCGCACAGGCACCGCTGTAGTTGCGTCATTAGTCTGACGTTTGCTCGAGATGCTCTTCGACCCCGAAGGGAGGCCATGGAGATGACGGTGGTCGAATCCGCGTGGGCGCGATACCCGAATTACCGGATCGAGCTCGCCCCGGTCCACGGAATCGCGCGGGTTCAGCACGGGGGCCTGACCCTGGCGGAAAGCGCCAAGGCACTACGGGTGATCGAGACAGACCATGTCGAGCGCCTCTACTTCCCTGAGCGGGACGTGCGCCTGGATCTCTTGGAACCCAACGACCATCACACGGTCTGCCCGTTCAAAGGTCAAGCCGACTACTGGTCGTTGACACGCGCACCGGAGCCGGTTGAGGACCTGTTCTGGACCTATCGCGATCCATTCCCACAGGTCAGCGGACTGCAGGGCTACCTCGGCGTCTATCACGAGAAGGCGACCGTTGAGATCGAGACCCGCTGGGACCGCGATGGCGAAGCGACGACGACCAGGTTCCCTGCGTGGGGCGACGAAGCCGACCTCATTCGCCTCATCGATGTGGAACCGTCCGGCCCCGGGCGATTCCTTGCACCTGGCTACCACGAGCGGACGCGCAACGTCGTTGAAGGCGGTCAGCTCCTGGCGCAGGCTCTGGTCGCAGCAGGCAAGACGGTGCCTGGTCAAGAACTGATCTCAGCCTTCGCGACCTTCCCGAAGGCTGCCGCATTCGACGACGCCATCGAGGTCACAGTCGAGCCCCTGCGAATTGGCCGGACGTTCTCGACGATCTCGGTTCGCTCGGAGCAAGCAGGCGCGCTCGTCTGCCCAGCGTTGGTCATGCTGGGAGCGGACTCCCCGAACGTGATCCATGACACCGTGCCCATGCCCGAGGTGCCCGGTCCGGAGGCCGCGGATCCCGTGGATATGCGGGTGATCGGCAGAGCCGTGCGTGCGGTCGACGGTGCCTACTCCCCCGATCCCGACCAGATTGGTCCGCCAGAGCTGTATGTGTGGCTCCGCTTCCGGGACAACCCGGTAGAGCGCTCATTGCGTCGTGCCCTCCTCACCCAGGCAACCAGCCACTGGACGATCGCAGCTGCCATGCGGCCTCACCGAGGCATGGGACAAGCCGATGCACACGTCACACTTTCGACAGGGATCATGTCGGTCGGAGTCTCGTTCCACGACGATGCACCGCTCGACGACTGGTTCCTGTACGCGAACCGAGCAACCTGGTCCGGCCACGGCCTCGCAAGTGGCGAGGGACGAATCTTCACTCGTGACGGAAGGCTGTTGGCCTCTTACGCTGTCCAGGCCATGATCCGGCGCTTTTCCAGGGATCCGGCCCGAATGGGAAAGGACGCCGCGACCGCCATGTGACCATGGCAAGCAACTGCCCACTCGGACCCTTTACTGTGACAGTGGTGAGCAACAGGTTCGTGGCGCCATTCCCTGATGTCAGCGATCGATCGATCGAGCAACTGATCTCCTTGAAGCACCGGTCTGCCGTGATCACCGGGGGGGCCAGGGGCCTGGGTCTGGCCATTGCTCGACGATTCGCAGAAGCTGGAGCCGTGCTCACCATCGGCGACATCGACGAAGCCTCAGCCAAAGCCTCCGCGGATCAGATCACCCGCGACTTCGGTTGCGACGTCGTCACGACTCCCCTCGACGTAGCGGACCCGGATTCGGTGCAAGCGACTGCAGAGCGGGCGATTGCCGCGTTCGGCCGCATCGACATCTGGGTCAACAATGCAGGGATCTACCCCTCATCTCCCATCACAGAGATGACCGAGAACGAATGGGATCGCGTGATCGATACGAACTTGCGTGGCACGTTTCTGGGTTGCCGGGAAGCAGCACGCCGGATGATCGCTGTCAGCCGAGGAGGGGTCATCATCAACCTCTCTTCGGTCGCCGGCGTCGGTGGGAGAGGGCCGGGCGTGTCTCATTACGTCGCGTCGAAGCACGGCGTCGTCGGCATGACGAAACAGCTAGCGCTCGAGCTCGTAGGCAAGGGGATCCGGGTTCTCGCTGTCGCACCGGCGATCATCCGCACTCCAGGAGTCGAGAGCTCGATGGCCGAGCGAGCGACCGAAGCCGGGGTCGGTCTCAACGAGCTCCTCAGCGGCTTGATGGGGCGAGCAGGGAAACCCGATGACGTCGCACGGGTCGTCCTTTTCTGCGCGAGCGACCTGTCGATGTTTATGACCGGGAGCACCTTGCTCGTCGATGGCGGCGAGATGGCTCGCTGACCGCTGCGACGGCAACGGACGGCCGACGGGTCGGAGCCGATCGAGCGATACGCTCTGCTCGACGTGGGCGCGCGCACGGCAGGGGGTGGAGAGATGGATCAGAGTCACATCGACGTCATCGATTCGGACGGACATGTGGTCGAACCTGACACGTTGTGGACCGAATATGCGGACCCTGCATTCCGCGAACGACTCGGCGCTCCATTCGGCGGGGCAATCGAACGAATAGTGATGTAGCGCGCCTACCCTGAGACCAACTCGGACGAGCTGATCGACTCCCGTACAGAGCTCGACGCGCACGGGGAAGCTCTGTGGGCGGAGAGACCTGCGGAAACGAAGCGCTCACGAAGATGGGTCGCTCCGGCGGCTACGACTCCAACGCCCGCCTCGTGGACATAGACGCCGACGATATTGATGCTGCCGTCCTGTATCCCACCGCTGTCCTCTCCAGGATAGAAGAGGCAGACCTCTTCGGTGCAGCCTGCCGCGCCTACAACCGATGGCTCCACGACGACTGCTCGGGGCTCCGAGGAGGCTTTCCGGAGTGGGTATCGTTTCCGTCCAAGGCGACGAGTCAGCCATCTCCGAGCTGCGCCGCTGCATGCAGGACTTCGGCTTCAAACCCGTGATGATGAGGCCTGTCCGATACCGGGGCACGAAGAAGCTGAACCATCCTGACTACGACACGTTCTGGGCAGCCGCTGCCGACATGTCACCCGATCGGTGTCGTCACCACACGGCGACATGCCGAACAGGTGCCGCCTCTTGGGACTGGCCGACGGGGTTGCCGACGGAACCGAAGATCTTGCCCTTCGCCAGGGCTTGACCAACGCCGTCGACCTTCAGATGGCCGTCGCCTATTTCGTCCTGGGGGATCTGCGAGCGATACCTTCGCCTGCGAGTCGCCTTCCTCGAGGGCACTGGCGGATGGATCGTTCCGATGGTTGAACGTTTCGATCAGTTCAAGGCCTTCGAGAGCCGAGATCAACGCTCACTACCCAGCGAAGTGTTCGCTCGCCGATGCATGATCGGCTTCGACCCTGACGGGGTGTCGCTGCCCTTCAGGAAGAGCACCTCAGCCCAGGCAAGATCTTGCAAGCGCGACTATGCGCACCCCGACGCAAAGATCCCAGGTGTCGTCAAGCAGCTCGAAGATGCCGTCGCAGACTCCCGCAGGCATCATGGCGACTGATCATGGTGGAGACGGCTCGCCACTTCTCTGATCAGTGAGCTCATATGAGCTCAGAATCGAACCGATTTTCCTCCAATTGCACCTCTCCGTCGATCAGGGGAGGCGTTTCACGACACAACCACGGCCGATCCCATGGACCGCTCTCACGGCGGTGCTTCCGCTTCACTCCCTTACTCCGCGGGCACCTCAGCGATTTCAGCGAGAATCTCCCTGGTATGTTCCCCGAGGGCTGGCGGGCGAGCGGGAACGGTGGCACGAAGATCGCCCCAAGAGGAGAATCGAGCCGGATAGTTCGCATAGCGAACACGTCCCAGCTCGCTCCATTCGGCAATCCCATAGGTCATGTTGTGGAGCACCTGCGGATCGTCGAGATGCTCATCGAGGGTGAGACATGCACCCGCAGGAACATCGGCAGCGATGAAGGCCTCGATCCATTCATTGACTCGGCGCGAACGAGTGCGCTCCTCGAGGGCATCGAACATCCGCGTCGCGAGCGCAGCCGCATCACGGATCTTCAGAAGATCCTCAGCGATCTCTGGCGCACCGACGGTAGCGAACGCGCGTCGAATCTGATCAGCGGTGACCGGCACGACGACGATCCAGCCATCGGACGCCCGAATCGCACGAGTCGCTCCAGCGTGCCGATTGACAGCCTTGATCCCCCCGTGGTCGACGAACGTTCGGTTTGCAGCGAGATCAGGGAAATTGACATATGCAGCAGCATCGAGGAGCGAGATATCGATGCGCTGCCCTCCTGCTCCACGCTCTCGAGCAAAAAGCGCGGCCAGGACAGCCTGGCAAACCATCGTCGCCGCAGTCTTGTCCACAACGTATGTACTCGCAATCACCGGTGGTGCATCGGGCTCTGCATCCGACACAGAACCGAGATGTGCTTGGATCACGGAGTCATATGTGGGCGTACGAGAAAGCGGCCCGCTCTCGCCGAAGCCTGAGAGGTATACACGGATGAGATCGGGATTCGCCTCCGCTAGCTGCTCGTCGTCGAGGCCGAGGCGGGGGGCGACGGCCGGTCGCCAGTTGCTCACCATCACATCGGTGCGAGCCAGCAGCGCTCGCACGGCCCGCTTTCCATCCTCTTGTTTGAGGTCGAGCACGACACTGCGCTTCCCGTGGTTCGCGTTGACGAACATCGGGCTCGCCGGAAACGTGCTCCGACCGAATCGTCGAAATGGATCCCCCTTCGGCGTTTCAACCTTGACCACGTCGGCGCCAAGGTCCGCGAGCATCATCGTGGCGAACGGTGCGCTGAGGAAACCAGCCAGCTCCACAACGCGAACACCAGCCAACGGGCCTAGCGATGACAGTCCTGCCTCCATGTCCTTCCTCCTCGGCCCGCCGTGCCGGACAGGCACATGCTTGAAGCCAAGACGCACATCGGAACGCAAATGATCAGAGCGCAATGATACGGGAACGCCGGATCCCTGGAGCATCGAGGTCGGACGGTCGCCCCGCATGCTTCGAAGCACCATTGTCGCGGCAGCACCCTCACAGGACCCTGTTGACCAATGGCGCAGAACGCGCTCGCCGTCACCTCGCTGGACCGGGTCTCAGTCCGACGATACCGATCCGTGGAGCCGCCATTATCGGGCCCCAAGTGGCACAATGGCCATATGCACCGCACGCCCGAGCGGGCCTCGTCCAGGTCAGACCACTCCACTGGTGAAGGCCGGCATGGTCAGCCCGGCTGGGCTCCGGAGGGGTGCCGGGCTTCAAACGAGATCGCGAACTGAGACAACGATCGGAGGTCGACATGAGCGACGTAGCAATCATCGGGGTCGGGATCCATCCCTTCGGTCGCTTCGGCGCAAAGCCCGCCATCGAAATGGGAGCGGAGGCGGCTCGATCCGCCTGCGCCGACGCCGGCATCACATGGAGCCAGGTGCAATTCGCCTTCGGCGGCAGTTCCGAGGTCGACTTCCCCGATGCCGTTCTCAGCCTCCTTGGCTTGACAGGAATCCCCTTCATGAACGTCTATAACGGATGCGCGACCGCTGCGACGGCCCTGGAGATGGCCGCAGATACGATCCGCTCTGGAAAGTACGACCTCGGAATCGCTATCGGGATGGACAAGCACCTTCCCGGTGCATTTACGGCCGATCCTGCAGTTATTGGTGTTCCAAGCTGGTACGGAGAGGTCGGCCAGTTTCTTACAACCAAATTCTTCGGGATGAAGATCAATCGCTACATGCATGATCACGGTATTTCGGCGAGGATCCTTGCCAGGGTCGCTGCAAAGAACTACCGGAACGGCGCCCTCAACCCGAATGCCTTTCGGCGCAAGCCCCTCAGCGAGGAAGAGATCCTCAGCTCCCGGATGCTGAACTACCCGTTGACGCAGTACATGTTCTGCGCCCCTGACGAAGGGGCTGCAGCCGCCGTGCTATGCCGAGCAGACCTCGCGTACCGCTACACGTCGAAACCGATTTACCTGCGGGCGACGACCGTGCGAACGCGGCGCTACGGTGCCTACGAGGTGCACAGCACCTGGGCGGCAATCGAGGAGGACCAGGCTCCGACGGTGTATGCCTCGCGCGCTGCCTACGAGGAAGCTGGCATCGGGCCCGAGGACGTCGACGTGGTCCAGCTCCAGGACACCGACGCTGGCGCGGAGGTCATCCACATGGCCGAAAACGGTTTCTGCGCCGACGGGGACCAGGAAAAACTTCTCTCCGAAGGGACAACCGAAATCGGTGGGTCGCTGCCAATCAACACTGACGGGGGCCTCATAGCCAACGGCGAACCCATCGGCGCCTCCGGCCTCCGCCAGGTGCACGAGCTCGTCCTGCAGCTACGCGGTCAGGCAGGCGAACGGCAGGTCCCAGGTGCCCCGCGTGTCGGCTATGCCCAGCTTTATGGAGCACCCGGAGTCGCCGGCGTATCGATCCTGACGACCTAAGGTAAGCCTCGCACGACCGGACGACGGGCTGGCCAGCACCCGCAGGCGACGTAGCCCGATCGTCGGCTTCCCCGGTCACGAACAGGGTGCAAAGGCAAACGTGACCACTTCGGTCCCGTCGGCTTCCCTGCGAAAGGGAATCACAACCAGCTCCATCTCCATACCAAAGCGAAGCTTTGACGGGTCACTCTCGGTGAGACGAGCCTCGACCCGAATTTCGTCACCCAGCTGGACTAGACCGACACCAAACGGTTTGAAGGTTTGTTCAGTCTCGCCACTCGCGTACGGCTCTTTGGGAAGGAATTCCTGTGTCGTCCAAGTGACGAGCGTACCCCGGGAAGGCAACAGCCGCTCCCTCATCTCTGTGCGCCCACACCGCGGGCATGAAGACTGCTTGGGAAACGTTATAGCGCCACACGCCTCGCACTGAGTGCCAATCAGCTGCGGCTTGTCCGCGGGCCAGGTGAAGATGTCAGGGGCAATGGGGACCTGACTCATGTGTGCCTCCTCGGTCTCGGCCGATCGCCCGTCCAACGCGACTTCTTCTGTCGGACGTATTGCAAGTTATCGCCACGAACGAACATTTCCATTTTGGAACTCTGCTAGCCGGGTCCTGCGAATCGCATAGATGGCGATCGAATTTCGCACAGCATCGACGGTCTGATCAGCTCACCGGACATTCCCATTCGGGCCCAATGCCGACCACAAGGGATGCCAACCGCTCATCGCCGACATCTCGGGCTCGATGGCCCTTGGTGGTATCGGGATCGTCTGCAATTAGGCAATCGCCCGCCTGGAGCCGCTCGCAATCCCCGGCCGTTGTCGTGATCTCCAGCACGCCCCGGAGCACCACCACCAACTGGCGACGTGAAATGGTGTGGAAACCTCGGTCCTCCTTCGGACCGAGCAGTTCGTTGATGTCGAGGGTGGTGGCAGGAACGTTCAATAGTCCCAGCCGAGTGCCAAGGCCATCCGGAGGGTTCTCAACCAGAGGAAGATCGATCCTGACAAGATGAGTCTCTCCGCTCTCATCCCCATAGACACGAAAGAGGTTCATCGTCTCAGCGCTGCCTCGCCCTCAACGCCATCGCAGGTGATGTTGTCAACGACGCTCCGTCCACAACATCACCTGCGCCGAGATTCCCTCCGAGAGGACCTGGATCAGTAGCCGGCCTCCCCGACGGGATGCCTCGGCCTCCGTGACTTAGTAGCCGTCGCCTCGATGCCAAGCCAACGACCACGAAGCTCCGCACCAATTCAGAAGATCCTCGAGCGAGACGAGTTAGGTCCATCGCAATTCACCACCGACAAGGCTCTTCACCGTCGGCACGCCTCCATCGCCCGTCTTCCTGAGATCTCTAACTTGTCAATATTGTAAACGGCAGCGAGGAGGGTATGACTGGAATGTCGAGACGATTCGCCGGAAAGGTGGCCTTCATTACCGGTGGAGCGACCGGTATCGGTCGGGCATTCGCGCAGGCCTTGGGGAACGAAGGCGCCGCGGTGGCACTGGCTGACGTCGATTGGGAAGGGGCGAACCAGGCTGCAGCCGAGCTCGATGGACCTACAACACGTGCCATCGGGCTTCCCTGCGACGTCGCCGACAACCGGTCAGTACAACGAGCCGTCGCCGACGCCGTCACCGAGCTCGGCGGTATCGACCTGCTGATCAACAACGCGGCAAGGCATCTCAAAAAGTTCAATCGAGGCTTCTCTTCGTTGACCCCTGAGGAGATCCGTGATCTCTTCGACGTCAACGTGATCGGCATCGTAACGTGCTCGCTCGCCTGCCGGTCGTCCATGAGAGAGCGTGGAGGAGGAGTCATCTTGAACATGGCATCTTCGGCCGCGTTCATGCCGACGACACCCTATGGTGTGAGCAAACTCGCCGTCCGAGGGCTCACTGTAGCCTTGGCCAACGAGTTCGCTGCAGACGGGATTCGCGTCAACGCCGTTGCTCCCACACTCACACCCACTGAGAGTGTCCTTGCCGAGTTCTCCGAGCAGGAGTTCGAGTCCTCGATCAAGAACCGGCAACTCATTCAAAGGCGCGCCGCTTTGGATGATGTCACCAATACGATGCTGTTCCTTTGCTCCGAGGACGCGGCGTTCATCACCGGCGAGACGATCCGGGTCACCGGCGGTGCTGCTCTCTCCGTGTAGGGACTGCAATCACCAATCCTCCTGCAGGAGTCGCTCGCTGTTGCAATGAAGTTCGGACAACCCGCGGTGCCGGGCACGAAGCGATCGACCGTAGTTGAGTCCGCCAGAGTGGTGTACGAGGGATAGCCCGACCTGAGGGTCCCCCAGACGCGACGACCACCGCGTCAACCTTCAAGAACCTGCGATGGATCTGAAGGGAGAGCACGGTGGTC
>Ga0070737_10001569_pt1 | contig 31738 bp, 29 predicted proteins | sample Coa_R1_10_FD_66438 | JGI IMG/M metagenome (GOLD analysis project Ga0070737, IMG submission 66438) | Surface soil microbial communities from Centralia Pennsylvania, which are recovering from an underground coalmine fire - Coalmine... | ecosystem: Environmental > Terrestrial > Soil > Unclassified... | reverse complement strand
TAGCCATAAAATTCGACAAACAATCCCAAAGGAGACAGGAGTCAGGAGCCAGGAGTCAGGAGGCGGACGAGGCCGCCGGACCTAGTGGCTGGCGAAATGGAACGAACAGTCCCAATTTCGGATGGGGGCCGGGCTACGCCCGGTTGGCAGGCGAAAGCGCCTCCCCCCTTCACGATAACCCGGCGGCCGTGCGCGGCCGGGCGCCGGCATTGCCGGGGAATTGGGCGAACCCCTTTGTTTTGAAGAGAATGCGAGGGACGAAAAAAAGTGAAAAAGGATGTGACCGGGCTGCCTTAGACCTGTAACGTGAACGACTCGCCGAGGTAGACGCGTTTGACTTCCGGGTCGCGGCCGAGGGCTTCGGGGCTGCCGTGGCGGAAGATGCGGCCTTCGTTGATGATGTAGGCGCGATCGGTGACCATGAGGGTTTCGCGGACGTTGTGATCGGTGACGAGGATACCGATGCCGGCGCGTTTGAGATCGAAGACGATGCGCTGGAGTTCGATGACCTGGATGGGATCGATGCCGGAGAAGGGTTCGTCGAGCAGGAGGAAGCTGGGGTCGATGACGAGGGAACGGGCGATTTCGGTGCGGCGGCGCTCGCCACCGGAGAGCATGTAGCCGCGGCTGCGGCGCACGGTTTCGAGGCCCAACTGGGAAATGAGCGCCTCCATTTTTTCGCGGCGCTCGCGGGCGCGCATATCGAGCGTTTCGAGGATGGCCATGAGGTTCTCTTCCACAGTCATTTTGCGGAAGATGGATGGCTCCTGCGGCAGGTAGCTGATGCCGCTTTTGGCGCGCTTGTACATGGGCAGGCGGGTGATGTCCTTGCCATCGATGAGGATCTGTCCGGAATCGGGGCTGATGAGGCCGACGATCATATAGAAGCTGGTGGTCTTGCCGGCGCCGTTGGGGCCGAGCAGGCCCACCACTTCGCCCTGTTCGAGATGCACGCTGACACGGTCCACCACCCGGCGGCCCTTATAGGACTTACAGATCTCCTTCGTTTCCAGGGTTTTCATGCGGCGCTAATGGCGGCGAATCCGGCTTTTTGCAGGGTGGTCCGGGGACCCGGTAACCAGCAGCCTATCATCGTTAGAAAAGTAGGTCAATTCGACTCCGTGGGCATAGCCTTTGAGGGCGCCGTCAATGCTATCGGTAAACTGGGGATCGCCGCCGGTGAGCACCACTTTGCCATCGGCGGTGTAGTATTCGCAGTGATCGGCCTTGCCCTGGCGGGTGTGGCCGGCGGCGGTTTGGGAGATTTCGACATTGCCGTCGGCGATGGCTTTGACGAGACGCGAATCGGCGCCTTCCCCGGCGAGGTAAGCGTGCAGCACGCGGGCCTTGACGTGGGTGCCCTGGCGATCGAGCACGACGCCGCCGGAATAGACAGCCAGACGATCCTGGTCCGTATAGACGAGGTGCGGCGCGTGGACTACAGTAAGGACCGCGCCGCGGGGGCCTTTGCCGGTATCGGCTTTGGGCTGTTCCCAGAGGCGCGAGGCGACGGAGCCATCGGCGGTAATGGTGTTGCTGTTGCGGTCGATATCGATGGTGGAGGCTTCGAGGCGGTTGGCGCCTTGCCAAAGGTGGACATCGCCTTCGTAGTGGACGGTTTTGTTGCGATTGGAGGACAGCATTTTGCGGGCTTGGGATTCGAGCGGCTCATCGCCGGAGAGCATGCCGGACCGGGTTTGGCCCTTGTCGGGGAGGCGCATGGATTTGACGTTGCCTTCGGCGAGGAAATCGCCGGTGTGCTGATCCATGCGGATGCGATCGGCAGTGGTGGCGCCGGTATCGTCGGAGACGCGGGCGGCGCCATCCAGGATCATGAGGTTGCTTTTGTTATCGAGGGAGGCCTTAGCGGCGCGGGCATGGCGCGGCCCCTGCTCATAGGTGAAGTCGCCGATTTGCTCGATGGTGGCTACCTGACTGGAGTTCGGCTCGAATTGGGCGGAAAGCTCCCGGCTGGTGGTGTGGCTGACGGCGATGTTGCGCCGGCGCTCGTCTTCGGAGGGATCGGTGGAGGTTTTCACGTCCTTGGCATGGAAGGAATCGATGCGATTTTGCGGGGCGTAGGCGATGAGGAAATCCCTGCCCGTAACGGTGCGGTGATGCTGGGCGGGCAGGTTGGGCAGGAATTCGAGGGTGCCCGCGCCGGGAGCGCGTAGCGTCTGGATGTCCTTGCCGCCAGGCTGCATGGTGAGTTGGATGGAATCGCTGCGCAGGATGTGGGTTTCGCCGGGCTGGCGGCCGGGCACCGGGAGGGGCGCTTCCTTGGCTGTTGCGGGGGCGGTGCTGGCGCCGGAGGCGTTCACGCCCACGAGCTCGCTCTGGCCGCCGTGGTTGCGGAAATTCATTTCCACGCGGGAAGCGGTGAGGGTGGTTTGGGCGCTTTCGGAGGCGGAGACCACCTGGGCATTGCCATTGCCGGTGATCTTCTCGATCACGCCATCATCGTTGAAGTTGACGAAGATATTGTCGGCGCCGTATTGGAGTTTGCGGTTCGGTTCCTGGTCGGTACCCTGAGCGCGGTTGGTTTCGACGGTGCGGACGGCTTTGTCCTCGAGGCGCACTACCGATTCATACCCTTCGACAACGGTTTGGTCGCGCGTCAGACGGCCCCAGGGCTTCAGCCAGACTTCGGAAGTGAGCTCGTGGTAGTAGAGCGAAGTGGCCTCTATCTTCATTGGTTTCGCGTTAGGGCCGGGCGGGTTCCAATACATTGCCACGTTTTTGAGCAAGTGGAGATCGTGGGTGGTGGGGTCGTAGGTGGCGCCTTCGCAGGCGCCGTGGCCATTGCGGAAGGTGAAATTGGCGAGGCGGGCGGTTTCGGCCTTGCCGGTGTTGGTGTCAAAAGTCACACCGGTGGAATGGATGGTGGTCAGGTTGGGATTGGGCTGCTCGCCATCGGGAACCGCCAGAGTGATATCGACCTCGCCATCGGAATAGAGGCGGTCGTCCCGCGAGAAGTAGGTGGCAGCGGGGCTCTTCACCAAGTCGTAGGTGCCCTGAGCCTTGTGATGGAGGCGGAGTTCGACGGCGGTGAGATAGACCTGCCCGGCATCTTTGGCCTGGCGCATATTGCCGGCGGAGATCTCCACAACCGTGTTGTTTTCTTTTTCCTGGGAATAATGCCATTGGTTGGCTACGGTTCCGACCTCGGCGGGCAGGGAAGCCGGCTTGGGGAGCGCCTGCTGTTTGAGAAGCCGTTTTTGATCGCGATAGGTGATGCCGACGGCGCTCACGATGGCGGCCATCACTACCAGCAAAAGCCAGCGCGCGCCTCGCATGTAGGATTCCCTACTAATATAGCGTGCGGGTGGGGTGGGGGGTTTCCGATTTGGGGGACAGGAGGCCGGCCATCGGGAGGGTGGAGCGAGGAGGCAGGAGCCGGGAGATTCGGCTGGGGGTGAGTACGTTATTGTCAAGGAAAATTTCTGATTTATTTTCAATAATTTGATTGAAAAAATTAGCACTCTTCGCCAGAGTGTGCTAATAATGGAAGGCGGAACGGCGGTGTGACCCGGCAGCGTTCCGAAACCCAAGACGTAGACAGTTTTCAAACAGGAGGAATCACGAATGACGATCCGTCCGCTGTACGACCGGATTGTGGTCAAACGGATTGAGCAGAAGGAGCAGATGCAGGGCGGCCTGTACATTCCCGACTCGGCCAAGGAGAAGCCGCAGGAAGGCGAAGTGGTGTCTGTCGGGAAAGGGAAGCGGCTGGAAGATGGAAAAGTCGTGCCGCTGGACGTGCAGGTTGGCGACCGTATTCTGTTCGGCAAATACTCCGGCAGCGATATCAAGCTGGACAACGAAGAGTTTCTGATTATGCGCGAGGACGAGGTTCTCGGAATTCTGGAATCGCAGCCCAAAGTGGCGAAGAAGGCTTCCTAAGGAGTCGGAACAGAGATGGCAAAACAAATTGTTTATTCGGAGAGTTCGCGGCAGGCGATTTTGCGCGGCGTGAATCAGTTGGCCGACGCAGTGAAGGTTACGCTGGGGCCGAAGGGCCGGAACGTGGTTCTGGAGAAGAAGTTCGGTGGACCGAACATCACCAAGGACGGCGTGACGGTAGCGAAAGAAATCGAGCTGAAGGACCCGCTCGAGAACATGGGCGCGCAGATGGTGCGCGAAGTGGCGTCGAAGACCAGCGACGTGGCGGGGGACGGCACCACGACGGCGACCATTCTGGCGCAGGCGATCTTCCGCGAAGGCGTGAAGGCGGTTGCGGCCGGGGCCAATCCGATGGCGCTGAAGCGGGGCATCGAGAAGGCGGTGGAGGTGGCCACCAAAGAGGTGACCAAGCTTTCGAAGTCGGTTTCCGGCGATATGATCGCGCAGGTTGGCACGATTTCGGCCAACAGCGACCACACGATCGGCAACATCATCGCCGAAGCGATGAAGAAGGTGGGCAAGGACGGCGTCATCACGGTGGAAGAGTCGAAGACGATGTCGACCGAGCTGGAGACCGTGGAAGGCATGCAGTTCGACCGCGGGTATCTTTCGCCCTACTTCGTGACGGACGCGGAGCGGATGGAAGTGGTTCTGGAAGAACCGTACATTCTGATCCACGAAAAGAAGATCAGCAACATGAAGGACCTGCTGCCGCTGCTCGAGCAGATTGCGCGTTCCGGCAAGCCGCTGCTGATCATCGCGGAAGAAGTGGAAGGCGAGGCGCTGGCCACGCTGGTGGTGAATAAGCTGCGCGGCACGCTGAGCGCCTGCGCGGTAAAGGCGCCGGGGTTTGGCGACCGGCGCAAGGCCATGCTGGAGGACATTGCGATCCTGACCGGCGGCAAGGCCATTATGGAAGAAACCGGCATCAAGCTGGAAGGCGTGCGGCTGGAGGATCTGGGCCGGGCCAAGCGAGTGACGGTGGACAAGGACAACACCACGATCGTGGATGGGAACGGCAAGGAGAAGGACATCCAGGGCCGGATCAAGCAGATCCGCGCGCAGATCGAGGAGACCACTTCCGACTACGATCGCGAGAAGCTGCAGGAACGGCTGGCGAAGCTGGCCGGCGGCGTGGCGGTGATCAAGGTCGGGGCGGCCACCGAGACCGAGATGAAGGAGAAGAAGGCGCGCGTGGAGGACGCTCTGCATGCGACGCGCGCGGCGGTCGAGGAAGGCATTGTGCCGGGCGGCGGCGTGGCGCTGCTGCGGGCGTCCAAAGCCCTCCAGGACCTGCGGGCCGAAGGCGACGAGCAGATCGGCGTCGATATTGTGCGCCGGGCGTGCGAGGAGCCGATCCGGCAGATTGTGGTCAACTCGGGCACCGAGGGCGCGATCGTGGTGTCGAAGGTTCGGGAGAACAGCAACCCGAACTTCGGCTACAACGCCGCGACCGACACCTATGAGGACCTGGTAGCCGCGGGCGTGATCGACCCGACCAAGGTCACGCGCACTGCCCTGCAGAACGCCGCTTCGATCGCTTCGCTCATGCTGACTACCGAGGCGATGGTGGCGGAGATTCCGGAGAAGAAGCCCGCTCCGGCCGGTCCGCCGCATGGCGGCCCGGAGATGGACTACTAAGCCGGGACGACAAAGCTGTTTGGAAGGCCGCGCTCTCCGAAAGGGGGCGCGGCCTTTTTTTGTTCGCGGGGGCTGAAGAGCGGTGTGCGAACCAGTCCGGCGGCGCGCCGTAGCGGGCGCGCGCACGTTGGGACGGCATCCGCAGACTCGGTTTCTTATGCCTACAGTGGAAACCCAGACCTCGGAATCCGTGATTCAGATCACTACCAAGACTCCGCCCACGCACTTGGAGGACCGGCTGCAGACCGGAACGACCGGCACCGCGCGGCTGCACGTGGCGGCGATCGAACATGAACTGCGCATGAGCATCGCGGGGGAAGTGCGGTTTGGCGATGGCGATCGCGGCATGTATGCGTCCGACGCCGGCAATTACCGGATGATCCCGATAGGGGTGGTCCTTCCGAAAAGCGCCGAGGACGTGGCGCACACGGTGCGCGTCGCACGCCGCTACGGCGCTCCCGTTTTCGCGCGCGGCGGCGGCACGGGCATTCCGGGGCAGACGGTGAACGTGGCCGTGCTGCTGGATTTTTCGAAGTACATGAACCGGATCGAAGAGATTAACGCGGAGGAACGCTACGCCTGGGTAGAGCCGGGAATCATTCTGGATGAGCTGCGGCATGCGGGGCAAAGCTTCCTCCTGAGCGATTTTCTGAAGAAGGAGGTGAAAGGGTACACGCCTCCGCAGTTGCACCGCAAAGCCGTGATTCACGGCCACTGCCATCATAAATCGCTGCTGCATTTCGAAAGCGAAGTGGAGCTGCTGAAGAAAGCGGGCCTGGATTGCGAGGCGCTCGATTCCGGCTGCTGCGGGATGGCCGGATCGTTCGGGTACGAAGAAGACCACTACGAGACTGGCCTGGCGTGCGGCGAGCGCGTGTTGCTGCCGAAGGTGAGGGGCGCCGCGGCGAACGAACTGATTGTGGCCGATGGTTTCAGTTGCCGCGAGATGATCCGCCAGGGGACGGACCGGCGAGCGATGCATTTGGCGCAGGTGCCGCAGATGGCGATGCAGGAGGGGCCGAACGGGCCGGCCGGCGCGATGCCGGAAGCGCGCTACACGAAGCTCGAGCGGACATCGGCGGCGCCGGTGGGATTGGTGGCGGGAGGACTGGTCGCGGCGGCGGGGATTTGGTGGGGGATGAGGGGGAGGTAGGCGCGCCCCGCCAGCTACACACGACCGGACGCATTTTCCAATAGAAACTGGTGGCACGGCTCGCGGCCGGCAGGGTACCGCGTACAATCGACGTATGGACGCGCAGAACTGGGAGCGGTACTCGCGGCAGATTCTGTTTGGGGGGATCGGACGCGAGGGGCAGGAGGCGCTCCTGGCTTCGCACGCGGCGATCGTGGGCTGCGGCGCGCTGGGGACTTTTCATGCGGCGGCGCTGGCGCGGGCGGGGGCCGGGCGGATCACGATCATCGACCGCGATTACGTCGAGGCTAGCAACTTGCAGCGGCAATGGCTGTTCGAGGAATCGGACGCGGCGGAAGCCCTGCCTAAGGCCGCGGCGGCCGAACGGCGGCTGGCGCGCATCAATTCCGGCGTGGCGGTGCGCGGGATGGTGGCCGATCTAACGGCTTCGAACGTCGCGGAGTTGCTGGCGGACGCCGATGTCATTCTGGACGGCACGGATAATTTCGAAACACGATACCTCATTAACGATTTTGCGGTGAGCCGCTCAATTCCCTGGATTTACGGGGCGGCCGTGGGCAGCTACGGCCTCGCTATGCCGGTGCTTCCCGGCCGGTCGGCGTGTTTCCGGTGCGTTTATCCGGATCCTCCTTCGGGCGCGCAGCCAACGTGCGAAACGGCGGGTGTGCTCAATGCCATCACGGCGCTGGTGGCATCCTTGCAGGTGGCGGACGCGCTGAAGGTTTTGAGCGGGCATGTGGAATGCGTGCGGCCGCGAATTACGCGCGTGGATTTGTGGGAGAGCTTCGCGCGGCAGACGGAAGCGCCCGCGCGCGACCCGGATTGCCCGGCTTGCGGGCGGCGCGAATTTCGATATTTGGAGGAGACCCGCCGCGCGCCGGCGATCCTCTGCGGGCGGAATGCGGTACAGATTCACGAACCGGGCGGGGAACTGGATCTGAGCGCGCTTTCGGCGCGCCTGGCGCGGCTGGGAGAGGTACGGGCCAACGAGTTCGCGCTGCGGTTCCGCACCGACGCTTACGAGATGACCCTGTTCGCCGATGGCCGCGCGATCGTTAAGGGCACGAGCGATCCGGGCGTGGCCCGGAGTTTCTATGCGCGGTATGTGGGGGGGTAATCTCGATCTCGTCTCCCACGCGCACGACGCCTACCTCAATCACTTTTGCATAAAAGCCGCTCATGCCCCAGCGGGGCGATTGGGTGTCGAGGGCCTTCACGCGCGCGTCATACAGTTCGGCCTTGAGCGATTCGCCATAGACATCGAGCGCGGCGCAGGGTCCGCGGGGCTGGGTGATTTCCAATAGAGCCGTGCCGGCGCGCAGGCGATCGCCGATCCGCAGATGGCGAAGGGCGATGCCGCGAGTGGTGAGGTTTTCGCCCAGGGCGCCGTAGAAAAGGGGATAGCCGCGGGAGATTAATTCGCCGACCACCTCGGAGGCTATCAGAAGGATGGCTTTCCGCGGGCCGCCGTGGATCTGGGGATGGGCATGAGTGTCGCCTTCGATTCCCAGCGGGCGAACAAGGCCTTCCGAAACCGGACGCTTCGGAAGGCCTCCGGCGGAGACGTTAATCTGAACGATTTGGCCAGGCAACTCTAAATGTCGTAATACAGCGCGAATTCGTAGGGGTGCGGGCGCAGGCGCACGGCATCGGCCTCGTTCTTGCGTTTGTAATCGATAAAGGTTTCGATCAGTTCTTCGGTGAAGACGTCGCCGCGCATCAGGAAGTCGTGATCGTCTTCGAGGCAGTTCAGCGCTTCTTCGAGCGAGGCGGGCATGGAAGGCACGCTCTTCATTTCTTCCGGCGTGAGGTCGTAGATGTCCTTGTCGAGCGGCTCGCCGGGATTGATTTTGTTGAGGACGCCATCGAGGCCGGCCATCATCATCGCCGCGAACGCCAGGTAGGGATTACACGAGGGATCGGGCGGCCGGAATTCCACGCGCTTTGCCTTCGGGCTGGCCGAGTACATGGGGATGCGGCAGGCGGCGGAGCGGTTGCGGCGCGAATACGCCAGGTTGACGGGAGCTTCGTAGCCGGGCACAAGGCGCTTGTAGCTATTGGTGGTGGGGGCGATGATGGCCGAAAGCGCGCGCGCGTGCTTGAGCAGCCCGCCAATGTAGTGCAGACCCAACTGGCTGAAGCCGGCGTAACAATCGCCCGCGAAGAGCGGCTTGCCATCCTTCCAGAGGCTCTGGTGCGTGTGCATGCCGCTGCCGTTATCGGCAAAGATCGGTTTCGGCATGAAGGTCACGGTTTTACCGTACTGGTAAGCCACGTTGCGGATGATGTACTTATAGAGCATCATGTTGTCGGCGGATTTGACCAGCGTGTCGAAGCGCTGGTCGATTTCGCATTGCCCGCCGGTGGCCACTTCGTGGTGATGGCACTCGATGTTCATACCGCACTTAATCATGGTCTGCACCATTTCGCTGCGCAGATCCTGGTAATGATCGGTGGGAGGAACCGGGAAATAGCCTTCCTTGTAGCGTGGACGGTAGCCGAGGTTGTTTTCCTTGCGGCCGGAATTCCAGCGCCCTTCTTCGGCATCGACATAGTAATAGCCGGAGTGCTGGTTCTGGTCGAAGCTGACATTGTCGAAAATGAAAAACTCGGCTTCGGCTCCGAAGTAGGCGGTATCGGCCAAGCCGGTGTTCTTCAGATAGAGTTCGGCTTTTTGGGCGATCCAACGGGGGTCGCGCTCATAGCGCTGCTTGGTCACGGGATCCTTGACATCTCCGTACATGACCAGGGTGGGGGTTTCGGCGAACGGGTCCATGAACGCGGTATTCGGATCGGGGATCAGGAGCATATCGCTCTCATGGATCGCCGCCCAGCCGCGGATACTCGACCCGTCCATGCCGAACCCATCTTCGAAGCTGCTCTCTTCGAGCTCGTTGATCGGGTAGGATACGTGATGTTGCAGGCTCGGAATATCGGTGAACCGCAGATCTAGCTGCCTGGCATCGTTCTTATTGGCAAATTCCAAAACTTCTTGGGGACTCATCCATCCTCCATGGTGGGGTTAATTACGTGGGAACGCCGTAGCTGTCGAATTGGACACAGGATATCCCAGTGCGCCAGTTGCGGTCAAGGCAGGATTTGCAGGCAGGCTATGCGGGAAAAGCAGGCGGAGGCGGGCGTTTCCTCCGTGTTGGCCGCGTGGCGCATGGGGCTGGACACACTCCTCCCTGGCTGCCGCCTTCTTTGTACGAATGGCGGCAATCTTTAAAAGGCCGGCTTAGTGAACTGTTCGTACACCCACAGGCCCGCCGATACGGCCAGCAAGACGCCCGAAGTAGCGCCCAGGATGGTTGTATAGGGCGCGATCTTCCGCAGCCGCAGGCGAACCTCCCGCTGCTCCTGTTCGAGGTTTGATTGAGCGGAATCGAGGAAGAGTTGATCGTCTTCCTTCATAGAGATTGTGGAGCGGTAGATCAGCAGCACAGCCAAAATGCCTGTGACTACGCCCCAGACGATAAGCACTGCGTGTAAAGGGGAGAAACCAAACATAGGTTACCCTCCAGCGTCTAGTAGTATACTCCGGTGAAGACCTGTTGGGAAGCGTGCTGGATATGAAATCGCCCTAAACTAACGATGTAGGTCGGCAGTCCTATGCCGGTTAGGTAACTCAGAACGTCTGTGTTTTCGCAGTGGAATGATATACTGAATTCGCAAATGAGAGTTACGGTTATCGGAACCGGATATGTTGGCAGCGTCACCGGCGCTTGCCTGTCCTACCTTGGACACAAAGTAACTTGCGTCGATACGGACGAAACGAAGATCGCGAGATGGAACCGCGGAGAGGCTCCGATTTATGAGCCTTACCTGGAAGAACTGATTGCGATGGCTTCCAAACGCGGAGGCATTTCGTTCACTACGGAACTGAGCGATGCGGCGCGGGAGAGCGACGTGATCTTCATCGCCGTGGGTACGCCGCCGCTGCCGAGCGGAGGCGCGAACCTGATGTATTTGGAGGCGGCGGCGCGGGCCATCGGAGCGGCGATGGATAGCTCGAAGTTCCGCGTGGTAGTCAACAAATCGACGGTACCGGTAGGTTGCGGAAACCTGGTGGAAACGCTGGTTCGGGAAGGCATTCAGGAGAACCATCCAGAAGATCGCAAGCACATCCGTTTCGGCGTGGCGAGTAATCCGGAGTTCCTGCGGGAAGGCACGGCGGTGGCCGATTCGCTGTATCCCGATCGCATCGTGGTTGGCAGCTCCGATAGCGATACGGTGCGCATGATGAAGGATCTGTACCGGCCGCTGACGGAGCAGTCGTTCACGCCGCCTCCGGGTGTGCCGCGCCCCGCCAACATGACCAGCGCGCCCCTGGTGTGCACCTCGCTCACGAGCGCGGAAATGATCAAGTACGCAGCCAACGCGTTTCTCGCCATGAAGATCGGGTTCGCCAACGAGATGGCGAACATCTGCGAACACGTCGGCGCCGAATCGACCGAAGTGATGCAGGGTATCGGGCTCGATACGCGCATTGGGGCCAAGTTCCTGAACGCGGGCGTCGGCTGGGGGGGAAGCTGCTTCGGAAAAGATATCAACGCGCTGCTGCAAACCGCCGGCGAATACGGGTATCACAGCCGCCTGTTGCAGGCCTCGCTCGAAGTGAATGCGGCGCAGCGCATGATGGTAATTCAAAAGCTGCAGGAGAAGCTGTTTATCCTGAAAGGCCGCACGATCGGACTGCTGGGGCTGGCCTTTAAGCCGGATACGGACGATTTGCGCGACGCCCCGGCGCTGCACATTACCGAGCGCCTTCTGCAATTGGGCGCCCGCGTGAAGGCTTACGATCCGATCGCCATGCAGGCCTGCCGCCAACAGCATCCGGACCTGAAGATCCGTTACTGCGATTCGGCGCGCGAAGTAGCGCTCGATTCCGACGCGCTGGTAGTGGTGACCGAGTGGAACGAGTTCCGTCAACTTCCGTGGGAAGAACTATCGGAGATTATGGCCAAGCCGATTTTGGTGGACGGCCGGAATATCGTCGACCCGGAAGTGGCGCTGGCCGCGGGCTTCGATTATACGGGCATTGGCCGCCCCCGGCCGCGCACCGAAAAGCTGCGGGTGCATCTGCGCGAAGCGGCGCAGGTTATCTGACGCACTATCTGATTTTGTGTGACTGCTCTTTGATCGCAGTGCCGAGCGGCCGGCCCAGAACTTCCGCGCCGCTCAGCACGCTTCCGGTCACGGTAACGCGGGCCCCGCTCGAGGGCACGCCGCTGCGCGAGACGACGAATATTTTCCCCGTGCCATCGTCAATCTGATAGGCTCCGGTCCCCAGCAACCCCACCGAAGTTACGACCGTCCCATTCACGTGTACAATCCGGTTCTGGTAGCGGCTGGGGTCCTGGTTGATGCGCGCAATGGTGACGGGCGCGCACCCGGCCAGCGGCACGGAGATCAGCGCGGCGGCGCCAAATAAGCGTAGTTGCTTCATGCGTCCTCTAAGTTGGCAGACGTTGGCGCGCGGCGGTCGCGTTTCCATATTGAGCGAGGATTCATCGGTTTGGTAGGGATTGCATAATGGAGTTTATGCCATTCGTGAAAGTAGCAAATCTAGCTGAAGTTCCCGAAAATTCGGTGATTGAAGTGAGCGTCGGGGAGGAGCTTTATGCCATCTGCAACGTGGATGGAACGATTACCGCGCTGAGCGGAACCTGCCTGCACCAGGGCGGTCCATTAGGACAAGGGAATATTGCGGACGGGCGCGTCGTGTGCCCCTGGCACGCTTGGGAGTTCGATTGCCGCACTGGCGCCAACGTGGACGATCCGGCGGCTTGCGTGCCGACTTATCCGGTGAAGGTGGAAGGCGGCGACATCCTCATCCAGGTCCCCTGAGGCGGAGCCGATCCAGAAAAGAGATGCCCGAACTTCCGGAAGTTGAAACCGTAGCGCGGTCGATCGCACCGCTGGTGGGGCGGCGCATCCTGGCGGCGGAATTCCGCTGCCCGCGAGTTCTGCGGGGGTCCGATCCCGAACAGATGGCTGCCGCGTTGCGCGACCGCAAGATTACAGGGATACACCGCTACGGGAAATTTCTGCTGCTATCGCTGGGCGGCGGCGGGTACCTGACGATCCACCTGGGCATGACCGGCAAGCTGCTGCTTACAGGCTCGCCGGGTAAGCACACGCACGCCATTCTGACGCTGGATCGCGGCCTGCTGCTCTATGACGATCAGAGGCAGTTCGGCTGCTTTCAATACTGTGAAAGTTTTCCGGAGCGAGTGGCCCGCCTCGGCCCGGAACCGCTGGAAATCGGCGCCGAAGAGTTCGCGGCCGGACTGCGCGGCCGCAAAACGAGTATCAAGGCGCTGCTGCTGAACCAGCGGTTCCTGCGCGGCATGGGAAATATCTATGCGGACGAAGCGCTGTTTCGCGCGGCGATTCATCCGCTGGCGCTCGCCTCGCGGATCCGAGGCGCGCGCGCGCTGAGCCTTCACCGGGCAATCGGCGAGGTGTTGCGGGAGGCCATCGATGCCGGGGGATCTTCCATTTCCGATTATGTGGATGCGGAGGGCCGCAAGGGATTTTTCCAGGTGAGCCACCGGGTGTACCAGCGGACCGGGGAGCCGTGCGTCAGTTGCGGCATGCCCATCCGCCGGATTGTGGTGGCGCAGCGATCCTCCCACTTCTGCCCCAAGTGCCAGAAACGGTGACGCCGCACCGGCACGGCTTACAGTTATGGCCGCAATGCGGTGTGCGGCAATTTTCGGGCCGAGCGAGCGGGCAACTGCTCGTGCCGATAGGACACATACCAATACAGGCCGGTGAGACATACCAGAATCACGATCACCTGGTATACCGTGATCGCATTCACGCCTGCCGTAGCGTAGGCCGGGGAAACGATCCGGAACAATCCAAGGAAGGCGGCTTGCCCTACGCCCAGTCCGGCCGGAGAGATGGGCAGGGCGGCGGCGGTCAAGCCCAGGGGAACAATCAGGAAGAACTGCCCGCTGGACAGCCCGCTCGCGCCCACGGCGCGCAGCGCTAAAAAATACAGGAAACAGGTCAGACCCTGGTTCACGATACTCAGCGCCAGCGCGTAGAGAACTACTTTACTGCGTTTGCGGTATTGGTGCAGAGCATCGCAGGCACGGCGAACGGCTACCGGAAGCACGCGCCAGCGGGAAAGCGCGCCGCCGGCGAACAGAGACAGATACAGCGCCGCCAGACTCCCGGCCGCGCCCGCGAAAGTAAGAGCTGTCAGGCTGCGCGTCGCGGAACTATGCACAGCCTCGCGCATATTGGCGGCGACGGCGGCCGCCCCAAATAGAAAGAGTCCGGCCACGCCGGCGGCGCGGTCCATCAGAATCGAAGTGGCGGCGTACGATTTGCGGCTACTGGCGGCGCGTGTAATGTAATAGCCTTTGACAAAGTCGCCGCCCACGGCTCCGGGAACGACTACGTTGAACAGCATGCCAATCATGGTCAGGCCCCAAGTCCGTCCGAAGGTGAGCGGAATCTGCTGGGCGTCGAGCAAAGCTTGCCAACGCCCGGACGTAAGCGCCACCTGCGCATAGATGAGAGCGGCCATTGCCAGCATGATCGGCCATTGGGCGAGGGCCCGCGCCACCTGGACGATATTGAGCGCGCCGCTCGAGAGGAGCCAGCAAATGAGTCCAGCGCCGGCGAGCGCTTTGAAAAAGGTGGGCGCGTGCCGTTTGACAGATATGGTGAGCCGGGCGGGACTCGAACCCGCGACCCTATGCTTAAAAGGCATATGCTCTACCGACTGAGCTACCGGCCCGGCAAACCGCGCTGCTCGCGGCTTTCTTTGAGTGTATCAGGCCCTAAGTGTATAAGGCTAAGTTTAGCAGGGACTTTATCTTTGCCTTATTCGGGCGGGCCTAAGGCCCATAAAGTTTCCGGTCCGTTCTGCCGAAATAATACCTATGAGCAACGAAAATGGGCGCGCGGAACGACGGGTGAAATCCAAGGGAGAGTTTGGCCTTGTGATTCCAGGAAGCGACCGAAATCCTCCCCGGCGATTCATGGCCGAAGTCCACGATGTTTCGCCCTCCGGAATCTGCGTGGAAACCGAAATCGGGGTCGAGTGCGGGACTTTTGTGATCCTGGACGGAGACGGAATCGTAGCTGAAGGCGTGGTCCGTTATTGCAAAGCGGAAGGGCAACGATATCGGCTTGGCATCGCTTTGCAATCGAATGAGCCGGCGGGTTAGTCTGGCAGCCCGTCAGGCCGGATCGATATACTGAGTGCGGACCGCCGCCGATGAGCCGCCTGGGCCGCAGCTTCCTAATTTTTTTTTTTTTGGCGCGATTGCCGCAGGCAGGTGTGGAACGGGCGCGCGGACTGATTGCCGCGCTTGCCAGCGATGCCGATAACCTGTTTGTGCGGCTCTCGGCGAAGTGGCTGAACCCGCGAATTTTCGTGGCTTCCCGCGCGGTTTTGGCGCGCTTTTCACCTTTACACTATGTAGGATGGACTACACATTCAGAGCCACGGGACGAATTTCACTTCTAATTCCGGCGCTGCTTTTGGTTGGAGCGCTTCCCGCTCAGGACGCTGGGGGCGCACTGGCCGCGGGAATGGCCGCGAACGCCAAACTGCTCCAGCAATACACCTATAAACAGCGGACTGAGATCAAATTCAAAGGCGAAGGCCGTTTTGTACGGATTAACCAGGTGCATTTCGACGCGAATGGCAAGCAGCAGACGACCCTGATCAGCCAAACTGGAGGCGGCGCGAAGCCCTCCGGGATTGCCAAAGCCTTAATCGAGCAAAAGGTTCACGAACTTCAGGATTATGGAAGCCGGATCGGCATGCTGGTGGAAAACTACTTTCCGATCGACCCGGAAAAGATGGCCGCGGCCCTGCAGAAAGCCGAACTCGGTGGGACCGGCGAAAACGTGAGCCTGGTGGTGAAGAACTATGCTGTGCCGGGCGACGTGATGAGCGTGATCGTCGATCCCATTAACAAGAAATTGCGCAAGTTCGAACTCAAAACGCTCCTCGACAAAGACCCGGTCAACATCACCGCCGAGATGAATACCATCCCCAAAGGCCCCGTTTACCCGAGCTTTATCAAAGTGAAGGCGCCGGCCAAAGACCTGGAAATCGATATTTCGCAATACGACTACGTGAAGCAGTAAGTTCGTACCGGCCGGCGGCGCGCCGCGCCTAATCGGATTTTAACGGTTAGTTTTCCGTGCGATTGGTGGCGACTTCGGTATACTCCACGGCGAGCAGCGAGCCGCAGTTCGCGCACACCGGGCGCCGGTCGGGGAGAAGATAGACGGACGTAGATTCGCAGCGCGCGCATGCCACCGCAGGGTCGCCCGCTTCCGGTCCCGGGTCGGGCGGAACTAGTCCTTTGACGGTTCCGCCGGTCGCCCGGGTGACTGGCTCAAAGGTAGCTCCGCAATCGTTGCAAACATGGTTGAAACAGCAACTGGGAGTGCAGGTATAAAATACGGCGCCCGATTGGCAAACCGGGCAGGCCAATTCCAGTTTGCGGGTCCGCACTATTTCGGGGCGGGAGCAGTGGACGCCGGGGCTGCCGGCGGGTTAGGCGGGATGCCGAAAAACTCCGGATCGAGCGAGGCATTCGCCTTCTTCTGCATTTCGTCGAGAAGTTTCTGCGCTTCTTCGCCGCGCACTCGCCGCTCGATTTCCGGTTTAAAATCCTCGAAGCTCTTGCGGGCTTCCACCTTGATAATGTGGTACCCGAACTGCGTCTTTACCGGTTCGCTGATCTCGCCAACCTTCATCGAAAACGCCGCCTGCTCGAACGGGGCGACCATCTGCCCGTGTTTGAAGAAGTTCAGATCGCCGCCACGGCTCTTCGATCCGGCATCGTCGGATTCGGTCGAAGCCAATTGCGCAAAGTCCGCGCCTTCCATCAGCTTTTTGCGAATTTCCTGAGCTTTGGCCAGCGCCTCGGCGTCGGTCAGTTCCTTCTTGCCGGGTTCCGCGGGAGCCGGCGACCCCGCCATCCGTATCAGAATGTGGCGGGCGCGCACCTGCTCATAATCTTTCAGGTGGGCTTCGTAAAACGCATGCAATTCCGCATCGTCCACTTTGATGTTTTCGGCGATCTGGTTGAAGGTGCGCTGGGCCAGCAGATTTTCCGCCTGGAACTGTGCCTGCGTTTTGTATTCGGGCGATTGATCCAGCTTCCGGGTCTTACCCTCTTGCGCTAAAAGCAAGACGCGCATCAGATTCTGCCCGAACTCCCGCCGCCCGGGACCGCGGGCAGCGGCGCGGTATTGTTCCGGCAGTGAATCGATGATCTGGTTGAACTCACCTGCCGTGAGCTTCAAGTCGCCGGCAGTGATGACCACTTTGTCATTCGGAACGTTGGGTACAGCCGCAGTCAGCAGCGGCGACGGCGCGCCGGAGAGGCTGGGCGCTCGAGCGGGAGCGGGCGCCGGATTCTGAGCCAGCAGACACCCCACCGGGATAAGCGCAAGAATACCAAAAAACTTCATCATTCCATGATACCAGCCTGCTTTGGCCCGGCCAGCGTAAAATGAAGGCCATGGCGGTCGAAGCACAGGAGCTCGTACCGGTCGAGAAATATTTACGCACGTCTTATTCGCCGGACCGGGAATACCGCGACGGTGTGGTGCTGGAGAGAAACGCGGGCGATGAGGCGCATTCGAGTTTGCAGGCGTTGCTGACGATTTACATAGGCGGGCGTCAAAAGCAGTGGAACGTCAAGGTCTACACGGAGTTCCGCATCAAGATCCGGGATGGCTGGTATCCGTTACCGGATGTTTGTGTCTATGCCCAACCTGCTCCTAAAGAACGTTATCCCGACCGGCCGCCGCTGCTCTGGATCGAGATTCTCTCCGAAGACGATCGTATAGCCGATGTCTGGGCCAAAGCCGCAGAGTTAGTGAAGCACGGTGTTGCCTACGTTTGGTTAATCGACCCGCATACCCTGGAGAGCCAGTTGTGGACAGCCGCCGGAGCGGCCAGTGTCGCAGACCGCACGCTGCGCATTCCGGAGACGCCCATCGTGATCCCGCTGATGGAAGTCATGGAGCAATAGCCTCGGTTTCAGGCGCCCGCCGGTTCAATTACAGCCGACATCGATCCCCGCGAGCGCGCCAGCCGCGGATCGGGGCCATAGCCGTGGATCTGGTCGCGCGCGAACTCCGCTTGGGGTAATTCGCAGGTAATCAGCACGGTGCGGCCGGCCCGATCCACCTCTTCGGCATGGCGATACGCCTGGTCCAGCGAAAAGTAAAAGATCCTTTGCAGCATCTCGATGACGTAGTCGTAGGTGTGATCGTTATCATCGAGCAGTACCACCCGGTATAGCGGAACCGCGCGGTCGCGCTCCCGGATTTCGATGTCTGGAGCAACGCCTGGCCGCGGCATAAATCTACTGCGCTCCCCGCGTTAGCAGCATGGTCTTCAGCGTATGAAACACGATGTAGGTATCCAGACTCAAAGACATGTTCTTGATGTAGTACAAATCGTACTCCAGCTTGGTGATCGTATCTTCGAGTGTATCGCCATATTTGTAGTTGATTTGGGCCCAGCCGGTAATACCTGGACGCACGCAGTGCCGCTGCCGGTAATAAGGGACCTGCTCGGAAAGCGCGCGCACGAACTCGGGCCGTTCCGGTCGCGGTCCCACGATCGCCATTTCGCCCTTGAGCACGTTAAAAAGCTGCGGCAATTCGTCGAAGCGGAGGCGGCGGACGATCTTGCCCACCGGCGTAATCCGTGGGTCGTCCTTGGAGGCCCACACCGCGCCGGTCAGCGCCTCCGCATCGGCCCGCATCGAACGGAATTTGTACAGTGTGAAGGGCTGCCCATTCAGGCCCACGCGCACCTGCCGGTAAAGGACGGGGCCGGGCGAAGATAGCCGCACCGCGATCGCCGTCAGCAGCAGGAAAGGAGAGGCGAGCAGGATGCCCACGGCCGCGATCAGGCTGTTGAGGGCGCGCTGGTAGGCCACGTCCTGCGGGCGCGGGCCGAGTTCGCCGGAGTAAATTAGCTGCGAGGGCCGCAATTCCCGAATACACACGCGGCCGCAGACGCGCTCGTAGGCGGCCGCCACTTCCTCGATGATGTTCCCTGCGAAGCGCAGTTCCAGCAGTTCCGTCACCGGCACCTGGTTCCGCCTTTCGGACATGCCCACAATAATGCGGTTCGGCCGGGTGGCGGCGACAATCTCCCGCAGCGCGGCCAGCGGCCCCAGGACCTTGCCGCCTGGCAGCAAGGCGCCCATCTCGTGAGAATCGTCCACGTAACCGGAAATCGCCAGGCCGGCTTCCGGATGCTCGTGGATATGTGCGCCGATATCCTGTAGTAAAGGGCTTCCCCCCACAAACAGCATGTGGTCGTGCCCCACCACCTGCACTGCATATTTGCTGAACAGCAGCCGCCAGCAATAGATCGCCACTACCGCGAACGCGCTGCCTAGCAACATAATGCGAATGGGCACGCGCAAGTTCGCATCCACGTAGCTGATCATGCCTTGAAACAGGAAGGCGATTCCCATAACCAGGCACAACTGCTGGAGTAGAACAATGCGCGATTTTACGAAATACTGGGAGTAGAGATCGTGAAAGTGCAGGCCTAGCAGGATACTCAGCAGCACCACGAAAATACGGGACAGGCCGCCATCATAGAGCAGAAAAACGGTTGGGTCGACTTCCAGCACCAGATACGCCGCCAGGATGAATGCCGAAGCGACAAGCAGAGTCTCGGAAATGAGCAGTGTTACTGTACCAACGGGAACGAATACTCGGAATAAACGTATCATCCGCGGGACCGAGCGGCGCTACCGTTTCACATTATACTCGCTGGGGATTCCGGCCCGTCCGGCGAGCCGAGGTAAACAGAGAGTGGGTTAACAGATCCAGTGAAGAGTGTTTACTTAGATCACCAGGCGACCACTCCGGTCGACGAGCGGGTGCTCGATGCCATGCTGCCATATTTTGCGCGGCATTTCGGCAACGCCGCCAGCCGTTCCCACAGCTATGGATGGACCTCGGAAAAAGCCGTGGAACGGGCGCGGAGGCGCATCGCGGATCTGCTGGGCGCCAGCCCACGGGAGATCGTTTTCACCAGCGGCGCTACTGAATCCAATAATCTCGCGATAAAGGGAGCCTGGGAAGCCAATCGCTCTCGCGGTAATCACCTGATTACTTTGGCGACCGAGCACAAAGCAGTTCTCGATCCGCTGCGGCACGTGGAGAAATTGGGGGCCGAGGTTACGGTACTTACTCCCAGTTCCAACGGTCTGATCGATCTCGACAAACTCCGCGGCGCCATCCGGCCGGAAACTCTGCTGATCAGCGTCATGTATGCCAATAACGAAATCGGAGTCATTCAGCCGATTCGGGAAATCGGCGCGATCTGCCGCGAAACCGGAGTACTGTTCCATACGGATGCGGCCCAGGCATTCGGCAAATTGCCGGTCGACGTCACGGGTTGCAATATCGACTTACTCTCACTGACCGCGCACAAAATTTATGGACCCAAGGGAACCGGCGCGCTGTATGTCCGGCGAGGCGTGGCACTAGCGGAACAGATGAATGGCGGCGGTCATGAATGGGGCCTGCGGTCGGGAACGCTGAATGTTCCAGGCATTGTTGGGTTCGGGGAGGCGGCGCGCATCTGTAAGGAGAGCATGGAAGCCGAGGGGGAACGCACCGGACAACTGCGCGACAGGCTTTTGCAACAGATTCAGTCCGCGCTCGATGGCGTTCGAGTCAATGGCGCTCTCTCGCCGCGCCTGGCGGGCAATCTCAATCTGGCCTTCGAAGGCGTGGACGCGGGCGCACTGCTCACCATGCTGCCGGACGTTGCCGTTTCCACCGGTTCTGCGTGCAGTTCCGCGTCGCCCGAACCGAGCCATGTGCTGCGCGCGCTGGGGCTCTCCGCCGCGGAAGCGCGCTCGTCGGTGCGGTTTGGCCTGGGCCGCTTCACAACGGCGGAAGAGGTGGACTATGCCGCGGGCCGGATCGTGGAGGCCGTGCGGCAACTGCGCCGCCCGGGGTAATCTCTTAGAATTCATCAATGGCGTTCTGCTCGATCGCTTTGTTGAGCGCCGCACCCGCTTGCACGAACTGCAATACGCGGCGACGCGTCTCCGGGAGCCGCCGGCAGGCAGCATCCTGCTGGTAATTGCCATCGAAGTGGGCGTCCGCATCGGGAGCGGGCGCGTGACGGGACCAGTAGGTCCGGCGCACCGCTCCATTTTCGCGGGCTTGCTCGGAGGCCTGGGCGAGGGCCACAACTTGATCCCCGATGCACACCTGGCGGCGCTGGCGATAGAGCACGGGCTCGCGCTTTGCTCAAGCGACGGCGATTTCGCGCGATTTCCAGGTTTACGCTGGATCAACCCGCTAATGCCGTAAAGGCGCATCAGGTCCCGCTCCGGAGTGGATCAAAAGAGCAGCTTGAGGGCCAACTGCACCTGGCGGGGCTGGCTGTTGGTGGCCTGAATTTTTCCGGCGCTGGCATTGACGGCGGTTCCGGCGAAGATCTGGGTGTTGGTCGCCAGCAACTGGAACGACGGGTGGTTCATGATGTTGAACGCCTCGGCGCGGAATTGGATGGTGACGGCCTCGCGAATGCGGAAATCCTTGGTCAAGGAATTATCCAGGTTCCACAGGTTCGGGCCGATGATGGTGTCGCGGCCGGCGTTGCCGTAGGTGCCGATCGGTTGGAGCGCAAAACAGGCGGTGTTGAACCACGCGGCCAAGGTCTCAAAGCCGCTATACAGGTTGCAGCCGGCCACCCAATTGGGCCGGCCGGTATTGGAGCCGGTGCCGGTGAAGACGCGATTGGGCGCCGAGGTCGCGTTAAACGGGGCCCCGGAAAGGTACGTGAATACGCCCACTACCTGCCATCCGTTTACGGCTCCGCCGAGCAGCCCGCCGGCATGGAAGGGCAGGTTGTAGAGGCCGCTCACGCGGAAGTTGTGGGCGTGGTTGAAATTCGAAAGCCCGCGATCGACCGCCACGTTGAACGGCTGGGAAGAGATGCCGCCTCCATCGAGACCATACGTGCCGGAGCCGTTATCAATGGATTTTGAGAAGGTGTAAGAGACCTGCGCCTGCCAGCCGCTCGAAAAGCGGTGATCGAAGCTGGTTTCGAGCGCTTCAAAGTGCGCGTCCGCCAGGTTATCGGCGAGCTGCAGGCTGTTGTATTGGGGATCGAGCCGCGGGTTGGCAACGCCGGTGGGGCCGCTATAGGTGGGCGCGCCGTTATAGAAGCAGCCGGCGGTTGCCGAAAGGCAGGGTGAGGGGGAATTGAAATCGCGCTGGATGAACATGTGCAGGTTGTGCGAACCGATGTAGCCCACCGAAAAGACGCTGTTGGGGAAGAGTTCGCGCTGGATGTTGAAGTTCCACTGCATCTGATAAGGCGTCGCATGGACGCCGTAGTAATCGCCATTGGTGATGCTGAGCGTTCCATTGACAGGCACATTGACGACGTTCGACCCCGGCCCGAGATTCGAAAACAGGAAGGGATAGAGAAGCCCCTGCGCCGACGTCTGCGTGGCGGTCAAAAAGGGCGGCTGCAGCCAGTAGTTGAGATCGCGCGAGAGCAGCACATTGTGGAACATGCCGAAGCTGGCGCGGATGGAGGTTTTGTGATCGGCGAAGGGGTCCCACGCCAGGCCCATGCGCGGGTCCCAGTTGGCGAGCGATGGATTGGAGGCGGTGGAGGTCTTCACCGGCACGAAGGCGCCGCCGGGCACGTAGGGGTCGATGAGGTTGTACATCTGGTGGCGGACTTCGGAAATCATAGTGGTGGGCGAATAGCGCATACCGTAGGTGAGCGTGAGCGTATGCGAGACCTTCCACTGATCCTCTACATAGGCATCAAACAGCCAGTAGCGGTAATCTTTGGTGGCGTCGGAGGTGGGATTTTGCACGTCGGAGACCTGTCCCTGCACCTGGGAGGCCTCGCCCTGTAAAAACGCGGTGATATTGGGGAAGGTCCAGTTGCCGCCCACGACGAACGGCGCCCAGGTGTTCTCGCGATAGCGAGTGGCGAGGCCGCCAAACTTCACGCTGTGCGCGCCGGAAGTCCAGATGACATCGTCGCCGTAGGCGAACTTGTTGGGCACGAGATAGAAGGGGAGAGTGGTGCTGGCGCCGATCGCCGTCACGCCGGAGAACGTGGCGATGGTTCCATCCTCGCGGCCGGCCTGAGTGCCGAAGAACTGCAGCGGATGATTGCCGGGCGACGCGATTGTGCCCGGAGTGACTACACCGTTGGCAACCGTGGGAGAACCGGTAACGGCGGCCGCTTCCCAGGTGCGCGAGAAGCCGATACGCAGCGCGTTGGCCATGCTGGGAGATAGAATGCGGCGTTCCTCGATGTTCACGAAGTGATCGCGGGTGGTATCAAGTTCCGGCCAATAGGGGATGCCGGTGGTGAAGTTGCGCTGGGCGTAATCGAGGACGTAGCGGATGAACAGGCTGTCCTTTGGCGAGATATTGTAATCGATGCGGCCGAGGATATAGTTCTCATGTCCGAACAAGGGATCGAGCACCACTGCCTGGCCGGTCTGGCTGGGCGCTCCGGCGGCCGTGATCAGTTCGGGATTGTAGTTCGGCATGGGCCAAAGAGCCATGGTGTTGCGAATGGCCGACTGCACGGCGGGATTGGTGGCAAAAGGCGTATTGTTTTGCGGCACCGGTGGGCCGCAGGCTCCCGCAGCGGATGCCGTAGTGAGGAACTGGTGAGCGCAGGCATCCGGCACGGTGACAATGGCGCTCGTCACCTGCGACTTCCACAGCCCTTCATAATTGGCAAAGAAGAAGATTTTGTCCTTCTTAATTGGCCCGCCGATGCTTCCTCCAAACTGATTCTGATGATAAGGGGGCGCGCCCGATTGCACGTCGAAGAAGTTGCGGTCTTCGAGTTTGTCGTTGCGCAGAAACTCGTACGCGGACCCGTGAAGGCTGTTGGTGCCCGGGCGGCTGGAAGCATTGATGACCGCGCCGTTGCCGCCGAATTGCGAACTATAGGTGTTGGTCAGGGTCTGAAATTCGGCGATGGCTTCCACGCCCAGGGCGGTTCCCAGGCCACCGGCGCCGGGGCCGTTGTTCCAGAAATTGGTCATGTCCTGGTCGTCCAGCAGGTATGCCTGGCCGGAAGGACGCGAACCCGCAATGGAGTATTTCTGGCCGTTGCCGTAGAACGTGCTGCCGCCCCCAGGCGCGTTCAGCGGGATCTGGGTCACACCCGGAGCGAGCGTGAGCAACTGGGTGAAGTTGCGGCCGTTGAGCGGCAGGTCGCGGACTTGTTTGGATTCGACCAGCGCGCCGACGGCGGTGGATTGCGTATCCACGACCGAGACTTCGCCCTGCACGGTGACCGTCTGCTGCGCCTGGCCGACCGGAAGCGAAAAATCGACCACAATCTGGCTGCCCACATTCAGAGTGATGTCTGTGTGCACGACCGTCTGGAAACCGGCTCGCGAAGCCTGCAATTCGTATTGGCCGATTTGCAGATCGGCCGCGCGGTAGCGCCCCTGCTCGTCGGAAACAACGTTCTGCGTAACGCCGGTGCCTACGTTGCGCACGGAGACCGCGGCCCCCGCCAGGACCGCGCCGGTGACGTCCGTGACGGTGCCGGAAATCGCGGCGTTCTGCGTTTGCGCATCCAGCCGCACACCCAGCGGCATCAATAGCAGGCCCGCCACCGAGCACCCGAGCAAAAACCGAGTGAACAGCGTCATACCCACCCCCTATCGTGCCCGTATTCTATTGCGCCCCGCGGCCGGGGGCTTACAGAATCCGGGCGGGGATGAGCAGGAAACTGACTCGGGCGGCAGCGGCAAGGCCAGGCCGTAACGGTGGGGAGCTTGCCGAATCCGCATTTTTCCGTTGACTTGTGCTATTAAACTAGTACACTATTTCTATAGATGAATCGGAACGGCAAACGGCCTTTCGCTTTCCGGCTGGATGAGCACAGCGGCGTTCCGGTATACCGCCAGTTAATCGACCAGGTACTGGCGGCGCGGGCGGCCGGGTTGCTCGCCGTTGGCGACCAGCTACCCACGGTCCGGCAGGTGGCGGTGGATCTGGCGATTAATCCGAACACCGTGGCGCGGGCATGGCGAGAGTTGGAGATTCGCGGCATTATCGAAACCCAGCAGGGCACGGGGACCTTTATCAGCCAGCAGAAGGTGGAGGGCGGAGAAGTGGCGCGGCGGCGGCAACTGGACCGGCTGGTCGAGGATTTCGTAGCGCGGGCGGGCGCGGCCGGCTTCAGCATCGAGGATGTATTGGAGCAGTTGCAGGACCGGCGAAGCGACGCCGGCAGGAAAAAGTGAAGGAGAGCATGCGATGAAAACAGGATTACCGGTTAACAGAATCAGCGCAGTGGGGCTTACGTTATCGCTGGCTGCATGGGCCGCCGGCGCGGCCCTGGCTGTTGGCCTGCGAAACCCTTTGCCGTTTGGTGTGGGGATGGCCGCCGGTGTCTACCTGCTTTTTTCGATCCGCGTGGCGGACCAGTGGGAAAAGGTTGCGGTGCTGCGCTTCGGGCGCTACCAGGGACTGCGCGGTCCCGGCGTGTTTCACATCGTGCCCATCGTGAATTCCGTAAGCCGGTACATCGACCAGCGCGTGCGCGTAGCCACCGTTTCGGCCGAATCGACGCTGACCCGCGACACGGTGCCGGTGAACGTGGATGCGATTGTCTTTTGGATGGTCTGGAACGCTGAGAAGTCGATTTTGGAAGTGCAGGATTATGAGCAGGCGATTATCATGAGCGCGCAGACGGCGCTGCGGGAATCGATCGGCCGGCACGAACTGCACCAGATGGTGGCCGAACGGGAAATGTTGGGCCAGGAGCTGCAACGGATTTTGGATCAAAAGACGAATCCGTGGGGCATCACGGTGCAATCGGTAGAGATTCGCGACGTGCAGATTCCTTCGGCATTACAGGATGCGATGTCGCGCGAAGCGCAAGCCGAACGGGAGCGGCGGGCGCGGGGTATTCTCGGCCAGGCGGAAACCGAAATCGCCGAGAAGTTTGGCCAGGCGGCCGGTACCTATCAAAACAACCCGGTGGCGTTGCACCTGCGCGCCATGAACATGCTATATGAGGCCATCAAGGAGCGGGGATCGATGGTGATCGTGCCGTCCTCGGCGGTGGAAACGATGGGCCTCGGGGGGACTCTGGCAACGGCGGCGCTGGGTGGAGCGAAGCCGGAGTGAGCGGCAGACAGGAGGGTTGGCCGGCAAATCAGGTCCGGTAGTTCCGGGCGGTTGCCGCGAAGGCACGCAGTTGGGAATCCCGCCAGGTCTCATTGCGCCCTAACTCGCGCATCATCAGGTCCGCTACGGCCGGCGCCATTTCCAGAGCCGCGCGGGCGTTGAGGAAGAGCGCGCGCGTGCGACGCGCCAGCACATCCTCTACGGTCAGCGCCATCTCCTCGCGCACAGCCCACACCACTTCGGCCGCGATGTAGGGCAACTGCGCGTGCAAACGGTTTTGGAGGGAAGCATCTTCTTCCGCCAGCCGCGCAATGGCGGCAGCGTCCGATCCATAAACGTCCATCCAGCCGGATCGGGCGCCACCCGGCGAACCCGCCGCTAACGAACCATGGATCGGCAGATTGCGGGTGACGCATTCTCTTTCCGGCAGGCCTGCCAGCGTGGCGGCCTGATTGACGCAGTCTTCGGCCATGCGGCGATAGGTGGTCCATTTGCCGCCGCAGAGGGTTACCAGGCCCGAATTCTCAATGCGGACGGTGTGACCGCGGGAGAGCGCGGCCGTGTTCGCGGAGCCATCGCCGCGCACCAGCGGCCGGATGCCGGCAAACATGCTGAGAATATCGGCGCGCGAAGGCTTGGGGGTGAGATAGCGCGCGGCCGTTTCCAGGATGAACGCGATCTCCTGTTCCATGGGCACGGGTTCGAGCGATGGTTCCACACCCGGCGTATCGGTGGTGCCCACCAGCGTGTGTCCGTGCCAGGGAATCGCGAACAGGACGCGCCGGTCGCTGGTGCGCGGCAGCATGATGGCGCTTTCGCTCGCCAGCAGGGAACCGTCAAAAACCAGGTGAACGCCCTGGCTGGGGGAGATGATCGGCTGAACGGTGGAATCGGCCAGGCGGCGGAGGGCATCGGTGAACGGGCCGGTGGCGTTGATTACCACTTTCGCTGAAACAGAAAACTCCTCTCCCGTTTCCGTATCGCGGGCGCGCACGCCGTTCACAAATCCTTCGGCGTCGCGGGCGAGCCCGGTGACGGCCACGTAATTGAGAAGCACCGCGCCATGTTCGTGAGCCGTGGCCGCAAGGTTGATCAACAGGCGGGCGTCGTCAAATTGACCGTCGAAGTAGATCACGCCGCCGCGCAAACCGGTAGTCTCGATGTTGGGCAGAAAGCGCAGCGTCTCGCCGGGCGAAAGAATTCGCGACGGGCCGAAGCCAAATTTTCCCGCAAGCAGGTTGTACAGTTTCAGGCCAATACCGTAAAAAGGGGTTTCCCACCATTCATAATTCGGCACCACGAAACCCAGGTTCCGCACCAGATGCGGCGCGTTCTGGGCCAGCAGGCCGCGCTCTTCGAGCGCTTCCATTACGAGCGAGATGTTGCCCTGTTCGAGATAGCGCACGCCGCCGTGGACCAGCTTTGTGCTGCGGCTGGAAGTGCCCTTACCGAAATCGCTCTGCTCCAGCAGCAGGACGGTGTAGCCGCGGCTCGAGGCATCCACGGCAACGCCCACGCCGGTGGCCCCGCCGCCCACCACGATCATGTCCCAGAATGGCGTGTGGCGGAGGCGGCGGTACATGGCGGCGCGGTTCATGAGGTATCTTCCCTACAGTATTTCTCCAGTTTTTGCTCTAACGCCCTCCGGCATTTCAGCCGATAAGAAGATCGGGCAGTAACGGAACGGAATGAAAATTCTCGCGGCGGAAGACAACCCGATTTCACAGACGATGCTTCGCAGCATGCTGACCAAATGGGGATACCAGGTGGTAACGGCGGGTGATGGCGACGAGGCATGGCGGATTCTGCAGTGCGCGGACGCGCCCCGGATGGCCATTCTGGATTGGATGATGCCCGGTCAGGACGGGGTGGAAGTTTGCCGCCGCCTGCGCGCCGCCGGGCAGGAATCGTACACCTATGTGCTCCTTTTGACCGCCCGCTCCGATGCCCAGGATTTGGTGGAAGCCATCGATGCCGGCGCGGACGATTATCTGACCAAGCCGTTCAATTCTTCCGAACTGCGGGCCCGGCTGCGCGCCGGCCGGCGCATCGTCGATCTCCAGGAACAATTGCTGGAGGCGCAGGCGGCGCTGCGCGAGCGTGCCACCCACGATGGACTCACAGGACTGTTGAACCGCTCGGCGATTATGGAAATCCTGCGCCAGGAACTGGCCCGAGCGGCGCGGGAGCACCAGCCGTTCTCCATTCTGATGGCCGATCTCGATCACTTCAAAGAAGTGAACGACGTTTACGGCCATTTAGCCGGAGACGAGGTGCTGCGGGAAGCGGCGCGGCGCATGAAGTCCAGTATTCGCTGCTACGATTCAATCGGCCGTTATGGCGGCGAGGAATTCCTGGTGGTGCTTCCCGGCTGCGACGCGGTGGAGGCGTGGCTGCTGGGGGAGCGCATGCGCGAAGCCATCTGTAGCGAGCTAATCCGGGTGAACGGTGTGCCGTACCCGATTTCCTGCAGTGTCGGCTGCGCCACGCAGCCCACCGCAGTAGGATATGACGCCGACGCGCTCATTCGCCTGGCCGATGCCGCCTTGTACGGAGCCAAGCATTCGGGACGCAACCGGACCGAAGCCGCCCGCGAGGAAGCCGCCGGACACACCGCCGAAAAGAGCGTACGCGCCTGGGAACGTAGCCCCACGACCAGTGGCTAAGCAGCGCCCCGATGAATTCAATCGAGCCATGTGGAGCCGGGTTACGCGTGTCCGTCCAGCGCGTTCCGGGCGTGATATATTGATGCGGAAATTCGGGAGATCGGTCTTATGAAATTTGGCTCATATCTGTCGATCGCGGTATTCCTCGCCGCGGCTATTCCATCGCGGGCCCAGCCGGGCAAGGATCTCATTTGGGCGTACCCGGTGCCAGAACCCCAGGGGACGGCGAGTGCGCCGGCGGACAATGCCAAAAAGACTTTGCCCGGCAGCGGGCGTTCCTACACGCAGGCGCAGATCGACGATCAGTTCAACCCGCCGGATTGGTTCCCTGAGGAGCACGGGCCGCTGCCGAACGTGGTCCAAAAGGGCATTCAGGCGCAGGCGTGCGGGTCGTGCCATCTGATGTCCGGGATGGGCCACCCGGAATCGGCTACGCTGGCCGGCTTGCCGGTGGAGTACATGCTGCGGCAGATGGAAGACTTCAAGAAAGGCTTGCGGAAAGACCCGGAAATCCATGAGAAATCAATGCGGGCAGCGCGCATGAACCTCATTGCCGCGGGATTGCCGGATGACCAGATGCGGCAGGCGATCGAGTGGTTCGCTTCCTTGAAGCCCATCGTCTGGTACAAGGTGGAAGAAGCCCAGACCGTGCCGAAATCATGGGTAAATAACGGGCGCATGCGCCTTCCTCTGGCGTCGGGCGGGACCGAGCCGCTGGGCAACCGTATCATCACGCTACCCCAGGACCCGGCGCGGGTGGAGGAGCGCGATCCGCATTCCGGCTTCATCGCCTATGTGCCGCCGGGGAGCCTCAAACGGGGAGAGGCGCTGGTGAGCGGCCGCGACGGAAAAACGGTGGCTTGCGCCATCTGCCACGGAGAGGGCCTGAAAGGCCTGGGCGATGTGCCGCGCCTGGCGGGCATCCATCCAATTTATATTGTGCGCCAGCTCTTCGATTTCCAGGTGGGGGCCAACAGCAGCTCGGCGGCGGCGCAGATGAAGAAAGTAGTAGAAAAGCTGAGCGAAGACGATATGATCGCGATTGCGGCGTATGCGGCATCGTTGAAGCCCTAGCCGCGGCCAAAGGTATGCAAAGCCCGGCCGGACGGCGGCCCGAAATGAGTGGAAATGGCCCTTGCCGCCGGCCGCCGGTTTGTGACATGATACGGCAAAATCTCTTGAGGAGTTTCCATCGATGAAAGCGAACCTGGCAATTCTCGCGCTGCTGACGGTGGGGGCGGCGGCCCCGGTGTTTGCCCACCATTCCTTTGCGGCTGAGTTCGATGCCAGCAAACCCGTCACTTTGAAGGGAACGGTTACGAAGGTCGAGTTTATGAATCCTCACATCTGGATCTATCTGGACGTGAAGGACGAGGGCGGCAAAGTGGAGCACTGGCAGTGCGAGGGTGGCGCGCCCAACGGTTTGCGGCGGCAGGGCTGGAGCACGTCGTCGCTGAAGCAGGGCGATTCGATCGACATCGAAGGCTTCCGCGCCAAGGACAGCACGAACACCTGCAATGCCCGCGCCGTGAAGCTACCGGATGGAAGGCGCGTATTCGCCGGTAATGCTTCTGAAGATGGCGGGCCGGCTGCCAAGAAAGAATAGTTGAGTTCTTGTCCGATCCGGGTACCGCGCGAATCGACGCAGGCGCGTTTGCCGGCCTGATCGCCGCGCGGCTGGATCGGCTTCCTTTTACCAGATCGCTGTGGCGCCTGGTGGCATTGGTTTCGCTGGGCGGCGCCTTCGATCTGTATGACATTTTTCTGAGCACGTATATTGCGCCCGGGTTGGTGGCTAGCGGGTTGTTTCAGGCCACGACCCCGGGCCTTTTCGATTCCCACGGCATCGGATTCTTCATCTTCTCCACGTTCGCCGGCATGTTCGTGGGTTCGATGGGTTTCGGTTTCATCGCCGATCATACCGGCCGCCGCGCCATCTTCCTCTCTTCGCTGGTGCTGTACTCGGCAGCCACGGCGATCATGGCCTGCCAGACCACGGCGGCGGTCATTGACCTGTGGCGGTTCCTTGCCAGCGTGGGTATCGGCGTGGAACAGGTGACCATAGACACGTTTCTGGCGGAATTCGTGCCGCCGCGCGAACGCGGCCGCGCATTTGCATTCAGCCAGTTCATCTGGTTCAGCGTCATCCCGGTGGTCGCTCTCATGGGCTGGCTGCTCGTTCCGCGCTCGCCTTTGGGAATCGCGGGATGGCGCTGGGTTACGTTAGCCGGGTCGCTGGGCGCGCTTGCGGCCTGGTGGATGCGGCGCGGCATTCCCGAAAGCCCCCGCTGGCTGGCCCTGCACGGACGCCACAGGGAGGCCGAGCAGGCCATCACCGCGATGGAAAAGATGGTCGCGCGCGATCTGGGCGCTCCCCTTCCCGCCCCCGGACCGCCGCGCGAGGCAATTGTCTCTGGCGGCGGTTTCAGCGAGATTCTGCGCCCCCCGTATCGCGGCCGCACGCTTGTGCTTTCGATCTTCAACCTGATGCAGACCATCGCGTTTTATGGCTTCGGTTCGTGGGTGCCCACTCTGCTGATCGCCAAAGGCGTGCACATCACTACCAGCCTGGAGTACGCGTTCCTGATCGCCGCGGCGAATCCGGTGGGGCCGCTGGCCGCCATGCTGATTGCCGACCGCATGGAACGGAAGTGGCAACTGGTGTGGGCGGGCGCGGCCATCGGCGTGTGCATGCTGGCATTCGCGCACCAGACCAATCCCGCGCTGGTCATCCTGTTCGGGGCCGGAGTGACGCTCGCGAACTGCTGGATGTCCACCGCGCTGCACAATTACCAGGGCGAGATCTTCCCTACGCGCGTGCGCGCCCGGGCCGTGGGCTTTGTTTACGCGTGGAGCCGGCTGAGCGCCGCCTTCGCCGGTTTGTCGATCGGCTTTTTCCTGCGCGCAGGAGGAACCGCGGGAGTGGCCCTTTTTATCGGCGCTGCGATGCTGATCATGATGGTGACCATCGGCGGCTTCGGCCCGCGCACGCGGCGAATGGCGCTGGAGGAAATTGCCAGATGAGGAGTCAGGAGCAGGAGTCAGAAGTCAGAAGTCAGGAGTCAGGAGTCAGGGGTGCGCGACATGAAAGTGGGAGTCAACTGGCCCGCTTCTCCCAGTAGCCTTCAAATTCACCGCTGATACAGCAGCACCGGAGGGCAATGATCGCGTTAGCGCCACGCACGGTCCAGAA